>Ga0209923_1000006_pt1 | contig 153570 bp, 164 predicted proteins | sample SalPon1_A_H2O_MG_FD_185696 | JGI IMG/M metagenome (GOLD analysis project Ga0209923, IMG submission 185696) | Salt pond water microbial communities from South San Francisco under conditions of wetland restoration - Salt Pond MetaG R1_A_H2O_MG... | ecosystem: Environmental > Aquatic > Non-marine... | reverse complement strand
TCGGCCACAGATTCCGATACGGGAGATACGACTCCACCCACGATTGGCACTCCGATCGCGTACTATCGGTCAGATGATCACGGCGGCAGCCCAGAGCTGAACGTGTATGCGACCGTGTCTGAGCCGATTAGACCGGTCGAGAATAGTCCTGATGGTAGCCCCGTCGCTCAGCTCAGCAATGACGGGGATATCATCGGTTCAACCATCCTCGAGGACGGTTCCGCTGGCAAAGCCCTCCACTTACGGGCTGCTCATGTGCCCAATGAGTCGCTGCAGCTCCACGTCGAACCGATCATGGACCGCAGCGGGAACAGCATAGCAGCACAGAGGGATGACGTCCAGATGGCTGTGACGGCCGGATCCACCTCCGATGAGACGCTGCGGTACATCCCTGGTGAACCCCTGGCACTTGTCGCAGACGCAGTGGCCCTCCGCCGCATCACCGCGACGAAAGCAACCGGCTGGCTGCTCGCTGACCGTGTGGCCAACGGGTCTGTACAGCTCCTCGCGACAGACGACTGGCCCCGGGATGCCCCCGTGACCCTGCAGGTCGATACTGCAAGCCGAACACACCAGATCCAGGCAGAGCCGGTCTCCCCCCGCTTTGAGATCGGCTCGGCGCAGGTCGATGGCCTTCGAGGCCCCATCCGGGTCGAGCTCGAGGGCCCACCAACGGTGCGGCGGTTGCAGGTGTCACTCAGGGATGCAGAGGGCGAGTTGATCGATCGCGCAGCTCACTGGTCGTCACCCGACGGGCGGACCACGATGAGGCTCCCCATAGATACGGGGCCGGAGGGGCCACTCACGCTAACCGTCACGGACCCACAATCTGTCGAACCACCATCGGAGACGGTCGTCGCCCTGCCCGCCGACGGCCGTGCGATTTCAGAGATCGTCACACCTGAATCACTCGAACGTGGTGCGATGCTACCCATCACACTCCACATCGACCCAGGCGCAGAGGCCGGCATCAAAGTCCATGCTGATGATACGCCCCTGCTTCGTGTCACGTTGACTGACGAGGATGATGATGGCACTATCTCTGCTCACTTGAACACTCATGCGATGATTACCGACACCGCCGATGACTCGGGGTTGTTGGTCGAGGCGACCGGCGGTGACGTAGCACAGACCGTGCGGCTGCAGGGCATCGACAGCCTGCAAGAACTGCGCATCACCGGTGTCGACACCTCTTCGGAGGCCGAGACTGTGCTCTTCGAGCCCGACCCCGAGCTCATCCTCGAGCGTGCACCAGCCGAGGGAGCTGCTCCGTTCTCTGAGACCGACATGATGGTCACCGGCGAGCGTTTACGCCTCCGCATCGACAGCCCTGCACTTGCGGGGCTCAGACGCCTTCACACCGCAACGGTCGGCGACCAGGTCACGGCATCGCTTCCTCCGGTCCACACCCCCCGTGTTCATGCCCACACTCGAACGGGTGTCACCGAATTGGAGGTTATGCCGCGTTGGAGCGATGATGGTGCCACTGCAGTGATTGATATCCCACCATCTGCGACTTCGGTCAATGTCAGCCTGCCCTCGATCACGCAGTCGATCGATGTCACCGACCCCGCAGTCCTCCAGGTTGACCCCGTGGTGGTGAACCTCGCACCCCTGACCACCGTGGAGGTCCATACGGCCACACAGACGCATCGCACACAGGTCGCAGCCGATGGGTCAGTTGTGGTGTCCGACGCAGCAGCTCCAGAACGTATCTCGGTCCCCGGAACAGAGGTGGACCTCGTGGTTGCCACAGCCGATACGCCGTCGACCGACCGAGCATCCGTACCACAGCCTGATGCACTGATGAAGGCGCTCCAGACCCGGCTCATCGGAAACATTCCATCGACCCTCAGCATGGCCACGCCGCCGATGCAGCTGCTGCGGTATGCCGTCGCGGCACTGACCGTAGTCGCAGTCATCTGGGCGGGTCATAGACTCCGCCGGCAACGTAACGCATAAACGCATCTGTTGACAGATTCCATCAATGAGCATCCGTAAGACGACGACCATGCTTGCGTCGCCACCCCGGACGACCCGGGGGTGGTGGTGTGGGCGTTGAGATCGGCCATCCATCACTGACCCAGGAGACGACCACTGAGATCGAACAGTTCGTCCATCAGTACCTGTCAGCGTCGATCCGGGGGGAAGATGATGGGGGGCGTATGCGATGGTATCCATGGCACAGTGCGGAGTACCGATTCGCACACATCCAGAACGTGGTCGAACTCTCCACGAAGATCGCAGCAGCGGAGGGTGCAGACACCGCGGTCGTGCATGTCGCCGCACTCTTTCACGACATCGCCAAGCTCGAGGTCGAACAGGATCGCCACGCTGCCGCAGGCGCCCGTGTGGCTCGCAAGTTCCTCGAAACCCGCGATGGCTTTGACCCAGGCTTCATCGAGGCGGTCGCCGCGCTGATCGAGCGGCATTCGTATGAGGGCCCGCTCGAGGAGGTGAACCCGGAGCTGCGCTCGCTGATCGAGGCAGACATCCTGGATAAGATCGGTGCGAACGGGACAGCACTCATGTTGCTCCGGATGGGCTATGAAGCGCGGACGCACACCGAGGCAGCGGAGATGGTCGATTTGGTCTTAGAACGCGGGAAACAAGCAGCAGAGCGGGTGATCACTCCGACCGCACAGGAGCTCGCAGCCGGTCGCGTCGATCGGGTCAGATCGATGCGCGAATGGCTGACCGATGAGGTCGCCATCGTTCCGAGCACCGATTAGTCGTCGCTCGTCTGGGCGAGTGAGTCCCCCGCGTTCGTGAGCGGGGTTGCTCCTGCAGCGGGTGGCAGCTCGGTGCGCACATCCATCTCTGGTGCGGCCGCGATGACATCTGCATATGCATCCGGCAGCACACGACGGAACTGCTCGCAGCTCTCGTCCCACTCATCCAGCAGCTCCGCAGCACGGCGACTGTCCGTGTACGCCAGATGGTTCTCCAGCATGCGACGGACCATCGCCTCATCCTCGTCGCTCAGCATCCGACTCACCGACACGTACTCGCCGTTCAGGTGGGCATCGAGTGACCCTGCCGGGTCATACACGTAGGCGACACCACCGGACATACCGGCTGCGAAGTTCCGACCCACATCACCCAGGATCACCGCGACGCCACCGGTCATGTACTCACAACCGTGGTCGCCGACCCCCTCAACGACCGCCTTGACGCCTGAGTTGCGGACGCAGAAGCGCTCCCCTGCGATCCCGTTGATGTACGCCTCTCCGCTCGTCGCCCCATAGAAGGCCACGTTGCCGATGACCACGTTCTCCGCGGCCGCATAGCCCGCGTTCGGTGGGGTCTGCACCACTATCCGACCGCCTGATAGCCCCTTGCCGATGTAGTCATTCGACGCTCCTCGCAGCTGCATCGTCACACCCGGTGCCAAGAACGCGCCGAAGGACTGCCCTGCGATGCCGTCGAACGCCAGCTGGATCGTGTCATCTGCAAGCCCCGTCGACCCATGTCGCACTGAGATCTCATGTGAGACCATCGCGCCCACAGCCCTGTCGACATTGGAGATCGGATACGTCAGGGCGACCGGAGCGCCATGCTCGATCGCCTCCTCAGCACCTGTGATTATCTCATGATCTAGCTGCGTCTGCACATCCGGGTGTGCTTGCTCGATGGTCTTGGTACGTCCACCGGTCTTCGGTTCTGCGAGGACACGGGAGAGGTCGATTGCGGCGGCTTTGGGATGGTCCGTCTCACGCTGCTCGAGGAGACTCGGCCGCCCGATCATCTCCTCGAGCGTGCGGAAGCCCAACTCCGCCATGATCTCACGGAGCTCCTGTGCGATGAAGCTCATGTAGTTGATGACGTGCTCAGGCTGGCCTGGGAAGCGTTCGCGGAGGTCCTCTCGCTGCGTCGCAACACCTACCGGGCAGGTGTTGGCGTGGCACTGCCGTGCCATGACACAGCCGGATGTCACCAGCGAGGCGGTCCCAAAGATGTACTCCTCTGCGCCCAACAGTGCAGCGATCGCCACATCGCGGCCTGTCTTGAGTCCCCCATCGGTCGAGACACGGATTCGCGACCGCAACCCCGTCGCCCGGAGCATCTGGTTCGCCTCTGCGAGCCCGAGCTCCCAGGGGAGTCCCGCATTCTTGATCGATGTCTTCGGTGACGCACCTGTGCCGCCCGAGTGCCCCGAGATGTGCACGACGTCTGCATTGGCCTTCGCGACCCCCGCTGCGATCGTCCCGATACCGGCCTCCGACACCAGCTTCACGTTGATATCTGCCTCCGGGTTCGCCACCTTGAGGTCATGGATCAGCTGCTTGAGGTCCTCGATCGAGTAGATATCGTGCAGAGGCGGTGGCGATATCAGTCCCACACCTGGGGTCGCGAACCGCACATGTGCGATCATCTCATTGACCTTCTGTCCGGGGAGCTGCCCACCCTCTCCAGGCTTCGACCCCTGCGCCATCTTGATCTGCAGCTCATCGGCCGCCGAGAGGTACGCTGAGGTCACCCCGAACCGGCCAGATGCGACCTGCTTGACCCGACACTCCTTCTCCGTATGGAACCGCTCAGGCGGCTCTCCCCCCTCCCCGGAGTTCGCCTTGCCACCCAGTCGGTTCATCGCCATCGCATTGTTCTCGTGCGCCTCTGGTGAGAGACTCCCCAATGACATGGCTGCCGTCGAGAACCGCGTGACGATGTCTGTGATTGGTTCCACCTCCTCGACATCGATGGCATCGTGGTCGGAGGCGAAGCGGAGGAGACTGCGCAGACTCTGGAGCGATTCGGAGCTGTCGTTCACCAGTGCTGCGAACTCCTTGTACTTCTCATAGTCTCCGGACCTGACCGCCTGCTGCAGTGTACCCACCGTCTGCGGGTTCCACTCATGCCGGATCCCACTGGAGCGGTGCTCGTACTCACCCATCCGTTCGAGTTGCGGCTCCTCCCCATATGCGATCATATGGGCCGCCCGCACGTCCTCCTCGATGATCTCCAAGCCGATTCCTTCGGTCCGGATCTCCGTGCCCTCGAAGTACTCCGCGACGAATGAGGATTCCAGTCCCACGGCCTCGAAGATCTGCGCACCCTGATAGGACTCGACCGTCGAGATGCCCATCTTCGACATCGTCTTGAGCAGTCCGTCTTCGAGTGCGCGGATGTACGCCGCGATGGCCTCCTGCGTGTCCGCACCATCCGGTCCCGCGGTGATGTCCGCGATCGACTGGTAGGCGAGGTACGGATTGACCGCATCCGCCCCATAGCCGATGAGTGTCGCAAGATGGTGGACCTCTCGGGGCTCTCCCGAGCGGACGATCACACCCGCATGATTCCGGAGTCCCGTCCGCACCAGATGATGGTGCACCGCACCCATCGCCAGCAGACTGGGGATCGCGACCCGATCTGCAGACAACCGCCTGTCAGAGAGGATCAGTATCTCCGCACCCCCCTCGATCGCCTCTGCTGCGGTCCTGCGAACACGTTCGAGGGCATCCGCCATCGTATCGGTGAGCTCGAAGGTGATGTCCACTGTCTGCACGCTGAAGCCGGTCTCTCCGGAGGCGATCGCGTCCATGGCGCCGTCGGTTAGCACTGGTGAGTCGATAACGAGCTGACGCGCATGCGCGGGACTCTCCGACAGCAGGTTCGGTTGTCGTCCCACACGCGTCTCCAATGAGGTCACGAGCTCCTCACGGATGTAGTCCAGCGGGGGGTTCGTCACCTGGGCGAACAGCTGCTTGAAGTAGGTGAACAGTGGTCGGTTGAAGTCACTCAGCACCGATAACGGCGTGTCATCCCCCATCGACCCCACCGGGTCCTTGCCCTTCTGCGCCATCGGAGCGATCATGTGGTCAAGCTCATCCTGTGAGTAGCCGAAGGCGACCTGCGCGACGCGCAATTGCTGTGGGATGTCGCCGAGGGTCGCCTGGTCGTCTACGACTGCATCCAACCGGTGCTGGCCCTCGTTCAGCCACTGCGCATACTGCGGATCGGTCAGCTCATCGAAGACCTCCCCATCGGGGATGATCCGTCCATCCCCGGGGTCTGCGACCAGCAGCTGCCCCGGCCGTAACCGGCCCCGCTCTTTGATATCTGCGACATCAGTCTCGAGCGCGCCCACCTCCGAGGAGACGATCAGTCGGTCGTCCGTGGTGACATCATAGCGACATGGTCGCAGGCCATTGCGGTCGAGCACAGCTGCGATACGGTCCCCGTCGGTCGCACACACGAGTGCGGGCCCATCCCAGGGTTCGACGAGTGACGCATGGAAATCGTACCATGCCCGTCGCTGCTGGTCCATCTCAGCATCCTTCTGATACGCCTCTGGTACCAGCATCCGCAGCACATGTGGCAACGATCTCCCCCCGCGCAGCAACAGCTCGACCGCGTTGTCGAGCGAAGCCGTATCAGACTGATCCGGATCGGCGATGACCGGCTTGATCGTCTCGATGTCCCCGCCAAAGTCCGGGTGTTTGAGGTCGGTCTCCCGCGACCGCATCCAGTTGATGTTCCCCCGGATGGTGTTGATCTCCCCATTATGGACGACATGGCGGTACGGGTGTGCGAGGTGCCATGCACCCAGGGTGTTCGTCGAGAACCGTGCGTGCACGAGCGCCAGCGTCGACTGCATTCGGGCATCCGTGAGGTCTGGGTAGTACCCCGCGAGCTGGTCCCCCTTGAGCAGGCCCTTGTACACCACGGTCGAACGTGACAGCGAGCAGATGTAGAATCTCGGTGCACCCTCGGAACCCAGCGTCGCCACGCGCTTTTCGATATCACGTCGTGCGACGTACAGCGTCCGGTCGAACTCCGCATCATCCATCGAGGCCTCGGGTGCGACGAACACCTGGAAGATGTCGGGCTCAGACTGCAGCGCGGTCGCACCGAGGGCGCTGTTGTCCGTGGGCACCTCCCGCCAGCAGATCGCATCCAGCCCATGGTCGGCCAGCCCCGCTTCCATCGTCGCACGCAGGCCCGCCTGCGCTGCACCATCGCTCGGCATGAACACCACTCCGACAGCGTACTCCGGCGGCAGTGGTGTCTCGATGACCTCTTCGAAGAACCTGTCCGGTCGCTGGATGAGGATCCCCGCGCCGTCGCCGGTGTCCTCCTCGGCGCCGGTGGTCCCCCGATGCTCGAGATTCTCGAGGAGGGTGGTCGCATCCGCGACGGTCGCGTGCGAGGATCGGCCGCTGAGGTCGACAACGGCGCCGACGCCGCAGCTGGACCGCTCGTCCATCGGGTCGGCGAGGCCGACGAACTCTTCAGTGGGCTTCTCGGCTGGCTCGGTCATGTCGAACGGTTCGGGCCAGATTATATACCACTTACCCTCCAAACATAAGGGTACATGAATACCATATTAACATTCTGAGCAGATATTAATATCCAGTCAGTAGGTGCGGGCGAAGTAGGCGGTGTGTTTCGCCGGCCCTCCACAGACACCACAGCTGTCATCGTCCGTCACAGGGTCATCTGCGATCGGCACCGCGACGATCGAGGCTGCAATCTCATCTTTGATAGCCGTCTCACAGCTCTCCTGGCCACACCACGGTGTTCGGACATATCCACCGTCTCGACCGATCGTCCCCAGGATCGTCTCTCGATCCGCAGCGTCACGGACGTTCTCGTCGAGGCGCAGTCTCGCGGTCTCCAGCATCGTCTGGTGCACACCATCCAGAGCCGCATTCACCTCCTCCCCGATCGTCGCGATCGCGAGCTCCTCTCGGTGCCCATCCGGTCGGTGGACCGCAGTGACCGTCCCCGCATCCACCTCCTGTGGCCCCAGTTCAAGCCGCAGTGGCACCCCCTTCAGCTCCCATTCATTGAATTTGAACCCTGGATTGCGCTCATCGCGGTCATCCAGATGCACCCTGACCCCGGTCTCCTCAAGCTGGGCTCTGACCGCCGCTGCAGCCTCACTCACGGTCGCACGCGTCTCCTCGTTGTATATCGGCACGATCACCACCTGCTCGGGGGCGACTGCGGGTGGGAGCACGAGTCCCTGGTCATCAGAGTGCGTCATGATCAGCGCCCCCACAGCGCGCCAGGACAACCCCCATGAGGTGGTGTGTGCGACCTGTTCGTCTTCCTGCGCATCGGTGTAGCGGATGTCAAATGCCTCTGCGAAGGCCGTGCCGAGATAGTGCGATGTCGCACCCTGTACCGATTTGCCATCAGGCATCAACGCCTCCACGGTCGTGGTCGTGACCGCCCCTGGGAACTTGTCATGCTCCGGCTTCGCACCTCGCAGCACCGGGATCGCGAGCGTCTCCTCATACACTGATTCGTACTGATCGAGGCGCAAGAGTGTCTCAGCCCAGGCCGACTCCTGGTCTGCGTGCGCCGTGTGCCCCTCCTGCCACAGGAACTCCTTCGTGCGGAAGAACGGCTTCGTCTCCGTCGCCTCCCACCGGACGACCGAGGCCCATTGGTTGATGCGGACCGGGAGGTCCCGGTGACTCCTGATCCATCGTCCGAGGTACGGTGCGATGATCGACTCAGACGTCGGTCGCACGGCAAGCCGCTCTTCTAACGGCTCGGTCCCGGCGGTCTCCACCCACGCCACCTCCGGATCGAAGCCCTCGACGATCTCCTTCTCCCGCTCGAGATACGATTCAGGGATCAGCAGCGGGAAGTAGGTGTTCTGCACCCCGGTCGCTTTGAAGCGCCCATCGAGGTCCGCCTGTATCCGTTCCCATAGACCATAGCCGCGCGGGCGGGTGACGATGAAGCCGCTCATCCCCTCTGGAGCATAGCTCGCCAACTCTGCCTTCTGAACCACCTCTGCATACCACTCACCCGTGTCATGTTCCTTCGAAGCCGTGATGCCCAGCTCCTGATCGCCTGTCATACTTTCACGGTCCGAGGAGGCCCGTATAAACCTGCAGGAAGCGGTCTACAGCTCCCGCCATGGCCACCCGGGCAGTCGTGTCTGCAGCCCCGCGACCAGCCCCGCTCGGAGGTCATCCAATCCGGCTGTCCCGGGCGTGTGCGTCTCCCGGTCGATGATGTGGAAGGTTGCCTCGGCCAGCAGCCCCAGGGGGTCGCCCCCGGCGATCGTCGCTGCCAGCCGCCGACCGAGCACCTCATCCACGACGAATCCGGGGTAGTCGTCGGGAACGTCGATCGCACGCAGGATCGCGATGTACGCCGTGACGTTGACTGCCAGTGCACGATCGGAGAAGATGCTCTCGATCGCAGCGGTGATCATCTCCACATCGACCTCCTCGACGGCTACCTCGAACGATCGACCGAGATCTGCTCGCACCTCATTGATGTTGCTCGTCAGGTCCGGACTCTGCTGGACGACCCACGCATGGGTCGATGCGACGCGTGCATCGGTGATCTCCATGCGGAGATAATGTGCGCCTCACGCTTGCGATTTGCGAAGCGTTTTATATGTGACACCCACAGGCCAAATCAAGCGGGCACGAACGTCATCCATTCGTGGAGACGGGCTGTCGACTCTTGTCGCCGGTCACACTCGGTGAACGCAGACCGCATCACTTGCAGTGGCGTGACCTGATATCGCCGATTTCCACATCGGCCCTACACTCGCATGAGCTCAGTAGATCAACAACTTGAGGACTTGTCTGCCACCATCGATCGGCAGCTGCCAGATGACATCACAATCACAGGGGTGGCCTTCGAGGGCCCTGAACTGGTCATCTACACCGAGGATCCCCGGCGCTTCGCTGATGATGCTGCGCTGATTCGGAACCTCGCCAGCCGACTTCGTAAGCGCATCACCATCCGTCCGGACCCTGATTCACTCGTCCCCCCAGAGACCGCAGCGTCGAAAGTGCGTGAGGTGATTCCCGAGGATGCGGGAGTGACCGAGATGGACTTTCACCCCGACACGGGGGAGGTGGTGATCGAGGCGGCCAAACCGGGACTGGTCATCGGTCGTGGTGGCTCGACGCTCCGGGAGGTCACGCAGGCGGTGGGGTGGACCCCTGAGGTGGTGCGGACGCCGCCGATCAGCTCGTCGACGGTGTCGAACATCCGAAACTTCCTCAAACAGGAGCGGGAGGAGCGGCGGGAGATTCTCGAACGTGTGGGTCGGCAGATCCATCGCATGGAGCTGGCGGATGATACGTGGGTCCGGCTGACCACCTTGGGCTGTTGCAGGGAGGTCGGTCGCGCCGCCTACGTGCTGTCGACGGCTGAGACGCGCGTGTTGATCGACTGCGGAGACAAGCCGGGCTCAGATGACGCACCGTATCTGCAGGTGCCGGAGGCGCTCGGGTCTGGTCCGAATTCGCTCGATGCGGTGGTGCTCACGCATGCGCATCTGGATCACTCCGCGCTGATCCCGCTGTTGTTCAAGTACGGCTACGATGGTCCCATCTACACCACCGAGCCCACGCGCGACCTGATGGGATTGCTCCAGCTCGACTACCTGGATGTTGCTGTCAAGGAGGGGCGGACCCCGCCGTATACGTCGGAGATGGTCCGTGAGGCGATCAAGCACACGATCACCGTGGAGTATGGAGATGTGACCGACATCGCCCCGGACCTCAAACTCACCTTCCACAATGCCGGGCACATCCTGGGGTCGTCGGTGACACACTTCCATGTGGGGGATGGGTTCTACAACATCGCCTTCAGCGGTGACATCCACTACGAACCGACGAGGTTGTTCAACGGCGCAGTGAATGACTTCCCCCGTGTTGAGACACTGATCCTCGAATCCACCTACGGTGGTCGCAACGATTACCAGACGGATCAGGAGGACTCCGAGCGGAAGCTCATCGACCTCATCAACGACACCTTTGACCGCGGTGGCAAGGTGTTGATACCAGCGTTCGCTGTGGGGCGTTCCCAGGAGATCATGCTCGTGCTCGAGGAGGCGATGCGGACCGGCGCGATCCCGTCGATGCCGATCCATCTCGACGGTATGATCTGGGAGGCAACAGCGATCCATACGGCGTACCCCGAGTACCTCCGGGATGAGTTGCGAGATCGCATCTTCCATGAGGATGAGAATCCGTTCCTCGCAGAGGAGTTCAATCACATCGACCAGGGTGATGAGGAACGTGCTGCGATCGCGGAGGGTGACCCCGCGATCATCCTCTCGACGTCAGGGATGATCACCGGTGGCCCGATTATGTCGTGGTTGCGCCACATCGGTCCGGATCCCGACTCACAGCTTGTCTTCGTGGGCTATCAGGCCCAGGGGACCTTCGGCCGGCGGATTCAGTCCGGATGGACCGAGGTCCCCATCGCTGGGGACGGTGACGGTCGTCGCGACTCGCTGACCCTCCGGTTCGAGGTCGACACCGTGGACGGCTTCTCGGGCCATGCTGACCGTGGTGGCCTCGAATCGTTCGTGGAGACGATGAACCCACGCCCGGAGAAGATACTCTGCGTCCACGGCGATGAACGAAGCGTCCAGGACCTGTCCTCCGCTCTGTATCACAAGTACAAGATGCGGACGTTTGCACCCCAGAACCTGGAGACGTTCCGGTTCAAGTGATCAGTCGGATACCCGAACGATCGCCGCCAAGGATGCCCCATCGGTAAGCGCATTGATCAGTGACCGGGGGAGGTCTGCTGCTGCGCGATCGGCGGCCACCATCAGCGTTCGGTCATCGATGTACGTACTGGTGCGGATGACCATCGAAGTCGGATCCGCCCACCGCAGTTCAGGGTCCCCACGCCCCGTCACGGTGACTGGCGCGACTCCCGGTGCGATGAGCTCTACACTGATGTGACTCATGGCCGATTGTGCCATCTCCCGCATCGCAGCCGGTAGGCTTGCGCAGCTGTGCGAAGCCCCCACGCCGATGATGCAGTCGCCTGCGGGTGTGAGCCACTCCTCTGTCGTCAGTTCGAGGGTCGACCCATGCGTCCCACGGACATGCGCATGTCCGGATGCGGTGAGCTGGCACTCCATGTGCTCTCTTCGGCCAGCGGAGGGCATGATGCCATCGCCGAGGGGTTCGGAGTGTTTTTATACCCGACCATTGCTAATCTTGTGTAACCAGGTTGCCACAGGCATCCTCGGCGGTATCGTGGGTGAAATGACCGGAACTCCTCGCACTGAATATTTGCACTCCGTGAGTGGCAGCGCCGGTGAGGACCCACTGGTATCGAACATAGCTACAGAATGGTGACGAAAGACGACGTGATCGAGCAGTACGATGTACAGCAGATGGACACCTCCCGCAATGTAGAGCTCCCTGATACCGTCCTTGAGAGTGACTCGAAAGGACGGCTGATCAAGCTGGCCGGCCAGCTTCGCGACCGCAGGAACGAGCTCAATCAGATGGCCTCCGAGCGTGCCAGCAAGCGTGATGAGCTCAACGCGAAGACCCGAAAGCAGGTGGATGCAGCCCAAGAGCACCGCGAACAACGCGATACGTTGAACGACCAGGTCCAGGAGCACAAGGAGCTTAGGAATGAGCTGAATGCAGAGGCAAACGCCCTCTTCGAACAGGTCGATCAGCTGAAAGAGGAGCTTGAGCTGGGTGATGGCAAAGACATCGACCAGTTAGAGTCGGAGATCGAACAGCTCGAGTTCCGTCAGCAGACGGAGGTGCTGTCGACGGCAGATGAGCGGGCGCTTATCGAGAAGATCGAGTCCCGACGCGAACAGCTCCGCGATCAGCGTGAGAAGGTCCAGGACAGTGGTGAGCTCGAGGGGCTGATCGAAGAGGCCGAGTCCGTGCGTGCGGAAGCATCTGAGCACCACCAGAAGGTGACCGAGCTCGCGGATGAGGCGCAGGAGCATCACAACAACATGATCGAGGCCTATCGGGCGGCGGATGATGTCCGTGATGAGGCCGACGCGATGCATGAGCTGTTCGTCGAGGCTCAGGAGTTCGCCGACCAGCATCACGAGGACTTCGTCCGTGTCCAAAAGCGTCTGCGCACCCTCGACAAGCGTGAGGAACGCGAGCGGAAGGATTCCCGTGCCGAGGAGCGGGAGGCAGCCCGCGAGGAGGCAGAGGCGATCTATCAGCGGTTCAAAGAGGGTGAGACGCTCGACACCGAGGATCTGATGAAACTGCAGAAGACGGGCCTGTTGTAATCGTCGGGACCGATTCGGCTATAACACATTCTCCCGAAGTGTTCGTGTGAACCAGCTGGTCCTCTGTGTCGACCGATCCAGTGATCTCGGTCGAACGACTGGTCGCAGCTTTCCCGTCGTCGGCGAGGGCGAGGTCGCAGATCTGGCGATGGTGGCGGGCCGGGCCGATCCGGAGGACTCCCGAGTAAACACCCTCCTCGAGGCCCTCCGAGTGTACGATTCATTGGGTGCAGAGGGCTCAGACCGCCTCATAGCGGTGATCGCCGGTGGCAGCGACAGTCCGATCGGCGTCGACCGGTCACTTGCTGCCCAGCTCGACGGGCTCATTCGTCGGTATGCAATCGGGTCGGTGATCGTCATAGTCGACTCGGCGGATGATGAGCGGGTGATTCCTGTCATCGAGAGCAGACTCCGCGTCGATGCCGTCGATCGGGTGGTCGTCCGGCAGGCACACGATCTGCAGTCGAGCTACTATCTGTTGAAGCAGTTCCTGGCTGACGAAGAGCTTCGATCGACGTTCCTTGTGCCGCTTGGGGCCATTCTGATCTTCCTGCCGATTCTCCTCATCCAGTTCTCACCGGCGATCGCAGGTGCAGGCCTAGCCGCACTGCTCGGTGGTGTGCTCCTGTACAAGGGTCTGGCCATCGACGAGTACATCGAAGAGGTCCCAGAGCGGGTGCAGATCGCACTGTACTCTGGACAGGTGTCGGTCGTCACATACGCTGTGGGTGCAGGTCTTGCGCTTGTCGGGATTTTCCTGGGTGCGCTGTCGGTGCCTGCACAGATGGGCCCCGAGTTCGTCCTCGTGCGGACCTTGCAGTTCGTCTACAACGCGGTTCCGTGGCTGGCTCTGGCTGCCTTGACGGTCAGTGCGGGGCGGCTGTTAGATGAGCTGATCACGACCGATCACCTCGCACGACCATATCTGAATCTCCCGTTCGGCATCGTCGCACTGGGGCTTGTCGTGCGTGGGTTCTCTGGCTGGTTCCTTCAGCGTGAGGGCGCGTTAGCGGTTCTCACGATCTCCGGGTGGGAGGTCTCCGCCCCCGCCCGCCTCACAGGGTTCATTCTCGCAGCGATCGTCGTCTCGCTGATCGGTGTGCGGGTTGCCAACACCGTCACCGCAACGACGCGCACCCCCACGCAGTGAGCCTCAGCCTCGGTGATCGATGCCGAACCGCATGCCGATGTATCCCATGATAACTCCGTAGATCACCATCGCTGGTAACACCATCTGCACGACTGTCGTTGCGGTCATCATCCCACCGCCGATCAGCCCCGCGATCCCGATAGCGATGACCGCGACGCCTGAGCCGACGGTGATGGCAGGTGTGAACTGCATAGCGCCCCTAGATGGATGCGGCGCAAATCTGTATTGGTCGTGATTCACAGCGCGGAAGGTAATGCTCATGTCTGGCAGGGCCAACGTCGGGATATGGAATCGTACGACGTCGTCATCGCGGGAGCCGGTCCCGCCGGTGCACAGTGTGCACGCGATCTCGCTGGTCGAGGGTATGACGTCGTCGTCTTGGAGACGGAGCCAGAAGCTGGCTTTCCCCAACAGTCGAACAAGTCAACAGGTGGCACTTTCCCTTCGATGCTGACCGCATTCGGCATCCCTGACAGTGTGGTCATGCAGTTCACCGATACGGTCGTCCTTGAGTCGCCTTCGAATCACTATGTCTCGGACCAACCAGGAGCAGTGCTCGAGTTTGCGGACTTCAAGCGCTTCCTCGTGGAGGATGGCCGTGACCGTGGCGCCGAGTACCGATTCGACGCCCGAGTGTCGGCACCGATCATGGAATCTGGGGAGGTCAGGGGGGTTCGTTACGATGGTGATGCGGAGGTCTACGGCGACATCATCATTGATGCGACAGGGCCTGCTGCCCCGTTGGCCCGACAGCTCGGGGTCACGGACCTGCAACGCAATCACCAGGCCATCGGTATCGAGTTCGAGTATGAGGGCGTCGAGCTCGACCATCCTGAGTATGCCGACCTTCACCGTGCGATGATGCTGCGGTTGGACCATCGCATCGCACCTGGTGGATACTCCTGGATCTTCCATACCGGCGAAGATACGGCGAAGGTAGGTGTGTGCTACATCCAGAATACCAGCCACCGTCGCCGGGCGGTCGATGGGATGACCATCGATGATTACCTCGATGGCTGGATCGATCGCGATCCGCGGTTCGCGCATGCCGAGCGTATCGAGGCGAAACAACATCGCGGCTCTGCGCACATCCAACCACCGACGGGACTCTCGACTGACAACTTCATGGCCATTGGTGACACGGTCCCAACGATCGACCCCTTGTGGGGGGAGGGCATCCACACGGGAATGCGCTCTGCACGAGCAGCAGCCGCGGCGGCGGATCATTGTCTCACCAGGAGTGACCGAGACACCTCCGCTGCGCGCCTGTCGGTGTACGACACGTTATGGCACCGAGAGGCAGCACCGAATATGCGACGTAGACTGCTGCTGACCGAGCTGCTGTATCTCGCGGGTAACGAGCGTTATGACCGATTCATGCGTGACCTTGACCGCGCAGATGAAGATGTCTTGGCACGCGCAAACCAGGGTGACTGGGCTGCCATGTTACGGCTCCTGCACCTGTCTGATGCTCCGATGCTTGCACGGTTGGCCCGCTCACGGATTGGAAACTGAGCAGTTAGTAGAACTCTCGTACCAGATCCATGGCCCCGGCGGGTGCACCATCGTCGAGGTCGATCATCGGTTCGGTCACCCCGTGTTGGGTGTGGTAGGATACTGATTGCTCATCCTGCCACAGGATACCCTGGTACTCACGGTCGCGGTCCATGATCACCGAGGTTGCAGCATCATAGTCCGTTGGATCGTGGTCCTCTTCTTCGGCATCGACCAGGTTGCCTCGGAAGTACTCGTAGGTGTCGACATCGTTGAACGTCACACACGGGCTGAAGACATTCACGAAGCCGAATCCGTCATGTTCGATTGCCGCTTGGACAATCTCTGCATGACGCTTTGCATCCGTCGCGAAGGTCTGTGCGATGAACGTACCACCAGCTGCCAACGCAAGTGCCAGCGGGTTCACCGGCGGTTGCTGAGGTCCCCCAGGGGTCGTAGATGTCTCGAAATCAGCACGCGACGTCGGTGATGCCTGCCCCTTAGTCAGTCCATAGATGCGGTTGTCCATGACGATGTACGTCATATCCAGATTCCGTCGAACAGCGTGGACGAAGTGACCGGCTCCGATCGAGAACCCATCACCATCCCCTCCGGCGACCATCACCTCGAGCTCTGGATTCGCCAGCTTCACACCGGTCCCAACGGGTAACGCCCTGCCGTGGACCCCATGGAGTGCATATGCATGCATGTATGACCCAATTTTCCCAGAACACCCGATTCCCGCGACGATGAACGTATCATCGGGGTGGTTCCCCGTCTCTGCAAGGGCCTTCATCATCCCATTCATCGTCCCGAAGTCTCCACATCCGGGACACCATGTCGGCTGTGTGTCTGATTTGAAGTCCGTGAATCTGATCTCTGTGCTCATGCTGGCACCTCCATCTGTGACCGTTCCGCAATCGCTGCTGCGAGCTCATCAGCTTTGAACCGCACCCCATCGTACTTGTTGATGCGTTCGACGCGCGTCATCGTATCATGCTCGATGAGATCGGCGAACTGTCCGGTCGCGTTGCACTCGACGACGATGACCTGCGATGCCGCTTCGACGGCTGCCGTGAGGTCTGGGCGGGGGCTGAGATACGGGACAGACAAGAACCGCACGGGTCCATCAAGCAGTTCCATCGCCTCCACAATCGCACCTTCGTTCGACCCCCAACTGATCACTAGCGTATCTGCGTCGTCTGCACCGAAGCTTCGGGGCTCCAACGGCTCTGCTGCCTGTGCCACATCGAACTTCCGCTGACGCTTGTCCACCTGCTCGATCCGGACGGACGTGTCTTCGGTCCGGCGCCCGAAGGCATCATGCTCGAGTCCGGTTGACATGTGAACACCTCCCGGGGTCCCCGGCAGCACACGTGGGGACACACCATCGTCCGTGACCGCATGTGGCGTGAACTTCCCATCGACGCTCCATTCATCCAGCCCCGTGGCATCGACCAATCGGCCGCGGTCAATCTCCACAGCATCCATATCGAACACCTCGTGTGGGAACGTCTGCTCGGTAACCGCCATCGCCAGGTCAGCAACGACATAGACCGGGGTCTGGTATCGCTCTGCTAGGTTGAACGCCTCGACCGTCTTCCAGAACGCTTCTGCGATCGTTGTCGGAGCGACGACGAAGCGTGGGACCTCGCCATGGCCACCATACACCAGCGTGTTCAGGTCTCCCTGCTCCTGTTTCGTCGGCATCCCCGTCGATGGCCCAGAGCGCATGACATCGACGATCACAAGTGGTGTCTCCGACGTGGCGACGAGGCCGAATGTCTCTGTCATCAGGTCGATGCCGGGTCCAGATGTCGCCGTCATGGACCGGGCTCCAGCCCGCGCGGCCCCGAGCGCCATGTTGATTGCTGACAGTTCGTCCTCTGCTTGCAACACATGGCCGCCGAAGCGCTCGATCCGCCCAATCAGATACTCCATCACTGCCGTTGCTGGGGTGATGGGGTAACCTGCATAGAACCGGCATCCCGCCGCGATCGCTCCCATGCCGATCGCCTGGTCCCCATTCAGCAGCACATAGTCCGCATCCGTTTCCTCAAGATGGTACTCGGGCGCATCGATATCGTACTCCTCATCCACGTATGCCTGCCCCGCCCGCGCAGCTGCTTGATTGTTCTCCACCAGTGCCGTCCCCTTGCTGCTGAACCGCTTCTCCAGTGCACTATCGAGGTTTTCGATGGGGAACTTGGTCACTGCACAGGCAGCGCCAAGTGCGACGACATTGCGCATGATCGCACCACCGGCCTCCTCTGCGAGGCGCTTGAGTGGGACGTCCACCCCGACCATCCCCTCTGGAATGGTCACGTTCTCCATGGTCGTACGTTCACCATCGTAGATGATGATTGAGCCCTGGTGCAGTTCGTCGAGGTTCTCCTCGATGGTCCTCGGGGTCAACGCGATGAGGACATCAAGCCGGTCCACGATGCTCTCGACCGGATCTATTGCTGTCCGAATCTTGTAAGCAGTGTACCCACCACGGATACGAGAGGCGAAGTCCTTCGAGGTGAAGACGTGTCGCCCGGCGCGTGAGAGCGCCTGCGCGAAGATTTTCCCGGTGGAGTCGATGCCATCTCCGGCCTCTCCACCGACCGCCCAGTTGAAGTCCGCAGGCATGTCAGCAGAGCTTTCGAACACCCCTGCAAAAGCCTTCTGAAAGCAGGGGTGTGGCGGCCGGCAGCGGTTCATCGCCCCTGGAAGGTTGTTCATAATACAATGAATAATCAGACAATTGCACGGGACTTCTATTGAAACGTCACACAAACTGGACGTTCATCAACCATGTCATCGCTTCTCGATGAACCCCAGCCCCTAAGCGAACTCACCGATTCAACGGAAGTATGCAAACTACCGTCCGGAGCGTTACATCTGTGGGTCCAGACACCGTCGCCGTAGACCTCCAGACCCCCGGGAGCTTCACAGCTGCTCCAGGGCAGTTCGTGAAGCTCGTATTCGAGATCGATGGGGAGACGATGGGCCGGTTCTACACGATCTCCTCACCATCGACCACCGACTCGTTCGAGCTGACCATAGGGTTCGACCCAGAGGCTGGTGGTGCTGTCACCCATCGCCTCCAGTCACTCAGCGAGGGCGATGTCCTCTCGTTCGAGGGCCCGTTCGGGCAGAGCACATACGATGGAGAAAAACGTGTGCTGGTCCTCGCCGGCGGACCGGGTATCGGTCCTGCCGTGGCCATCGCAGATGTGGCGCTAGCGGCCGGCGCGGATGTCACCGTCGTCTACCAGACAACGGCACCCGTGCATCAGCAGCGGCTAGACGCCCTGGAGGCCGCAGGTGCGACCGTCTGGGTCGATGATGCTCCGCTGGCGGCTGGGGTCGAAGCTGTTGATGCTGATGCAACGGATGCACAGGTGTTCGTCTTCGGATTCGCCGATTTGGTGGCTGAGGCGACGGCGATCTCGGGCATCGATGCTGCGACTGCCAAAATCGAGAACTTCGGTTAGACCATCGCCTGCAGCCGTCGCACCGACAGTGCCACCGCGATGAGGACCCACCCGATCCAGCCCAGCAGCGCTAGCAGCACCGGTCCTCCCGTGGTCAGCCCCACACCCAGTGTCAGAACCAACGTCCGGTATGCTGCTCCTGGACTGACAAGGACCATCACCGACAGTGGTGTTGAGGTGGCGATCGTCACCGCATCGAGTCCGACGATCAGTGCCCCGACGACGACCACTGAACCGAGCACGGCCGACCGCCGACCTCGGGCGTACACAGACAGGAGCCCCACCACTGCGGCGATCACCACCCCATATGCGACAGAGAGGCCGATGAGCCACAGCATCGGAGCGGGATCGGCGACCGCGGGGTTGCTGGCGAGGAAGCTGAGCGGCCTCGTCCGTCCGATCCAGACCAGCACGGCAGCGCCCGCGGTCCCGGTTCCGACGAGCAGCCCCAACACCGTCGCCTGTCCCGTGAGAGCGCCGATCACGTATCTGGACGGTCGGACCCCCATCGCGCGGTGGATGGACCACTCGCCGCTGAGTCGGTCCTGTAACAGCCCGCGGTAGCCGATCGCCACCCCAACCATCGGGATCAGCAGTTCCAGCATGACGTACAGGTCGACGGACGTCGCCTGATATCCCCCCGGTGCACTGAGTACAGCCGTCAGCAGCACCGCGGCAAGGGTCCCTCCGATCACGGCCCACCCCGCGGGTGTGGCCACCACAGACTGCAGTTCCCGACCTGCGATCGCGAGCATCGGCGAGAATCGCCGGATCACAGGTCCCACTCCGTGACCGATCGGTACAGGTCCGCAAGCCCCCCCGTGTCCGTCTCCTCCAGCAGCTGTGCCAACGGCCCTGATCTGGTGGTGCTGTCTCCACCGAGGAGGACCACATGGTCTGCGATGGGAGAGATCGTCTCTAACGCATGAGTCACCATCACCACGGCACGTCCACGGTCCCGCTCTGCACGAAGGATGCCCACGATCGCATCCCGCATCTGTGGGTCGAGCCCGCTCATTGGCTCATCCAGTAGGAGCACTGCCGGGTCACCGATCAGCGCCACCGCAAGTGCGAACAGACGGGTCATCCCCCCTGAGAGCGCATCCACAGGGTCCCCACCACGTCCGGTCAACCCAACCTTTGCGAGGACATCCTCCGGTGATAGACCACGCCCCCTCGGTGTGAACTGTCGGTAGTAGCGCAGTGTCTCGATGACCGTGAAGCCACCACGAAAGCTGGGACGCTGGGGCAGATACCCGAACGGTGGGTCGACGAGCTGACGCACACCGCCTCCAGCAGGTTCCCGTAGCCCGGCAAGTGCCTCGAGGAGTGTCGTCTTTCCACTGCCGTTCGGCCCAACGATGACCGTCAGTTCGGTGGCGGGTACCGTGACCGTACATCCCCTACACAGCTGCCTGCCACCTCGGATGAGTATGAGCTCATCAGCAGTGATGACGGGGACACTCATCTGCGTACCTCTGCGGTGAACGGTTCTGTCGCGGGTGCGGTGTCGATCACACCGGGGCCGCGCAGTCCGCTCACTCGCACACCTGCAGCTCGTCTAATCTGCATCGCAGGTGCACGCGTGAGGATCGCACCTGCGGGCTCTTCGACCAGACGCTGATCGTGCGTTGCGGTCGGCCGGAACGGCCGGTCATAGCTCCCATCGCCATCGCTGTCGAGAGCGGGCAGTGGTCCCCAGTAGTTGCCGACCCCGTCATCGGTCCATGTCCGTAGGGGTCCCAGACTCGCGACTACCGGCCGCTCGGTGCCCACGATATCATTCCTGGTCACGGTGTTCGTCGGGAAGATCTCGTTTGCCCGCAGGCCGACCACACTATCCTGGACGCGATTGCGTGTAACCAGATGGCGATCACCGGCGATTTGGATGCCGAACTGTGTCCCCACGACCGTGTTGTCTGCAATGTAGGAGTCACCTCCCGCGGGAACGATGCCGTAGGTCGTGTCTGCGATATCATTGCCGACCACGAGATTCCCCTCTGGTCTCGTCATGATCATGACGCCCGCATCGCCCCCACGTACGGTGTTGTCCATCATCAGTGCCTCCGATGTGTACATGAGGTGCATCCCGTAGCGGTACGCTGACAGGTTTGCCCCCCGGATGACTGTCCCGTCGGCGCGGTGGGTGTAGACACCGTCACGTCCACCCTGGACGGTCACACCATCGATGAGCGCTGGTTCCCCGATGACGATGACCCCCATGAACCCATCAGCAGCGCTCCTCGCTCCGACGACGGTCACATCATGGACCCTCAATTGTGTGGCCTCCCGGCCGATGATGCCACTTGCAGGGGTATCGATATGCACATTCTCGACGAGGGTGTGGGAGCCCCCATCGACGACGATCGCAGCATCACCACCCCCATATGCGAGCTGGATGGTCGTATCCCAATCCGCACCCCTGAATTCACGTGCACCCACCGACCCCACCCCCTCGATCCGGAGGTCACGGATGGTCACATTTGGCCCCCGGACGATCATCGGTGTCCCCGATCCGTCCCCCGCGATCACCGAGTCCTCACCCGTTCCCTGGATGGTCAACGGCTTGTCGATCACCACCGTCTCGACCGCATATCGCCCCGCGGGAACCGAGACGGTCGCCCCTGGTGGGGCTGCTCTAATCGCCGCTTGAACCGTCTCATACCGATCGCTGCTGACGGTCACATCGATACGATTCCGGTCGACATCGAGTAGGTCTTCGGCCCATTGCATCCGATCGCCGAGCGCCGCATCGAACCGCCCCTGTCTGTCAGGAGCTGCAGTCGTCTCGTCCAGCCGCTCGAAGGAGACGGTGCGCCCACCGTATGTCGACGCAAATGACTCCGCATCAACCGGATCAGAGAACCCCAGTGCGACGGGGCCGGATGGGATGCGGGCTCGACTGTCGATCACGTACGTCGCCGCGCTCGCAGCTGTCCACGTCGGGGAGGCGCCGGGCGGGCTGTGAAGGAACCCTCGCTCATCGAGTTCGACAGGGACACTGCTGAGGTCCGTGGTACGGATCGTCGATGGCTGGCCGAACTGGCGGATGGTGTCAGGGGAATCGAGCTCCCGGGCAGCGACCGCCGGATCGAGGTAGCTCACCACGTAGGGGTACTGACTGAATGCGACGGTCACCACTGGGATCTCGAACCCCTCAGCAGCCGCCTGTCGCAGGTCCACGTCGGTCCCACCGTAAACGATGGTCTCAGAGACGTCCACCGCGTCCAACGTCTCTGTCGTGGCTGGTTGGACCAGCGCGAGTGTCGGTGCACCGACCAGCAGGAGCCCCACCAACGTGACCGCCATGAGCGTCGCCCGCCGGGTGATGTGGATCTTCACCGCCCCAGCAGCCCGATCACTTCCGGTGTAACGGCCTCGTGCGTGATGACTGAGCCTCCATACGTCCGCTGGAATGACTCCGCATCATCCTGCTGACCGAACCCGATGAGGTCACGCCCCATCGCGCCGATGACCTGAGAGTCTGCAACATAGCTGACCTCTCCGACCTCGAGGAAGCTGTCGGCGCTCACTGCACGTGCAATGGTGGGGACCCCGGCATCATGTTCGATCGCCGGGTCGATCACGCTGTAATCTGTGACGAACCACCCCTGCGTCGGCACCTGTCGTTCGAAAACGTACTGGTAGGCTTCCCAGGTGCTGTCGAACCACGCGGGCCCCTCCCGCCCATGTGGGCTCACATCACCGAAGAACACCTGTGCAGTCGGACCTGGATGCGCATGTATCTGCATACCGCAACGGTCACACCGAGCATCCTCTGGGATCCTCACCGGTGTGGTCGTTGTGGGGGACAGACATCCTGCCAGCCCCACAATCGCCATCGACCCGACGAATGTGCGTCGTCGGACCGATGCCGGTTGACGGGTCATATCCAAGCAAACCTCCGCGGGACAAAAAACACACCCGTGCCTCCGCGATGCTGCACATTTATGATGAGGGTTCCATGATATCACATATCATGTCTGGGGAGAACGACCTGGAGGCACGGCTCGCAGCCGAGGAGAGCTTCACCCCTCCAGCATCCTTCATCGAGCAGGCCAACATCACCGACCCGCACATCTATGATGAGTTCGACCGCGACTGGCCGGACTGCTGGCGCCGGGCTGGGGATCTTCTCGAGTGGATCACCCCATACGAGGAGATACTGGACACGAGCGATGCACCGCATTATCGCTGGTTCGACGACGGTACGCTCAATGCCTGTGCGAACTGTGTCGACCGTCATGTGGATGCCGGTGCCGGTGATCGAGCTGCGATCCGATGGGAAGGTGAGGATGGGACCACACGGAGCTACGATTACACCGAGCTACTGACAGAGGTGAATGCCGCCGCGGCGATGCTCCGCGATATCGGCGTGACAGCAGACGACGTGGTCACCCTCTACATGCCGATGATCCCAGAGCTACCCATTGCGATGCTCGCGTGTGCCCGGATCGGCGCGCCACACTCGGTCGTCTTCGCGGGGTTCTCGGCAGATGCCCTGGCTACCCGGATGACCGCCGCGGACTCGTCACACCTCGTCACCTGTGACGGGTACTACCGCAGGGGAGATCCCCTCGACCATCTGTCGAAGGCACTCGACGGTGTCGCCAGTCTGGAGAGCCCACCGGCGGCGACACTCGTGGTCGACCGACTGGGTGATGACGGACATGGCCACACGCTCGATGGCGACATCGGGCAGTACTGGTGGAACGAACATATCCACACCCACCGTGGGCAGGTGATCGACCCGGTCGAACGTGATGCAGAGGACATGCTCTTTCTCATGTACACCTCGGGGACGACCGGGCAGCCAAAGGGTGTCAAACACACCACCGGGGGCTACCTTTCGTATGCAGCCTGGACGTCACACGCGGTATTGGACCTCAAACCAGGTGACACGTACTGGTGTGCAGCGGACATCGGGTGGATCACCGGCCACTCCTACATCGTGTATGGGCCGCTCGCACTCGGTGTGACGACGGTGATGTACGAGGGTGCACCCGATCATCCAGATCGGGACCGACTCTGGCAGATGATCGAGTCGTATGGCGTGGATGTGTTCTACACCGCCCCCACCGCCATCCGTGCGTTCATGAAGTGGGGGACCGACCACGTGGAGCCGTATGATCTCTCGAGCCTCCGATTGCTCGGGACCGTCGGAGAGCCGATCAACCCGCGTGCTTGGCGCTGGTACCACGAGCACATCGGCGGTGGCCGGTGTCCGATCGTCGACACTTGGTGGCAGACCGAGACCGGCGGCATGATGATCACGACTCTCCCCGCGATCTCAGAGATGCGGCCCGGGGCCGCAGGCCCACCACTCCCCGGCATCGACGCTGTGGTTGTCGATGCTGCGGGTGACAGAATCGCACCCGGTGGGGCGGGCTATCTCACGGTCCAACGCCCGTGGCCGGGGATGCTGCGGACGCTCTATCAAAACGCAGAGCGCTTCCACAGCGAATACTGGGAGCGGTACTCTGTCCCCGCTGATGACGAGTGGGTGTACTTCCCAGAGGATGGTGCGAAGCTGGATGAGGACGGGTACATCACCATCCTCGGGCGGGTGGATGATGTCATCAACGTCTCAGGGCACCGGCTCGGTACAATGGAGATCGAGTCGGCGATTGTGGGCGTCGAGGGTGTCGCAGAGGCTGCCGTCGTCGGTGGTGCAGATCCACTAAAGGGTGAGGCCGTGGTCGCATACGTCATCAGAGAAGACCGTGCGGATGGTGAGGAGGTCATGCACGAGCGCATCATCGCAGGTGTCGAGGATGCCATCGGCCCCTTCGCACGCCCACGCGACATCATCTTCACACCGGAGTTACCGAAGACGCGATCAGGGAAGATCATGCGTCGACTCCTCGAGCAGATTGCGAATGCAGAGGAGATCGGCGACACCACCACCCTGCGTAACCCTGAGGTCGTCGAGGCACTTGCAGACCGTGCTGGGCAGTAGCGCATCACGCTGGGCTTAATACCCGCTCACGGGTTGCACCGGTGTGTATACAGTCACCGACCGTGTCTCGAATCCCTTCGGGTTCCGGCCAGACTGTGCGCAGTTCGTCCCCGGTTACGGTGACGTCAACGCTGCGTTCCATGTGATCGGTGATCATCCCGGCATTCACGGGGGCACCGACACGCAGGTCCCATTCAGCAATGCGCCGGGCCGTCGGCTCCTGGGTGTGCTCGCGGCAGGAGGTCTGCTTGAGACCGCAGATGTGCCGCCCACAGCCGATGAGACGTACCTCTCATATCTACACCTGTGTGTCCCTGATGGCACCACCCCCTCACATCGTTCGTATCTGGCGTGTGAACCGTTCATCGATGCGGAGGTCAGGGCCATCGCTGCTCACGTGCTGCTGCCGGTCGGTCGACGGGCCACCGACTACGTCCTCCGGACACACTCCGCACAGGCCAGACGACTGCGAGCGGGTATGAGCAGGTTACATGCGACCGAAATCGCAGGAAACGGCTTCCTCATCATGCCGGTCGCCGAACCTGCTGACTGGTCAGGGGCCGACGCACGGGCACTGACAGATGCGTTGGTGCAGTTGCAGGCGACTGACTACCGGCGTGAGGCTGATCTGGGCCGGTTTCTTGCTGAAGGTGGCTCATACTTCGTCCGATGACTCCTATTAACATGCATGTCCACTATTCTTCAATAAATATAACAAATGCCCAATATTATTACAATATTATGGAATATCGAAGCAAAACAATGGATTAAAGTGGGTGATACGCTGCATTGCTGATGACGGAGCATGGGTGGCTCCCATGGACGTCAATGCGATGCCACGGGAGGGCCGTGGTGGCTTGGTCAATCCGGGTCGAAGCAGAGCTGACCCGACATACTCAGGATGCGGGGACGCACCCCCGCCTTCTACCTCAGTCCCAGTAGTATCGACATATTGATTCACTCGCATGACCGTATCTCTGCATGGAACTCACCGTCCTCGAGAAAACAGACGAGTTGCTGCGTATCGAGCTCGCCGGGGAAGATCATACGTTCATGAACGTCCTGAAGGGCGCACTGCTCGAGACAGATGGGGTCGGTGCGGCTACCTATGATATGAATCCCGAGCAGTCCGGTGGGCAGGTCGACCCCATCTTGACACTCAAGACAGAGGGAGCGGTGGACCCGCTCGATGCACTGACAGATGCAGCTGCACGCGTTGAGTCGATGAGTGGCGCGTTCGCGGACGCCTTCCTCGCGGCACAGTAGGTCAGGGCGGTCTGATCGGGAGCCCGGCGTCTGCGAGATAGTGTTTGGTCTCTGAGATGCTGTACCGGTCAAAGTGGAAGATTGATGCAGCGAGTGCCGCATCTGCATCAGCCTCGGAGAAGACCTCCAGCATGTCGTCGGGGCCTCCACAACCAGATGAGGCGATCACCGGTGTGGAGGTCACGTCCGTCACAGCAGCCGTCAACGGGATGTCGTATCCATCTTGGGTCCCATCCCGGTCGATGGAGTTGATGAACAGCTCTCCCGCACCGCGTCGTTCCGCCTCCTGCACCCAACTCAGCACATCGATCCCGGTCCCCTCCCGACCACCCCGCTTCGTCGCCTCGAACCACGCCGATTCCCCTGACAGCTGAATGTAATGCTCCCCCTTCTCGTCGAACCGACGCTTCGCATCAACCGAGATGACGATGCACTGACTCCCGAACGCGGCCGCACCCTCCTCGATGAGCCTTGGGCGCTCGATCGCCCCTGTCGTAATCGAGACCTTGTCCGCCCCTGCTCGCAGCGTCTGCTTGATGTCATCCGTAGACCGGATGCCCCCACCGACGGTCAGGGGAATGAACACCTCATCGGCCACCTCCGAAACCGCCTCAAGCATGGTTGCCCGTCCGTCGGCGGATGCGGTGATGTCAAGAAACACGAACTCATCTGCACCAGCCGCATTGTACCGCTTCGCCATCTCCACCGGATCGCCTGTGTACGCAAGGTCCTCGAAGTGGACACCAGTGTACACAGCCGGGTTCCCCTCTGCATCGAGGTCGACATCGATGCATGGGATGACCCGCTTTGTGAGCATGTACAACTATCGGACGTCTAGTGCGCGCATAGTGGTTTCGTCATCGGGGGTGCTATGTGCATCCGCGTGTAATTGCTACTAATGCCACAGAGCCTCGCGGGTCGTGTGACCGCACCGATGCAAGCTGCGTCCCCTCGTGAGATCCTGGTCGGGCTCACGGTGACACTCATCGGATCCGTCGGAATCGTCGCGCTGGCCCTGGTGTTGTAGGGCTAGGCGAGTCGGTCTGTCAACCGGGAGTGCACCGCCTCTCGACGTGCTGGGTCGATGGTCACCGCTTCTGCACCGGCGGTGATTCTCACCGGCCCTCCCACCTCCGTGTGCCCGATCGCTTCGACGGGTACTCGGTCGCCGAACTCTCGTTGCAGGGCTGGCATGTCCACCGTCTCGACCACCACGCGTGCGGGTGCCTCGGTGAACAACACATCCTGTGAAGGCAACTCGACAGATCCCCCGATGTGCGGTTCCAGCAGCTCTAGGATGGTGACCAACAGGCCACCATCCCCGACGTCATGGATCGCGGTGACGTGGTCGCTTCTCGCCAGATCTGCGATGGCTGCAAGCTGTGCCTTTGGGCCCTCCGGAAGCGCGGGGAAGCGGCCGCCTCCACCCAACACGTCCGCATGTAACGACCCGCCGAGGCCGCCGGCACGACCTCCAACCAGCGCGAGCTTGCCCGCACCCTCAGCGTGCACCCCAGGTGGGCGACGCATCGCGTCGGTCCCGACCATCAGTATCGTCGGTGTCGGCGGGATCGCCCCCTCGGCTGATTGATTGAACAGTGACACATTCCCCCCCACGACGGGGACCTCAAGTTCGTGGCACATCCGTGCGACTCCACCGATCATCTCCACTGTCGCGTCGTAGACCGCGGGGTCAGTCGGGTTGCCTGCATTGAGACAGTCAACAGCTGCGAGTGGTTGCGCACCCACAACGGCCAGGTTCGCAGCGACCTCCAACGTACTCGCCATCGCCCCATCTCGTGGCGCCGCTGTCGTCCATCGCGGATTCGCCCCGCTCGCGACAGCCACCTGGCTCCCCAACTCAGGGATGCGCAGGACCGCAGCATCTCCCCCAGGTGGCACACAGGTCCGCAGCCCGACCTCATGATCATACTGCCGGTAGACCCACCGACGACTCCCGACCCGCGTATCCGTCAACATCCGTTCGATCGCCTCCTCGAGCGGGACCTCCTCGACAGCTGAGGTCGGTTCCACCGATGGCTCGCGCGGATGTGTCTCCGCTGGGGCGCCATCCGCCAACAGTGCCGCTGGCACATCGACGACCGTATCCTCACCGAATCGGCAGCGGTAGTTGCCCTCTGTCACTGTACCGATGACTGCCGCCTTGAGTTCGAACCGGTCTGCCAGCTCGAGTACCGTCTTGACATCCCCGGGATCGACAGCATAGCACATCCGTTCTTGCGATTCCGCGAGGAGTATCTCCCCCGGTCGCATCTGCGGTTCTCGCTGTGGTACCGCATCAAGATTGATGATCGCACCGGTACCCGCCTTCGCCACCATCTCTGCGGTCGCCCCACCGAGTCCGGCGGCACCGAGATCGCGAGCGGCGTGGACCACACCGGTCTCGATCAGTGCTGTGTTACACTCGATCAGGAGCTTCTCTGTGTACGGGTCACCGACCTGCACCGCCGGGCGGTCCTCCACCGCCGCCGCCGCATCGAGATCCTCACTCGCGAACGCTGCACCACCCAGTCCATCCCGGCCGGTCGCACTGCCTACCAGCACCAACGCATCGCCTTCCCTGTGCGCCGCCGCCGTGACCATCGCATCACGATGGACGAGCCCAACACAGCCCACATTGACCAACGGATTCCCCGTGTAGCCGGGATGCAGCTCCACACTCCCTCCGACGGTCGGCACCCCGATTGCATTCCCATACCCCGCAATCCCACTGATGATACCATCAAGCAGGTAGCGGTTCTGGGGATTGTCCAGCGGGCCGACGAACAGGTCATCCACCAGTGCGATGGGGTATGCACCCATCGAGAGCGTGTCTCTGACGATGCCACCCACACCGGTCGCTGCACCATCGACCGGGTCCACGAACGATGGGTGATTATGACTCTCGATCCCCAGGGTGAGGTACCACTCTGCCCCTGACGGATCGACCACCGCTGCATCATCACCTGGCCCGATGATGACCTGCGCGCCCTCGCTGTTGAACTCACCCAGCAGCTCGCGCGAGGAGCGGTACGCACAGTGCTCGCTCCAGAGGTTCTCGAAGAGTACCCGTTCAGTCGATGTCGGGGTGCGCCCCAGTTGCTCGGTGATCAGACGAGCATCTGATGTGGACAGTGCCATCTACTTCGCCCTCATCCGTCGAGACATTAGCCATTCGGGTCGACCTGTGAATGTCGGGTCATTTTTAGCCTCTCCACTGGTCAGTAGCCGTGTGTCGGTAGTTGAGCTGCACGTTCACTCGGAGTACTCCTATGACGGTCGCGACCCTGTCGAGTTGATCGTGGCGCAGGCCGCAGCGATCGGAGTCGATGCACTGGCCATCACCGATCATGACGACTTCCGAGCGGCGGCAGAGCTCCAGGAACTCGCACCACAAGAGGGCATCATCCCGATCCCTGGCATGGAGGTGACCTCTGCGGCAGGGCATGTTCTCGCCCTCGGAATCGATGAGCCCATACCGCCCGGTCTCCGCTTTGACGTGACGCTCGATGCGATTGCAGAGGCGGGCGGCATCTCTGTCATCCCCCATCCGTTCCAGCGATCGCGACATGGTGTTGCCGCCAAGGTCGATGCGACAGCGATGGCGGCGGCGGATGCGGTGGAGGTGTACAACTCACGGCTGCTCACCGGACGGTCGAACCGACGGGCGGCCAGCTTCGCTCGGTCTCGTGGCCTCGCAGCGACCGCCGGCAGCGATGCGCATATCGCAGAGATGGTCGGCCAGGCTGTGACACACGTGGATGCGACTGCGGATGATGCAGAGAGTATCCTCACAGCGGTCGCCGCTGGTGCGACCACTGTTGAAGGGTCGCGCACCCCATGGCGGATCTCACTGCGACAGTTCGCAGGCGGTGTCCGCAGGCGAGCCGAGCACCTCATCTGGAAGTGATGGACTGGCCAGTTCCCTCTTGTGCACGGGGATCCTGAGTAGGGCATGTACACGGGCCAGACCGTCGAACCCTGCTGTCTGTGTGATGACGCACGGACCGTCCAGCAGGTGGATCTGCCCCCCCGATGTGTCAAGCTAATGCGACATGCGGGGTCGGTCGCGTGGCAAGATATCATCGGCCCACTGTCGCTGTTCTTCTGTGAGAGTGATTGGGACCTCGTGTGTGACCTCGTCCTCGATCTGGGTCAGAACCCCATCGGTCGCTGCAGCGTCGCACGCGCATCGATGACGATCCGTGAGGACTTCGAGACGTACCTCTCACAGCCCCGTGCTGTCCCCGATCAGCAACCGCTTGAGGCGGAGATGCGGTCGGCTGCAGAGGCCACACTCGCGGGGTCCGCGTCCACGGCCGATCTCCGCGCACAGGTCCAGGCTCGGATGTGTCTGTGGTCACTCGAGGAGCTCTCCGCCGGCGAATCATCACAGGCCACATCGAATCCGGGTGACAACGCATAAGCGAGGGGCTCCAGAATCGGGCTTATGGGACTGTTCGGGACCGCAGGGGTTCGGGGACCGGTCACCGATCGACTGACCCCTGACCTCGCCGTCCGTTTCGGTCAGGCCGTCGCCTCGGAGCTGCCTGTCCCGGACCAGGTCGTCTCAGTGGCACGTGATGGCCGGACGTCGGGTCCTGGGCTTGAGGAGGCGGTCACCGCCGGCCTGCTCGCGGGTGGTGTGACCGTGCGGCGCTTGGGGGTCGTGACAACCCCGCTGTTGGCCTTTGCCTCCAGGCTGGGGGTGGGGGTGATGGTGACCGCATCACACAATCCCCCAGGCGACAATGGACTGAAACTGTTCATCGACGGACAGGAGGCAGACCGTGACGTCGAGCGTGTCGTGGAGGGAGCGGTTGCGCATCCGTCGGCGCCTGCGCGGTGGGACCGATGGGCCGCTCCGGTGTCGGCATCGGTACAGCGGTCGTACCTGCGGACCATCGACCGGTACACCGCCTCGTTTGGGGCGGTCCCGGATGGACTGTCGGTGTGCCTCGATGCCGGTACAGGGACCGGTGCGATGACCACTGCCTCGGCCCTCCGTGCTGCTGGAGCGGAGGTCGCCGTCCTGAATGGCCAGGTCGATGGCCACTTCCCCGCTCGTCCATCCAAGCCCACCGCACAGACCCTCCAGACACTATCTGGGGTGCTCGCAGCTGGCTCATTCGACCTGGGAATCGCCCATGATGGCGATGCTGACCGGGTGGTGTTCCTCGACTCGGCCGGAGAGGTGATCCATGAGGATACGGTGACCGCTGTGATCGCCACCGCGCTCATTGAGACTGCAGACACCGAAGACCCGATCGTGATCACGACCCCGAATGCATCGACCCGCATCGATGCGGTCGTCACTGCAGCGGGCGGGCAAACCGTCCGGGTGGGTTTGGGCGATCTGCAGGCCGGCCTTGCAGAACATGGCGATGCGGTGGTGTTTGCCGCAGAGCCTTGGAAGCACATCCATCCGGGGTTGGGTGGATGGATTGATGGGACCGCATCAGCGGTGGTTTTCACCCGTCTGCTTGCATCCAGCGGGTTGGACCGGCTGGTAGACCCGATCGATGAACAGCCATATCGGAAGCTGAGCATCGACTGTCCAGATGCACGGAAGCGACCGGTGATGCAGGCGCTTGCGACGGCGATTCCCGAGCTGTATCCTGAGGCGACGATCGAACAGGACTATGGCCTCCGCATGACCCTCCCAGATGACGGGTGGGCCCTTCTACGTCCATCAGGGACCGAGCCCAAGTTCCGGATTTATGCTGAATCCCAGTCTGTGGATGCTCTCGTTGAACCACTCATCGCACTGGTCGAAGATAGCCGCTAGCTGGAACCGAGTCCTTTTGCCGCACGCTGCCAGAGTCCGGCTAATGAGTGGGACCACAGCGACCGATGTCGTGGTCGTCGGCGCGGGGACGGCTGGATGCTATGCTGCGGCGACCATCGCTGCTGCAGGTGCATCGGTCGTGGTACTCGAGCGCAAGTCGGCTGAGGATGCGGGTCACATCGCCTGTGGCGATGCGCTGAAGGGGGCGGACAAGTTCCCTGATGCGATCCCGAAGGCCAAGATCGCACCTGCGTTCACGAACACGGATGTCGACCACGGGCGATTCGAGATCCCGAAGGAGGACACCGTCCTGGATATCCCTGTCCCTGGAGAGCTTGCCGTCATCGATCGCGATGCGTTCGGTCGGCTGCTGATCGAGGGTGCGACGGGGGCTGGAGCAGCGTTTGCGTATGACACGGTGGTCCAGTCCGTCATCCAGGATGCGGATGGACGGGTCACCGGTGTGAAGGCCACCCACGACCGGCGTCCGCACACCTACACGGCGGATGTGGTGATCGATGCAGCGGGTGCGATGTCGATACTGCAGGACACGATCGACTTCAGCGACAGCATGTTCGACACCAATGTGACCTTCCAGCACTTCTGCAGCGCCTACCGCGAGATCATCGAGGTCCCCGAACCGGTGGAGTGGTCTGATGCACTCGTCTTCAAGCCAACCGAGCGTGCCGCGGGTTATCTGTGGTACTTCCCCCGGACAGAGACGACGATCAACGCTGGGTTAGGCTTCCAGATGACGGAAGAGCCAATGACACTTGTCGATGACCTTCGACGGGACCTGCAGAGCAGACCGGAGTTCGCTGGCGGTGAGGTGGTCGACAAGCTGGGTGCAGCACTGCCGACGAGGCGGCCGTACGATTCTGCTGTCGCACCCGGCTACATCGCCGCCGGGGATGCCGCAGGACATGTGAACCCGACGACAGGTGGGGGAATCGCCGGGGCAGCGTATGCCGGCCAGTATGCCGGTGAGCAGGCCCTCGCCGCGATCGATGCAGGTGATGTGAGCGAGGAGATGCTGTGGCCCTACAACGAACGCGTGATGGACCACTTCGGTGCGCGGTATGCAGGACTTGATGTGTACAACATCCTCGCGACCGCTGTGGATGTCGATGATCTCATGGGTCTGTTGGCATCGCTGCCGGGTGAGAAGCTGGCAGAGGCGTTGTACTCTGGGACGACCTCATTCGGCCCGCGGTTGTTGGTGAAGACCGCTGTCGATTCGTTCGGCTACTGGCGACAGATTCTCGGGTTCTATCGCACGAAGCGTGTGGCAGATGAGCTGCTCGGCCAGTATGATCACTACCCAGCGGCACCCGGCGATCTGGGTGGTTGGCAGAGTGACCGTGACGAGCTGATGGATAGACTCTATTCACTGACAGGCGCCCGTCCGAAATACTGAGTTAGCGCCCCCGACCTGCCGGCTTGTGCTGGTCAATCTCGACCTCCACGTGGATGCTATCTGGGAACCGTCTCTCGGTGAGATCTCCCACGATCCGTTCGTTGCCGTAGATCTCGAGTCTACGCCCATACACCGGCTGATCCCAGAGGGTGAAGGGCTCGCCTGCATCCACTCGATCGAACAGTGGGACCCGGACTGACGCAGATGGCGCAGCATGCGGGCCCTTGCACTCTCCCCCCTTGCGCTCGACCGTCTGCTTCAGGTCTGTGACGACTGCATCCAGCTGCTCCCTGTCGCCCGACTCTAAGCGGAGCTTCGTCACGTAGGTCATACTTTCCCAACCCACTGGACCCCCATGAAGACAACGGAGTCTCCGACAGTCTCATTAGAGCAGCTTAGGTAGTTCGTCGTAATGACGGTGGAAGCGGTCAGCGCCGGTGCAATCCTCTTCCGCGACACTCGCGGTGAACGGGAGTACCTGCTCCTGAAGAGCCGACCAGGGGACTGGGAGTTCCCGAAAGGTGGTGTCGAGGGAGGAGAAGAGCTCCAGCAAACGGCGATCCGGGAGGTACAGGAGGAGGCAGGCATCGAGGAATTTCGACTGGTCGATGGTTTCCGGGAGGAGTACGACTACATCTTCGAGGCAAGTGGGAACACGATTCACAAAACCGTGCATCTGTTTATCGCACATTCGTTCGAGGCGAGTGCGGAGCTGTCGAATGAGCACCGGGATCTGCAGTGGCGTGACTATGAGCAGGCTGTGAACACGATCACGCAGGATGGCCCACGTGAGATCTTCAAACGTGCGCATGTATATCTCGATGAAGTCGCTGAAGAGGCCGGTCCAGATGGGCAGCGGAGTTACGTTGCCTGAGTGACGTCGGTCCTGCGCGGCCAGATACCTCGTCACGAGTTCGGATTTGAGCTCCTAGTGTGCCGATGGGCAGAGCTCAACTGGCCACCACACCATCGCCCTGATGCGACCGTCATCGTTGGGCGACAACTGGGCGAGCAGGCACGGCGTTGGGATACGATCATCATCGAGTGCGACCCCGACGGGCTGCAGGCTCGCACAGACTTCGGGGATCGTGCGCTAGACCGTGACCTGCTGTTCTTGGCCCGACATGCCCCTGAGGAGTTCACTTGGTATCGGGATTGTCTGCCCGACCCAGGTTTCCCGCTCCGCCGACTCCTCCCCGCGATTCATCGTGCTGCGGCGCGGGGGATAATTGATACCGAACGTCGGGGTCGCCGTGTGTTCATGCGGCGGATACGCGCTTATCCGGCATGGGTCAGGCGGGTCATCGCCGTCGAGAACAAGCCCGACCTCGATGCATCAGCAGCACGGAGACTCGGTCAGCAGCTCAGACACGATATGGAGCGGTCTTTAGCCGATGAGGTCTGGGTGGCGACCGCACTTTCCGCAGATGCAGAGGTTCCTGCGGCGCTGATCGAGCCCATGCCAGAGGGGGTCGGCATCATCGGCATTGATCAGGCATCGACCGCAGCGGTCGGTGGATCTGTCCTGTGGCGACCACGGCGCTTGCACCCTGCCAGGGCCGATGACCCCATTCGCTATCGCATCGCGGAGGCCGTCTACGGGAACGGGTGGCGGTCGTACGTCGACTCACTCCGTGCAGACTGTCGGCACTTGCAACCACGTCTGGTGGGACGGGCGATCCTCCCCTGGTGTGCAGCGAAGCAGACGGTACCGACACCACACACCTGTCGGCACGCGTGTCCAAAGCGTGAGCCTGAGCCACCCCGGTGGCGCATGCATGGGTGGCCAATCGAAGGTGGCCCCGGACAAGGGCTGCATCGGATATTGGATGCGAGGCGGCGTCGGCAGCGTCATTCTTGACGGAGCTCAACCTGCACCGAATCGCCACTGAGCGCACGTCGGAACCCGGGTACGGTCCGGTAGATCACCTCGACAACATCCTTTCGTCTGAGCGCCTGCAGCGCATCTTCCACCGTCTCCGCAGCGGACACCTCGACACCCCTGGTCTCAGCAGCGTTCATGACTGCAACCACGCTCATCGGCTCTCCATCAGGATCTGCAAGCACATCGAAACAGGCTGCCTCCAGCGCACTCACTCGAATGATGATCTCGTCGTCGCCCTCGCCGACTTCGACACCAGGTGCGACATCGACCAAGGTCGCAGCTTCATCTGTCGCGCGGATGAGGCTGTTATCATCTCGATAGTAGTAGTCCCCGAGCTCTGACTCGAGGTACTGGTGCACCTCACTGCCGGAATCCAATCCCCACCGGTCCTGCAACACCCCGTTCTTCGTCGGCTGCAGTTCAACGATATCTGCAAGCCTGGATTTTGCCTCCGGCGAGAGGGTCATTGCCACCTCTTCGTCGGGATGGGTCTTGATGCGTTCGACGTGCGCCGACCATAGCCGCGTTTAAGTCAGTCTCACCCCCTGTGTGTGGATATGCAATTCTGTCCGGAATGTGGGTCCCTCATGCGTGTCGAAGATGACGTGTGGGTCTGCAGTGCGTGCGGTCATGAAGCCGCACGCGATCGCTCTGCTGAGTCGGGGATGACGACGACGACCGAACGTGAGGATGCGGGTGTAGTCGACGTCTCGGAGATCGATCCCGGGGAGATCGGGCCGACGACCGAGACGATCTGCCCGGCCTGCGGCCATGATCGGGCCCAGTATCAGATGAAGCAGATCCGGTCTGCAGACGAGTCTGAGACCCGATTTTTCACCTGTGTCGAATGCGGGCACAAGTGGCGCGAGGACGACCACTGACCGAGTCGAATGGATCCCCCGAGGCTTGCGCTCTCTGATGATTGGGCCGCTGTGGACCCCATCGAACATGACCGGATCGACATCCCGGGTGGTGCTGTAGAGATTCTGACGCAGCTCCACCGCGACCTGCGTGTTTGTGCGCCGGACACTGATGCCCCGCCGTGGCGGTTCATCGCAGCGGCGGCCATCGCCCCGACGGGCGGTCTAGCTGTTCCCCGCGCGATCACACCGGTGGTTCGGCGGGCGGCCGTCGCACGATTCAGGAAGATGCTCGCTGCCCGCGGGTTCGAATCACTCGTTGATGCTGGGGAGCCAACTGTCGACCTGTCCGAGGTCCAGACTCCGGTCCGTCGCCTCCGGGCACGGGTCCGGATCGATGGCACGGAGCACCCGGCCGTTGCGATGATGGCTGTCCTGCCTGCGGGGGATGGGTGGCATGCCCTCGCGGGCGCGTCAGTCCTCGACCTCCCGGATGACCCGGTCGCACCTGCTGCAGTCCCCAGTGAGCTTTTGAGCGCACTCTCGACTCTCAGTCAGTGACCGGCAGCATGCGGGCCACCGTCAGGTACCCACTGTGCCCGACACCACTGGGGGTTGGGCGACTGCCACGAGGATCGATCTGTAGCTCCCGCTGCAGTGTCTCGACCGCTCTGACCTCGGTGAGGCCACTCTCACGTGCTGCGGTCACGACGGCTCTGGTCTGTTCGACGAATGGGGAGTACACGACGAGGTAACCCCCTGGACGGAGGAGGTCGGGGACCGATGGGACAATCGCGGCTGCATCACCAGTATCGAGCGTCATGACATCGAAGGGATCGGTCTCGCACAACTCCTCGATGGCATCCTGGATGTCGCCCACCCGAATCGTCACCTGCTCGCCGACGCCTGCGATACGCATGTTCGACTGAGCCACCGCAGCGAACGATTCGTCGCGTTCATAGGTGATGACCTCTGCGCCGACACGCGCGAGATACACCGACAGGATGCCAGATCCGGTTCCCGCATCCAGGATACGGTCTCCTACCCCGGCCCCGGTCAACCCGATGACCAATCCGATATCCCGTGGCAGCATCGGTGCTCCTGTCCGCTGCAGTTCATCGAAGAGGTCTGGGCCTCGAAGCGGCAGAACCCGGAAGGGAGTCCCCAGATGTGTCTTGATCACATCTCCGGGCTCTGCTGACTCCGGGACCGTGAGCACACCGAGGTCACTCTGGAGCTCCTCCCCGGGTTCACAGAGGTATCGGCGGCCCTCGGAGACGAGCAGCAGTGTCACTCGAGTGCGGCGATCGCGGCCGCCAGATCACCCTCCGCATCCTCCAATGCTGCTGCGGCGACATCCTCGTCGACTCCGGCACGCGAGGCCACCAAGCTGATATCTTCCGCTGGGACCGCTTCCACCGCCACCGTACCCTCCTCGATGCGAGGTTCCCCGATGATCTGGTAGGTCTGCTGGCCCTTCGCATCCATCCGAGTGACCTGCACATCATCGAAGTGGAGAGTCTCCTCCGGTGTTTCGATCACAACGCTGGTCGCGTCCAACTCGTTCATCTCAATGCCCATCTGCTTCATCATTTTCTGCATCTTTCGTGGGTCGAGCCCAGCTCCTCCGAACATACCTCAACCCGGGGCATCATGGTGCAAAAGGATGGCGACGCACGCTGGCACATGTTCAAGCCGGCCGACGGTCAAGACCGAAGCATGCGTACCCCCCCTGATGACGAACGAGAGGCGGACCGTCTACGGCGATGGCGACGTGAGACGCTCGACCCCGTTGTTGATGAGGTGGGGGAGCGCCGAGAGGCGTTCCGTACCGATGTCGGGGGATTCGATGTCCGGACGTTGTACACCTCAGAGGACCGACCGGGCGATGGCGGATCGGACCTACCAGGGGAGCCACCGTACACCCGGGGCATCTACCCAACGATGTACCGCAGCCGCCTGTGGACGATGCGCCAGTACGCGGGGCTCGGGACCGCGACGGAGACCAACGACCGCTTCAGGTACCTGATCGACAGCGGCTCGACGGGCCTATCCCTCGCATTCGACCTACCCACTCAACGAGGATACGACTCTGACGCCGCGCTGGCTGCAGGTGAGGTGGGTCGGTCTGGTGTGGCCATCGATACGATCGATGACATGGCCAGGGTGTTCGATAACATCGACCTGGGGTCTGTCTCGACCTCGATGACGATCAACGCACCCGCTGCGATCTTGCTCGCGATGTACATCGCCATCGGCGATCAGCAGAACATCGATCGGGGGGCACTTCGGGGGACCATCCAGAATGACATCCTCAAGGAGTACATCGCACGAAACCTCTACATCTACCCCCCAGCGGATTCGCTGCGGCTCATCACCGACACCATCGAGTTCTGTGCCGCAGAGCTCCCGCGGTTCAATCCGATCTCCATCTCCGGGTATCATATCCGCGAGGCCGGGTCGACCGCCGTCCAGGAGGTGGGATTCACGATGGCGAATGCGATTGCGTACCTGGATGCGGCGGTGGCCGCCGGGCTGGATGTCGCTCGGTTCGCACCACGGGTATCGTTCTTCTTCAGCGCCCACTCGAACCTCTTCGAGGAGGTCGCGAAGTTCCGCGCTGCTCGGCGGCTCTGGGCCTCGCTGGTAGAAGACCGATACGGGGTGACTGATGATGCGGCCCGACGGCTGCGGTTCCACACACAGACGGCGGGATCGACGCTCACCGCCCAGCAGGTGGACAACAACATCGTCCGTGTCGCATATCAGGCACTGGCAGCTGTGCTCGGCGGCACGCAGAGCCTCCATACGAACGGTAAGGATGAGGCGCTCGCACTGCCCACCGAGGAGGCGGTACACACCGCACTCCGCACCCAACAGATCCTGGCTGAGGAGACCGGGGTCGCAGACACCGTGGACCCCCTCGGCGGCAGCTACTACATCGAGCAACTGACCGACCAGATATCAGAGGCGGTGCGGGCGCTGCTGGAGGAGATTGACACCCGCGGTGGCATGCTCTCTGCGATCGAGTCAGGGTGGGTTCACAGGCAGCTCCAGCAAGTCGCCTTCGAGCGGCAAGCAGCTGTTGATGCAGGAGAGCGAACGATCGTGGGGGTCAATGCCTACACAGATGATGGCTCACAGCATGTTGAGATCGCCTCAGCCGACCCGAAGATGGAGGCAGCGCAGGTCAGGCGCCTCGATGAGGTACGGTCAACCCGTGACACAGAGGCGGTTGAGGCAGCACTCGAGGAGGTCGCAGCGACCGCAGCGACGGATGCCAACCTCATGCCTCCGATCATCACTGCGGTGAAGGCCCATGCGACGGTCGGGGAGATCAGCGACGTCCTGCGCAGTGCCTTCGGCGAGTACCGGGTGGGCGGATGATCGACGGGATCGACCACATCGGGATTGTGACCGAGGACGTCGACGCGTTGGCCCTCCAGTTCGCATCGCTTTTTGAGCGTGGTGGTGGTCCACGGATGGAGCATGCGGGCCTCGTCATCCGGTTCATCGAGCTCGGACCGGTGCGTGTCGAGCTGATCGAGCCGGTGCATCACCCGAGCATCGAACGCTTTCTGGAGCGGGACGGACCGGGGCTGCACCACCTCGCCCTCCAGTGTGAGGATCTTGATGCAGCTGTCGGGGTGCTCGCGACGATGGGGGTCGAACCCCTTGCAGACACCCCCGACCGGGGGGTCCATGGCGAGCGCATCTGCTTCCTCCCCCCGGCAGCGACGGGGGGGACACTGATCGAGCTGGTCGAGCAGGATGGCTGAGGAGATCGGTGGGTGGGAACGCCCGCAGATCAGCCAGTGGGTGCATGACGCGGCGACCAGATGGCCCGAGGCGGTAGCGGTCACCACACCTGCTGGCGATAGCACGGTGAGCTTCACAGAACTCGCGAGCAACGCTTGGCATGCCGCCGAGGGTCTAGATCAGATCGGCCCAGGCGACCGCATCGGGGTGACCATGCGACGATCGGTTCGGACCGTCGAATGGCTGTTCGCCATATGGGGGCGACATGCGACGGTCGTGCCGTTCGCGCCCTCGATCGGTCGCCGTCAACTGCGGCATCGGCTCAACGCAGTGGCGGTCTGTGCCATGATCGATCCGACCGCAGCTGATCCGATGCGGTGGCGCGAGGGATGCTCGGGCTCACAGGCGTCCCATCATCTCGACCCACAGGTCCCGCTCATCATGTTCACTTCTGGAAGCACCGGTGACCCGAAGCCGGTACAGATCACCCACCGCAACCTGCGGTCAGCTGCGGTGGCGAACAGCGACCGCGTTACGGGGGGGCCTGCGACAGTCTGGTTCGACCCGCTCCCGCTTGAGCACATGGGTGGACTGATGCCGGTGATCCGTGCACCGCTGTATGGGATGTCGACGGTCATCGATGCGAAGTTCGACCCGCTGGCGCTCTCGGAGCGGATCGAGCGATCAGGTGCGACTGCCATCTCACTGGTGCCGACGATGTTGCGTCAGTGGCTCGAGACGGCACAACCAATCCCCTCCCAGCTGGAGGCGGTGCTCGTCGGTGGTGACGCGACCCCACCGGCGCTGGTCCGACGCGCGCTCAGCCGGGGGATACCGCTGTATGTGACCTATGGGATGACTGAGACGACATCGCAGATCGCCACTGCGACACCCGAGATGCTCGCAGCCGACACCATGACCGTGGGACCCCCGGTCGATGGGCTGCACGTCCGTGCGTTGGACGCCGATGGGTCGCCGTGTGGTGTCGGTCACGCCGGCAAGCTCGTCGTCGATGGACCGATGGTCACACCCGGTTATCTCGACGGTGACCGCAGCATATTCAGTGAATTCGGGCTCAAGACGGGCGATGAGGGGATCATCGATGCAGAGGGTTGGCTGCAGGTCGTCGGTCGCGTCGGCCGCCGGATCATCACGGGGGGTGAGACGGTCGATCCACGGCTGACCGAGCAGGTGTTGGCGGACCTCTCGTGGGTCAGCTCCGCATGGGTTGCAGGGGTCGAGGATGAGCTCTGGGGCGAGCGCGTGATCGCGGCTGTGACCCCGAGATCACCCCCGGACCTCGATGAGGCCCTGCAGGCGATCGCCGCTGAGCTCGACTCCGCCCATCGTCCCCGAGAGATCCACGTCATTGATACACTCGCGCGGACCCCGAGTGGGACCGTGGACACTGTGGCCATGCGGTCGCAGCTTCGTGATAGGGACGCAGAGTGGTATGCATAAGCGCCCCATGGGGGGGTTCTTACGTATCCACCCTAACGGCCGCTATCATGCCCGCAGCTCAAGCAGCGCTGACGGAGGTCGATGAACACTGCGTGGTTTGTGAGGACGACACCCTCCACACCGTGCACATCGAGATCCGCACTGAGTCCACGAAGCCAGAGAACCGGGCATACTCTCGGGAACCATATCGCGTGACCATCTGTACGGTGTGCGATACAGAGCACGCTCAGCGAATGAATGACGCATGAGGATGCCATCGAGCTAAACGGGTAGGCATCGAAGGTTCCGCATGCACATCGGGTTCATCGTCAACCCCATCGCTGGGATCGGCGGCACCGTCGGCCTGCAGGGGTCCGACGGGGTCGTCGACGCTGCCCGAGAGCTCGGTGGGGTACCGCGAGCTCCCGCGCGTGCGGACCGGTTCATCCACGCGTGTGCATCAACCCTGGACCAATCGCAGATCTCGACGGTAGCTGGGCCGATGGGCTCGACCTATCTACCAGGCGGTATCGATGCGAGCGTGGTCATGCAGCCAGCATCACCATCCGATGCGCGGGATACGGCCGCTGCCGTTGAGCGGTTCGTAGATGCGGAGGTCGATCTGGTCGTCTTCGTCGGCGGTGACGGGACCGCCGTGGACATCGCACGTGCGCTCGAGGGAACGGATCTGCCACTCTTGGGGGTGCCTGCAGGGGTGAAGATCTACTCCGGGGTCTTCGCGGCGACCCCTGAAGCCGCCGCAGAGGTGATCGATTCCGGCTTCGAGACGGTCGAGGCCGAGATCCTCGATAGACCGCAGCATCGGGCACCCTCACCTGCACCGATCGAGCTGCAGGCGACCGTACAGACACCCGTGGCGCGGACGGTCCAGGGCAGCAAGCAGTCTGTCGCCGGCTCGGTCGGTGGGCTCATCGATGCACTTGCCACTGAAGTGGAGGCGAGCAGTGTACCGACCATCTTGGGCCCGGGGGGGACCCTCGGACGCCTCAAGGCAGCACTGGCGATCGACGGGACACCGTTGGGCGTCGATGTGGTCCGAGGCGCTGATATCGTGGCTGCAGATGCAGATGCGGCTACCTTGGAGGGTTTGGTAAGCGAGACGACCCCGCGACTCATCATCTCCCCCATCGGAGGGCAGGGGTTCATCTTCGGTCGTGGGAACCTGCAGGTGACCCCCCCGGTGATCAGGGCCTCGGATCTGACAATCGTCGCATCACCGCAGAAGCTACAGACCATCCGGTTCCTGCGCGTCGACACAGATGATCCAGAGCTGGATGAATCACTACGCGGATGGATGCGTGTCCGAACTGGACGGGTCACACACGAGCTGCTTGCCGTCCATTGAGAGTGTATTAACACCCTTAGATACATCCCCTGCTGTTAAGCCAACGGAGGCTCCCGGTGATGGCATGGAGACCCGGAAGGTCCAACGACTGGGCCCATCTACGCTGGCGATGACCCTGCCTGCGGAGTGGGTCAAGGCTCATGGCGTCGAGAAGGGCGATGAGGTGACCTTGCGAACAGGTGGGAAGGGGACCCTGACGGTTCTGTCTGAGTCCGCCAGCGATGAGGACACCACCGCCACCATCTGGGCAGATAATCTCAACGAAGAGGGTCTCGAACGCGCGATCGTCGCACAGTACGTCCTCGGCCGGCGGGTCATCACCATCGCCCGGAACGATGGAACGCTCCGCTCCGCACAGATCAATGCGGTCTATCAGGCGGAGACCCAGCTCATGGGGTTGGGTGTGATCGAAGAGACACCAGAGCAGCTCGCCATCCGCTGCTCAGTCGACCCGGAGGACTTCACTCTGGACAACCTGCTCGAACGGCTGGAGAGCACCGGGAGTACGATGCGAGCGGAGGCAGTCGAGGCACTCGCGGAGGGCGACGTCGACCTCGCACGGCGGGCCATCAACCGAGAACGGCAGGCGAACAAGATCTTCGTCCTGCTCTTGCGATTGATATTCACCTCGTTCCGTAACCCCACTCTGGCCGAGGAGATCGGGTTGGAATCGACGTTCCCGCTTATCGGTTACAGGTCGGTCGCCAAGAATCTCGAACTCACCGCTGACAATGCCGAGGATATCGCCACGATCGTGATTGACAACGCCGACCAGCCCCTCGCGGTCGATCCTGAGACGATGCAGGCGATCAAGGAGTTCTCCGACGCGGTCGATGAGTTGACAACGACGGCCGTCCGCTCTGTCGTCGAACGTGACTACGATCTGACCATCGAATGCCGAAGTCTGTATCGACGGATCGTCGACCGGGAGTTTGAGATTCTGACCGACCTTCCGCCGATGGAGAACCGACCCCTGTTGCAGGTACGTGAGGTCCTCGTGAGTCTCGCCCATACAGCCCAGTATGCGATGCGTAACGTCGAGATCGCGTCCAACCTCGCGCTCAGTGTCTCATCGGGCTATGTGACGTTGGAGTGACGCCACCGGACGAATGAACTAAGCGCTGCGGTGTCGGTACGCATGTATGGAAACCGCCACAGCAGCCTCGGATACACAACTGGGACTCACAATCGCGTTCATGATCGTCGCGATGCTCGGTGTTGTTGTGATGGGATATTATGGGGCGACTGGTGGTCAGCTGATCGCTGCAGTGGGTTTTGCGGTGGCGATGATTGCCGGCTCAGTCGCCGTGTCGGTCCCGCACCTCTTCCGATGAGCTGGGGCGGATACCGGTATTGTCGCAAGATATTTTGGCGACTTGCTGGAGTGTAGCCCATGGAGGTACCGGTCGAGGACACAATCGACATGTGGGAGGAACGACCGGTCGATGCGGGCAGAAGCGGCCTCATACAGTTGCAGACAGCGGAATTCAACGGTGTTGTCAAAGATCTGACTAACACGAGCGCATTCTTCGTCCGCGGGCGGGTGGTCCACGTTGACGGCGGATCCCTGGAGTCGCTGAGTTCCGGGGAGGTCACCGCTCGCGAGGCAGATGACGCGGGTGTCGCCATGTTGGCGGCAATGCGTACGACTGCAACTGAGGCGCGTGCCCGATACTACACACATGAGACCCCTCTCAACACCGTCGATGACACGCTCCGTTCGGGTGGGTTCACGGGATACGTCTCCCTCGCCGAACAGGTCGTCTCTGGGGCGTACTTTCTGGTGTATCACAACGGCAAGCGCATGCCGGTCGCCTATGTCGGCGCGGCCCATCGCATCGCTACGGGAGAGGATGCTTATGAGCTTGCAGTCAACGAAGTGGGAATCTATGAAGTCTTCCCCACGCCGATCGAGGTGCGGACACTCGATGCAGATGAGCGAAGCAGCGTGGAGAAGCCTGATGTGGGAGTGCCAGAAGCACCATCGATCGATTTGAGTTTGGCCCCCACCGACGAGTCAACCGGGCCATCGGCCGCAGCCTCTGACGCGATGTCCACCCGTAGTGCGTCTCGAGATCCACCCGGCGAGGAACCGGGGGCGTCTGCTGGTGATGTGTCAATAGATGCACTGTCCGATGAGGAACCGGGGGCGTCTGCTGGTGATGTGTCAATAGATGCACTGTCCGATGAGGAACCGGCGATGTCTGCTGGTGATCCACCGACCGATATGGCACCCTCTGTGGAGCCCACGGCTGCTGACGCCACCTCCAATCAGCAATCTGGGAATGAGGCTGTCACGAGTCATCTACAGGGTCGATTGATGGCGCTCGAGGAACGGCGTCGAGAGCTGGAGCGTGACCGGGATGACCTGATGCGACAGGTCACCCGCGTTGAGGCGAAAGTCGAGGAACGAGACGAGCAGATCAAACGACTCACTGCGGAGTATGAGGCGGAATTGAGCGAGCAGGCCGATACCATCGAAGCCCACGAGCGCCAAGTGGAGGCAATGCGTGATGAGATCGAACAACTGCGAAAGACGCTTTCAGAGAAGCAAGCGCTTGTCGACGAGCAAGATCCCATCGAGACCGAGGACCGTCCCCGGCGGGCAGCGTTGGAAGAGTCAAATCTGTTCATTAGGTATGCTAACAAGGCCGGCCCTTCCCTCCGTGATTTCCGCCTGCAGAATGCGGCGATCGAGAAGGTGCGGGAGAACCTCACGGTTGAGACTCACACGAACTTCGATCCCCAACAGGTCACGATTGAGCGACGGCCATTTTCAGAGTATCTCCAACAGTCGACAGAATATCGGTTCATATCGTGGGTCACCGGTGATCTGCTTGCTCTGATCGATACGACAAACAACCGAGGGACGCTGGGCCCGCTGTTCGAGGCGGTCACCGCCATCGACCGGGTGGAGCTGTACGGCGAAATCAGCACGACAGTTCCTGAGGAAGATGACCCGATTAGCCGCCCGTTTGACATCATCGCACGGAATAAAGTGGGCGATCCACTCATCGTCGCCGATGTAAACACCACCACCGCAGCAACGACCCGTGCGATGACACGCGCGATGTCTGAGAAAATCACAGACCTGGCCCCACAAATCCCAGATATCGCTGCGGGATTTTATGTTACCGAATCGTTCTACGATCCCGGTGCACTGCAGGTCATCGCCGATGCGGTAAGCAGCGGCATCATCCCACGCACGAATAAGCGCTCATACGTTCGCCTCGGTCGTGGTCGGGGCTTCCACCTCTGTCTGACAGAGCGGCGGGGAGATGAGTTCTATCTGAACGTACCTGACTTGTGATTCTCAGGGCGTCGCACCCTTGTCGATCTTCATCTGATTGAGCTTCTGGCCGATATCGCTGATTTTCGCATCGAGGTCGTCGACAAACTGTCGGGTGGTATCGGTTGTGATCGCGCCCTGTGACGATGGCTCGATGAGGTCCTCCTCCTCTAAGACTCGGAGGGAGTAGCGGACCTTGTGATGAGGATATCCTGTTTCATTCGACATCTTGACGATGCCGATGGGCTCACTGTCAATCACCATTCGCAACACCTCAAGATGCCGCTCCAGCATATCCACCTCCTTCTCCAACCGGTCTATCATGTTATATGCTAACTTGTCATAACATACTTTAAATCTTCCCACTATCTGCCTACCGACCGCAATGGGTTAGTGATGGTGTCCGAAACCGCGTAGCATGACAGTCACCATCGTGGGTGCCCAACTCGGGGATGAGGGCAAGGGGGCGCTCGTCGATTTGTGGGGTGGTGCCGCGGAGATGGTCGTCCGGTATCAAGGCGGGGACAACGCTGGACATACCGTCGTCGATGGTGAGACCACCTACAAGCTTTCACTCGTCCCGAGTGGTGCCGTCCGTGGGAAGGTCGGGGTGCTGGGCAACGGGTGTGTGATCAATCCGGCAACGCTGTTCGACGAGATCGATGCGCTGCGTACGCAGGGTGTCGACCCCGATGTCCGAGTGGCCGAGCGGGCGCATGTGATACTCCCCTACCACCGCGTGCTCGATGGACTCGAGGAGGATCGGAAGGCCGATGATGCTCTCCACGCAGGGACGACAGGTCGGGGTATCGGTCCAGCGTATGAGGACAAGGCGGGACGACGTGGTATTCGCATCGGTGATCTGCTCGACCCTGAGGTCCTCGCTGACCGGTTGCACTATGTGGTCGATTACAAGCGTGCAATCGCGCGTGATGTGTTCGGCTTAGAGCTGACAGAGGCCTTCGATGAGGATCACCTGTTCAACCTCCTTCTCGGGTATGGTGAACGGCTCGAGGAGGAGGGTATGCCCGTCGATGCGGGCTCATTCATTCAAGATGCGATAGACCGCGGTGAACAGGTGCTGTTCGAAGGGGCCCAGGGGACCTCGATCGATATTGATCATGGTATCTATCCATATGTGACATCATCGAATCCATCTGCAGGTGGTGCGGTCAGCGGCACGGGTGTGGGGCCATGTGTCATCGGGAGCGGTGAGGTAGTCGGGATCGTCAAGGCGTACCTCTCCCGGGTTGGGACCGGGCCACTGCCCACCGAGATGGATGGCGATGAGACAGAACTAGCGGATGAGATCCGCGAGGTGGGCGGTGAGTTCGGAACGGTCACAGGACGACCGCGCCGCATCGGGTGGCTCGATATGCCGATGCTGCGGCACGCCGCACGGACTAGCAGCTTCACAGGGGTCGCGATCAACCATCTCGACGTACTCGCAGAACTGGAGACGATTCGGGTCGCCACCGGATATCTCCTGGACGGCGAGGAATTAACCACGGTGCCGCCGACGACTGAGCGATGGGCACGTTGTGAGCCAATCTACCGAGAGTTTGAGCCATGGCCGGGAACCGACTGGGATGCTGTCGCTCGCAAGGGCTACGCGTCGCTCCCATCGGCTGCAGATGCGTACGTCGAGTACATCTGCGATGCACTGTCGGTACCTGTGTATGCGGTCGGCGTGGGGCCGAAGCGTTCACAGACCATCATGATCGAGCATCCTTTCCACCTCTGAACAGCACGTTTTTGCCTGCGAACCGGCTATATGTAGCATGAAAGAAGACCTAATGGACATCCTCGTGGACCCAGTGGACAAAGCACCGTTGGAACTGGTGGTCGACGAGCGGGATGGTGAGGATATCATCAGTGGGCAGCTGATCGGAACCGAGACGGGGGAGGTGTATCCGATCGAGGAGGGCATCCCCAATCTCTTGCCACCGGACATGCGGGACGAGTGAGCCTCCGCGGACACCTCAACACTTTTTAAGTCTCCGCCAGTCGCTCCAGGCGTGACAGAGCCGCTGCGCATCACGGTGAACCGTGATGGTCCGAACACCATCGATGCCCCCTCGTTTCACACAGCGGCGGGCTCGTTCACCATCGCGTTGACGAATGCCGGAACACCAGCACATGTGCATTTATCGCTGGAGGACAGCCTCGAGGGTGCCGCACGACTGCGTGAGGACCAGGTGTATCTTGACAGGGATGAGCGGGCGACGCTTGAGGTGACGGTTCGGGGTCCGAACACCCCAGCCAATGGTCGGTTACGGATCTCCGTCGGGCACGGATCAGTGCAGGCATTCGTGAAGCTGGAACTGGATACGCCACAAACCGAGGTCTCCACGACACCTGAGGTCCGGCCGGTCTCAGATGACCAACTTGCTGGTGGCTACAGTTGGACTGGTGCAGGGTCATTCGGGTCGTCACCGGAAGCGCCCCGACGGAGCAGGCGGGAAGGTGGTCTCCTTCAGCAGGTTCGCCAGTCGGGAGCCCGGTCGACGGTGCTGTATCTGCTGCTCGTCGGCCTCACATTTGGCGTGGCTGTGACCGTCGGCCGTACCGTCGATCGCTTCCTGATCATCGCCGCAATCGCGGTGATCTTCATCATCGTCGCGCTCATCGTGGGGGTAATTCTGTTCCGCTCCCCAGCGGTCAGGTAAACCGATTGACAATCCGGTGGAACAGGCCTGTCGACCCCTCCACCGGCAACCGTCCATCTTCGAATAGCTTCTCGCGGAGGTACCGCACTCGGTATCGGTTCGCCCCCTCCCCGACATCCGCTTCTCGGATGGATTCGGTGGTGCCATCTGCCACCGCATCGATAATCTCCGACAGCTGTGCCGCCTCCGATGGTGTGAGCTCAAGTTCGTAGGTCTGAGCAGCCTCTCGCTCGAGCGTGGTCCACTTGCGTGCTGCGGCAACCACCAGAGAACATGGCTCACGACACGGGAATGCGCCTGTACCCCCATCCGCAGCCAGCGGTGTATCCGGGTCATACCCCCATTCACGCCGTTTCAGACACTCTTCATCGACACAGCATGTCGCCGCGACCCGATCGACAGCAGCCTTATCCAGCTCATCGATGATGCCGTAGATGCCAGTCTGGCGATCGGCCGTCGACCGCCAATGCGTCACATCCAGCCTACCACGCTGCTCACGGTCCCAGTTCGGAATCGATGCTGGGTACAGATATCCGACAACCGCGACCAGTCGTGCAGCAGGGACCCCAGTGAACGACCACCCTCGCCGCAATGAGGGTGCCGACTTCAGTGGTCTGTATCGTCCATCCGCATCGAACGTCGCCAGTGCTCGTGCATCCACCGGCGATTCGAGCTGCTCCAGGTCCTCCTCTTCTCCATCCTCGCAATGGTGGACCGTGTACCACCGCTGACCATCCTCATCGACAGTCGCGAGCACTGTGAGTTGCCCCCAGGCGGTAGCGATGCCGGTGTGGAGCTTATCCATCCGTTCGGGCACCTCCATCGTCTCTGCTCGCTCGAGCATCCGTAGATAGCGGAGCCCCGCGGGGGAACGCACCCCGCACAGTCGCTGCCAGTACCACCAGTTTTGCACCCACGGGGTGTACTCGCCTGCCGACTCTGCATCCAGGGCCTCGGTGGTAACATGCGCGTCAGGTGTCTCCAGGACATACGTGCCATCTTCCTGCATCCGCGCGCTCAGCCCGTCGTAGTCGATACTCGATTCCTCGAGTGCGGACTCAAGCGCTGTGAACGCCGCCGTGCTCATCTAGTCCCCACGGGCAACCGCACCCGCTGCGGCTTTGACGTCTGCCCGAGCTGTCCCAACATCCGCACCAGCATCAGCAGCACGCTCGAGGATCACCTCCGCCATCAACGGCTCCGTGCCGACGGCGCCGGAGTAGTATATCCGGTGCCCATCCACCTCCGCCGGCACCGGGTATCCCTCCCTGTAATCCTCAGTCAGGCCCATGTCTTCCGGGATATCCTCCTGCGTGTGGAACCCATCGGCGATGAACAGCGGGACCACGACAATCTCCTCTGTCTCGAAGAACTCTGTCACGTCGTCAACCTCCGGCTCCTCATCCATGTAGAGCGCATGCACCTCCTCAAACCTACCCGCATCACGGATGCGCTCTGCGTGGTACTCGATCGCCTTCGCAGAGTTCGCGTTCCGCTCTGTCCCATGCCCCACCACGGCGAGGCCCATACCGGCCCCGGCCGTCGGGTCACCCGTCACCGTCTCCGCGCGTTTGATGATCACATCTGTCATCGCCGGGTGGGTCCCGACGGGCCCGCAGTAGTGGATCGTCTGCCCGGTGTCTGCAGCAGCCAATGTGGCGGTCGTCGCACTCAATCCATCACTGTCCCAGGCGGACACATCCCACCCCTCCAAGCGGAGCTCGCGTGGGATCACCTGCTCGGTGAAGTACCCCTCACTGATGAACAGCGGGACCACATACACCTCCTCTGCACTGACGGTCCGCAACACCTCTCGAAGGGAGGGCTCCTCCTTCCAGAATCCGGTCCTGACCACATCGAACACACCAGTCTCGCGGATTGTGTCCGCGTGTGCGTAGGTGGGTGCTGCAGAGTCTGGGTTCAGATGGGACCCGTGGGCGACAATGACCAACGCTTGCATACCGCTTTCATTGGACCAGGCGGGTAAAGTGACTTCGGGACGAGGTACTTACAGCGGATGGAGCAGTCGGTATCGTATGAACACTGCAGCGGCGACCCGCGCAGCGATCGACCGCCTCCCATGGCTCAGACGGGGCCTCCGTGCGGGGTTGCTCAATGCAGCAGCAGTCGCAGCCTGGCTGGACATCCCCGCAGACACTGAGGCGGTGGCAGCGGCGGTTCGCAGATACGGTGCGGACCTTGCCCCACTTGAAGCGACTGAGCCATCGGTCACCGTCCGGATGCGCTCTGGGATCGGCCATGATGCAGCAGGTGATGATCTTGTCCTGGGGGTGATGGGCGCCGCTGTCGGTGGTGCGGGTGATGGCTTGACCGGTCTCGTGTGCACGGGTGAGGTCGATGCGTCGTTGCTCGCAGTCTGCATCGACCGACTAGCAGCAGCCTCGATTGTGGTTGATGCAGCAGGCATCAATGCCTCGACAGCGGTCATCATCGTGCCGCAGCGTGATGGACCCGCAGCCCTTCGGATGATCGAAGATGCGGTGGCTGACATGTATCGATGAGGGTGCGATACGTCTTTGAGCGGCATCGCCCAACCGTGGTAGCATGACGATCATGCTGACGAACTCGCTATCAGGAGAGGCTGAACCCCTCGAGCCACTCGAGCCCGGTCGGGTCAGCATGTACGTCTGTGGGTTGACCGTCTCGGATGCACCCCATCTCGGGCATGCCCGGTTGTGGGTCCAGGCGGACCTTCTGCACCGGTGGTTGGAGTATCGTGGATACGCGGTCGACCATGTCGAGAACATCACCGATGTGAACGAGAAGATCGTCGCACGCATCGATGAGCCATCGTTGGGTGCAGACGAGTCTGCCGTGGCAGCGGAGTTCACCGCGAGGGTGTTTTCGGCCATGCGCACCCTGCGACTCCGTCGTGCGACATCGTACCCACGTGTCTCTGCGCATCGGCAACAGATCGTCGCGCTGATCGACCGTCTGTTGTCCGCAGGTGTAGCATATGAGGTCGATGGCTCGGTATACTTCGACGTGACCGCCTTCGATGGGTATGGTGATCTCAGCGGGTTCGACATCGGTGAGGGTGCAGTGGATCAGGACAGCGAGACGCTTGCAGAGAAACGGCATCCGGCTGACTTCGCCCTCTGGAAGGCAGATGGTGTCGCCCCAGACAGCATCGCTGATCGCCGCGAGCCGACGTTGGCCCCTGTCGATGAGGATGCGATGTCCATCTGGGATGCACCTTGGGGGCCAGGTCGACCAGGCTGGCACATCGAGTGCAGTGCGATGGCGATGCATCATCTGGGGGAGACGCTCGACATCCACATGGGTGGTCGTGACCTCCGCTTCCCCCATCATGAAAATGAAATCGCCCAGAGTGAGGCAGCAACGGGTGAACCGTTCGCGAGGTACTGGCTGCACGTCGGGTTGTTGCAGCAGGATGCAGAGAAGATGTCCTCCAGCCTGGGCAACTTTTTGACAATCGATGCCGCCATCGCTGAGTTTGGTGTCGGTCCGCTGCGGATGTTCTTCCTGGGGGCAACGTATCGGACTGACCAACAGTACTCTCATGCTGCGATGGAGGAGGCAACAGCACGATTCGCCAGTCTGCGACGGTGCTACATCCAGCTAACAGCGGCGTGCGATGGCCTCGATGCATATGCGACCGTCGAGCACCAGCAGCTCAGAGAGCTTGCGCAATCGGTGGTCGCGGATGTCGAGGCCGCGATGGATGATGACCTCAACGTACGGGTCGCGATATCGGCATACATGGAGTTCGTCTCCGCCGTGAGCACCTATTTGGATGAGCACTCAGCGTACGACCATGCGGGGTTGCTGCACGTGCGAAATACGATGCGACACATCGGTGTAGATGTGTTCGGGCTACCGCTTGAGGATGGTCGGGCCAGCCCTGAACTCGTCGAGACACTGGTATCGCTGCGCGAGGATTACCGCGACGCAGGGGAGTACGATGCGGCGGATGTCCTCCGGGATGCACTGGCTGCGGCAGGGGTCGAATTGGAGGACACGGCCGATGGTACCATCATCCACAACCAGCCTCATTGAGTGAACAACGTGCTATCCTCATCTGTCTCGAGCACCTCCATGCGCACCCCCGCATCCAGCCACCCGTAGCCATACGAGTAAGCCGCAAGGGCGTTGACGAGGTCCTCCTCAGCCAGGAAGTGATCACCATCGTCCCGGTAGGCCGATGCCATCTCCATGACCTCCTCACCACGGCGATCGGTGCCGATGCTGGCGGCCTCGAGTGCTGCAGCGAGCATCATGCCGTATCGCTGCGTCTTCTCCGTGAGCGATGCTGCCATACCCGATATGGTCGGTTCGACCGTCTGAATCTGTCGCCTCAGTCTTGTGCAAAATACACAATACAGTATGGCACGGCTCCGACACGACCGCAGGGGATTAAACACACTGGGGCGCATAGACGGCAATATGCCAGAGCAGTCGCATTACCAAGTCGTGATCGTCGGGTCGGGTATCGCCGGTCTGTCGGCGGCGATCTACGCAGCTCGCGGTGACCATGCCCCGTTGGTCATCGAGGGGGGCGAGCCAGGCGGTCAGCTCACACTCACGACGGACGTGGAGAACTATCCGGGCTTCCCGGAGGGTATCTCCGGTCCAGAGCTGATCCAGAACATGAAACAGCAGGCGACCCGGTTCGGGGCCGAGCTGGATCACGGGGTCGTCGAACGTATCGACGCAGACGATCGTCCATTCAGACTTGAGCTTAGCAGTGGGGAGACGCTCACCGCCGATGCAGTGATTGCCGCCTCTGGCGCCTCGGCACGGACACTGGGGGTCCCCGGCGAGGAACAGCTCATGGGCTATGGGCTGTCGACCTGTGCGACCTGTGATGGGGCGTTCTTCAGAGACGAGGAGATCATGGTCGTCGGTGGTGGTGATGCGGCGATGGAGGAGGCCGTGTTCCTCACGAAGTTCGCATCAACCGTCTACATCACCCACCGTCGCGAAGAATTCCGTGCAGAGCAGATCTGGGTCGACCGTGTGATGGATCTGGTCGACGCTGGCGATATCGAACTCATCCTCAACACCGAGGTGACTGAGCTGCATGGGACCAACGAGGGAGGTCTCGAGGCGGTCACGCTTGTCTCTCATCCCGAGGGGCATCCGACCGCGAAGCTGGACGACCCTGCTACTGAGTCAGAGCGGTTCGATGTGGGTGCGGTCTTCTACGCGATCGGACACATCCCGAACACTGAGTATCTTGCAGACACCTCAGTCCAGACAGACACTGATGGGTACCTTCGCACAGAGGGGGGTCGTGGTGGCGGCCAGACAAAGACGGACGTACCGGGCATCTTCGGCGCTGGTGATGTCGTCGACCATCACTACCAACAGGCTGCGACAGCAGGGGGGATGGGTGTCAAAGCCGCGTTGGACGTCGATGCGTATTTGCAGGACATCGCAGACGCGGCCGAGGCGCCGGCAGCACCCGCAGACGACTGAGTCCACAGATGTAAACCACCGGGGTCCACATCGTGGGTATGGCCAACAGAGTGAGCTACACCGTACATGGACCGGATGCCACAGAGACCGTATTTGAACTGCCTGCGGGGCTAGCGGATCTGTTCACCGAAGATGAGGAGGTCGATACCGATGTCATCGCAGACTTTGTCGTGCAGATATTCACCCAGCAGGCTCATGCCGTCATGCATCACAACGCGGGTGAACCTCCGGAGGGGTTCCCTGAGCTCAACGCAGAGATGGAGACTCTCTTCGAGGAGCGATTCGGTCTCAGCATCGAAGAGGCCATGGGACACGCACACTGAATCACACGGACAGCAGTGGCAGCATGGTCACGATACCAAGTGTGAATCCACCGATGAGTGCGCGCGATCCCCCATGGGGCAAATCAACCCCTATCGCACGGGCCTCTGGGATGAACTCCGTGGCCACGAGGAACACCATGGCACCGGCTGCGAATCCGAAACCCATGGGTAGCAGCTCTCTGGCAATCTGGACGAATCCGAACGCGAGGACTGCGCCGATTGGCTGAGGCAGGCTGCTGAAGATCGACCACCAGACCATCCGCCATGGTGATACGCCCATCGACCGCAGCGGAATCGAGATCGCAATGCCTTCGGGGATGTTGTGGATGGAGATCGCTATCGTCATGAATATCGCGAGCACTGGCACGGCGATCCCGAAGATCGGAGTCCCTCCAGAGACACCCAAGTCGGCGAATGCGACACCTACCGCCACTCCCTCTGGGAACGAGTGCACCGTGAGAATGCCGAGTATCACGAGCAACTTCCGGTAGTCCGCCTCGGTGAAATCTCCGGGATCGACGTCCGCTCTGGCGATCACATGGTGAGCGACCCACACCAGGGAAGCACCCGCGATCACCCCGATGCCGATGAACACCAGCACGCGCATTGGGATCACCCCTGGTAGGTGGGGGCTGATCGCCTCGAACAGCAGCCCGAAGACGCTCGCTGCGACCATGATCCCCGAGGCGAACCCCCACATTGTCACGTTCACGCGGTCAGACACCTCTTCTACGAGGAAGAACGGTATCGCACCGATGCCGGTGGCGATTGCGGTCACAAGTCCTGCTGTGAACACAAAGCCGAACGCTGCGAGGTCGACCATCAGCACATGGTTACTGCAGCCCGAAGAGGCGCCCAGTCAGGGTTCTCCCCGCGGGACGCTCTGCCAACAGAACCGAGGCGTCCACCTCATTGACCACACTCATATGCAGTGAGTCGGTCACGAGCCGACTCAACAGCCCACGTTCGGTCGCTCCGATCATGACAAGTGTGTGCTCCTGCGCCTCCGCGTAGATCGCAGCCTCGACATCGCCGGTCGTATCCACTACGATCCGCGCATCCTCAAGCTCATGCTCCGATGCCCACGCTTCCAGTTCCATCTTGGTCGCCTCGGCCACATCTGGCGTATCGACTACCCGCAAGATCGTCACCGTCGATCCAATCGCCTCACGCAATGTGGCTGCGATCTCTGCGCTCAGCTCTGAGTCTGGACCGCCTGCGGTCGTCACCAGGATCTTCGACCCGTCGAGGTCTCGCGCACGCAAGACGACGAAATCACATGGCAGTTCACTCGTCAACTCATCCAGTGACGACTGCGGTCTCCCAGCGACCCACGGCGTGTCGGTCTCCCAGCCGATCACCACCACGTCGGGCCGGATCCGGGACGCACTCCGCACGATCTGGTCATACGGCTTGTGTGAGACGACGGTTGAGGTCTCACAGGTGATCCCGTAAGCAGTTGTCACCTCTTGCAGACGGTCGAGATGCTGCTCAGATGCTTCGATGATTCGGTCGTTCTGCGCACCATACCGGAAGTCCATCTTCTCTGGGGTCTGCACGATGTGGACGATGTGCACCTGGCCGTTCTCATGCTCCCGGGCCAGCGTGCATGCGAACTCGACGATCTGTGAATCTGTCCGTGGGTTCGATATCGGAACCATCACTTCATACGTGGCCGAGTCGAGATGAGGGCCGACCTCTGAGGTGTCCACGACCGGGACGTAGGGTCGTCCTTGGAGGCCGCCGATCACCCACTCTCGCCTCGTCAGCTGGCGTTTCGCCCCTTCGAACCGCGCTGTCTGCAACCGGTTTTCCGTCGTCTGGAAGTAGTTCACCACGGTCACGAGTGCGACGCCACCTAGCGTGTTACCCAGCAGAACCGGCACGACGAATCCTCCAAGTCCTGCAAGGAGCCCGGTCTGGCCGAGGAAGACGAGGAACATCGTCTCCGTGAACGAGACGACGACGTGAAACAGCTGCCCCAGGGGTATAGTCAGGAATGCAAGGTACACCACCAAAACGCGTGAGATTGTATCACGGGCTGCATACTCGACCCACACGACACCAGCGACGATCAGCCCGGCGACGACTGCTTTGAAGAAGAGATCCCATGGGGTGGTACTCATCCCCTTCTGGGCGATGTCGACCGCCACAGCGGAGGTTTCGGGTGAGAAGACCCCCGTGAATGCGAGCACTGCCGCACCGACGAGCCCACCAGTGAAGTTGCCTGTCAGGACCACCACCCAGTTCCGAAGCAAGAGCGGGATGGACACGAGTCGCTCTAGCACCAGAGCAACCGGCGGTAGGGTGTTCTCCGTGTACAGCTGGTATCCTCCGATGATGATGTAGATGAACCCCAGCGGGTACAAGATCGCACCGAGCACACGGCTGTCGGTCGCCTCCACCATCGATGCGTACATCAGGAAGGTGAGGGTGATCGCAAAACCTGCTGCAAGCCCGCTGAAGAACAACTCTCTGTTCCCTGCAGTGATTTCCTCATCAGCAGCTGCGATGATCCGTTGGAAAATCTCATCTGCCGAGAACCGGTCGCGAACCACGGCACCTGCCGCGGGTGCCCCGCTCCGTGACCGTTCGACAGATTCGCGCAGGGACTCCTCACTCGGGGACTCGTCAGCACTCATCTAATTCCATTATCGGTACAGATGGGCAAAACGCCTTGTATTGGTGGTTGGACCGATATCTTGAGCATGATCACCGTCGATGTGGGGGTAAGATGTGGACACGCCACCGAGACGAAGGCGATCTGGTCGAGTGGGCCCGCCGTGACGGATACGCCACTGTCCGTATGCGCCGGCGACCCGATGGTCGTTGGGCCGTGCGGTTGGACCTCCTCAGGCAGGCCGCCGACGGTCCCGAGTACGAACAGACCGTGGTCGATGACCGCAGTGCTGCCACTGAGCGTGCAGCCGTGATGCGTGCCCGTGCGACGGTCCGATCATGAGCGCTCCCCGGTGATGCGATGGGTCCGCTCGATCAGCGGGTGTCGCGCGTAATCGACAACCTCGATGTCGTTGATGCCGCTGAGGCCCTCCGCCTTCGCGGTCCGGTACATCCCCAGTTCCACGGGGTCCTCAACAACGATGACATATGCATCCATCTGGTCGATCCCCAAGCGTTCTGCTGCGAGCGCCCGGTGATGGCCATCTGCTAAGAGCAATCCATCTACGCAGTCGATTGCGACCAGTGGCTCAGCCAATCCGCGCTCCAGTTCATATCGGCGTCCCTCCAGTTCATCCGCGTACACTCGCGCCTGTGTCGGAATCATCGCATCGATCAGCACCTCCCGACGCTCCTGTCTCACGGTGATGTCATGGATCTGTTCGAGCGTCTGCATCAGCTTCCCGACCTTCTGCGGCGTCGCCCGCTCGATCTGTGAACGGACCACATCCGTGTTCGAGATGATCCCCACGAGGTTGTCTGCATCATCGACGACCGGGAGCTTCTGAATCCCCGACCGGAGGACCACCCGGGCCGCATCTGTGACCCGCATCTCAGGGTGGGCGACGATGATGTCCTCCGTCATGACCGTGAAGACTGCCGCCTCATCATCGACCAGCAGCAGATCACTCGCAGTCACGAATCCAACGACGCGGCGCCCCTCCGCGACGGGGAAGCCATTGTGTCCATCGGAGTGTTTGATCATCTCTGCGACAGTACGGACCGAATCCATCGGGTCGACGGTCTGCACCTCCGGTGTCATGTACTCCCCAACCGTCGCGGACCGGCTCATTCGCCTGGTGCCCCCTCGAAGGTCAGCGCGCCTGGGTGACCCATCTGCACGCGCTTTGCATCATCGAGCGTCTCGGTGATCCGTCCCGCGACGATCTTCTCTGCGATCTCCCATCGGTCGTCCGCATCGCGCTCGATCCCATCCCGCATGATCCCCCACCGAACCTGCGCACCAGCCATATCCTCATGACCGCCCGCACTCCCGATCTGCCCCAGAGCAGATGCCAGGAGATGGCCCACATCTATCGAACCCTGTGCTCGTGCAGAGACGAGCACTGCGGCGTCTGTGTAGCCATACACCACCACGACATCCACGCCAGCCAGCTGCAGCAGGTGATCTGCGGTCTGTGCGAGGGCATCGCGCTCCTGCACCTCCCCGACTGGGGCCAACAGCACGGAGTCCACGACCTCACGGTGGACGGCTGCTCGGGCCAATACATCCAGCATCCCCGCGTTCATGGTCGGCGTCTCCAGCCGTTCCAGGAGGTCCGCATCATGCCACTGTGAGAGCCAACTGACCGCTTCGAGATCCCGGCTGTCGACCTCGCGTGTGAAGTCACCGGTGTCCGTCCGGATGCCCACTGTCAATGCACTCGCGAGTCCGGAGGCTGGTGTCATCATGAGCTCCTGGAGGTACCGTGTGATGATCGTACTGGTCGCACCGACCTCGGGGTCGATATGGATGTATGGGGCGGTGATCGGTTCCCGGACCGAATGGTGATCGATGACCGCCACGACATCGTCAGCAAGCCCCGCCGGAACCCGTGTGTGGTCGACCAACGCGATGGCTGTATCCGACCCGAGCTCCTCCGGTTCCGTGATCGCGTTGAGTTCCACCCCCAGCAGATTCACGAGCGCACGATTCTCCTGGTGCGAGACCTCTCCGAAGTGATACGCTGCAGCGGAGAGTCCCGCCCGCTCGGCCAGCTGTATCAGTCCCAGGGCGCTGGCGATCGCATCGGGGTCCGGAGTGGCATGCATCAACACCGCAAGTGGCCGCTGTACCGATCGCAGCACACGCATGAGGGTCACCGCCCGTGTCGGCTGTGACACCCCCAAGATGTCTCTCAGCGCCCCTGCGACTGCTGCGCCGTTCTTGACCCATCGATCGGCAGCCGTTGCGATGGCAGCAGCAGCCGCAGATGCATCATCTTCGCCGCCGATGACCACCAGTGGTGTCGCTGGGTATCGCTGTCGAACTGCGGTCACGAGCTCGGCATTGCGGTCGTTCTGCCCCGCGGCACACACGACCGTATCGATCTCCGGTGGGTACTCCGCCGTCTCGTGTGGGTCACGGCGCAGACACCGCACATCGAGGTCTGCACACCGCTCCGCCAACTCCCGACGACGACTGATGATGACCGTCTCTCCGGGCAGCTCTGCGATCTGGACCACAGCCTCGACCATCGTCGGGCCGCAACCCACGATCAGCCGCCGGTGCATGGTATCGGGACGCGGTGGAGTTCAATAGCGCTGTGGGTTCCGCTCACAGCACGGCAGCGACCGCCTGTGCGGTCTCGATGACCGGTCCGAACCCAGGCAGCAGCAGCACCGTCACGACCGCAGCGATGATGATGGCCGTGTACAGGCCGAGGGGTCGGTCCAGATCGCGTGGGACCGTGGCATCCTCGATCCACATCGCCCGAACCACCTTGCTGTAGTAGAACACCGACAGGGCACTCGTCAATGCGCCGACCGCTGCCAGCCACCACACACCTGCGCCGATCGCGGCCGTGAACAGCGCATACTTCGAGATGAACCCGCCAAAGAACGGCAGCCCCGCAAGGGAGAAGAGGAACACCGTCATCGCGACCGCTGCGATGGGAGCATCAGCAGCCAGTCCATCGAAGTCCCGGATCGACCGGCCGATTCGCCAGTGCTCGGTCAGCCCGATGAACAGGAACGCACCGGTGTTCATGAAGCCGTAGACGAACAGATGCGCCATCGTCGCACCGATGACATCACCCGTCGGACCACCGGCGGTGACGGCAGCGAGTCCGATCAACCCGTAGCCGGCATGGCCGATCGATGAGTACGCCAGCATCCGTTTGACCGTCGTCTGCACCGCGGCTGCGAAGTTCCCCACGAGCATCGTTGCGACCGCGATGATCTGCACCAGCAGCACCCAGTCGACCGCAGCCCCCACCGTCTCGATGGGGAATGCGGTCATCAGGACGCGGATGGCGATCGCGAAGCCCGCAGCCTTCGACGCCGACGAGAGGAATGCGGATACGGGTGAGGGCGCTCCCTCATAGGCCGCCGGCGCCCACAGGTGGACCGGGACTGCTGCGGTTTTGAACGCGAAGCCTGCGAGGAGGAAGATCACCCCGACACCAACGATGGGCTCGACACCAGAGCCTGCCAACGCCGCTGCGATGGCATCCAATCGCAGCACCCCGGTCCCCGCATACACGAGACTGATGCCGAAGGCGAAGATGGCAGATGCGACCGCACCGACGAGGAAGTACTTCAGTCCAGCCTCGACAGATCCACGGTCCTGCTTGAGGTATGCGACCAGTGCATACGACGGAAGGGACGCCAGCTCCAGGGCGACGAACACGGTCGCGAGCGTCTGTGCAGCAGCCATCAACGTCATTCCGGTCGCAGCGAAGAGCACGAGGGTGTAGAACTCCGCACGGTGTCGTCCACCACCGAGGTAGTCCGCTGCGCCCAGCAGCACCAGGGTCGTCACCAGCGCAACAACCAGTGCGAAGAAGTGGGCGAATGCATCGACGATGAGTGCACCACCGAAGAGTAGCTCCGGGCCAGCGCCGGTGAGCAACAGCGCCCCGGCGAGAATGGACGCACTCACACTCCCGATGAGGGCCATGCCGACCATGACCCGCTGGCTCGTCGCATCCGGCCTGATCATGTCATAGATGAAGATCGCCAGTGCTGTCGCCGCAAGCATGAGGGCTGGTGAGATGCCAACCCAGCCGACCGCATCCATCTGCAGCAGTGCGGTCATGACATACCCCCAGGGAGCAGCGGCTGCACCGCATCCTGGATCATCCCGAAGATGATCTCAGGGGCGACCCCCAGGACGATGATCAGCGCCAACAGGACCATCATCGGTGCCACATCGTGGCGGGCGGCCCGCTCGAGGTCATCGAGGCCACTGACATTGAAGGGCCCGAACAGCGACCGTTGCATCGCAAACAGCAGATACCCAGCGACGATGACGATCCCGAACATGGCAAGCGCGGTGAACAGCGGCATCAGCGGGCTGACGGTCGATGCGAACGCACCCTTGAAGATGAAGAACTCCGCGGCGAAGCCCGCCATCAACGGCAGCCCCATGTATCCGAATGCCCCCGCGACGAAGATCCATGCTGCGACCGGGAGCCGATCTGTCACACCGGACATCTGCGCGATCTCCCGTGTGTGTGTCACGTTGTAGATGACACCAACGGCCATGAACATCAGCCCGCTGATGAGTCCATGTGCGACCATCTGGAATGTGGCCCCACCGATGCCGAAGCTCGTGTACGCGACCAGTCCGAGGATGACGTAGCCCATCGAGGAGACCGACGAGTACGCCACGACACGCTTGAGATCTGTCTGTGCCAGTGCCAGCAATGCACCGTAGATCACACTGATCACCGCGATCGCCGCGATCGGGACCGCGAGCGTCACAGCTGCATCTGGGAACATGGTGAAGTTGAACCGGAGTAGGGCGTACGTCCCCATCTTCAGCAGCACCCCCGCGAGCATCACCGACACCGGTGTCGGCGCCTGCACGTGTGCATCCGGGAGCCAGGTGTGCAATGGTGCGACCGGCACCTTCACCGCGAATCCGATGAAGATGGCCACGAAGACGACCAGCTCCACCATCCCTGGGGCGAGTATCCCGATTGGACCGATCGCCCCCGAACGGACTGCCTCTGCGATCGCGGGCAGTCGGAAGGTACTCACCGCATCACCCATCGAGAAGACCATCGCGATGAACGCGATGAACATCACCAACGAGGCCACATTGGTGTACACGAAGAACTTGATCGCAGCGTACCGCCGCTCGGGTCCTCCCCAGATCCCGATCAGCAGATACATGGGTACGAGCACGGCCTCCCAGAAGACGAACCAGACGAAGAAGTCCAACGCGGTGAACACGCCGAGCAGCGACGCTTCCATGAACAGCATCAGCCCGTAGAACTCCGATTGCCGGTTCTCGATCGGCGTCCAGGCACTCACGATCGCCAGGGTGGTCAGCACCGTCGTCAGCACGACGAGCGGGAGGCTGATGCCATCCACGCCGACGAACCAGTACAGCTCGTATCCGCTGAGCGACAGCCAACGGATGTCGGTGACGTGCGCGACCTGCCCGCCGAGGAGGGCGTTGCCCGTGCCGGTGAACCCCAGCCACAGGAGTGCGCTCAGGCCGATCGGCAGCAGGCTCAGCACCGCCGCGAGGCGTGCCGCCACCGCATCGGGGACCAGGAAGATGATCAGGGCGATCGCGAACGTGACCGCCAGTAGTAGTTCGATCAGCATCACACCCACCCCCCGATGACCGCGATGACGACGAGGAGGGTCGTCACCCCGATCGTGATCACCCGTGCATACGCACCCACGACACCCGTCTGCAGCCGCTTGACCTGCTCTCCGGCCGCGATGGCGACCGTTGCGACCCCGTTGACGACCCCATCAACACCACGCTGGTCGAACCCGTTCAACCGCTGTGCGAACGGCATGGTGATCCCCCGTGCAAGGTGGACCTGGAACTCATCCAGTCGGTAGTTGTTGTACCACAGCCGGCCCACCGCACCCAGCCGATCGGTGTGCGCGGTCGGCTCTGACCCACGGTACAGGACCACCGCAGCGAGGGCTCCGGTACCGGCGAGCGCCAGGGAGACCCCCGCACCGATGAGCACCGTCGTCGGAGCCCCACCACCGAGATACGAAGATGTGTACGGCAGCAGCTCCGCGTAGTGATGCGCGGTCAGCGCCGCTGATCCCCCATCGAGCCACTGGTGTAGGAAGTCGATATCTGCCAACCCGGTCAGCTTCTGCAGCGGCACCGCATTCACCGCACCAGCGGTGACGGCGAGGGCGCCCAACACGACCAGCGGCACACGCATGCTCGCGCCGATCGCATGCGGCTCCTCTGCATGTGCGCTGCGAGGGGCACCGTGGAACGTGAGCATCACCATCCGGAACGTGTAGAACCCGGTGAACACCACTGCGAGCAACCCCATGGCGAAGGCGACAAGCAGCACAGTCGACCCCCCGAGCGCGTGGATGAGGGTCTCATACAGGATCTCATCTTTCGACCAGAATCCGGCGAACGGAGCGATGCCCGCAAGCGCCAGCGACCCTGCGAGGAACGTCACATACGTCACCGGCATGTGGCGGCGGAGGCCCCCCATCTCCCACATGTCCTCATGATGGTGCATCGCGATGATGACCGCACCCGCTCCCAGGAACAGGAGGGCCTTGAAGAACGCATGTGTGAGCAGGTGGAAGGTGGCCGCGACATATCCCCCAGCCCCGAGGCCCAGGAGCATGTATCCGTACTGGGAGATCGTCGAGTACGCGAGGACCTGTTTGATCTCCCGCTTGACGACCCCCATCGTCGCGGCGAACAAGGCGGTGAACCCCCCCACGAGTGCGATGATCGCGAGCGCATCGGGGCTGACCGCATAGAACCCGTACATCCGTGCGACGAGGTAGACGCCTGCGGCGACCATCGTCGCGGCATGGATCAGCGCTGACACCGGGGTGGGTCCCTCCATCGCATCCGGTAACCAGGTATGCAACGGGAACTGTGCGGACTTGCCGATGACGCCGCCGAGGATCAACAGCCCCACGATCGTGACCCAGGTCTGTGGTGCGAATCCGAACGTTCGGACCGACAGATCGCCAGCGATCGCCGCCTCTGCGAGGACGGGGAACGCCATCGGCCCGACGAACTTTGCGGTGCCGAACGTCGCGAACACCGCGACGACACCGATGAGGAAGAAGTAGTCCCCGAATCGCGTGACGAGGAACGCCTTCTTCGCGGCCGATGGCGGGGCCTCCTCTCGGTACCAGAACCCGATCAGGAGGTATGAGCACAGCCCCACAAGTTCGAAGAAAATGAACGCCATCAGCAGGTTGTCTGCGATGACGAACCCGAGCATCGAGGCGGTGAACAGCCCCAGTCCCGCATAGTAGCGGGGCAGGTCGCGCTCGCCCTCCCCGTTCATGTATCCCAGCGAGAAGACATGGACCAACAGCGCGATCAGTGTCACGATGATGAGCATCATCGTCGACAGGGGGTCGACCAGTACCCCGAAGCTCAGCGTCACCCCGTCGCTACCTGCGGCCCACCGCCAGATCGTGGCGGTGTAGGTCCCAGTGGCTGCGACCTCGAGTGCCAATAGCACCGACAACACGAGCGCCCCAGCAGCTGCGACCGACCCGACGATTGCGCCCTTCCGGGGCAACCGCTCACCCATCGCCACAGCAATCACGAACGCCGCGAACGGGAGGGCGACGACCAGTGGGCTGTATGCGTCGACCATCTCACCACCTCATCTCCGCGGCGGCGGAGACGTCGACCGTGTCGAAGTTGCGGTACATCACGAGGATGATCCCGATCCCGATCGCGACCTCTGCTGCGGCCAGCGCCAGCACGAACAGTGCGAACGTCTGCCCCGTGAGGTTCCCCCAGTACGCAGAGAAGGCGACGAGGTTGATGTTCGCCGCATTCAGCATGAGCTCCACCGACATGAGGAACAGCAGTGCGTTCCGTCGCGTCAGGATTCCGAAGAGCCCGATCGCGAACACCGCAGCTGCGAGTGCCAGATACCAACTGACGGGAACCATCAGTGCTCGCCTCCGGTCTCCTCTTCAGCCGGCTCACGCCGGGCCAGGTACACCGCACCGTCGATCGCCACATCCAGCGCCACTGCGATCACGATCAGTGCCACCAGGAACGACTCTGCGGGGATGGTCTGGATCGGCAGTCCGAACAGGGCATACCCCAGGTTCGCCGTGACAGACGCGTCGGCGGGGAACCCCACCGGCGTGTCGAACTCACTGGTGACGATCGCCAGCATCACCATCACGAACAGGCCCACGGCTGCGAGCCCACCCAGCAGATGTCGACCCACCAACAGCTGTGGCCGGGTCGTCACTGCAGATCGACCTCCGGACCGCTGACGTCCCGTGTGAGCATCACGGCGAAGGTGATGAGGATCAGGATACCACCGACGTACACGAGTATCTGGATCGCAGCGAGGAACTCTGCCTGCAGCATGATGTAGTGCACCGCCACGCTCAGCAGTGCCACCCCCAACAGGAGAGCGGAGTGCCAGATGTCGCGGACGAGGACGACGCCAAGGCTGCTGCCCACCGTCAGCAGTGCGAACAGCAAGAACGCGATCGTCTCATAAACCATTACCACCGACTCCTTGAGGAACCCCTTTGAAGATTTCGAGAACGGCCGCTGCGTCGGGTGAAATCCAGAATCGCGTTTACTGGTAGTCCACGGCGCCTGCCCCCTCACCGATCCATGCTCCGCGGTCCGGCTCGCGGGAGGCAAGCGGGTCGATATCCTTGTACCATGGGACGTTCTTGAGCTGCTCCATGTTGTACACGAAGTCGTCCTTCGTGTCTGCGGTGAACTCGAAATTCTGCGTCAACAAGATCGCATCCACCGGACACACCTCCTCACAGAGGCGGCAGTAGATGCACTGGCCGATGTGCAGGTTGTACTGCTCGCCGTTCCGCTGGTCATCCATCACGATCTGGATGGTGTCATTCGGACAGACGTTCTCACACTGCCTGCACCAGATGCAACGCTCCTGGCTGAACTTGTGCACACCACGGAACCGCGGGGAGACCTCCGGTGCCACATCGGGATACTCCACGGTGAACGTCTCACCGTTCAGCGCATGCTGCATCGTCACCGCCATCGACTTGAGCAGGCCGATCATGCGATCACCCCCACGATGGCTGCGGTCAACACGAGGTTCGCGAATGCTAACACAAGCAGTCCTTTCCACCCGATATCCAAGAACTGATCGACGCGGAGTCGCGGGATCGCTGACCGTGCCCACTGGGTGAACAGGAAGAACGCCCATATCTTGATGAGGAACCACACGATGCCGGGCAGCACCGGGCCTGCTGGTCCACCCAGGAACAGCGTCGCGATGATCGCACCGCCCAGGAAGATGTGGATGAACTCCCCCAGGTAGATCAGCACGAAGTAGACCGAGGAGTACTCGGTCTGGTAGCCTGCGACGATCTCCGTCGGCGCCTCCGGGATGTCGAAGGGGTTCCGGCCCACCTCCGCGATGTTCGCCACCACGAAGAGCACGAAGGCGAACGGGTTCACGAAGATGAACCACTGCGGGATGGTCACCCCCGCCACCGTCAGCAGTGGGGCGGCCTGTTGGGCGACGATCTCCGACATCTGCAGCGAACCGGTGAACAGCACCACCGAGGCGGCGACGATGATGAGTGGGATCTCATATGCGATGTTCGCCGCCACCGCACGCAGTCCGCCCAGCAGCGAGAACTTGTTGTTGGATGCGTACCCCAGCATGATCAGCCCCACCGACGCGATCGATGCGGCGGCGAATGCGAAGACGAGACCCGTCTCCGGGTCCGCGAGGTGGACACCACTGCCCATGGGGATCACGGCGAACCCCAACAGTGCGCTGAATGGGATGATCAGCGGGGCGATATCCCACGCCGGCCGATCGACGTCCTCGGGGACGATCAGCTCCTTTGACAGCAGCCGCACAGCATCGGCGACGATCACGAGCAGGCCAAATGGTCCGATCCTGTTCACCGCGATGCGGTCGGTGAACGCCGCGGTGATCTTGCGCTTGGCCCATGGCCCAGCCACCGCCGTGTTGATCAACAGGAGGTTCGCGATCAGGAACGCGCCCAGGAGCGAGCCGATGACGATGCCGGTGGTGCCCCCGATCCCCAACAGCCCCGCGATCGTCTCGGGTAGCAGCGCCTGCGCGGTGGTCATCGATCGACCTCACCCAGGACGATATCCAACGATCCGAGCGATGCGATCATGTCCGGGATGTACTCCCCTTGTGACATCTCTGGAAGCGTTTGGAGGTTCGAGAAGCAGGGGCTTCTGATCTTGAATCGCCCCGGCTTGTCGGTGCCATCCGCCCGGATGTAGATCCCGAGTTCCCCCTTCGCCCCTTCGACCGCCCGGTAGATCTCCGCGCCATCCTCCGGGCGTAGGGTCCGTGGGACGTTCGACTGGATCTCGCGGTCGTCCTCTGGCCACTCCTCAAGCAGGGTGACACACTGGTCGATGATCCGTGCAGACTGCTCGACCTCGCCCATGCGCACGAGCAGCCGGCTGTAGTTGTCTCCGTCCGGCTCTGTCACGACGTCCCAGTCGAGGTTCGGATAGTACCCGTAGGGGTCATCGCGCCGGAGGTCGTAATCGATGCCCGATCCACGGGCGACCGGTCCCGTCGCCCCGTATGACTTCGCCACCTCAGCAGGCAGTACCCCGGTGTCGACGGTCCGCAGCTGCAGGATCTCGTTACCCGAGATCAGGTCGTGATACTCCTGCAGCGCCTGGGGGAGCTCATCAAGGAACTCGCGGATCAGCGCGAAGAACTCCGCGCGTGGCTCCGGCAGGTCCCACACCACCCCGCCGAGTCGGAAGTAGTTGAACATCATCCGCTGCCCTGTCAGCTCCTCGAGGATCTTCTGGGCCTTCTCGCGGTCCCGCATCGCGTACATGAAGATCGCGGTGAAATCCCCGTAGACGTCCAGTGCGAAAGTACCGACGGCGAGCATGTGTGAGGCGATCCGACACACCTCCGCCCCGAGGGTCCTGATCACCTGTGCGTACTCGGGGACCTCGATATCGTTGAGGTCCTCAGCCGCACGGGCATATGCCCACTCGTTGAGCAGCCCGGATGAGGCGTAGTCCCACCGATCGGGGTATGGCATGATCTGGTGGCGGTATGTCTTGGTCTGGCACATCTGCTCTTCACATCGGTGCAGGTAGCCGATATCGGGGTCGATATCCGCCACCTGCTCTCCGTCCAGCACCGTCTTCACATGCAGGACACCGTGTGTTGCTGGGTGATGGGGGCCGATGTTGATGTACATCGTGTCACCCTCTGCGGCACGGTGGTCCTCCGCCAGCGGATTCTCCCATTCTTTCAGGGTCACGATCTGTGGCTGCTGTTGGTCATAGCTGCGCGATAGCGGATGACCGACCCATGTCTCCGGTAGCAGGATCCGTCGCAGATCGGGATGGTCATCATACGTGATACCGATCAGGTCGTACGCCTCCCGCTCGTGCCAATCCGCCGTGTGGAAGACGCTCGCAGCTGACTGGCTGTGCGGGTCATCGCTCGCGGTGGGGACGACCACCGACAGCTCCCGTGTCCGTGCATCGTAGCTGGTCAGATGGTAGACGGTCTCGAAGCGGTCGGGATGTTCCTCGGCGGTGACACAGGAGAGGTGATCGAACCCCAGCTCCGTACGGAGCAGCCCGAGCACCTCCACGACCGTGTCTGGTGCGATGATGACCGCTGGCGCGTTGAGGTGCTCTTCGGTCCCGACCACCCGCTCACCAAGGAGGCGGTGGACCGCATCCATCAGCTCCTCCCGCGTCGCCAGCTCTGGCTCCTCTGCGACACTCTGGATGCTCATGGTGCTGCACTCCAGTCGTACCGCATCACCAGATCCTCCTCATCGATCTGGTCGGCCAGGTGTGCAACCAGCTCATCCTGCGGGAGGTCGCCGAACTGCTCGAGCTCATACGGCTTGACAGTCACCGGCGAGGACTCGCCCATCGCGATGCGCTCTTGCAGCTTCGCGATCCCGTAGACCAACGCCTCCGGGCGAGGTGGGCACCCGGGGATGTGGATGTCGACTGGGATGACCTCCTCGGCCCCCTTGATGACGTTGTATCCCTCCTGGAACGGGCCGCCTGAGACGGTACACGACCCCATCCCGACGACGAACTTCGGCTCCGGCATCTGGTCGTATACGCGCTTCATGCGAGGTGCGAACTTCGAGACGATCGTCCCGGGGACGATGATGACGTCCGCCTGCCGGGGCGATGCACGGGGCACACCCGCGCCGAACCGGTCGAGGTCGTGCTTCACAGCGTAGGTGTGCATCATCTCGATGCTGCAACAGGCGATGCCGAACTGCAGCATGAACATCGATGAGCCACGCACCCACTGCATGAACTGGTCGAACTTCGTCAGGATGAACGGCGTCGACCCGAATGCTTCCCTGAGGCGCGAGTTGTAGCGGTCATCGGTGCCGGCCATCCGCGCATCACGGGTGGCGGTCTCTACCTCGCCGTCATCGCCCACGAAGGGCTGTTGAATCTCTGAGCTCATGTCGATCGTTCCGTCTTCCGTGCGCTCGTCTCCGGACTCGCAATCCACTGCACTGCACCGTTACGCCATGCCCACACCAGGCCGATCACCAAGATCCCGATGAACACGAGCATCGGTGCGAAGACGGCAGTGAGGCTCACCCCCTGTGCCAGCGCATCACGGAACACTAGGGTCCACGGGAGGATGAGCACGGTCTCCACATCGAACACGACGAACAGCAGCGCAACCATGTAGTACTGGATGTTGAACTGAATCCGCGCACTCCCTGTCGGGATTTCTCCACTCTCATATGTGGCTCGCTTGCCCCTCTCCGGCACCGTGGGCCGAAGGATCCACGAGGCAGCCATCATCCCAAGCGGGATGCCCAGTGCGACGACGGCCAGTGCGCCCACCGCTATCCATTCACTCATTTCGGTCAACCGAGCTTAGAATTGGCCCCCTATAAGCGTTGATTCATGCCACCCTCCAGGTACCCCCTACGGTTGGGATAGGTCGACCCCCTCGTCATGCAGTTGGAGGGACTCTGCGGCGACGGTCGCCGCCTGTGCCGCATGGAACTCGATCAGCCGTTGATGGAGTTCAGGATCGTCCGCACCCAGGATCTGCGCGGCGGCCAGGCCCGCATTGTACGCCTTGCCCGCATCGACCGCGAGGATGGGTGCACCCGTCGGATTGCCGATCACCGACCCCAACGCCGCGTCATCGATGGGTACCCCGATGACCGGGAGTGGGAACGCCACCGAGGCGAGCATCGTGGGTAGGTCAGCAGACTTCCCACCAGCACCGGCGATGATGAGCGATAATCCACGCTGAGCGGCGGTCTGTCCGTACGCCATCATGAGCTCAGGTGTCCGGTGTGCGGAGATGATGAACGTCTCGTAGGTGTGGCGGTCATCCGCAGGCGGTTCCTCGGTCGTCGACAGTTCGAAGAATCCCACCTCCTCCAACGCGCGGTGGGCATCGCGCATCACGGGCAGATCGGACGATGACCCCATGACGATGCCCACATCAGGTGTCATCGCCGGCTCCACATCGGCAGCGGCCTCCGCCTGCAGCCGCTCACGAAGTGTCTGTCTCGAAGTCTCACTCATGTGCGGTATCTATTCGTCTGCCCCATTGAATGTGACTCCTCTTGCCAGCTCCCCAACCCGTTCGAGCAAGAGGCTGTCCACCCCGTCATCTGGGTCGTTCGCGGGCTCGAGCAGTGTGATATGCCCCATCTTCCGCCCCGGGCGGGCGTGTTGCTTTCCGTACCAATGCAGGTGTGCACCCGGCGTCTGTAAGACCGACTCACCTCCCCGAAGTGTAGCAGGCTCTGTCGCCTCGACGTCCGCTAGGATGTTCGCCATCACCACCGGGTGCATCAGGGTCGTCGCACCCGTTGGCCATCCGAGCACCGCCCGGATGAGGTTCGCAAACTGCGATACCGTCGCGGATTCGATCGTCCAGTGCCCACTGTTGTGTGGACGGGGCGCCACCTCGTTGACAACGATCTCCCCCTCGGCCGTCTCGAACAGCTCGACACCGAAGACCCCCCAGCCATTGAGGCTCTCTATGACGGAACGGGCCCTCGCGGTCGCTGCCTCGACCACCGCGATCTCTGTGCGGGGTGGGACGGCGACCTGATGGAGCACCCCATCGCGGTGGATGTTCTCGCTGGGGTGGTAGGTGCGTATCCCATCAGCGCCGCGCACGCACATGACCGATAGCTCCCGCACAAAGGGGACCTGCTCCTCTGCGATCGCCGGCCCGCCGATGGCAGCCATCGCCCCCGCGGAATCCCATGTCTCATCCAGGAGGACCACCCCCCTGCCGTCGTACCCCCCCTCCCGCGCTTTCAGGACGCAGCCATCGAACCGCTCACGGGCGGCCGCGAGCTCCTCCGGTGTCTCCACGGCCACCCACCGTGGTGTCTCGATGCCTGCGGCCTGCAGGTGGGCGTTCTGGACGTGCTTGTCCTGGATGATGCGGAGGGTCTCAGGGGCGGGATGCACGGGGGTGGCACCGACGACATCCTCATCCAGAAGCGCCGGATCTGCGAGCTCGATCTCGTAGGTGAGCACGTCTGTGGCCTCCGCAAGTGCCGCAACCGCCTCTGGGTCATCGAAGGCTGCGGTGATCTGCCCAGCGCCGACTGCCGCAGCGGGGCATCCGGGGGTCGGATCGAGCACCGTCACCTGCACACCCAGTCGGTGCGCGGCGACCGTCGCCATGCGCCCCAGCTGCCCCCCACCGATGATCCCGACATGTGCACCCGGAAGCTCCACCTGCATACCTACCCCCCGGGGAGGTGCATCATCACTGCTGTGGTCGTTCGGGTGCCGTCAGCACCACCACCTCGCGGTCCCACAGCCGCATTGCCACCGTCCGGTCGGTGTACGTCGGGAGGATCGCACGCACCTCATCCGCACGAGCCTCTGGGGCGATGACCACCGGCGGGGGATCGTGGAGCTCGACGTTGAGGTCTGCACCCTCAGGGACGCTCATCACGACCAGATCCATGCGTTCGGTGTACCACGGGAGTGGCAGTCGATCGTGCCACCCGGGGCCACCCGGTGGCGGGGCATCAGCGGCCGTGGGGTCGCTCAGGTGATACGCCCCGTCCGGCCCCCCCACATACAGCAGATCCACTCCCACATGGCCGGTCGTCGCCGTGTCGATCGCCTCCAGTGCCTCCCGCAGATCAGCATCAGGTTGCGCCCACTGCACCACCGGTGCCCCACCGACATCTGCACTGTTGTGATACAGCAGCAGCCCCCCACCGTTCACCCCTGCCAGGACCACGAGCCCAACGCTCGCTGCGATGGCCACCTGTCGTCGCTCAGCGCCCGCCATGCGGATGAGTGCAGCCAGTGTCACCCCTGCTGGCACCGACAGCGGCAGCAGCACATGGACCGCGTTCCATGGTGCCTTGATGTCTGTCGCGAGCGGGTAGCCAATGACCGCCAGCAGTGTCCACCAGCCCGCGAATGCCACGATCGGTCGCCGCTGTCGACCATATCGCTCAGCGATGATACCGGCGACACCCAGACTGACGAGGACGGGCGAACCAGTCACCAGGGTGCGCAGCAGGTGGGCGAGATACGGTAGATACCCATGCTCCTGTCGGTCTCCCATCAGCCAGAAGTCGACGAACTGTCCGACCGCGTCGCTGAGTCCGGCGATGACGACCACCATCCGGTGGGTCAGTGGCCCGCTGTGAACCTCGGGACGGGGGGCATACCCCCACGCCGCGACTGCGAGCAAGGTCACCGACGCGGTGGCTGTGAGGAGCGCATACCGCATGCCGTTCGCCTCGACCCACCGGAGTATGCGTGCCCACCCATCGGCGACGAGGGCACCGGGCGCCCGGTCACCGGCCTCCCGCAACAGCCTGTCATCCGTCATGAGTATCGCCGCACCCAGTGCGGACAGCCCATACAACAGCACCGTCCCCTTCATCGTCATGGCCGCACCCAACAGTGCCCCCGCAGGAACCAGCAACGCCGGCCGATCGGCGTCCACCGCGATGACCATCAGCATCACCCCGGCGAGGCTGGCACCCGCGACGAGTACATCATTGCGCATGAACCGACTGTAGTATACGAGGGTGGGGTCGGTGGCGATGAGCACCGCCACCCCGACCACCGCCCCCGGTGCGAGCCATCGCCGCAGGCCGATTGCCATCGCGGGTATCGCAGCACCGCCGAGTGCGACGACAAGACGGGCGGTGCCGTCGCTCACACCGACGTGGTCGAAGATCCACGCGTTGATGAGCGGGAGGAAGGGGCCGTGGATCACTGGCCGGTATGCGAAGCTGCCGGTCTCCAGGTATCGGAGCGTCCAGTAGCCGACGCGGGCCTCATCCCAGTGGAAGACACGGCCGCCGAGGTCCACAACTCGCAACAGCAGCCCCCCGATGACGATCGCACCCAGGACCAGGTGCCACCGTCTCAGGCCTCGCCCTGCGCGCTGTTGGTCCATGCGGGGACCACATCCGTGGATGACGTAAGCCTGTGCCACATGACGTCGGTAATGCTTTGCCGGTCGCTTCGTCACAACCGGCATGACGCGACTCGGACTCATCGTGGCGCAGTTCAATCGTCCCATCACCTCTGCGATGGAAGCGGCTGCGGAAGAGGCAGCATCGGCAGCGGATGCTGAGATCGCAGCACGGGTGAGTGTCCCCGGGGTGTACGACACGCCATTGGCCGCACAGCGTGTCGCGCGCGAGGGACGGGTCGATGCGATTGCGGTCATCGGGACGGTGATAACCGGCGAGACCGATCATGACCAGGTGATCGCGACCGCAGCGGCGACGGCACTCTCGCAGGTGAGCCTCGAGACCGACACCCCTGTGACCTTCGGCGTCAGTGGGCCAGGTATGACTGCAGAGCAGGCACGCGCCCGCATCGATCGCGGTGCAGATGCCGTCACCGCTGCGGTGGCGATGGTGGGGGTGGGCGCATGAACCTGGAGATGGCAGCGCGGGTGAACCGGGTCGAACCGAGTGCGACCTTCGCGATCAGCAACGCCGCGAACGCCCTCCGTGCTGATGGGGTGGATGTGGTCGACCTGTCGGTGGGTGAGCCCGATTTCCCCACCCCCCAGCCAATCGTGGACGCCGCGAAGGCAGCTCTCGATGCCGGGCATACGGGGTACACCACCTCAGCAGGTATCATGCCACTGCGTGAGGCGATCGTCGAGAAGCTCGCTGCAGACGGCATCAGTGCGCATCCCGAGGAGATCATCGTGACTCCGGGTGGGAAGCAGGCACTGTATGAGGTCTTCCAGGCGTTCATCGATGACGGTGACGAGGTGGTCTTGCTGGACCCCGCGTGGGTCTCGTATGAGGCCATGGCGAAGCTCGCCGGCGCCTCCCTTACACGGGTCGACACCGCGCCGTATGATTTCCAGCTGGAACCCGCACTGGACGACCTCGCCGCGGCGGTCTCCGATGCGACGAAGCTCCTCGTGGTCAACTCGCCATCGAACCCGACAGGTGCGGTCTACACCGAGAGAGCGCTCGCGGGTGTGCGCGACCTCGCAGCAGCACACGACTTCATGGTGTTGTCAGATGAGATCTACGACCGGATCACGTACGGCGCGGAGGTCACCTCGATGGGCTCGCTTCCGGAGATGAACGACCGGACGATCACCCTCAACGGCTTCTCGAAGGCCTATGCGATGACGGGCTGGCGGCTCGGCTACGTCCACGCACCGGCGCCGGTGATCGATGCCGCCAAGAAGGTCCACTCACACTCGGCCAGCTGTGCGGTGAACTTCGTCCAGCATGCCGGGATATCCGCACTGCAGGATACGGATGCTGAGGTCGAGGAGATGCGGCAGGCATTCGAGGGGCGTCGAGACCTGCTCGCAGCGCTGTTCGCGGAGCTGGAGCTGGAGGTCCCGATCGGGGATGGCGCATTCTACATGATGGTGCCAGTGGATGCGGATGATGCCGCCTGGTGCAGCGCAGCGATCGAGGAAGCACACGTGGCGATGGTGCCCGGATCGGCCTTCGGTGCACCAGGATATGCCCGGCTGTCATATGCTGCATCCGCGGACAGGCTTCGGGAGGGGGTCAGTCGACTCGTCGATGCTGGACTGCTGTGAGCGTGGGTGGCGGTGACGGCAATATCGGAGCTCCCGCTGCCGGCATCGGTGCTCGAGCATCTCACCACCTCGGGGATAACCGAACTCTACCCACCACAGGAGCAGGCCGTCGCGGCGGGGCTACTGGATGGGACGAACATCGTCGCGGCCATCCCCACAGCGTCAGGGAAGACACTGATCGCCGCGATGGCCATGTTGAGTGCACCCGCGCCTGCGGTCTACATCGTCCCACTGCGGGCGCTGGCCGCTGAGAAGTCCGAGACGTTCGGAGCATATCCAGGTGTCACGGTGGGGATGGCGACAGGCGAACAGCCTGCGGTCGAGCAGGACCTCGGGTCCTGTGACATCATCGTCGCGACCGCCGAGAAGGTCGATTCGGCGCTCCGTAACGGTGAGGATTGGGTGCAGGAGCTCGGCTGTGTGGTCGTGGATGAAGCTCACCTGTTGGGCGACCCACAGCGCGGGCCAAGTCTGGAGATGACCCTCACCGCCCTCCGACATGGAACTCCGCAGCTGCAGGTGGTCGCGCTGTCGGCGACGGTCGCGAATGCCGAGACGGTCGCCGCGTGGTTGGATGCGGAGCTGATCGAGTCGGACTGGCGACCTGTCCATCTCCGTACGGGTGTCATTGACGTCGAGACGGGGACCATCGGCTACGATGATGGGTCCCGACGTCGACTCTCGTCTCCGGGTGCGCTCGAGGATGATGACGATGCCGTGGTGATGCACCTGGTCGCCGAGTCGGTGGCTGAACAGACGCAGTCGCTCGTGTTCGTCCGGTCGCGCGAGGCCGCAGAGACCCTAGCCCTCCGGCTCGGTAACCTGGAGTTGGGCGAGCGCCCCACGCTCGCGGATGCGATCGCCGACGCGGGTCGATCCCGCCTGAGCCGGCGACTTGCACGGGCGGTCGCCGCTGATGTGGGCTTCCACCATGCGGGTCTCCGCCGGGACCATCGCCGACTGATAGAGACGGCATTCCGAGAGCGACGCCTGCGCGTCCTGTGTGCCACACCGACGCTCGCCGCAGGCATCAACGTGCCTGCACGACAGGTGATCATCCGTGATCTCCAGCGGTTCGACGGTCGGTCGATGCGCTGGCTGCCGGTGTTGGAAGTACATCAGATGGCGGGCCGAGCGGGGCGTCCCCATCTGGATCCCGAGGGGGAGGCGGTGCTCGTCGGCCTTGATCACCCCCGCGATGCCGTCCGATCTCGGTATCTGGGCGCCGCACCAGAGCCCGTGCGGTCGCACCTGGCGACCCCGACGACCATCGAGACATACGTGCTCGCGGTGGTTGCCGCAGAGCTCGCGACCACCCCCACGTCGGTCGTGGACATCTTCTCAGCCAGCCTCCACGGGATGATGACCGATCGCTCTTCGGTCGCGACAGTGGTGCAAGCAGCGATCGACGAGCTGTGCGGTGCGGGTCTCCTCGAACGCGGTCCACCGACGATCGCGACCCCACTCGGGACGACCGTCGCACGGCAGTATCTGCGGCCCCGTTCTGCGATGCAGATCATCACCGGTGCGCGACACATCGCGGCATTAGCCGTCGCGGATCAGACCATCCTCGGCGCACTGGATGTGTTGGCGCAGACGCCTGACCTGGCCCGTGGATGGGTGGGCAACCGTGACCGTGCGATGTTGAGCACCTTCGCGGAGCGACATGCTGCAGAGCTCGTGACGACCCCCGCTGATGCGGCGGACTACGAGACTTGGCTTGCGGGAATCAAACAGGCGTACTGTCTCAGTGCCTGGATCGCAGGCGCCGACCAGGAAACGCTGCTCGAACGATTCCGCATGAGTCCCGGGGACCTGGAGTCACTGATCGAACGTGGGGTCTGGCTGATCGGGGCAGCCCAACAGGTACTCGCACAGACCGATGTGTCACCGGGGCCGTTCGAGGAGGTCGCCGTGAGGATTCGTGAGCTCGCTACGGTCCCCGAGGTACCGCCAGATTAGGTGTACTGCTCGATGAGCGAGCGGAGGGTGTGCTCATCGCGGACACCGACGACCTGCTCGACCGGTGTGCCATCGGAGAACAGCAGCAGGGTTGGGACCCCGCGGACCTGATACTGCTGTGCGAGTCGCTGATTCTCATCGATATCGACCTTCAGGACGGCTGCGGATGTCTCCGCTGCCAATGTCTCCACGATCGGCTCGAGCATCTTGCACGGTCCACACCATTCTGCATGGAAGTCAACGAGTGCTACCCCATGGGCGTCAACCGCACTCTGCAGTTCATCTCCGCCGTGGATGTGCACCGGCTCAGTCGGCGTCTCTGCCCCTGATGTTGGTGCCTGTTCCCCATCCATCTGCTCTTGAAGTTCTGCCATCTTCTTCTGTCTGATCGCGTCGATGTCGTCGGTGTTTGACTGGCTCATATCATCACACAGGCCCCGGGGTATCAAATAGGTTTGCACTCATCAAACAATATCCTCGTTACCGTGTGTACAGTGAATAGGTGATCACTGCGAACCCCACCAACGTCAACAGACCATCGAGCAGGATGCCCGATGCGATCGACACCGGAAGCAACAGGTCGGTGATGCCACCGAGCACGCCCCCAAGGACGATGAGCGCGAATCCCACGGTCAACAGTCGCAGCGACTGGCTCCCCTGTGACCGGTATGCCCTGTACGCGAAGTAGGTAATCGCGCCGCCGAGCAGCAGCACGCCCGTCTTGACGAGCGCGATTGCTGTCGCGAGCTCTGTCGATATGCTCTCATGCACCATCTACGTCTCCTCCTGGACCTGTGACCACATCGTCGCAAGCTGTTCTGGTGCACTCGTGGACCGCGGTTGGATCCGACACCGGAGGCCGGTTGCGGGATCATACCGGATCTCCACAAGGTCGAATCCTACAGCATACCGCGTCACGTGATGTCCATCACGGCGGATGGCCGTACCCTCCTCGAGGAGCTGGGCCTCTGCCAGCCGCTCGAGCTTCCGGTAGGTGCTCGATAGGGGGATCTCGCAGCGCTCGGCCAGCTCACTCGCGGACATCGGACCATCGAGTGCTTCGATCATCGCACGCGCGTCACCATCATCAAGCGCAGACATGACTACGTCGATGTCCACATCCGATCGGAGCTCACTCCGGGTGTGCATCGGAGGTACGTCCGTTAGTGAGGGCAATGAAACCGCCGGCTACTATCGGCGCCGCAGCAGCATCCAGATGAGAGGAGCAGCGATCGCCGGGATGATCGCTGCGACCAGCAACATCCGGTCCTGACTCTGCTCCGCTGGCGGCTCATCGGGGGCATCTTCCATCGACATCACCCGTACACTCGTGAGCCCATCTGGCCCTTGCAGCTCGATCTGCAGCTGTCCTCCGGACGCTGCTGTATCGCTGGGGATCTCCAGCACGTGGCTGCCGTTCGCATCGGGTCGGGTGGATGTCACCTGCGCACCCCAGGATGGGGTAACCCGTACGGCAGCCACCTGCGCTCTCGGCCGCACCGTGACCGTGACCCCCTCGTCGTGGCGCTCAAAGCTGCTGGCCTCGAAACGTGGTGGCTCAGCGATGGGGTACCATGGTCCCCCTGCCAGGAGCTCCTGATGGGCCGCGGGATGGACAGCCGCGAGCACCGCCCCGGTGGCGTTGACCGCCCGTGGCGCAGGTTGCTGTAGCTCGTTCGTATCCAGGTAGATGACTTGGCCAGCCCGGGCGGCCGTCGTACTCTGATACGCGGGTGTGTCGGGGATCGGACTGTCCGCCGGGGCGATGAGCCACTCAGGGTCATCGGTCACGACCACCTCCTCACTCAGCTGTTGCCAACCCGTGAACCGTGCAGCAGCGAGGTTCGACACACCTGCGGTGTGCATGATGTCATCTGTGAACGTCTCCGCGCCCGAGGAGTAGCCATAGAAGCTGTTGAGCCCCCGGGGGCGCTCGAGGTCTTCGGTGGCTCCCTCCATGGCGGCGATCGTCGCCCGCAGCTGCGTCGCCCGCAGTTCCCCCGCAGCACAGTTCCCCGTCAGCCTCCCGATCCTCTCGGTCTGTTCTGTGATCTCCTCGAGGGTGCTCTGCTCGGCGAAGACGATCGTCGGGATCGACAGCCCACGGAGCTGTCCGACCACGGCGGGGTCATGACTCGCGTTGGGGACGAGCACGAGGGTCGGCTCCAGATCGACGATCTGCTCGACCATCGCCTGGTCCGCCTCCGCAGAGATGACCTGCTTCTCCTCGGCACCGGGCAGATAGCTCGCATACATCGACGTCCCGACCACCTCATCGAACGCATCGATCTCCCACATCGTCTGTGCTGCAGAGGGAGTCAGCGTCACGATGCGGTCTGGATCCGCTGGGATCGTCACCTCGGTGCCTGTCGCATCAGTCGTCTGGTACGGGAACGCACACGACTCGGCGCCCCCTGCGATACCGCCACCTGCGACACTGAGCAGCAGGATGCAGAGTCCGACGCAGAGCAGTCGTCGCATAGGCGCAGAAATGAGGAACACAATAAATATTTAGCTAATACAAGTGGAGTGGGTCTCGTGATCGACCGGTTACGCCTCACCCTCCAGTGGTCGCTGATGCTGTCGGCACTCCTGTGTGTGGTGGTTATCGTCGCCGTCGGTGTCGGACCGGTCCCCATCGCCCCCATGACGACGGTGGCGGTCCTTGGTTCGCTCATCGGGGTCGTCGATCCGGCGCCACTCGCACCCAGTGCCCTCCTCATCATCGCAGAGATACGCCTCCCGCGGGTGCTGCTCGCCGGGCTCGTCGGGATCGCACTCGCGACTGCCGGAGCGGTCATGCAGGGCTTCTTCCGCAACCCGCTTGCTGACCCATCGATCATCGGGGTCTCAAGCGGGGCTGCTGTGGGTGCGGTCGCGGTGATCGTCTTGGGCGTGTCGCTCCCGGGCGGCTTGGGTCTGCAGACCGCAGCGTTCAGTTCGGCGGTGGCCACGGGCTTCGTCGTCTACCTGATCGCACGCCGTGGGGGCCGGACTCCGGTGGCGACCCTCCTGTTGGCGGGGGTGGCCGTCCAGGCATTCCTCGGGGCGCTGATCTCTTTCATGACGTTGTTGAGTGGGTGGGACATGCGTCGCGTGTTGTACTGGCTCATGGGGCATCTGGGCGGGACGACATGGGATGATCTCTCTGTGATTGCTGTCGTGGTGCCGCTGCTTCTCATCGCCACATACCTGCATGCTCATGCGCTGAACGTGCTCACGCTGGGCGAGTCCTCTGCACAGGCGGTGGGCATCGCTGTCGAGCGCACCAAGCAACGCCTGCTCATCCTCGCGAGCGTGCTCACGGCGGTGGCTGTCGCCGTCACCGGCGTGATCGGGTTCGTGGGGCTGATCGTGCCCCATGGCATGCGACTCGTGGTCGGCGCAGACCATCGCATCCTCTTGCCCACCAGTGCGCTCGCGGGGGCGAGCTTCCTCATCATCGCCGATGCGATCGCCCGGTCTGCCGCCGCTGAGCTACCTGTGGGGATCGTCACTGCTGCGGTGGGCGCGCCGTTCTTCCTGTACCTGCTGCGGCGCGAGGGGGCTGTCGAACTATGACCGAGCTCGCTATCGATGGGCTGTCGGTGCATCGTGGCGAGACCACGGCACTTCTGGGGGTCACAACCCGGGCGGAATCTGGTGAGTTCATCGGCCTGATCGGCCCCAACGGTGCTGGCAAGACCACACTGCTGCGTGCGCTCCAGGGGACACTCTCGCCACAGGCGGGTTCGGTGCGGGTCGATGCGGCCGACATCGCGATGCGGTCGACGAGGTCGGTCGCACAGCAGGTCGCGACGGTACCACAGACCCCGAGCTTGGAGTTCTCCTTCTCTGTGCGGTCGGTCGTTGAGATGGGGCGCACACCCTATCGCCATCCGCTCCGTCCCTGGCAGGACGACCGGAGCGATGTGGATGCGGTGGATGCCGCACTGTCGCGGACGGATCTGCAGGGCCTGGCCGATCGTCCCATCAGCGCACTCTCGGGTGGACAACAGCAGCGTGTGATCATCGCTCGAGCGCTCGCACAGGAGACGCCCGTACTGCTGCTTGATGAACCCACAGCGAACCTCGACATATCCTACCAGGTCGCCACCTTCGATCTCGTCAGCGGACTCGTCCGGGATGGACGCCTCGCGATCGCGGCGATCCATGACTTGAACCTCGCAGCACAGTACTGCGACCGTCTGTGGTTGCTGGATGACGGCAGGCTCATCGCAGATGGCCCGCCTCCCGAGGTGCTCACACGCGAGACCCTCCGGACGGTCTACGGGGCGAACACGGTGGTGAGTCAGCATCCGGTGACGGGCTCGCCATACGTGACGGCGGTGGCCGACGCCGCCAGTGATGAACCCCCCGCCCGCATCCATGTCATCGGTGGCGGCGGTACCACTGCCGGAATCCTCCATCTGTTGGATGCAGCGGGGTATGAGCTCACCACGGGTGTGCTGCATGAGGGTGACACCGATACAGCGGTGGCTCGGCAACTCGGGATCGAGCCGATCACGGTCGACCCGTACACCCCGATCGATGCGACAGCAGCCGACAGGGCCCGTGCTGCGGTGGAGGCCGCAGATGTGTGCGTGGTCGGAGACATCGAGGTCGGCAGCGGCAACCTCCCCAACCTCCACATCCTCAGGTCTGCAGCCACCGTCATCTCGACAGCCCAACGCCCGTTCGCAGAGCGCAACTTCGCGGGTGCGACAGCTGCAGAGCTCTGGGACGAACTCGCCGGACGGGTTACGCACTCGCCACCGAGCGACCTGATCGGCAGCATCGAGACGTTGACGGGCGCTGATTCATTATGACCTCATAACCACGACAGATTTAAGCCAGCCCGGTACGTTTATAAGAATAACGTCGGCGATTTTGTCGACATCCATCATTATGAGCCGTATCCGCCCAACCCGACCAGAAGACGAACAGCCCCCCTCCACCCGCTGGCGCGATGCCCGTGCCGAGGAGAAGTCCACCGCGGAGCGTGAGACGGACCGGTACAGCTGTCCGGAGTGTGCCTCTGAACGGCTGATCACGGACAGCGAACGCGGCGAGGTCGTCTGTGACGACTGTGGCCTCGTCGTCGATGAGGATGCGATAGACCGCGGTCCAGAGTGGCGTGCGTTCGACAGCGCCGAGCGTGACCGCAAGGCCCGCGTGGGCGCACCGACGACGAACCTGATGCATGACAAGGGGCTGTCGACGAACATCGGCTGGCAGAACAAGGACGCGTACGGTCGCACCCTGTCGGCCAACCAGCGACAGACCATGCACCGTCTCCGGACCTGGAACGAGCGCTTCCGGACACGGGACTCGAAGGAGCGCAACCTCAAGCAGGCACTGGGGGAGATCGACCGTATGGCCTCCGCGCTCGGACTGCCAGAGACGGTCCGTGAGACCGCCTCGGTCATTTACCGCCGGGCACTCGAGGAGGACCTCCTGCCGGGACGGTCGATCGAGGGGATCTCGACGGCCGCCCTGCACGCTGCGGCGCGCATGGCTCAGGTACCTCGGTCGATCGACGAGGTCGCTCGTGTGTCACGTGTGTCGCCCGAGGAGTTCGAGCGTGCGTACCGCTACATCGTCCGTGAGCTCTCTTTGGAGATCCGACCGGCCGATCCAGCCGAGTACATCCCACGGTTCGCCTCGGACCTCACCATCCCATCAGAGACCGAGCGCGTCGCACGCGACCTGATCGAGACGGGCAAGCGACACAACGTCCACTCCGGCAAGTCGCCGGTGGGTCTGGCCGCTGCTGCACTCTACGCCGCAGCGAAACTCACCAACCAGCCCGTGACGCAGGCGGATGTGAGTGCGGTCACGGACATGTCGGAGGTGACGATCCGGAACCGCTACCAGGAACTGCTGTCGGCGTACGACCGTGACCACAGCGGTGCCGACGGCGATGCGGCCGCTGAGGCCTGATCGCCGGCTCCGAGCAGAATCGGTTTGAGGGAGACCGTCCTCTTCGGGCTATGGAGGTGCCCTGCGTCATCGTCGATCGCAGCGCCGGCGAGCAGACGCGCCGTCGCCTCGCAGCAGCAGGGCTGCTCGATCGGGCCTATGATATCGACGCCGATGCCGCATCGGTGTACCTGCCGGTGACCGACGCGACGGCTGTCCCCGATAGCCTGCGGGTGGGCACTCACGGCGTGGAACCCCGCGACCAGCAGACAACCGTGGCCCAGCTCTTGGGCTATCATCCATCCTTCGAGCGGATCGGCGAGATCGCACTGCTCCATGAGGATGACCCCGAGACCGCTGCGGCCATCGCCGACGCGATCATGGCCGCAGATATTCCGGTGACGGCGGTCCTGAATCGCCGCTCTCCGATCGAGGGGACCCACCGTGTCCGGCAGTGGGACCGTCTCGCCGGGGAGTCGACCGTGACGACCCACCGGGAGTACGGATACGCGTACACGGTCGACCTGGCGACCGCCTACTTCAGCCCACGGTTGGCGACCGAGCGACGGCGGGTGACGACCCAGATCTCCGCCGGTGAGCACGTCTTCGACATGTTCGCCGGTGTCGGTCCGTATGCGATCCCGGCGGCAGACCGGGGCGCGGATGTGGTCGCAGCTGACATCAATCCCGCTGCGACGGCACTGCTCACCGAGAACGCCGCACGCAATCAGGTCGATGTCGCGGTGCACACCGCAGACGTCCGCACGCTCACCGACCGCTTCACTGGATGGGCCGACCGGGTCATCATGAACCTCCCCCACACCGCGGGAGAGTTCCTCCCCGAGGCGCTCGAGGTCGCCGCAGACGACGCGATACTGCACTACTACGACTTCCAGCCCCGAAGCGATCCGTTCGCCCCTGCGGTGGAGACCATCCGCTCGGCACTCCCCGCGGATGTGACGCTGGAAGTGCTCGAGACACGTGAGGTCCGCTCATACTCACCCGAGCAGGTGAACATCTGTGTGGATGTGCAGGTGCGCAGCTGACCAATCGCAACCGTTTTTTGCCGATTCAGGCTACCTGCGGTAGGGCCGGTGTAGCTCAGCTGGCAGAGCGATTCCTTCGTAAGGAATAGGTCGAGGGTTCAAATCCCTCCACCGGCTTGATGGCGTCGCCGGTTGCGCCTCTTCGATTCCGTAGCCGCAGATAGTTTCTCACGCGATTGATGTGCGCATCTCCTCAAGCAACGGTGTGCCACACACTCCGACCCCTACGATCAGATTCGACCTCGGCGAGGCAAGTGGCGCGATCGGTGATGCGGTGACGGTCGTGCCCCTCATCCTCGCGGTCGGCCTGACCGGTGGCTTCGATCTCGGGGTGATGTTCCTGTGGTTCGCCGGCTTCCAGATCATCTGGGGGCTGTTCTACGGCGTGCCGATCTCTGTCGAGCCGATGAAGGCACTCGCTGGCCTCACTATTGCGGGCATACTCGTCCACGCAGACGTTGTCATCGCGGGCCTCCTGATGGGCGTCCTCTTGACGCTCGCAGGCGTGACCGGGCAGTTGTCACGTATCGCCCGGGTGGTCGATCCAGCCGTCATCCGCGGGATCCAACTGGGCGTGGGGCTGATCCTCCTGGAGCTGGCTGTGGACATCAGTCTCACCGACCTACCTCTGTCCGTGGCAGGTGTCGCAATCGCAGCGGTGCTCATCGGCGTCGGACGACGCCGTCTAGCCCCGGTGGCACTCGTCCTCGTCGGTCTCCCACTCGCACTGCCGGTCTCTCTGTCGATTGCGGTCCCGGTGCCGACACTGTCGGCACCTACGGTCATCAAACCCATGGCGATCTTGGGCGCGGTCTTGGGACAGGCCGCGATGACGTTGGGGAACGCCACGCTGGCGACGGCTGTGCTCCTGAGCGAGTACTTCGACCGCTCGGTCTCCGAGGATCGGCTCGGGCTCAGCATGGGCCTCATGAACCTCATCGCAGTACCCCTGGGAGGCTTCCCGATGTGCCACGGCAGCGGTGGGCTCGCTGGTAAGCACGCATTCGGTGCTCGCACCGCCGGCTCGAACCTGTTGCTCGGTGCAGGTTACCTGATGATTGCAGTCGGGGCGATCGCCCTGCTCCAGTCGTTCCCCATCTCTCTGGTCGGGGTGCTGCTCCTGATCGTTGCCGCTGAGCTTGGCTGGACCGCACTCGGGACCACCGACGACCGGTGGCTCGTCATCCTCGTCGCTGTCATCGGTGTCGCGACCAACCTCGGCGTCGCGCTCGTCATCGGACTCATGACTGCTCACCTCCGCCGAATCAGCCGCTGAGGTCGCTGCTCGGCGATGCACCGACAGCAGCCATCAGACCGGTGCGGACCCCATGGTAGCCGAGACCCTCTCAGCACTGTCTGCTCCGTCCAATGTCGATCATGATTCGGATATTCGATGCTACATCCAGCCTGTTGCCATCCGGACCGAAGGTCGTCTGCATGCGCGCATACAACGACATTTGTCGATGCTTGGTGCGTGGATTGCGGAAACCCTATTGGGGCGCGTCGTGGCTTCACGCACCATGGAGCGAGTGCACGCATGACCATGGATGAGCGGATCGAGGAGCTCCGCGAGCGGCGTCGTGCAGCCGCAGCGGGTGGCGGTGCTACCCGGGTGCAGCGACAGCATGAGAGGGGCAAGCTCACCGCGCGAGAGCGTATCGACTACCTCTGTGATGACGGCAGCTTCGCGGAGATCGACGCACACCGCACCCACCGCACCACCGCATTCGGGATGGATGAGACCACGGTCCCCGGTGACGGCGTCGTCACGGGGACCGCCCGTATCGACGACCGCCCTGTGTGTGTCTTCGCACACGACTTCACCGTCTTCGGCGGCTCCCTCGGCGAGGTCGTTGGCGAGAAGATCACCAAGCTGATGCAGATCGCTCGGACCAACGGGCACCCACTCATCGGTCTGAATGACTCCGGTGGGGCACGCATCCAGGAGGGGGTACGCGCGCTCGGTGGCTTCGGTGAGATCTTCAAGGCGAACACAGATTGCTCCGGGGTCATCCCACAGCTGTCTGCGATCATGGGCCCATGTGCAGGTGGGGCTGTCTACTCCCCAGCGATCACGGACTTCACGTTCATGGTCGACGCGACGAGCCACATGTTCATCACCGGTCCGCAGGTGATCGAGACGGTCACCGGCGAGGAGGTGAGCTTCGAGGAGCTCGGTGGTGCGACCACGCACACCGAACGATCGGGGGTGGCGCATCGTCGCTTCGATGACGAACACCAGTGCCTCGATGCGCTCCGGGTGCTGTTGTCGTACCTGCCATCGAACAATTTGGATCGTCCCCCCAAGTTTGCGGGGACGCCACCGGTGGGTGATTCCCCCGGTATGGTCGTGCCGGATGCCCCATCGAAGCCGTATGATATGCACGCGGTCCTGGACGGGATCATCGACGCGGCGTCGCTCTTTGAGCTCCAGCCCGCGTACGCGAGGAACGTCATCACAGGGTTCGCACGGCTTGAGGGACAATCGCTCGGCATCATCGCGAACCAGCCGCAGGCACAGGCGGGCACGCTCGACATCGGCGCCTCCGAGAAGGCCGCCCGGTTCGTCCGCTTCTGTGATAGCTTCGGCATCCCCATCCTCACCCTGGTGGATGTCCCGGGGTTCCTCCCGGGAACTGACCAGGAGCACGGCGGCATCATCCGCCACGGGGCGAAGCTCCTGTATGCATACGCCGAGGCGACGGTGCCACTGCTGACGGTCATCACCCGGAAGGCCTACGGTGGGGCCTACGATGTGATGGCATCGAAGCATCTGGGAGCGGACGTCAACTACGCGTGGCCCACCGCGGAGATCGCGGTCATGGGCCCACAGGGTGCGGTGAACATCCTCTACCGTGACGAGTTGGCCATCGCAGATGACCCCGATGCCCGCCGAGCAGCCCTCGTCGAGGAGTACCGTGAGGAGTTCGCCAACCCCTACTCGGCCGCAGAGGCGGGGTTCATCGACGCGGTGATCGAGCCCGCGGAGACCCGCGAACGTCTCCTCGCCGACCTGGAGCGCCTCGACGGCAAGCACATCGACTCACCCGAGCGTCGCCATGGGAACATCCCCCTCTGAGCAGCCGCGGATCGCGATCCGCGGGGCCATGGAGGTCGATGCTGCGACCACCGCGGCGATCGTCGCTGTGGTAGCCACGCTGCAGGCCCGTCGCGCGTCCCGCAGCGATGATGACCTCCGACCCTGGGCAACGCACGCCCGAGAAACAGCTGTCAGCCGACGCTGAGCGGTGTGCGAAGTGGCGAATCAGGCAGATTCGACCTGATCGGCGAGCTTGCGGGTGATGTAGCCGGCGACGCGGTTGCGGACGGTCTTTGACTCGACGTTGGTCAACGATGCGACGGTCTCCTTGTTGCTGTCGAAGTCTGTATCGAACGATTCTGGGTATCGGTCAAGCAGCACGCCTCCGAGCTGCTTGATGTACTTCGGCTTGATGGGCATACCTTCCCCAGGTCACCGCCTCAGCAAAAGCGAATCGTTCCCCCTGCGCGCGCAGCCGTCATTCACGCCAATGCGTGAGCGCATCGATCTCCGCGAATGCGGTCCGATCGCTGTCACTGCCCGTTCGTGCGACGATATCCGCGCACCGTTGCAGCTCGGCGCGGAGCGCCGCCTCGTCTGCCCCAGGGACGTCCAAGCGTGAGGCAGCGACGGTCGCATCGATCACCGCCATTCGCCCCCGTCTGTACGTCGGCAGCTGCCACTGTCGGATGTTCGCCCACACCGGTTGCAGCTCCCATCGCGTCATCTCCGTGGTGTCCTCGGTCCACTCACGGATGGCCGCTGCGGTGACTTCGACGACCGCCGCGGCACCTGCCAACACCGCAGTGTCCGGTTCATACACACTCAGTGCGGCCCGCACGAACTGCACGGGATCGGTGGTGAAGTTGATCACCCCCCGCCCATCGGCCTGGAGGTTCCGCCAGGTCCGCGTCCGCCCGAACGTCTGCGCGGTGACCACCGTATCATCTCGGTGTAGCCCCAATGCCGCAGCGTTCCACCGACCGTTCGGCCCTCGTGTCGTCACCACCGATTCGGTGATCCCTGCCAGTGCGGCGGGCCACGTTGGGTCGGCGATCATCGCGGCCGCCTCATCGCTCGGCCATCGCAGCTCCTCACGTCCCATCGGTGTGCCCCCCTCGCCGCATCCGCTCGATGAACACCGCTGCAGTGACGTGATCTGCGGTCGCACCGGGGCTGATCGCACGCGTCCGCAGCTGCGCATCCAGGTGCCATCGTGACCGTGCGTGCTTCGCGAGATGTTGGACCCAGCGTGCGGTCCCCTCGCCATGGGCGGCGATGATGTGGCTGTCGCGGTGGGTCTGTAGCGTCTCGGTGAACACCGCGGGGATCTGCGGTCCCAGTGGAAGCCCCCTGGCGAACCGGTCGGCCGTCTCGAACACGGGGGTGAACCCCGACTGCCAGATCGCTGCATTCGCATCGGTCGGGCTCGCGGCCAGCAGCTCCGACCAGGTGAGCCCATCGCGTTCGACCGTCGCGATCGCACGCTCGGGGTCGGTCGCATCGAGTGCCCTATCACCAGCATCGATGGGTGCGAGTCTAACGTCAACGATCTGCAGTGCCTCGAGGAACACCACCGCGTCCGCGACGGTCGTCGCCCCGATCACAGATGCCAGCCCATCTGGGTCGAGATTATCATCTGCCGCCGCCCGCACCAACGGGACCAACAGCAGCAGCGTCCCGAAGTGGGTGTTCGTCCCCGCCGCATCGGCCATGCCTGCCACAGCTGAGTAGAATGCCTCCCCGAGCGGACCATCATCCGCGGCCGCGGTCAGGCCGTCTAACGCCCCCACCGCCCCGGCGACGAACTGGTCCGCCCGAACATCCGGATGGTCGTGGTACCGGTCGACCGCCCCTGGCTTCGGGCCCACCGCGGTGTCCAAGACGAGCACCTCGAGTGCACGGCGCACCGCCGGCTCCCGTCGGCTCATGGATGTGGGAGCGCCATCGAAGCTGCCCGTGCGATCTGCCGCATGGCAACCGGGTCGGTGCTCGGTCGTCCAACGCTTACCGCTGTTGCACCTGCGGCCACCGCCTGTGCGATGTCCTCCGCCGTGCGGATGCCGTTGTTCGCGATGACACGCAGCCCGGTGGCCGCGGCGATGCGGCCAACTGCAGCAGGATCGTCCATCGCATCAACGTGGATGAACGTCCCGCCGGCGGCCGCCACGACACGCGCGACACCCCTGAGATCGACCCCATCCACCTCTGCCCGCACCTTCACCCCCACCGTCGCTCCGGTGGTGACACCTGCACGCACCAGCACTGCGAGCTGCTGTGGCGCATGGAGGAGCTGCTCGCCCGCCCCCGCCGCACACATCTCTGGTTGACGACAGTGCGCGTTGAGCTCGATCCACACCCTCGGGGTGTCGATCGCCGCACCGATCGCCGATACCGCAGCTGGGTCGCAGGCACGGATGTTCACCCCCATTGGCACCGCCCGCGGCGCGCGCGTCATCCTGGTGACCCATCCGATCGGGTCCGCCGGGAGGAACTCAGCACGCCCACGGTCACGCAGTTCTGCCGCAGCTGCCCGCGTCTCCGCATCGATGGCGATGCCGCCGATGATGGCGCGACTGACGACCGGTGCAAGCCGTGTGGCCCAGCCCCGGTCTGCCACCCCTGACAGCGAAGCGGCATACAGGTGGACCCCATCGGTCATGTCAACATCACCGCCCCGTCGGTGTATCACTGTGTTGCTGTGGCCGCTTCCTCGACGGCGGTCCGGACCCGCTCGGCATCATCGGGTGTCTCGATGGTGATGTCCGTGCGCACCGTGGGCCGTTCGAGCTTGGTCGCATCCGCTGTATCCAGCACGAATGCATCGGCGAACGGGTACGCAGCTGCGACACCGGCTGTCGAGGGCGCATACCCCATCGCCTGCATCAGCGCGCCGGCCGGTCCGCTGAAGACCTCCTCGCCGATGAAGGGGGAGACGACGACGACCCGTGCTCGCGTCAGCTGTGCGGCGATCGCATCGAGCTGCAGCATGGGTCCGATCGATGTGATCGGGTTCGCTGGTCCGATGACGATGGTCTCAGCCTCCAGGGCGGCCGCCGCAGCCGGACTCACCTCCGCATCGCTCGCTCCCCGGTACTCCACGGTCCGGACCGCCGGTGCGGCCCGTCGGTCCACCCAGTACGTCTGCAGGTGCATCGGCCCCTCATCGGTGTGGATGATCGTCGCCACCGGGTCATCGCTCATCGGCGCGACCAATGGCGCGAGCTCCAGTCCCTCACAGATCTGTGCGGTCACCGATGACAGGGATTCGCCTCGTAACAGTGCCGCTGCCCGCACTGCGTGTAACGCGCGGTCGCGGTCGCCCAGCTCGATGAATTCCACATCGGCGTCATACCGCCGCCAGCGGGTGATGCGGGGCCCTTCCCGCTGTAGCGCAGCGGGGAGATAGCCATCCCCCGCTGTGGTGTCCAGGATCTCGTGCCATCTGTGCACCTCTGCATGCACCGCGGTCCCATCGTCGGCGATGCCCCACCATCGGTCTGTGTCGAGGAGCCCTGCGGCGCCGAAGAGGACACTGTCGAGGTCGGGCGCGACGTAGAGGTCCCCGATGACCACGTCGTCACCCGTGTTGGCGACGACCGCATCTGCTGTGTCATATCCGCCCCACAGCAGTTTGGGTGTGCCCGTCCCCCCGGCGAGGTAGGTGACCATACTCCCCCATCGGTGCGCGCTGCAAAGAGCCCGCCCCTCGGCGGGTCTTTACCCCCCCGGGCCCATCTGCCGGTGATGCCGACGATCAAGGACAGTGTGCACGATCATATCGAGGTGACCGGTGTCGCCACCGAGCTGCTGGACACCCCTGCGATGCAGCGGTTGCGGCGGATCAGCCAGCTCGGCACGGTCAGCCTGGTCTATCCTGCTGCGAACCACACCCGTTTGGAGCACTCGATCGGTGTGTATGCTCTCGCTCGGCGGGCATGTGAGGTGCTGTCAATCGAGGGGACCGCCCGGGATGAACTGGTCGCAGCAGCACTGCTGCATGATGTCGGTCACCCCCCGTTCAGTCATAACATCGAGGGGCTCATCCAACAGGAGACGGGGAAGCTGCATGACGACGTGCTCGACATCGTCTCCGCGGGCCGAGTGGGGGAGACATTGCGTGCGTACGGGCTATCACCGACGCGGATCGCCGACCTGATCCGCGGCGATGGTCGCTACGGGCAGGTCATCTCAGGCGACCTCGACGTCGACCGGATGGACTACCTCCTGCGAGATGCGCACCACACCGGCGTGGCGTACGGGACGATCGACCATGAGCGCCTGGTGCGTGCGCTCCGCTTCGTCGATGAGACGCTCGTGTTCGCCGCCGGTAACCTCCAGACCGCAGAGTCGTTGTTGCTCGCACGGGCGCTGATGAACCCGACCGTCTACCAGCATCATGTCGCCCGCATCGCGCGGCGCATGCTCTGGGCTGCATCTGAACAGCTGCTGGCGAGCACCCCGATCGATGCGTCGACGCTGCGGCGGATGGATGATGTCGACCTGCGAGCACGGCTGCGTGGGGAGTCATCGACGGCGCCGATGGTGGCGCGGATCGATGAGCGGCGCCTGTTCAAGCGAGCCATCTGGGCTGAATGGACGGCGGTACCCGCACCGGTGCGGGCAGCGTCCGATGCGGACCAGGCGGCACTGCGGACGGCGATCGCCGAGCATGCGGAGGTCGCCGTCGAGGAGGTCCTCCTGGATATCCCCTCGGGTCCGTCGATGCCGGAGGCGTCGACCCAGATCGCCGTGGGTGATGCGATCGTCAGCATCGCTGCGGCCTCGCCGCTGGTCCAGGCGTTGCAGCAGACGAATGAGGCGAACTGGCGCCTGGGTGTGTACACGCCTGCGACCCATCGTGAGGCGGTCCAACTTGCCGCGATCGAGGTGCTCGGGCTCGACACAGCACAGAGCATACTCGCCGACAGGGCAGACTCGGCGATCGCACGCCTCGATCAGTTCTGAGCTCACCCTACACCGGCGCGATTGAAGAGCCCCGTCACCGAGGGTGCGGTATGCAGTTCGAAGGGACCATCCTGTGGGGTCGCGAGCTCGAGGCGATCGAGGGGCGGGTCCACATCGAGGATGGCCGGATCGTCGACCTCGAACAGACGGCTGTCGATGCCACAGATATCATCGTGCCGGCGTTCGTGAATGGTCACACCCATCTGGGCGATTCGATCGCGAAGGAGGCCGGCGCAGGGGTGCCACTGAAAGAGCTGGTCGCCCCACCAGATGGACTGAAGCATCAGCTGTTGCGCGCAGCCGATGCCGAGACCATCATCCAGGCGATCCGCGGCTCATTGCAGCTCATGATCGACTCCGGCACGACAGCGACGATCGAGTTCCGTGAGGGTGGTCTCGCCGGTGTGGAGCGGCTGTTGGCAGCACAGGCTGGACTCCCGATCGAGCTGCAGATCATGGCCCGTGCCTCGGTTGCGGCGCTCGAACGCGCCGATGGGTTTGGCGCTTCGAGTGTCCGTGATGAGGAGTACGCCGAGTTCCGTGCGGCAGCCGAGGAGCAGGGCAAGCCCTTCGGGATACATGCCGGTGAGCGCGACCCCGATGATATCGATGGAGCACTGGCACTGGAGCCGGATTTCCTCGTGCACATGGGCCATGCGGAGCCCTCGCATCTCCGCGCCGTCGCCGATGCGGACATCCCCATCATCGTCTGTCCTCGCTCGAACCTCATCACCGGGGTGGGGATGCCACCGATCGCCGACCTGCATGCGGCGACCACGGTCGCCCTCGGCACGGACAATGTGATGATGAACGCCCCCTCGATGCTGCGAGAACTCGAGTTCGCGGCAAAGCTGACCGATCTGGACGCTCGGACACTACTGCAGATGGCGACGGTCAATCCAGCATCAATCGGTGGGTTCGATGCGGGTGTCCTCGAGCTCGGGGCTGCTGCCCGACTCACCGTCTTCGATGGGATGTCTCCCAATCTGAGGTACTCGAAGGATATCCACCGGACGATCGTCCGGCGGGCGACCGCAGCCGACATCTCGCAGACCGTCACCGCGATGCAAGGGGAGGGATTTGAACCCACGGACTCCTACGAGAGCGGATCTTGAGTCCGCCGCCGTTTCCAGGCTTGGCTACCCTTGCGCAGGTAATCAGAGTCAGTCGTCCCCATTAACCGTTTCAGGTTCGGGATGCATGGGGGTCCGAGCATCGACCTGTAACTGCTGACCGGTGATCGATGCGGGCTCAGCACACGCCCGCAGCAGTACCGCCCGCACAGCCGGGATGTCGACCCCGTAGAAGTCGCTGGGGACCCCAGCGAGGTACTGCAATGCGGTACTGCACAGCGACCGTGTGCCCTCGGGGTCTCCGTGGGCCGTCCACTTGTAGGCACCAGCGGCGACCTGCACCATGCCGTGGCAGAACGCGCTCTCGGTGCTCCCGGCGCCGTAGTTGAACCATTCGTCCTCGAAGCAGTCATGAGCCGCATGGAACGCACCGGTGTTGAACAGGCCGACCCCCTCCAGCACGGCCGCTCGGAGCGTCCCATGCTCCCACCCGTTCGACCGTCCACGGACGGGATCCCATCCAGTGGGCCGCCCCGCCAGCGGTGGAGCAACGTCGGGGTCGACCGTGTGGGCATCACGCATCAGTGCCAGTCGTGAGCCCATGGACAAATCATTTGACCCCACCCGTGACATCTGTGAACGATGCGGGTGTTCGATTTAGGTGATGGTGATCCCACCGTGGCGATCGTCGGTGCAGTCCACGGCGATGAGCCATGCGGGGCACGGGCGGTCGAGCGGCTGCGCGCGAGCCTGCCAGACCCAGTCGCCCCGGTGCGGCTCATCGTGGCGAACGAACGCGCGCTTGCGGTCGATCAGCGGTACATCGATGAGGACCTCAACCGCGTCTTCCCTGGTCGGGGCAGCGCGGACACCCATGAGGGTGTGTTGGCTGCCCGCCTGCGGGAGGCGGTCGTCGGGTGTACCGTCCTCTCGCTGCATGCCACGCAGAGCACGGACCGACCGTTCGCGCTCGTCGACCAGATCACCGACCCTCTGCGGGCACTGCTCGCCGCACTCCCGTTGGAGGCGGTCGTGGAGACCGCACCGTTCTCCAGCGGGCGGCTGATCGATAACAGTCCGGTCATCGAACTGGAGTGTGGCCTCCAGCACAGCCAGCAGGCTGCGGCGAACGCATACTGGCTGAGCATGGCGTTCCTGGCAGCGAGCGGTGTCCTGGAGACCTCCCCGTCGATACCGCCTGAGGTCGGCGACCGCCTGATATCGCGAGGTCCACAGACCCCCGTCTTCTCACTGACAGGTGAGATCGCGAAGCCAGATGCCGCACAGTATGAGGTGCTTGTCGAGAACTTCCACGCCGTCGATGCTGGTGAGACCTACGCGAGAGCAGACACGCATACCCTCACCGCAGAGGGGCTGTTCTACCCGGTGCTGATGTCCGCTGGCGGCTACCGCGACATCCTCGGCTACACCGCCCGTCGCATCGGCGACCTCAGCTGATCACTCGTCGGTGGGTGCGGACAGTTCGACCGTCGTGAGCTGGCGGTCCAGCGCGCACTCTGCATGTGGTGGATCGCCCTCGACGGCGGCGACCTGATACTCCATCCCCGGGGTCCCACCATTCGGCTCACACAGATGATGGCTCGGACATCCCGTGTGCGGGCAGCGCCCTGGCAGAGCAACCTTCGACCCACTGTATGCCGCCTTCGATGGGACGTTCGCCCGGAAGCCCACCGGCTCGACCTCCACCGCCTGCACACCGTCCGCATGGACCGCACAGTCCAGCATCTGGGCACCCTGTCGGATCTCTCGGACGACGTACCGCCGTCCCTCGCGCAGGTTGAGACACTGCGTCCGGTACGGACATTCGGCACAGGCGTCTGCCTCCCCATGGTAGACGAACTCGGTATCCGGCTCCGCGAGAGCCGCACCCAGCAATGTCACCTGTGTCATCACCAGTGATGCTCGGTTCAGTCCTATGAGTCTGTCCCCGTGAGAGCGTCCAATCGGTCCAGGTACGATTCGCGTGGGACCTGGTAGGCACCCCGGTAATCGACCCTCCCATTGGCGAACTCCGCCGCCAGTTCGGCCGCCGTCTCGACGGCGATGTCCCGATCCGCATGTTCGGTCACCCGCACCTCGACCTGCGGTTCGAGCGTCAGCACCACGGACCATGTGCCACCGCGGCGATGTCGTGCATCCGGGCGACGCACCCGTGAACGGTCTGATACGAGGATCGTCGGGAGGCACGGGGCGGGGAAGCCCTCTGCCTCGGAGAACACATCTGGCCGGAAGACCAGGATCAGTTCCCCGCTCATATCCTCATGCCACACCTGCCACCCTTCGGCGAGGTTGGACGGATCGAGCCCCTGCATGGAGCAACTCCGCTGTCGATGGGAATCTGTGCTTCGGTCCGTATCGGGGGTGCTTTTGCCGTCCATCGACGATGCACTGCATGCTGAGCTTCGTCGGTCTGGGGCTGTACGACACCCGGTCGGTCACCGTCACCGGTGCGGAGCGGATCGGTGCAGCCGACACGGCGTTCGTCGAGTTCTACACATCGCAGCTCCCCGGGGCGTCGATCACCGAGCTTGAGACCGCCCATGGAGTGTCGATCACACCTGTCGATCGGACCACGGTCGAGGCTGACCCTGCGCCGATCCTCGATGCTGCTGCGACCGGCCAGACGGTGTTCCTGACTGCCGGTGACCCGATGGTCGCAACCACACATGTCGACCTGCGACTGCGGGCGATCGCAGCGGGGATCGAGACGGAGGTGCTTCACGGTGTGTCCGCGCAGACCGCAGCGAGCGGCCTCACAGGCCTGCAGAACTACAAGTTCGGACGTGCCGTGACGCTGCCGTTCCCCCGTGCGGGCCCCGGGGCTGTCCCCGAGAGTGTCCAGACCGCGATCGCGTCGAACCTATCGATGGGGCTGCACACCCTGGTGTTCCTCGACATCGATGCCCCACAGGGGCGGTTCCTCCATGCTGATGCGGCAGCAGCGCAGCTGGCGACGGTGTATCCTGACCAGCTCGCGGTCGTCGTCGCTCGGGCAGGCAGTCCTGCACCTCGCGTGCAGGCAGGTCCGATGCGGTCGTTGGCTGCTGATACGTACGGCCCGCCGTTGCATCTGCTGGTCATCCCGGGCGACCTGCATCACATCGAAGCGGAGGCGCTGGCGACCCTCGGTGACCACCCGGAGCTGCTCACTTGATGAGCTGCTGGAGGTCGTGATCGTCTCCGGTCAAAAGGAACAACACGTCCTCGATGACCGTCACCAGTTCGGGCAACTCACGGAGCACCACATAGATCAGCCCTACGAGGACGACCACCGCCAGCGCCTGGGAGATGATCCGGTCCGAGATGAAGAACGAGACCATGTACGGGTCGGCCGACCCGAACAGCAGCAGGATCTCATCGGTGAACCACTGCATGTACTGATTCCCGAACATGATTGTGATGAACGATGTCCGCAGCAGGTTCAGCGCATAGATGATGGGCACCGCAATCGCCAACGCCCGGACCTTCCGCGACCATGGAGCTTCGACCGCGCCGATCAGCCCCGCGAAAATAGCGATCGAGCCCAACCCCGTGCACGCGAGCACGACCGCCACCGTCAGGCGGTGATCACCGTCATAGAACACGAAGGTGTTCAACAGCCCTGCGTCTCCGGGCTCCAATGCGGGTCGATACCCGAAGGCCTCCACGATCATCCGCGTCTGTTCGAACACCGTCTCGATGAGCACAGCACGCGGGGCCGGCAGGGCGATCGCCCCCACAGTGATCGCAGGGATGGTCTCAAACGGCAGATAGATCAGTCCCATGATGGCCACCGCACGCGAGAGCACGAGCAGCGAGTGCCGCCCACCCCACAGCAGGTGACCGGTGTACAGTGCAGCAGGGACAGCTGCGATCGCGAGGATGGCCTCGATGTAGCTCTTGTGCACGAACGCGAAGTGCGGGACCAGTTGCAGCCAGAACACGGCGAACACCGCCCACGCTGCGACCGCGAGCTGGACTGCCCGTCGGTGGTTACGGCGCTGTAGCATCCACCCGCCGAGAAACAGCCCGATGCTCACCCACGCCAGCGCGTCCGACAGCAGAGATACCACAGTACCCGTAGGTGGGAGTCTGACTAAACGCTTGCTCGCAGCGGATCGGTCAGGGCCTCACCAGTTCGACCTCGTGGCCCTCATGCGTCTTCGTGAATGCATACCGGTCATCACACGACGCAGGTGAGCGGTATGCGGGCGCCTCGCGCTCGACCAACCGGTCCCAGTCGCCGCTGAGATCGTCGGTCTGCACGGCGATGTGTCCCCACGCATCACCCACATCGTACGATGTCGTCCCGTAGTTGACCGTCAGCTCCATCGACATCGCCGCCGGTGAAGCCTCCGGTGGCCGCATGAAGTACAAGGCGAAGTCGCCCGTCTCCCACCGGCGGACCAGCTCATATCCGAACTTGCGCGCCCAGTACCCAACCGCAGCATCGCCATCGCCGACCCGGATCATCGTATGGTCGATACTCCATCGTGCGGCAGCGCTCAGATCACGCTTGACCAACTCGATCTCGTGGCCATCTGGGTCCTTCACGAACGCATAGCGGTCACCGCAGGACGCCGGGTCACGGTAGTCCCCGACACCGCCGTCCATGAGCTCCGCATACGCCTCCTCGAGCCCGTCTTCCGGTACACGTACCGCGATGTGCCCCCATGCGTCGCCGTGGGTGTAGCTGCGCCCGTCATGGTTGTGCGTCAGCTCCAGCCGTGCTGCATCGCCTGTCTGCTCTGGGGGCCCCATGAACACGTTCGTGAACGTCTCGGCATCCCACCGCCCCTTCTCCTCATATCCCAGGTGCGTCTCGTAGAATGCCATCGACGTCTCGAGATCCTCCACACGCAACATCACATGGTCCAGCGGTCCGAACATGCTCATACATTAGCCCCGATGGGTGTTAAGTCATCAGACTGTCTTCCGCACGCCGCATCCCTGTGACACCCCCGTGGGCAGCAGATACCATGGTATGGGGACCGGTGCCTATCGGCTCGTGACGATGCGCAGCACGTCCCCATCGGCGAGTGTGTGCTCGGTGCCCACCTGCTGGTCAGCATGCTTCGCAGATGGTCCTGACACCCGTGCGAACCGGAACTTCTCCGCCAGCACCCCGCCGAGTGTCTCGATCGCATCACCCACCGTAGCCGACTGTTCGCGCAGCACGAGCGGCTCCTCTCGGTCGACACCACGACCCGGCTTGTCCATGTAGACACGGATGAAGCCCAGTCGCTCCCAGATGCGGTCTTTGAGTGCATCCAACCCCTGTCCGGTCTCTGCACTGATGTAGACGGGATCGTCGGGGTCGATGCCAACCGCTTCGAGCTCAGCGGTCACCGTGGGGCCGTACGATGCGTCGACCAGGTCGGCCTTGTTGATCGCGATCACCGAGGGGATGTACACACGATTCCGCATGATGCCGTCGATGAGGCGGTCGATGTCCACCGGTCCACGGATCGTCACGTCGGCATTGACCACCCCTTGTTCGCGCAGCACCTCCTCGATCGTCTCGTCAGCCAGTGGTGTCTTGCCGTCGGTCATCAGGTTGATTCCCCCCTTATGTGTGCGGTTGACCGTCACGCGTGGTGGCTCCACATCGAGTCGGATCTTGTTGGCATACAGCTCCTCTCGGAGGCGTGCGTACTGCTCGATCTTGAAGACCGAGAGCACGAACACCACCAGGTCCGCTGTGCGCACGACCGAGAGCACCTCCCTGCCACCACCACGGCCCCCAGCTGCGCCACTGATGAGCCCCGGCACATCCAGGATCTGCAGGTTCGCACCACGGTATGCGAGCATCCCAGGATTGACATCGAGTGTCGTGAACTCATATGCGCCCACCGTCGACTCCGCGTTGGTCAGCGCGTTGATGAGCGTGGATTTGCCCACCGAGGGGAACCCCACCAGCGCGATGGAGGCATCACCGGTCTTCTCCACGGCATAGCCGCTGCCACCCCCGCTTCCGCCCTGTTGCTCGAGCTTCTCCTTCTTGTCTGCGAGCTTGGACTTGAGCCGGCCGATGTGCGACTCGGTGGCCTTGTTGTACGGGGTGGATTTGATCTCCTCCTCGAGGGCATCGATCTCCTCCTCGAGTCCCATTGGTGCCAGTGGAGGAGCATTCGGTATGAGCCTGTCCGTTCGCCGCGCGTCGGCAACCGCTATATGCCCTGCTCTGCTGTTTCAGTCATGGACGAGGCCCCTGGCGTCAGTGCAGCGTACCGCCGTGTGAGCGTCTGGCCGGTGTTCGTCGCGGTGTCGATACCGCTCGCTGAGGTGGGGATCCTCTTCGGGTTGCTGCCGGTGACCGTCGGCGCGCTCATGCTGTTCGGGCTGGCGGTGGCAGGGCTGGCGACTGAGACGGGCTTCGCCCGCAGCCTCTGGCGTGGCCTAGCCGGTGTATCGATCCCACTGGGTGCGTTGGGGTGGCTGTTCACGAGTGCGCTGATCGGGTTGCCGGTCCGCGGACTGACGATCCTCGCTGCGGCGGGCTTGCTGCTGGTCGCAGCGGTGCTGGGCGAGTATGTGATCCCTCCCCCTGCACAGGTGTGACGCAACCGATACCCATTTTTGCCGCAGGTGTGATAATCGGACAATGAGTGACAAGCTGTTCGACCGCGAGACGATGTTGGACCTGTCGGTCAACATCATTCCGCTGGTGATCATGGGCTTCTTTGTCGTCGTCTTCATCGTCATCGCCCCCTTCGGCTTCGACCCGCTTGCATCTGCGCTGCAGTTCGGGCTGCTGATCGTCCCCTTCGTGCTGCTCGCCATTCTGACGTACTTCTCAGGGCTGGCAATCGCAGGGACGGAGCGGTCTGGGCCACTGTATCTCCCTGGGCAAGCAGGAGTGCGGGGTGCGGTCGAACTCGAGCACCCGGGCGAGTCGCCGCCGCCTCACCCCGACACCGAGTCCGCAGCCATCGAGGAGTGACCGTGGCGGGGTTGCGAACCTTTCAATAGCGACCGCTCCACAGCAGGCATATGGAACTTACGGGCCAACTCGCACTCACGGTCCTCATGGGTGCATTCCTGCTTGGGGTCTTCGTCTGGGTGAGCCGGGTGAGCCAGGTGGGTGTACCGGTCCCCGCGTTGGGGGGCACCGGGTACGGTGGGGGCGAATCCTATGTCAATGAGGAGAAGCCGGCGGGCATCATCCGGTGGCTGACGACCGTCGACCACAAGGACATCGGCATGCTGTACGGCCTGTACGCGATCATCGCATTCGCCGTCGGCGGGCTGATGGTCGTCGTGATGCGCCTGGAGCTGCTGGATGCGCAGGCCACGCTCATCTCGAACACGTTCTACAACTCCCTGCTGACGAGCCATGGAATCACGATGCTGTTCCTCTTCGGGACACCGATCATCGCGGCGTTCGCGAACTACTTTGTCCCGCTGCTCATCGGCGCCGATGACATGGCGTTCCCCCGGATCAACGCCATCGCGTTCTGGCTGTTGCCACCGGGTGCACTGCTCATCTGGGCGGGCTTCTTCCCGCTGCCAGAAATCATCCCCGCGCAGACCGCCTGGACGATGTACGCTCCGTTGTCCGCAGGTCTTGGGATGGGCAATCAAGCAAATGCTGGGGTGGACTTGTTCCTCCTCGGGCTCCATCTCACGGGTGTCTCCGCAACGATGGGGGCGATCAACTTCATCGCGACCATCTTCACCGAGCGAGGTGACAAGGTGTCGTGGGCGAATCTTGACATCTTCTCGTGGACGATCCTCACGCAGTCGGGGCTGATCCTCTTCGCGTTCCCGCTGCTGGGCAGCGCGCTGATCATGCTGCTGTTCGATCGCAACTTCGGGACCACGTTCTTCATCGGTGAGGGTGGGCCGATGCTGTGGCAGCACCTGTTCTGGTTCTTCGGGCACCCAGAGGTGTACATCCTGGTGCTGCCGCCGATGGGGATCGTGAGCTATGTGCTGCCGCGATTCGCCGGAAGACGGCTCTTCGGGTTCAAGTTCGTCGTCTACTCCACGCTCGCGATCGGTGTGCTCTCGTTCGGTGTGTGGGCCCACCACATGTTCTCGACCGGCATGGACCCCCGCCTGCGGCTGTCGTTCATGGCCGTCTCGCTGGCGATCGCCATCCCGAGTGCGGTGAAGGTGTTCAACTGGATCACGACACTCTGGAACGGACAGATCCGGCTGACGACGCCCATGCTGTTCGCGCTCGGGTTCGTCTCCAACTTCATCATCGGTGGTGTCACCGGTGTGTTCCTCGCGTCGATCCCGGTGAACCTCGTGCTGCATGACACGTACTACATCGTGGGCCACTTCCACTACATCGTGATGGGGGCGATCGCCTTCGCAGGCTTCGCCGGTCTGTACTACTGGTTCCCCCTGTACACCGGGCGGATGTACCAGAAGACGCTGGGGAAGATGCACTTCTGGCTGTCGATGATCGGGACGAACGTCACCTTCTTCGCGATGATCCTGCTGGGATACGGCGGCATGCCTCGCCGATACGCGACGTACCTGCCCCAGTTCGCGACGATGCATCAGGTGGCGACGCTCGGTGCGATGATCCTGCTGGTCGGTCAGATCATCTTCGTGTGGAACTTCGTGCAGTCCTGGCTCGAGGGACCGGTCGTGGATGATGGGGACCCGTGGGACCTCAAGGAGTCTGGCCTGTACACCGCAGAGTGGGACTGGTTCGACCGCAAGCTGCAGACCGCAGTGACTGATGGCGGTGAGCCGGCGGCCGACTCAGGTGATGAGTAGGATCCCCACCACGAACATCGCGACTGCCACCGTGCCCAAGATCACTCCCAACAGCGCCGTGTCACTCATTGGTCTCAGTGGGTGAGCTGTGAGCAAAAGCACGCCGCCCACGCTGTCTGGTCCCCAGCTGGTCCTCCGCTTGTACGTGGCGTTGGTCCTCGTCGGTGCCGTCGCCGGGGCTGCGGTGGCGACCGTCATCAGTGGGTTGCGGTCACCGCAGCTGTTCTTCGTCATCGATCTCCCCCCCACGGTCATCGGGTTCAGCATCTACGGGGCACTGACGGTGGCGGTGGTCCTGGGCGTCCCGCTTGCGGTGGTCTCGCTGGGGTCGCAGCTGCGTGGATGGTGAGTGGCGGTGACTGAGGACCAGCGGTCACCCGGCGACATCCGCCGGACGTACACACAGATCGCAGCGCACTTCAGTCAGACACGTAGCCAGCCGTGGCCGGCTGTCGAGCGGTTCTGCCGTGCATCCCCTGATGTCGACCTCGCGGTGGATCTGGGCTGTGGCAACGGTCGGCATCTCCCACTGCTGGAGGCTGTGGCGACCCAGGTGATCGGGGTGGACCTCACACGGGCGCTGCTCCGGCGAGCGGAATCCCATGCGGCGCTGCTGGAGGCGGATGCACGTGCGGTCCCCATCGCCCACCAGTCTGTCGACCGCCTGCTCGTCATCGCCATGGTCCACCATCTCCGGTCGACCGATCGTCAGCAGGTGTATGCGGAGTGTGCTCGGCTCCTCTCTCCGTCAGGTCGTGGGCTCATCAGCGTCTGGGCGGTCGACCACCCCCGTTTCGATGCGACCGCTGGATTCGATGCATTGATACCGTGGACCCGGCCCGATGGAGAACGCATCGACCGGTTCTACCACATCTTCGATGCACAGGAACTGCGGACTGAGCTCGAGGCGAGCCCACTGCAGTTGGAGTCGGTCTTCCCGGAGGCTGGTAACCTCTTCGCCATCGTCTGCCGCTGAGCCTGCGAGGGTTTAATCCTCCAGCGTCGAAGTCAGCAGTATGAAGAACGAGCAAGTGACGCAACACTATGAGGTGGCTGTGGTCGGGGGTGGCCCTGCGGGCCTGCAGACGGCACTGTACACCGCACGGCTCGGGCATGACACAGTGGTCTTCGACCGTGGTGGCGGGCGGGCGGCGATGATGCTCGATACACACAATGTGATCGGTGTCGAGGAGTCGGTCTCCGGGAACGAGTTCCTCCAGACCGCCCGAGAGCAGGTCACCGCGTACGGGGCAGACGTGGTCCGAGAGCTCATCACCGATGCCGAGCAGACCGACGGTGGGTGGTTCCAGCTCGCAGGTGCAGACCACACGGTGACGGCTGACGCCGTGGTCCTGGGTATGGGCTTCACCGACGGTCGGCCAGACCCACCCGTCCCACGGACAGGCCGTGGGTTGCACTGGTGCCTGCACTGTGATGCGTACATGTTCATCGACCGTCCGGTCTTCGTGATGGGCGCGGGCGAGGCAGCCGCGAAGGTCGCGATGATCATGCTGAATTTCACCGACGAGGTCGACATCCTGCTGCGGGGAGATCAGCCGACTTGGTCAGAGGAGACCGCCACACAGCTTGCGGCCCACCCCGTTGACGTTGTCACCGCGGAGATCACCGGGATGCAGAAGGACGACTCTGGCTGGCTCACCGCCTTCGAGTTCGATGATGGACAGACCAGGCGGTACCGCGGTGGCTTCCCGATGTACGGCTCGGAGTTCAACACCGCACTCGCCGAGCAGCTTGGCTGTGAGCTGAACGATGCTGATGAGGTCGTCGTCGATGCGAACCAGGAGACGACAGCAGAGGGGGTGTATGCGGTCGGTGATCTGACGCCCGGGAATAATCAGATCCCCATCGCGATGGGCAAGGGGGCGACGGCGGGGCTGTCGATACACAGTCGCCTGCGGAGCTTCCCCCGTGACCTCACGGAGGTCGAGGCAGACGGCCCCGTGCGACCGACAGAGGTCCCCGGGCTGGGCGAGCGGATCCATGCGGCTGCGGAGGCATTCCCGGAGGCGCGCGCACCGCCGATGCCTGAGATCCCCGATGCCGTCTCGTCTGATGACTGATACATCAGGAGGGGATGGTTCGCGATGAGCCGCATGACCGAGGCAAAGTTGGTGGTGCTCGATGACGACGCACACGGCATCCCCGCCGCGGAGTATGCGGCGATCCTGGAGGACCAGCTCCCCGAGTGGGAGATCATCCATCCACGGTCGCCTGCAGACCGCACGGCCGCGATCGCCGATGCCACCGTTGTCGCGGGGAAGTACTTCACCGCCGCGGAGGTCGCTGCGGCGGACTCGCTGCGGCTGTTCAGTGCGAACACAGCGGGGGTCGACCACCTCCCACTCGATGCGTTCGCCGACGCCGGTGTGGCGGTGACCTCGGCGTCTGGCGTACATGGCCCGAATATCGCCGAGTATGTGATCGGCTACATCCTGTCATTCATGCGCAGACACGATGAGGGTCGCCGTCGTCAGGAGGCACGAACCTGGCGGCGGTACCAGGCCTTCGGTGAACTGGCCGGATCGACCGTGACTGTCGTCGGGCTCGGGGCGATCGGTGAGGCGATCTGCGAGCGGCTCGCGGGGTTCGATGTCGAGCGCATCGGCGTGCGCCACACCCCCGAGCGTGGTGGCCCCGCAGAGCGGGTGGTGGGGTATCCCGACCTCATGTCGGTGCTACCGATGACCGATGTGCTCGTCCTGGCCTGTCCGTTGACCTCACAGACGGAGCAGCTCATCGACGCCGCTGCACTCGCTGCACTCCCCACGGATGCGATCGTGATCAACATTGGCCGCGGTCGGCTGATCGACACCGAGGCGCTGGTGGCTGCACTCCAGGCCAATCAGCTACACGGTGCTGCATTGGATGTGACTGACCCCGAGCCGTTGCCATCCGATCATGTGCTGTGGTCACTCCCACGTGTTGTCATCACGCCTCACGTCGCAGGACACACACCGCGGTACTTCGATCGCTGTGCGGAGATCCTCATCGAAAACATCGATACGTTGCCCGACTCAGGTGTCCCGAGTGGCCTCCGAAATCAGGTTGTATAACCGGTTCAGGGGGCGGGGACGAGCCCCTCGAAGAAGTACAGGCCGACCCACCAGGCGAACATGACGATCAGCGCGATCCCGGTGATCGCCTCCAGCACGCTCACATAGGTGGGACCGTGTGTCTCGCGGAACGCCTGCACCTGTTGGACCGCCGTCCAGAGGGGCCGAAGGAGGTCGATGACACCGCTCATTCGCCCATCCCCCGTCCCTCACGGACACCTGCGCCCATGATCATCTTCTCGCCGATGAACACCCCACCGAATGCGACGATGCCCACAATTTTCAGCAGGTCATTTGGTACCGTCATGATGAGGATCCCCAACGCGATGAGGAGCGTCCGCGCAGCGAGTGTCCCGGTCCGCCCGAGCTGGAATGGGTAGTTGAGACCGTAGATCATCGTCACCGCACCAAGGATCACCAACAGGCCGACGTAGGAGGTCATCAGATTCAGCTCGAACGCCACCAGTCCAGGATTGTACACGAAGGCGATTGGGAGGACGAACAGTGGTGCGGCGATCCGGATAGACGAACCACAGGTTCGCCAGAAGTTCGCCCCGGCGATGCCCGAGGCCACCACTGCCGCTGTCGCCACTGGAGGCGTAATCCCCGCGAGGATGGCCGCGTAGAAGACGGTGTAGTGTGCCGTCAACGCCGCGATGCCGAAATCACTCACGAACGTGGGGACGATCAGGATGGCCACAATCACGTACGCTGCAACCGTCGGCATCCCGATGCCCATCACGATCGCGACTGCCATCCCGAGCAGCACTGCAAACAGCAATACTCCCCCAGAGATGTTGATCATCAGCAGGGCGATTTTGGCGGGAACACCCGTCGTCGAAAAGATGTTCACGACTCCACTGATGACAATCAGAATGATCGCGATCGGCGCGAGCGTGATCGCCCCCTCACGGAACCCGCCGACGGTGTTCCGTACCTGGACGATTGCCTCCTGAACCGGGCTGGTGTCTGACCCATCGACGAGTCGCTGTGCGATCGGCATGAGGATTCCCGTCGCGAGCATGGAGTAGACGGTGTACAGTGCAGAGGTCATGATCGTGTACTGCGCTACTCCCAGGAAGTACACCAGCACGAAGAATGGGATTCCGAACCGGAGCCCCTCGAATATTTTCTCCTCGTTGGACATCTCGAAGTCGAAGTAATCGTCGAACTCCATCTTCTGAGTCGAATCGTCAGCAATCGCCGTGTAGTGCACCGCAACCGCGATGGAGACTATCAACACCAGCGCAGGTATCAACCCCGCGATGACGATATTGATGTAGGGCACCCCCAGGTACGACGCCATCACGAACGCTGAAGCACCCATGACCGGCGGCAGCACCTGTCCGGAGGTGGAAGCGACAGACTCGATTCCTGCGGCCTTGTGACGCTGCATGCCACTCTCGATCATCGTCGGGATCGTGAACGACCCCGTCATCGCCACATTTGCAGTGTATGATCCATTGATCGAACCGATGACAGCGGATGCGAGAACCGCCGTCTGTGCGACACCCGACCGTATGAACTTGGAGGCGACAATCGCTAACCGGAGGATGAGGTCGAACGCCCCATACGCGAACAGGAGCCCCGCATACAGCAGGAAAGGTGCAATCCACGAGGCCGTCAGCTGCGTGAGTGACCCGTAGAACCCGTACAGATCGGTGACGGTCACCTGCAGGAGTGTCGCCTCCCCCATCCCGGCATGTCCCAACACCCCCGGAACGGCATCGCCGAACATGGCGTACAGCACCACCCCCACCACGAGCCCGAGGAACAGGTTCCCGAACTCCCGCCATGTGAGGTAAAACAGCGATACAAGTACCATACGGGCCAGCATGTACTCGTGCTCGAGGGCGAACCCCTGTCGGAGCAGGTACACCGCTTCGAAGTTGACAGCGAAGTACACAGACGCGGCGATCAACGAGACCGACGCAGGCAGCAGCACCAGTCCGTCAACCCGGTCACCATCTGCGAGTGCCTTCTGTGTCTCATTCAGCGCATACACGGACATGATGGCACCGACGAACAGCACCGCATACTGAATCTTCGATATCACCTGCGTGGATGACCAGTACAAGACGAATACCCAGAAGACCACCGCTGCCGCGGTTGTCACCGTCCCCAAGCCCGAGACTATGCGACCTGCCTCTGTGTTTGCCGCTGATTGTGTGCTCATTGATAAGCTGATGGTTGGTGCCGGTCAGCGCCCGCGGTGACCGGTGACGATGACTACTGGCCTTCCTGCAGCGAGCCGTCCCACGCGTCGTTGTCCTTGTAGAACTGTGCGGCACCCGGGTGGACCGGGATCGACTCCCGCGAGGACTTCAACATGTCCGCAGCCGTGTCGAAGTCGTTGAACTGCGCCTCCGCCTCGTTGACCACATCATTGTGCTCGTAGACAACACGGCAGAGCTCGTAGACAGCATCCGCATTTGCAGATGGGTTGAACATGACGTTCACCTCGAGATCCCAGGTGAACACCTCATCGGTCCCGATGTCCTGTCCGAGCGACCACGAATCGTACGCCGTCGTCGTCGTCCCCGCACCGGCGAAGCTCTCTGCGGACTCGATCAGGGCGTCCGTCGGCTCGACGTAGTTCAGTTCGAACCGCGAGGAGATCTCCTGGACGAAGCCCGTGTACCGCACCCCGGGCGTCCCGTAGGCGATCGTCGCATCGATGTTGCCCTCATCCATGGCACCTGCCGCATCACCGACATTGACGTTCACGATGTTCATCTGCTCGTAGATGTCCGCTGTCGGCTCCTGCGAGAACACATCCAAGGTCGTCCCACGGGTCGAGTACCCCGGCTGGGCGGGGTAGACGTTCTTGCCGGCGAGGTCATCGAACGTCTCGATGCCCGTCCCCTCGCGAGCGACGATGTAGATCGAGTACGGGAACGCATAGAACCCGAAGTCGGGGATGCGGTCGACCGACTGCTCTGCGAACTCAGCGGTGTCCGTCTGCGCCTTGCTCAGTGAGTTGTTGTCGGTGAACCCCCCATCGAACTGATCGTTCGCAAGGCGGTAGATCGTCCCGATGTACCCCTGACTCTCGATCGTCGAGTACTCGAGTGTGTCGCTCGTCTGACTGACAGCCCGCTCGACGGCGAGGCCCACATCACGGGTCCCACCAGCGGAGGTACCGATACGAAGGCTCAGCTGTTCTGGCTCCGCAGCCTCCCCGCCATCATCCGCAGCGCCGTCCTCTGCATCGCCATTTCCTCCGGTACACCCGGCGAGCCCGACCACCGAAGTCGCCGCTGCGCCCTGGATGAATCGTCGTCGTCGTAGTTTGTCTGACATACACGTGACATACAGAGGTATCTGTTATAATATATTCGTATAACAATCATAATATTCAGAGGCTGACAGAACATGCACCGTGCGTGCACATCACACACATTATATAATCTCGCTTCGGCGAAGCCGCATGCGCATTACCGATGTCGAATCATTTGCGGTGAAGATCCCCCTCGAGACGCCCGTCTCGTTCTCCAACCGCACGTTGCACTACCGGGACCATGCGATCACGTACGTCCGCACGGCAGACGGACTCGAGGGGGTGGGCTACTCGCTCGGATACGATGGGGCCCCCCAGATCGCCGACACGGTCGAATCACTGCTGGCGCCGCATGTGCTGGGTGAGGATGCACGTGACACCACCAGGCTGTGGCATGCGATGTACGATGGGAACGTCCAGATCGGTCGTGCGGGGCTGCTGCTGCGGGCGATATCGACTGTCGATATGGCCCTGTGGGACCTGAAGGCGAAGGGAGCGTCCCAGCCGCTGTACAAGCTCCTCGGTGGGCATGCCGACGCGGTGCCCTCGTACGCGAGCGGCGGATACTACCGCGATGAGAAGGGGCATGAGGCGCTCCGCGCAGAGATGCGACGGTACGTCGACGCGGGGCATGACGTGGTGAAGATGAAGGTGGGTCGGTTGGACATCGCCGGTGAACGTGCACGGATCGCCGCTGTGCGCGATGAGATCGGTGATGACCGCACACTGCTCATCGATGCCAATGGGGTGTATCCGAACAGCGTCGAGGCGATCCGTGCAGGGCAGGCCTTTGCCGAGTACGACCCGTACCTGTTCGAGGAGCCGGTCATGATCGACCGGGTGCCCGCGATGGCAGAGGTGAACGCTGCGCTCCCGTACCCGGTCGCGACTGGTGAGCTCGAGGGGACACGCCATGCGTTCGCCCACCTGCTCGACAGCGGTGCGGCATCGATCCTCCAGCCGGATGTGACCGTCTGCGGCGGCATCACCGAGTGGCTCCGTATCGCGCATCTGGCCTCGGCGTACGACGTGCTGATCGCGCCCCACTACAACTGGAACATCCACGCATCATTGGTGGGGGCGATCGAGAACGGGACCTGGATCGAGTACTTCTACCGTGACATGGACGTGAAGGTGTTCGATGATATCGTCTCAGAACCACTGGCGCCGGACGGTGACGGGATGATCCCCCTCCCACAGACCCCTGGGCACGGGGTGCCGCTGGACGCTGCTGCCATCGAGGGGTTCCGGGTCGCATGAGGGACTACAGCGGGTCACATCTGTCACGCAGTCCCGACCGGGAGATCGCGATCACGAACATCTCCACCGCGGTGATCGAGGGTAATTTCGAGTGGAACCTTGTGCAGATCGAGACCGACGCCGGCATCACCGGCATCGGTGAATCCTACCGCGGTGGGGGGACCCCAGCGGTCATCGAGTACACCAACCGCTTCCTCGTGGGGGAGAACCCACTGGATGTCGAGCGTCTGGTCCGGCACATCTTCCAGGAGATGTCGGGCCATGGCGGGACGACCGGGAAGGTTGTCACCGCAGCCTCCGGCATCGAGACCGCACTGTGGGACATCGCGGGGAAGGCGCATGGGCTGCCCGTGTACCAGCTGCTGGGCTCGAAGTACCGCGACCGCGTCCGGATGTACGCCGATTGTCATGCCGGGGAGGCGTACCGCGTCGAGGACGGGGCAACGGCGTATGCGGACCATGCGGCGTACTCGCCGGAGGCGTATGCGGCGGAGGCAGAGCGGGTGGCGGCGATGGGGTTCACCGCGCTGAAGTTCGACCTCGATCTCCCCCGGGACAATGTGCCCGACCGCACGAACGGCCGCCTGACGAACGCGGCGATCGCAGAGAAGGTCGAGATCGTCGATGCCGTGCGGGCAGCGGTCGGGGATACCATCGACCTCGCGTTCGACTGCCATTGGGACTACAGCGTCGAGTCCGCCAAACGCCTCGCGCATGCGCTCGAGCCGTACGACCTGATGTGGCTGGAGGACCTCATCCCGCCGGAGAACATGGCTGCGCAGGCGGATGTGACCCAGGCGACACGCACACCCGTGGCCACCGGTGAGAACCGCTTCCGGGTCTTCGAGCTGTCGGAGCTCATCGCCGCCCGTGGGGTCGATATCCTCACGCCCGACCCGACCACCGTCGGCGGGCTCGCAGAGACGATGCGGGTCGCCGACCGTGCGGAGGAGCAGTACATGCCGGTGTCGCCACACAACGTCTGTTCACCGGTCGGGACGATGGCGTGTGTGCATCTCGCCGCGGCGATGCCGAACTTCGATGTGCTCGAGTTCCACGCGCTGGAGGTCCCATGGTGGGAGGACCTGCTCGTCGATGCGGCACCGATCATCGAGGATGGGTACATCACCGTCCCCGAGGCTCCCGGACTGGGGATCGAGCTCGACCAAGATGTCGCATCGGATCATCTGCTGGCGGGAACCAGCCTGTTCTGAGGGCGACTCACACCATTTATTGCACCCATCCGCCTGTCTGCAGGTGCACCACGCGCCGGTAGTCTAGCGGTAGGACCTGAGCCTTCCAAGCTCATGACCCGGGTTCGAATCCCGGCCGGCGCATCCGCTCCTCTGGGTTGAAGTGGACAGGGGAGCTTGCCCGACGTATCCGGCCGGGGAGACCTGCGTGTCTCCTCCACCCCGCGACCCCACGAGCGATGATCGTCCGCCGGTCCGCTGCTCGCTTCCGCGCCTGGCGGGGTCCCGACGGCGAACCGATGTGTGGCGGCCCTGCGGCCGGACACATCGGACCGTCATCCCCGTGGGACGGGGCTTCTCTGTCGACGTGCAGGGCCCGACCGGACCGGTTCGGACGCCCTCCGGTTCGGTCCCCGTTGAAGGCCATGTCACGGGCAGGGAGCAGGGCCTAGCTGCCCGACCTAGTCCATCTTCACTTCACCATCTCCGGATAAGCCACTTTCGACTACCGACCGGTCCCCACGATGAGCGTGCTCAGCCGCAGCGCCGCCACCGTGAGCACTCCAGCCATCACGAGCATCCCCGGTCGGTGCAGCTCGATCCATGCCACGCTGGCGGGGAAGCTGAAGATGAGCGTCTGTGAGACACCGGTCGCCCACAGGATCGTCGTCACCAGCGTCGCGACCGCGACCGCCGCCGTCGCCCCCACCGCTGTTGCAGGGTCGCTGTGGCCGTGATCGACCGCCCACGCTGCGACCGCAGTCACCAGCGCCAGTGCGGCGGTGCTCCACAGCCCCACGCCCGCCGTGTAGTACGCAGCCACCGGTGCACTGCTCGCGTCGATCACCACCGCCGGCACACCGGCGACCCCCACAGCAAGCAGGGCCACGATGGTGGTGATACGGCCCCAGCGGGCGATGGCGTCCATGGACTCCAATGCCCACAGGGACATTTACTCACTCTGGTCTGCTGTAAGGGAAATCGGTAAGCCACCCCCCCGATGTTCGTGCACATGGACCGCGTGGCGATCGTGGGGGCTGCGATGACCCGCTTCGGGAAGCGCTCGGGATGGGTCGCAGAGCTGCTCACAGAGGCCGCAGAGGCGACGATCGCAGACGCTGAGATCGACCGTGCCCAGATCGACCACGTGTACGTCGCGAACATGGCCAGCGGGGAGTTCGAGGGGCATGCGGGTATCGCCAACCGACTGGTGCATGACTGCCAACTCATCGATGCGTACTGCGCACGGATCGATCAGACGTCCGCATCTGGGGGCGCGGGGGTGTACGCCGGATGGCAGGCCATCGCCTCAGGGGCAGCGTCGTGCGCACTGGTGGTCGGCGCAGAGAAGATGACCCATCGGTCGACGGCAGAGGCGACGGATGTGATCGCCTCGCTGACACACCCTGTCGAGTATCAGCACGGGGTGACCCTCCCGAGCTTCGCAGGACTCGCTGCCCGCGCGTACCTGCATCGGTACGATGCCCCGCGGGAGTCGCTGGCACATGTGGCGGTCAAGAACCATCGCAACGGGGTGGACAACCCCCATGCACACTTCCAGTCCGCGGTCGACCTGGAGACGGTGTTGAGCTCACCGATGATCGCTGATCCCCTTCGCCTGTACGACTTCTGTCCGATCAGCGACGGGTCCGCTGGACTCCTGCTCATGTCTGAGTCGCTGGCTCGTGAGGTGACGGACCGCTACGTGGTGATCACTGGGATCGGTGGGGGGACCGATACCCATGTGGTGCACGAGCGACCCGATCCGACGAGGATGGGTGCGGTCGTCACCGCCGGCGAGCGAGCGTACGCGATGGCGGGTCGCCGCCCCACAGAGGTGGACTTCGCCGAGCTGCATGACATGTTCACCATCCTCGAATTCCTGCAGTCAGAGGACCTCGGCTTCTTCGAGAAGGGGCACGCGTGGGAGTCAACGATGGCGGGGGTGACTGCACGCGACGGGCGGCTGCCGATCAACCCCTCCGGTGGGTTGAAGTCGAAGGGGCATCCGCTGGGCGCGAGTGGGGTGGCTCAGGTCGTCGAGCTGGTCACCCAGCTCCGCGGGGAGGCGGGTGCACGGCAGGTCGATGGGGCCGTGGGGCTCGCCTGCAACGTCGGAGGATTCGGCAACTGTGTCACGACCACCATCGTGGAGGCGGTCTCATGAGCGATGATGCTCCTGCTCCGACCGCCGCCGAGTACGCCGACGGTTCGGTGGGGTATCCGATGCATCCCATCGGCCCTGATGGGCATGCTCCCGTCGGGGAGGTCGCGTTGACCGGGCGGGCCGGCACCGTCGAGACGTGGACAGAGTCGACGGCGACGCCACCGGGTGTCCGCGCGCCCAACCTGCTGGCGATCGTCTCTTTCGACCTGCCCGGTGGGCCGGTCCGGATGATCGGACAGGTCGACGCCGACGCGGTGGCGATCGGCGATCGCGTCCACCTGGGCCCCCCGACCCAGCTGCGTGAACCCGACTCAGGCCTCCGACCGACGGCGGTCCAGTCGTACGTCGGTCACCGGTTCGTCCCTGACGAGGACTGATCGTCCTCATCCGCGGCTTCTGCTCGGATCTGCGCGAGCTCTGCATCGACCGCGTCGGTGTCCACGCTCGGGGCATCCACGGCGATCGACACCCCCGCCCCCGTGGCACCATCGGGGTCCGTGCCATCGATGACCGCCTCCAACTCCTGCTGGATCGCGCGGAGCTCGGCACCATCGGTCACACGATCGCGGATCTGTTCGAGTCGCGCGGTCAGCGTGGCCGCCCGATCCGCATCGACCCGGCGGTCGCCGGTCATCGCCCGCAACAGCGCCCTGAGGACCTCCAGGGTCTCGATCAGCGCCTGCAGCCCTGCGATCGCTGCTGGCAGCGTGTGACGTTCGGTCACCCGCAACAGCCCGCGGACCCCCTGCGACCGTCGTGCCTCGAGTTCGGTCTCCAGGCGCCGCACCTCCTGACGCAGTGCCTCGACCTCCGCGCGGGTGTCGTCCATGGGTTATGTACCACCTCGGGACACATGAGTGCAGTGTCCCGAAGCACAACGGTCTTTGTTCCCCTGGCTGCAACTGATGGCATGACAGACGAGGCGGAGGAGACCGCCATCGACACCCCCGAAGATCGCGCAGATGCACTGAGCGAGCTCGAGGCCGCCATCGACACCGCAGAGACGGAGGCTGATCTCGATGCGCTGGCCGATCGCCTGGCTGGCCATCGCAGTGCACTGGAGGATGATGACGATACGGAGGTCACAGCGGACCTCCTCGCCACCGTCGAGGGGTTGGAGGCGAGCATCGAGGAGGCACGTGGGCCAACCCCTGCGGAGCTGGCTGCAGCTCTCACCGACACGGCCGAGCGTGTCGGCGAGACGCGGTGGACCGAGCGTGGAACGCCTGCGGTGGTCTCAGCGGCTGCCGATGCGATGGCGACGGTCGGTGAGGTGATCGAGGATGTACCTCAGTCGACGCCCGAATCGGTGGCCACAGCAGCCGGTACGCTGGAGGAGACCGCGGCGGTCGTCGCGGCTGCTGATCTCGATGTGGATGGCGATCGTGAGACGCTCGACACATTGGCAGCCATCATCGCAGACCTCGAGGCCGATGTGGAGGACGCCGAGCAGTGGGATGACCTGCAGAAGCATGAGCAGCTCATGGCGGAGGGATTCTACGATGTCCTGGGACACTACAAGGACTTCCCGCCGGAGCTGTCGGCGGTGCGCGCCTGGGAGCAACAGGGGCGTGTGGACATGATCCTGCTCGCGAAGGAGACGCTGCAGTCGGAGTTCATGCAGGACCACTGCATGGCCGCGCTGACACGGCTGGGCGACCCGGCCGCACTGGAGGCGCTCGAGCCACAGCTGCAGCGGCGGGACAAGGACGCGATCGCGGCGATCGGCCGCATGGGTGCTGCGGCCGGCGCGGTGCTCGAGACCCTGCTTGAGTACGGAGACACCGACTCAGACCCACTCCTGCAGAAGGTGGTGTTCGAGGCCCTCGGACAGATCGGTGACCCGGGTGCCACCCAGCTGCTCGCGACCAAGCTCGTACACGGGCCCGAACAGGTCCGTCCAGCGGCCGCTCGGGCCTTGGGTCTGATCGGTGATCCCCGGGCTGTGCGCCCGCTGGCGACCGTGCTCGAGGAGGGGGACGATCCCACCGTCCGTGGCGCTGCGGCAGCAGCACTCCGTGATATCGCCACCGAGTCTGCACTCGAGACGCTCGCTGCGCATGCCGATGACGGTGCACCGGTCGTGGCACAGCACGCGGCAGCTGCGGCGGCTGCCGTCACACACGCCCCCTCGGCCTGAGCGGGGGTCCTTACCAGAGGAGGGCCCATCGGTGGGCGGTGCGCCTTCGTATCCTACTCGTGCTACTGTTGACGGTGTCGGCTCTGACCGTCCCCGCAGCTGCAGCACCGCAGATCATCGAGGTGTACCCCGATCCCCACGCTCCAGGGGATGAGGGGGAGTGGATCATCGTCAGTACTGATGGACACAGTGGGCTTCGTGTCTCCGATGGAGAGGCGTCGACGCGGTTGCCGACCGCAGACCGTGTCATCCTCTCGAACAGCCCCCAGCAGATCGACCCACCGGGGAACGGGACCCACCTGCACACGTCCATCCAGCTCGCGAACTCGGGGGAGGTGGTGCGCCTGCTGGACGATGACGGCGTCCTGGATGCGATGGAGTACGAGCGTGCCCGTGAGGGGGTCCGGTATCATCACCGGCACGGGGAGGTCCCGGTCGGGGTCACCCCCCGGTCGACATCGCATCACACCGTCGCGCAGCTCACCCCCCTGGTGTATCCCGGCGCCGCAGGCCAGCTCGAGGAGCTCGTCGCCCAGGCGACCGACCGCATCATCATCGGTTGCTACACGTTCGCATCGCCATCGTTGACTGACCGTCTGCTCGACCGGCTGGCCGCCGGTGTCAGCGTCCAGCTGCTGTGTGAACGTACACCGATCGGTGGGGTGAGCTCCCACCAGGTGGCACTCTTGGACCGGCTCTCCGCGGCGGGCGCTGATGTCCGTCTGATCGGGGGGCCCACCGGTCGGTACCGGTACCACCACCCGAAGTACCTGGTCGTGGATGACCACGCCGCCGTGCTCACGGAGAACTTCAAACCCGCCGGTACGGGCGGCATGGACAGCCGTGGCTGGGGGGTGTTGGTCGGGGATGCGGCGTTCGCGAATGCGCTGACGGCGATCCATGCCCACGATGCGGATGGGGCGGACGTCCGCCGGTTCGATGCCGTCCGGCCCACCCTCACCGTGACCGACGCACCGGTCGCAGACGGCAGTTACCCACGGGAGTCCGCCGCAGCGCCCCACAGGGATGTCCCCGTCGCACTCGCGACAGCACCGACGTCCGCCGATCCGCTGCTGCTGTCGACACTCACCGCAGCGGAGACATCGATCCGGGTCATCACCCCACGCCTCCCGGCTGATGGCCGGCATTTCCAGGCTCTCGTCGAACGCGCACGCACGGGGGTGCAGGTCCAGGTGCTGCTGTCGAACGCATGGTACGATGCGACGGAGAACGCGGCGACCGTCGCGGCCGCTGACCGGCTCAATGCCTCGGGCGTGCCCATCCGGGTTCGCATCGCCACACCGGCCGGTCGGTTCGGCAAGGTCCACGCGAAGGGTGCGATCGTCGATGAGACACAGCTGCTGGTCGGATCGGTCAACTGGAACGACGGTGCACCCACCCGCAACCGCGAGGTGCTCATGCTGGTCGACGACCGCGCAGTCGCTGAGGTCTACCTGGCGGTCTTCGATGCAGACTGGCAGACGAGCAGCACGGTCGGTGGTCCCCTCACCGCGATGCACCGTTGGCAGCTGGGCGCCGCGGCAGCTCTAGCAGCCGGCCTGTCCACATGGCGCGTGCGCCGGTCCGTCCGATTCTCCTAGTCGGCGCTGTGTGGTTGCGGTCGTGTTCCGATGTCCGCATCGAGGGGGGCCTCGGCCATCTTCTCCGTCAGCGCGGTGATGACCTCCTCACGGCGGCCGGGGACGAACTTGATCGACCCGACGACCAGATGCCCCCCGCCGTTGACACCACCGCCGGCGATCTCCGCATCCAGCTCTTCGACCATCCTCGGGATGTCCAGTCGCACACCATCTGAGCGCATCACCGCGAAGTCAGGGCCGATGCCGATGGTGATCACCGGCTCATCCGCCGCTGTCGTCAGCTGATCATGGAGCTTCCCGGTGGTCTTGCCCGGTGGGGGGTAGGTGAAGCGGTGTGTCCACGCGTCCAGGTCGACGGTCACCAATCGTGCACCCGAGGTGAGCGATCGCTCGGTGTACGCATCTCCGATCGCCGTCAACTGCTCTTCGACCGCTGCGGCTGCCTCTGCGGCGAGGAACCCCACAAGATCGGACTGCCGACCCTCCGATGCCTCACCCACTCCGAGGACCGTCTCCACCATGCCCGCCCCATGATGATAGCGCAGCCAGTACGCCAGGTAGTCGAGTGCCTCTCCCACATCACGCAGGTCTGATGCCGCATAGCCCGCCTCCTCCGCAAGCGTCCGGTATGCGGCCATCGCCGTCGAGTCCTTCGAACGGTCCATCAACCCCGCGATGGCGGGGATGTGCTGGATCTCTGCTGTCAGTGCTGGCTCGATTATCCGCGCGAGCTCGACGCTCATCATCCCCGTCGTGATCCGGTAGTCCTCCCCGTGGAGATACGGGTTGATGTGTGCGTCAACGAGGGGGTCGACCGCCTCGGGGTCCGGATGGTGGTGGTCGATCACGATGGTGGGCACATCGTAATGTGCGAGATGTCGATATGCGGGGACATCCTCCTCGGTCGACCCGTTATCAAGCATGACCAGCACGGGCATCTGCTGCCCATGCCGCTCCTGGGCCGCCCGTGCCGCCTGCAGGTCACGGGTGACATCCTCCAGCTCGTAGTACGGCGCCTTCGACGGCCGGCGCCGCAGCAGGTGCCGCGCGGTCTCGGGGTCTGGATACAGGTCGGTCATGAACCGACGGATGGCCTGCTCGAGTGGGACCGCCCCGCACATACCATCGCCGTCTGCATGGTGACGGATCACCACGGGTCGTCCCTCCAGGATATATCGCCTGAGCTGCTCGGCGACCTCTGTGAGCTCCGCGTACAGCGGTGCGAATGCCGGCCAGTCGATGAGCGGATCGGGGACCGCCGGCCGTGCCGCCTCCGCGATCGCAGCATCGATCGCGGCATCGACCTCTGCGGCAGTCTCGGAGTCCAGTCGCTCGAGACTACTCACCTCCAGCTGAAGTGTCCCCGCGTGCTCTTCCGTCTCGCCGCTGATGCGGACCACATCGCCCACCTCGACGAGGGGGTATGCGCGCACCCCTGCGGCGGTGTATGCACTGGCGACGGCGATCCCCGATCCATCCGTCACGCGGAACAGCGTCGGTCCACCGGTCTGGCGCGTCTGGATCACCCGCACATCGATGGTGGCCTGCTGACGGGTGTCCAGGTCGGCGACGGGCGTGATCTCAGGCACATGCTCGATCACGACGGTCTCATAGCTCTCCTCATCGTACTCGGTGAACGAGAGGTCCCCGTTCTCCCGGATCTCACTCAGTGTCACGGTGAGTCGGTCACCGACCTCATGCGAGCGGTCGAGGACCGACTCATGGATCAGGCCACTGACAGACGGTGCCAATTCGACGAAGATGCCATACGGGACCACCCCGTCGACGACCGCATGATACGCCGCACCCTCCGTGAGGTCTGCGGTCGTACAAGAGGGTGTCAGATCGAAGACCACGGGCTGGTCGCCCGCCGTCTCCGGCGTCTCACTCATGCACGAACCTGCTGTGCACCGCGGTTAAGACTTTACACTCCCGTGACCCCATCGCAACCCTTAGCACCTGCGCCTAGCTAGCATGGTCGATGAGTAGGCAAGGTGCCGTCGGGGCGATCGCGACCGACGCGATGGCGTTCGCACGCGCCTGTGCTGCGGACCAGCATCCGGATGAGTTCATGGGGCTGCTCCGTGCGGATCCGGCGTTGGCAAGTATGACCCCTGGTGATAGCCGGGTGGTCACCGACGTGCTGGTGCTTCCTGGGACGACCTCGTCGCCGGTGCAGGCGACGATCCGAAGTGTGACGATCCCCAATGAGCAGGCGATCGTCGGTTCGGTGCATTCTCACCCCAACGGCGTGCTGACGCCCAGCGATACAGACAGGCGGAGCTTCGGGTCTGGCCCGTTGCACATCATCCTGGGCGCGCCCTATGGCCCTGCTGACTGGCGGGCATACGACCGTACGGGCACCCACCGTGCCCTGCGGACGGTGGATGTGGACCTGCCCGACCCCGCGTCGTTCTTCGATTTCACCGAGGACGATCTCGACCTCCCCCCGGAGGATGCATGAGCCGCCGCGTGGTCGCACAGGGGACGTTCGACCTGCTGCATCCTGGGCATCTGCACTACCTGCGTGCGGCGGCTGCGCTGGGGGATGAACTGCACGTGATCATCGCACGAGCTCCCAATATTGAGGGCAAGCCGGCCCCCGTGCTGGCTGCGACACAGCGGATGGAGGTCATCGAGGCCCTCGAGATGGTCACCACCGCTCACCTGGGCGACCCCACGGATATCTTCGTGCCGATCGAGGCGATCGATCCGGCGGTGATCGTCCTCGGCCACGACCAGAATCACGATGTGGATGCACTCTCCGCGGCGTTGGACGCACGTGGGATCGCCGCGGAGGTGGTCCGGGTCGGCCCCCGGGCCCCTACCGATGATGAGCTGCTCTCATCGGGGCAGATCATCGACCGCATCCTCGAGACCCGGTCGGCTCACTGATCCTTCTGGTCGGCCAGCCAGGATTCGTACTCCTCCTCGGAGACGACCTCGACGGTGAAGTACATCTGTGAGTGTGCCACCCCGCAGTACTCGGTGCAGTACCCCTGGTAGGTCCCCTCTTCGTACGCCACCGTCTGCAGGCTGTTGACCTGCTGTGGGAACGCATCCTGCTTCAGCCCCAGCTCCGGCACCGCGAAGCCGTGGATCACATCTCGGGAGGTGATGTCGAAGCGGACCGGTCGATCTGCGGGGATGACGATCTCCGTGCCCGTCGAGATACCCTCGTCGGGATAGGTCATCTCCCACCCCCACTGGTACGCCTCCGCCTCGACGACGACGACATCCCCCTGCATCTCCGCATCCGGTGTGTAGGTGACCGCCTCATCCGCGAGCACCCCGTAGGACGCCACCCCGACGAACACCAGGATGATGGCGGTCGCGATGGTCCAGGTGATCTCGAGACGTCGGTTCTCCTCGGTGGGTTTCGGGTCCTCATTGTCCCGGAACCGGAAGATGGCATAGATGAGGATCCCCTGGACGAGCAGTGTGATCGGGATCGCCACGTACAGCAGCTTCAGATTCAGCTCATCGATCAGTTCGATCGTCGCCGACGCCTGGGCGGCGACCGGGTCGACCATCGCCACCGCCGCGATGAGCGCACCGATGATGATGCTCCCGAGACGCGGTGCTTGCATGTTCGCGGGTTAGGGCAAGGCCGATAAAAACCTGCTGAGTGCAACAGTTGAGCGCCCCCAACGAGGCACCTAAGTACGTCACCAGCCTCGTTTGAGGTGATGAGAACAGACCCCGATCTGCGGACCGATGGCCTGCTTGCGGCCACCGCGATGGGGGTCTACCTGCTGGTCATGCTCGGTGTGACGACCGAGATGACCAGTGCACTGGAGCGGTGTGCAGGACAGTTCATCTGCGGACCGGAGTCCGGCGGGTGGTCTGCAGCAGGGGTGGTGATGGGGCACAGGTCGCTCGCCGTCCTGGTCGGGATCGTCGGTGCGGTCACCGCGGGCCGGATGCTGCGTGCACCCCATCGGCAGCGCACCCGGGTGGCGGTGGCGATCGCTGCGGTGCTGTATCCGCTGCAGGCGCTCGCGGGGTTGGCGATCGCCGGGGGGATGTCGACGATGGTCGTCGGTGTGGTCCATCTGGCCGGTGGCCTCGCGATCTTCACGCTGTTGTCGATGGCGCTTGCCTGGCGACTCGAGACGACGACGGCGGGTGAGCATCACCAGGACGACACCACCGATGCGCCGGCCGATCCGGGGCCCTCGACCCGGGTGGGCATGTACCTCTCGTTGATGAAGCCCCGGCTGATGTGGCTGCTGAGCTTGGTCGCCGCGGCGGGCATGTTCCTTGCGACGACCACCGGTGCGTCGATCGGCGTCTGGACCGCCGTGGGGACCCTCCTGGGTGGGGTGCTCGCCATCGGCGCCGCTGGGACGTTCAACCACATCCTCGAACGGGATGTCGACAGACGGATGCGACGGACCGCAGACCGACCGTTGCCCACCGACGCGGTCGGTGTCCGTCGTGCCGCGGCATTCGGGGCCATCCTGACGGTCGCTGCGCTGGTGAGCTTCTGGTCCGTGCGACCCGTCGTCGCGCTGTTGGGGGCGGTCGCGATCGTCTTCTACGCGGTGATCTACACGCTCATCCTCAAGCCGAACACGGTGCAGAACACCGTCCTCGGCGGTGCAGCGGGTGCACTCCCGGCGGTGATCGGGTGGGTGGCGGTCACCGGGGACGTCGGCCTGGGCGCGGTGGCCCTGGCGACGGTCATCTTCCTGTGGACCCCGGCTCACTTCTACAACCTCGCCCTCGCGTATCGGGCAGATTATGAGCGGGGTGGCTTCCCGATGCTGTCGGTCGTCCGCGGGGCGACGACGACGCGCAAACACATCCTCTGGTACCTCACCGCGACGTTCATCGCGACGGTGCTGCTGGCAGTCCAGACGGACCTCGGCTTGGGCTTCGGCATCGCCGCGGTGGCCGCCGGGGGGTTGTTCCTGGGCTTCGTGGTGCTCCTGCATCATCGCAGTGAGACGCGGACGGCGATCCGCAGCTTCCATGCATCGAATGCGTATCTGGGGGTCGTCCTCGTGAGCATCATCCTCGAGACGGCGGTGTGACACGCACGATCGCCGTCAGGCAGGCACTCCTGCTGACGTTACTCGCGGTCGCGTCGGCATGGACCTACATCGCCGTCGCCCAGCTACAGCTGCTGCGGTATCGGATCGTCGCCTACGGTATCATCTGGGTGGTCATCGCGGGCCTGGTGTTGCTGCGGATCGAGGTGCCGCGCCCGGGTGGTGCCCTCGATCGGCGCGCGCTCGCGATCGCTGCGGGCTACACCGGTCTGCTGGCACTGGTGGGTGGGATCGTCGTCGTCACCCCTGCAGCCGGCTACGATGTCAGACTCGCCCTGTTGGCGCCCTACTGGGGACCGGCGCCGATCATCACCACCCCCGTCCTCTCGGTGTTCCTCTTCCCCGCACGCGTGCTCGGGTACACCGCCCTCGGGGTGCTCGTCTACGTGCTCGCGGTGGACACCCTGCAGTCAGCTGCGGTGGGCGTGATCGGGCTGTTCTCATGCATCTCCTGCACGTGGCCCATCGTCGCCTCCCTGCTGACGGGCGTCGTCGGCTCGACGGGTGCACTTGCGGTGCTCGCGAGCACCTACGCCTTCGATCTCTCCACACTGGTGTACGTGGTGACGGTGGCCCTGCTCAGCTACCGACCGCTCATCCGCTCCGGATGATCCGCCCATCCGCATCGTACCGGGCCTGCATGATCCGGTCATACTGGGCAGGCGACAGCTCGATGGCAGCTGCCCCGAGCGTATCGGTGAGCTGGTCTGGATCGCGTGCTCCAATGATCGGGATGACCGGCGCGTCGGGGTACTGCATCAGCCAGCGGACCGCCACCTGTGCCGGTGTGGCCCCCAGCTCCTCCGCGATGGCCTCGACCGCTGCGAGCACCGCCCATCCCCGCTCGGAGAGATAGAAGTTCGCGAACCGTTCGTCGATGCTCGCACGCGATCCGTCGGGCCCCGTCACGGCGGTCGGGTCCTCCGGATCCGCCCGGGTGTACTTGCCCGTCAGGAAGCCGCCTGCGAGTGGTGAGTACGGACACACGGCCAGCCCCTCTGCCGCACACACATCGAGATACGCCTCGACATCGTGGTAGTAGCCCGCGTGGAACAGCGGCTGTGTCACCCGGAAGGGCTCATACCCGTGCTCCCGTGCGGTCCCGATCGCCTTCATCAGCTGCCAGGCGGCCATCGTCGAGGCGCCCAGGTACATGACCCGTCCCTCGCTGACGAGCGCATCCAGCGCGCCCATCGTCTCCTCGATCGGCGTCGTCGGATCCCACCGGTGGATGTAGTACAGGTCGAGGTAGTCCGTCCCCAGTCGCTGCAGCGTCCCATCGATCTGCCGGCGGATGTGTCGACGCGAGAGGCCATTCCCGTTGGGGTGCGACTCATCCATGGTGAAGTACACCTTCGAGGCGATGACGAACCGGTCTCGGTCGCGCTCTGAGAGCCATTCACCGATCCACCGCTCGGCAGTCCCGCTGGGCGTGCCGTAGACGTTGGCCGTATCGATGAACGTCCCGCCGGCTGCGGCGAAACGGTCCAAGATCGCATGCGCCTCCTGCTTGGTGGTCTCCGTCTGACCGCCGGTTTCACGGCCGAAGCGCCAGGTGCCGAAACACAGCTCTGAGACATCGATGCCGGTCTCGCCCAGAGATCGGGTCCCAAGGTCCATGTCACAGCTTGCGACGCCCCCCTCATAATCACCTGGGCGGATGGGGAGCCTTTTGCCCGGACCCCCGCTTGGGCGGCCATGGACCCAGCGGTCGTGCTGACAGACATCTCCCATCGGTATGGGGAGACGACAGCGCTCACCGACGTCTCGCTTACCGTGCCCCGTGGCTCGGTGCTGGCGATCGTCGGTCCAAACGGCGCTGGGAAGACGACACTCGTCCGTGCGATCGCGGGCGTGATCGATGTGACGGGATCCGTGGAGGTCGACGGTGATCCGGTCGACCGTGTCGACCGACGGCGCATCGGCATCCTGCCACAGGCGTTCACACCGGCCCGACGGCTCACCCCACGCGAGCTGATCCGTCACCATGCCGCGCGCTACGACGCACATCCCGACGCCGCAGCGGTCCTCGCTCGGGTCGGGCTGGATGCCACATCGTTCGACCGGCCATATGAGCGCCTCTCCGGTGGTCAGCAGCGCCGTGTGTGCGTGGCGATGGCGATCGCCCACGACCCTCAACTCCTACTGTTGGATGAGCCGACCGCAGGCATCGACCCTGAGGGGCGACGGGCCATGTGGGATGAGCTTGAGCGGATCCGTGAGGCGGGGACGACGATGGTGATCACCTCACACTCGTTCGCAGAGGTCGACCGCCTCGCCGACAGGGTCTGTATCCTCGATGGTGGTGCGGTGCTTGCGCTGGATGACCCCCGCGCACTGATCGACACGGTCGCCGGTGCGCACCGACTGGAGGTCACCCCCGCCCCGCCGACATCGCCGCCGATGGTGTCCGATGCACAGGTGGTCGATGGCCGGCTGCAGGTGGCCGACTGTGACCTCGAGACGGCCGCAGCGGTGCTGCGGTGGCTCGACTCGACCGATGTGCGACCAGAGCGCATCAGCTGGGACCGCAGCAGTCTGGGGGACGTCTACGCGACGCTCACGGAGGCCCGGTGATGGGCGCTCGCACCCGCATCGCCGCCGAGGCCCACCTGGCGACACGATCGTTCCTCCGCAGGCGGACAGCCGTGTTCTTCACGTTCGCGTTCCCCGCGATCATCGTCCTGATCTTCGGTGTGTTGATCCAGGTGGGGCCCGCCGCTGGCGGGCTGTTCAGTGAGCCACCCAGCTACTACGTCGCAGGCTATCTGGCGGTCGTCGTACTGTTCACCCCCCTGTCACGCATTGGGTCGACGGTCGCCAGACATCGCGACTCGAATCGCTTCGTCCTGCTCGCAGCCGGGCCGATGACCCGACTGGAGTGGCTCATCGCACACACCCTGGTGACCGCTGCGATCGTGGTCGTCGCCGCGTTCCTCCTGCTCGTGTTGGTCTACGCTGTCACCCCCGTTGGACTGCCATCTGTCGCCGGGCTGGGGCTCATCGCCCTCGCGGTGAGCATCGGGGCCGTCGCATTCGGCGCGGTGGGTGCACTCATCGGAAGCCTGACGCGTTCGACCGATGGCGTGATCGCTGCTGCGAACGCGATCGCACTCCCACTGCTGTTCCTCTCGGAGACGTTCATCCCCGCAGCACTGCTGCCGGCATGGTTCGCGCCGGTGATGGCACTGTCACCGCTGACGTACGTTGTCCGTCCCATCCGGCTGGTCACCGTCGAGGGGGTCGTCGCACCCCTCGGATTGGCCCCGATCATCGTGGTGATGACTGTCGCCCTCATCCTCGCTGCACGCGTTCTGCCGCGGCTGTGACCTGGGGGCAGGGCTTAAGCGGGCACCCATCGCGGTTGCGCACATGCAGCGCACCGCCGTGGTGGAGCACCTCGTCGATGGCGGGCTGGTTGCCGTCCTCCGGGGCATCCCAGCGGCCGGGCTGCCGACGGTCGTCGACGCGCTGGTCGACGGCGGGGTGACTGCCATCGAGCTCACCGCGGACACCCCGGGTGTGACACGAGGACTCGCAGCGGTCGCAGATGACCCCCGCGTGACCGTCGGCGTCGGGACCGTGCGCGACCCCGAATCGGTCGGTGCGCTCGTCGATGCTGGTGCGCGGTTCATCGTCTCGCCCATCACAGACCCCGCAGTGATCGACGCAGCCCATGCCGCAGGGGTGACCACCGCGGCGGGCTGTCTCACCCCGACGGAGGTGCACGTCGCCATGCGGGCCGGTGCGGACATCATCAAGATCTTCCCCGCCTCGGTGGCCTCACCGGCGATGGTGGCGGCGCTGCGGGCCACACTGAATCCACCCCCGATCATGCCGACAGGGGGTCTCAGCCCCACGACGATCGGGGACTACTTCGATGCGGGTGCAGCGTGCGTCGGTGTCGGGAGCAGCCTTCTCGCAGGGACGGACCCCACCGACCCGGATGCCGCTCGCATCCGCACCGCAGCCGAGGCGCACGTGGCTGCGGTCAACGCGGCACGAGACTGAGCGGGTCGAGGTGGGTGAACGGTGCACGCAGGGCCTCGGAGACAGCAGCAGTCCCCCGTGCATCCATGTCGATCGCGGTCGCGCCCGCGCCACCTGCGGTGTCGACCCCGACGGATGCCAGGGTCCGCCGCCGTTGCAGCAGCGTCTGCCGGACCCGGACCGTCTGGACCTTCGCAAGCGGGACCACCGTGGTGCGCCGTCGCAGCACCCCTGTGCGGGTGGTGAGGTGCGACCCATCGATGTGGTACCCGCGATGGAGCCACTGGTGATTGGCGAGCCACACCCCCGGTAGCAGAAGCACCAACGGCCCCCACCACGGCAGCATCACCGGGAGCCAGCTCCCCAGCAGGCCGGCCGCCACAGTCACCACACCCACCAGCGCCACCGCCCTGATCCGATAGCGGGTGCGCGCACGCAGCGGTGGTCGGCGGAGTGTCGCGGCTGGCGAGATCCCCAACGCCCTCGCCACCGCACGCACCTCCGCCCGTGGTGCGAGCGGGACCACGGTGGTCGACCCGCCCCCGCCCTCAACGCCGCCTGCGGTCTGCACCGCCAGCGCGGCATACCCGAACCGGCGGCTCACCGGTGTGTCGACAAGCTGCACCGACTGCAGCTTCTCCGCCGGGATCGTCCCCTGGTACCGGGCACCGAAACCACCGCTGTAGCGGTACCCCTCCGCCACCCGCTCGACGGTGAAGCCCGCGAACCGGACCATACGTCGTACCGCACCGATGCCCCACGCTCCCACCAACACGAGCACGGCCACACCGGGGAGGACCGCCGCCTCCGTGGTCACCCATCGGAGCAGGACCGGTCCGAAGGCGGTCTGATCGAGCAGTGTCGGCCCCACCGTCGAGATGGCTGCTGTGATCCCCCCGAGCACCCGCAGGTCGACCCCGTAGACCCCTGCGCGGAGCAGCCCACCACGGTCCAGATAGAACAGCAGCTCCCCCGAGGCGCCGTCGGTCTGTGTGGTCCCCGCCTCCTGGGCGATCGCATCGAACTCATCCGCCAGTGCCACAGCATCGGACCGCCGCAGGTGTCGCAGCTCCGCCTCTGCACCCCCGCCACCCGCCGAACGGAAGCGCACCGTCGACAGGTCGAGCACTCGCAGTGGCAGCGACTGGGCGATGTCGACGCGCTGGATCCGATGCAGTGGGATCTGCCGGGCATCCCGCCGAAGCACCCCCTGTTGCAGCTGGAGCCCCGCTGCGGTCAGCTCGAAGCGGACCCGCCGGACCGCGATGGTCTCCACACCCGCGGTGACCGACACCGCGGCGATGACAATGCCCATCCATCCGAGGATACCGGGTGTGATGCCGATGGCCACCAGCAGTTGTCGCAGTCCCAGCACGGTGATCACGCCCACCGATGCGAGACGCGTGCCCGTCCGATGGATGATCGACCGTGGCGCGAGCTGCCGCATCAGACGGCGTCCTCACCCGCGGTACGCTCGCTCGCATCCCGCAACCGCTCCTGCATGACCCCGGCCTCTCGCGTGCTCAGTCCGGGGATTGTGACGTCCGCTCCACGCGTTCCAGCGGTGTAGACGACGACGGCCCCGAGCCCCAACAGCCGGTCGAGCGGTCCCCGCCGGGTGTCCACATGCTGGATGCGCGTGTACGGGACGACCGTGCGCACGTGTGTGAGGACGCCGTGGGTGAGCGTCAGCCCATCGGGGTCGAGTCTGTACCGCCATCGCCGGTACCGCAGCCGCACGAGCGCCCACACGAGACCCCCGCCCACGACCAGCAGTCCAGCCGTCATGATCGCCGGTGGCACCGGCACCCGTGCGACCCACACAGCGGCGGTCGCGACCGCCGCGATCGCCAGGACCGGTCCGATACCCCGCATCGCCCACCGCCAGCGGACACGCGGGTCCAGTGTATGCTCTCGCTCGTTCACCGCCTCCATACCCACGTCGTGATGTCCTGGACGTTAACGCGTGCCGATGTGACCGCGCGACTTTAACACCCATCCACGGTAGGGTGGGGTACAGATGGCCGTCGAGAACCTGATCTACCCCCGCTACATCGACACCGCGGTGAGTCGGGGAGGTGGACGCCGGGTGTCGCAGGCGGATGCGGTCGCCGACCCCACGGTCGAGGAGATCGCGGCGGCGGTCCGACAGATCGGCTACACGGCGACGGTCGAACCGGATGTGTGTCATCCCCGTGAGATCGAGGCGCGCGGACGTGTGCGTGTGGAGGCTGCTGCCGATGAGTCGAAGCGCGATGTCGTGCTGGCCATCGCCGCGATCGTCGAGGTGCTTCGCGCATGAGCATGGTGCGGGTCGGGACGGTCGCCCACGTCTGCCAGCGGCTCGCCATCGTCCCCGTCGACGCGGACGAACCACCGCGGATCGGGACGGTCGTCGTCGACCAGGAGCTCCAGCGGGTGGGCCGCATCGTCGACATCTTCGGTCCGGTGCGCGCCCCGTATGCGGCGATCTCGCCGAAGGACCAGGAGACCGGTGTCGCGCTGGTCGGGCAGCGGGTGTACGCCAGATGAACCTGACGCAGCCGCAGCGACTCGCTATCGGCATCAGTGCAGCCGTGGGCATCTTCCTCACGGTGCAGCTGCTGGGGCTCGCGCTCGTGCCCGCGTTCGATGCGGCGGGGTATCAGGCGGTGGAGGACCCCAGCAACCCCGTCAATGCGCTCGCGTACATCGGCGGCATCATCGTCGTCACGGGGGTGATGCTCCTGGCGTTCCGCTTCGGTGCGGGGTGGGTGATGCAGGCGTTCGTCCTGCTCGCGGTGGGCGGACTGAGCTGGTACGTGCTGTCGGTGATCGTCACGCCGCTGGCGGGGGTGGCACTCGCGGCGGTGCTGGTGGCAGCACTGTATCTGCACCCCCGCTGGTATGTGATCGACGCGGCAGGCATCGTCGTCGGTGCGGGGGCTGCGGGGATCTTCGGCATCAGTTTCGGGCTCGCACCGGTGTTCATCCTGCTGGTGCTGCTTGCGGTGTACGACTTCATCAGCGTCTACCGGACAGGTCACATGCTGGACCTCGCCGATGGGGTCATGCGATTGCGGCTGCCCGTCGTGCTGGTGATCCCCATCCGCCGGTCCTTCTCGATGATGGACTTCGGCGACGGTGATGATTCGGCTACCGCGGGCGAGCGTGATGCACTCTTCATCGGATTGGGTGATGCGGTCATCCCCGCCATCCTCGTGACCTCCGCTGCGATGTTCCTGCCGGCAGCGCCGGTCCTCGGTGGCGTGGGCCTGCCAGTCATCGGGGCGATGGTGGGGACGATCGTGGGATTGCTTGCGCTGCTGGGGCTGGTCCTGCGCGGACGTGCGCATGCGGGGCTCCCGCTGCTGAACGGTGGTGCGATCGCCGGCTACCTCATCGCGGTCGCGGTCGCGGGCATCCCCCTCCGTGTCGCCCTGGGGCTATGAGGGGCCGATCGCCTCTCGCGTCTTGACGGCCATCCCGTACTCCGCATCCATCATCAGCGCCGCTGAGACCCGTGCGGTCCCGACGGCGATGACCTCGGCCTCCCCGCTGCAGATGGCGACCTCATCGCCCCCGCGGACCCGCTCGTCGACGGCCGTCACGAACTTCGCGAAGACGTTCTTGCCATCCCGGATGAACGGCTCCGCCTCCGCGGCGATGCAGACCCGGCACCGTGGCGACGGGGTCGCTGCGACCAGCCGCCGTCCACCCTCCATCCCAAGGGTGAATCGTCCGTCGGTCCCGTATGAGCAGATGCGGCCATCGGGGGTGATGAGCTGCCGTGGCCGCCCGGATGTCGACCGCTGCACGGTGATCCGGTCCGTCTCATGCGGTGGGAACAGGGCCTGGCCCGCACCTGGGCCGAACTGGTATGCGGCCACAGCACGCAGTCGCTCGATCGTGTCGGGGTCGGCCATTACCGTCCGTTCGGCCGAGGTGTGCTTTAATCGCTGCATCTCCGGTGCATCTGGCGAAATATATTTAGCGTCCACTCGCACGCTTAGAGGTATGCGCACCACCGCAGCTGCTGCCGGTCCGACCGACGGAGCGGGTGGTCTGTTCTCTGATGGGAAACGGTGAGCGGGCGCCTCCGCAGATGGTGTCCGCCCCGCCCCGCACGTCTCGACTCCTGACCGCACATCACCCAGACCAATGACACAACTCGACCTCACCGGCGTCTTCCCGGCGCTGGTGACCCCCTTCGACACACGCACCGACATCGACCATGACCAGCTCCGCGCCGAGGTCCGTCGCCTCGAGACCGCCGGTGTCGCCGGTATCGTCCCCGCAGGGTCGACCGGGGAGTCAGCGACGCTGAGTCACGATGAGCATATCGAGGTGATCGAGACGGTCGTCGACACCGTCGATTCGATCCCTGTCATCGCAGGATCGGGCTCCAACAGTACAGATGAGGCACTCGAGCTCTCACACCGGGCTGCAGACGCAGGCGCCGATGGCCTGCTGTTGATCTCCCCGTACTACAACCGCCCAGAGCAGTCGGGCATCCTCGAGCACTATGAGGCGATCGCTGATGCGGTCGAGATACCGCAGGTCGTCTACAACGTCCCTGGCCGCACGGGTTCGAACATCACTCCTGAGACGGTCAGCATGCTCGCGACACATCCGAACATCGTCGGCTACAAGGCCGCCAGTGGCGATATCGCACAGATCAGTGAGGTGATCCGCCGGACCACCGACCTCCCATTCCAGGTGGTCTCCGGCGATGACCCACTCACACTTCCGTTGTGTGCGGTCGGGGCGACGGGGGTGATCTCGGTCGTCGCGAACGTCGAGCCCGAACGGACGGTCACCCTCGTGGACGCTGCACTCTCGGGAGACCTCCCCCGTGCACGGGAGGAGCATCACACCCTCGCCCCGTTGGTGGAGCAGCTGTTCGTCGAGTCCAACCCCATCCCCGTCAAGGCTGCACTGGCGGCACGCGGCCACATCGATGGCACCCTCCGACGCCCGTTGACCCCGCTTGCCGCAGGGCACCGCGACGAGCTGCATCGCATCCTGGAGTCACTTGCAGCTGGATCACCCCATCATGAGTGAGCCGCTCAGGGTGGCCGTCGGCGGGGTCGGTGGGCAGATGGGGACGGCGGTCGCCACCCTCGCAGCGGAGCGGTCGATGATACAGCCGGTGTTGGGGATCAGCACCACACCAGCGGCGGTCGATGCACCCGTCGATGAGGTCATCGACACAGCCGTCCTGCAGGATGCACTGGACGCGTCGGTGGTGGATGTGCTCATCGAGTTCACCACAGCAGGCGCCGTGGCGACCTACGCCGATGCTGCTGCTGCGGCCGGTGTCGCACTCGTCTCCGGGACGACCGGCCTGACCGTCCCGGATGATCGTGCCCTCGCTGCAGCCGCAGAGACGGTACCGGTGCTGCATGCGACGAACTTCTCCCGCGGGATCGCCGTCCTCCGCGGGCTCGTCCGTGAGGCGGTCACACGGCTACCGGAGGCGGACATCGAGCTCACGGAGACCCATCACCGACACAAGCGGGATGCCCCCTCGGGCACCGCAGAGACACTCCTCTCTGACATCGCCAGGGCGGGTGGCCCACCTGAGCGGACGGATGGCCGACAGGGGGTCGCCCCCCGTGCTGCAGCAGAGGTGGGTGTGCACGCCCGGCGGGCGGGCGCCATCGCCGGCGTACATGAGCTGCTGTTCGCGACGGAGACAGAGGAGCTGACACTGCGGCACCGTGCGCGGTCACGTGCAGTCTTCGCAGCCGGCGCGCTGGACGCTGCGGTGTGGCTCGCAGATCGACCCGCCGGCAGCTATGCATTCGATGCTGTCTTGTCGGGCGCTCCGGAGGAAGAGGTATGACCCTTCAATCGGAGATCGAGCGGCTGTGGGCCGCCCACGAGGCGGATACACTGGCGGATGTCGACGACGTCGATGCGACCCTCTCGGCGTTCCTCGACGCCCTCGAGGCGGGTGATGTCCGTGCTGCCGAACCGGCCGCCGGCGGTCCCAATGGGTGGCAGGTGAACACGTGGGTCAAGCAGGGGATCCTGCTGACGTTCGCCACCGGGGAGATCACCGCACACGTCCACGGTGATGTGACGTACAACGATGTGCTGCCACTGGCTGCGACCGAGTCGTACGCCGACCGCGGTACCCGCAACACGCCTGATGGGACGGTGGTGCGTCGTGGAGCACACATCGGCAGCAGCTGCATCCTGATGTCCCCCAGCTTCGTGAACATCGGCGCGCATGTGGGAGATGAGACGCTGATCGACTCCTGTGACACCGTCGGGTCGTGTGCGCAGCTTGGCACGGGCGTCAAGCTGGGTGCGAACACCGTCATCGGTGGCGTGCTCGAGCCGGTCGAAGACGCCCCGGTGATCATCGAAGATGGGGTCTCACTCGGTGCAGGCTGTCGGGTCACCTCCGGGTTCCACATCGGCGCCGACACGATCGTCGCCGAGGGGGTGCTGTGCTCCCCACGGTTGCCGATCTACGACCTCGTCGATGAGGAGGTCCGCTACGGCTACATCCCACCCGAGCGCCGGGTGTTCACCCGCTATGTCCCGTCGTCGATCGGGTCGCACCCACTGTTCGAGGACGCCGGCGCGTTCAAGCCGGCGATGGTCGCACTCGATGTGGCCGCAGAGACCCTCGACCGCACCCAGCGAGAGGAGCTGCTGCGGGGGTGAGCGGACCGATGCAGGTGGAGACCGCATGGTTGGATGGGTGGGACCCCGAGCAGCTGCGTGCGGTCGCTGACACCTACGGGACGCCGGTGTACGTCCTCGACCAGCGGCGGGTCGCCGACCGGGCTGCGGCCCTCACAGCGGCATTCGACGGGGCGGATATCCGGTACGCGATGAAGGCGAACAGCGACCCGGCGGTGCTCGAGACGCTCATCGATGCTGGCTTCGGCCTCGAGTGTGCCTCCGCGGGGGAGTTGCACCTCGCCTTGGAGACCGATGTCGACCCCGGACGGCTGCATTACACCGCGGTGAATCCGCCGACGCTGGATCTGGACTTCTTCGTCGAATGCGCGGAGCTCCGCCCGGCGATGACGGTGACCGCAGGAGCGGTCGACACGCTCGATCGGCTCATCGATCGTCAGTACGATGGCCGCGTCGCACTCCGGGTCAACCCCGGTGTGGGTGCCGGCCATCATGCGAAGGTGACCACGGGGGATGCCGACAAGTTCGGCGTACCCATCGAGACCGCGATGTCGGTCCTCGAACGGTATGAGGACCGGCTGCAGTTCGTCGGACTCCATGCGCATGCGGGCAGCGGCATCCTCGGTGATGACCACGGGACGCATCTGGCGATGGTGGACCGACTGGTGACGCTCGCGACGGACGCCGCAGCGCGCATGCCATCGCTGGAGTACCTGGACATCGGCGGCGGTTTCGGTGTCCCGTACCGTCCCGACGAGGACCCCCTCTCGCTGGATGCGCTCGCAGCAGCGATCGAGGAGCGGATGGACAGCTGTCCGGTCAGGCTGGCGATCGAACCGGGGCGATATCTCGTCGCTCCGGCGGGGGTGCTGCTCAGCCGGGTCAACACCACCAAGTCCGGGCGCACACAGGCCATCGTCGGGATCGATGCCGGGATGACCGCGCTGTTGCGGCCGATGCTCTACGATGCGTATCATCCGATCGCGAACCTCTCTGCGGGCCCAGATCGTCCCCATGAGCCGGTCACGGTGACTGGCCCGATCTGCGAGACCGGTGATGTGCTCGCGACCGACCGCCCGATCGCTCGACCGCAGCGGGGGGACCTGCTGGCCATCGGCATCACCGGCGCGTACGGATTCGAGATGGCCTCGACGTACAACATGCGCCCCCGGCCTGCACGGGTGGTGCTCTCCGCTGGTGGTGCCACACTGTCGGTGCCACATCAGACGCTCGACGAGCTGCTGCGAGAGCGGGGGGTATCCCGATGAGCGCGCCGGTGCACATCGAGCACATGCACGGGACCGGCAACGCGTTCCTGGTCGTCGACGGGAAGCGGACGTCGTGGCCGGGTGATGCCGCTGCATTCGCGCGGGCCGCCTGCGACCGCACCACCGGTGTGGTCGACCCCACGACGGGTGTCCATGGAGCCGATGGTGTGCTCGTGCTCACCCTCGTGGGTGATGCGGTGGTCCGCATGCGACTGGTGCAGCCGGATGGGTCGACGGCGGCGATGTGCGGCAACGGTGCACGGGTGGCTGCAGCGTGGGCCGCAGAGCGCCTGGGGACCGACCAGCTCACCGTGGAGGCGCCTGCAGGCCGGTTCGCGGCCGTCGTCGATGGGGACGAGGTGGACATCGAGATGAACGCACCGCGGTTCGACCCCGCGGAGATCCCCATCCGCGCCGATGCACCACTGGTCGACGCACCCGTCGACGGACAGCACGCGACCGCGGTGTGGACCGGTGTGCCCCACCTGGTGCTGTTCGTCGATGGGGTCGAGGACGTTGCACTGGCACAGCTCGCGCCACCGCTTCGCCATCACCCGCTGTTCCCGGAGGGCACGAACGTCACCATCGCCACGCAGACCGAACCACAGGTGTTCGCACAGCGGACGTTCGAGCGGGGGGTCGAAGCAGAGACCCAGGCGTGCGGGACGGGGGCGGTCGCGATCGCGGCGGTCGCCGCGCGGCTGGGGCACGCTGATGCGGCACAGCCGGTGACCGTGCGTCCACCGGGTGGGACCCTGACGGTGCTGCTGCCCGACGCCGGACCCGCCCATCTGATCGGTCCCGTCGCGCACACCGGTGAGCAGACCGTCGATGCATCCCACCTGCTCGAGGCGAGCGGATGAGCGCCCGCTCGCCGGTCGACTTCCTCCGGGAGGCGGTCGCGATCGACTCGAGTACGGATGTCGAGGATATGCGTGCGTTCCTCCGTGATACCCTGGGGGTCGCAGGATTCGACAGCTCGGTGTCATCGGGTGCGGTGTACGCCCACCGTGGCACTGCGGATGCGACGACGCACCTGCTGTTGAACACCCATCTGGACACCGTCCCACCGCACATCCCCCCACGGTGGGACCCACAGACGCAGACGCTGCATGGACGCGGCAGTGCGGACGCGAAGGGGCCACTGGCTGCGATGGTTGAGGCGTTCACGACCGCCGAGGTCCCCGCAGATGTGCGTCTGTCGCTGGTGGTCACGACGGATGAGGAGCTGGACTCCACCGATGCTGCAGCCGTCGACCTCGATCAGACGATGACGATCGTTGGCGAGCCGACCGACCTCTCGCTGGCGCCGGCGGCGAAGGGCCGGTTCGTCGCGACCGTCCAGCTGGCCGGGCAAGCCGGCCATGCGGCGACCCCTGCGGAGTGTCTCAACCCCATCGAATCGGTGGGACCGGCGGTGACGGCGATCCACACGATGGATGCTGATGCGCAGACAGACCCGCTGCTCGGGCCCCCGATCGCGACGGTGACGCAGGTCGACGCGGGTGCGGCAGTCAACCAGATCCCCGAGACGGTCGAGCTCACGGTGGACCGGCGGTCCATCCCACCCGAGACCGCAGTGGCCTTCGAGCAGCGGCTCCAGCAGACGGTCGCAGCGGCGGTGCCCGAGGCGGTCGCGGTGACGACCACACTCGCCGAGCGGTCCACGCCCTTCCTCACCGCGTTCCACACCCCGACGTCCAGCCGGCTGGTCACACAGCTCCGTGCTGCGGTGGCGGCAGCCGGGGCCGACCCGTCGATCACCGCCTTCCCCGCAGCGACCGAGGCGTCGTACTTCGCGGACGCGCCGGTCGTCGTCTTCGGTCCCGGTCGACTGGCCGACGAGGAGGGCCCCATCGCCCACGCCGCGCGCGAGTATGTCGAGACCGCCGCGGTGGAGACAGCAGCACGCGCACTCCGTATGATGATCGAGTCACTGGGTGGTGGGTGATCTGATGCCCGCTGAGGATGCCCCGCTGTACGAGGCGGTGTACCCCTACCCACAGGGTCGGTCCACTGCCCACCGCTTCGCCCAGCATGCGGGCACGCTTGGGTACGATGGGCTGGTCATGCTGGGGGCCGGCCACGTCGACTCCAGCGGATGCGATATCGTCGATGGGGCGGTCCTGTCGGGGCCGGATGTCGCGAGTATGAGCGGGGGACTGCACCAGCTGCGGGCAGCGCACACGGTGCTGCTGGTCGAGGGGGGTGATCATGCCCGGAACCGCTTCGCGGTCGACCACCCCGCGGTGGATGTGCTGGTGGGATCGATCGATGACCGGATGGCCGTCAACCATGTCATCGTCAGGACCGCCCGGGCGCATGATGTGGCGATCGCGGTCGACCTCGGTCCGCTCATGACCGCCGATGGTGGCAGATTGGTCCGGTACCTCCAGCGCTGCCGTGAGCTCATCAGACTGCTGCAGCACGAGGATGCACCCTACGTGATCACCACGGCGGCCCACTCGCACCGGCAGCTGCGGGCTCCCCGAGACCTCACGGCGCTCGCGTCGCTGGTCGATATCGACCCCGCATGGGTGCGGGTGGGGCTGCAGCGATGGGGGCAGATCATCACACACAACCGACGCCGACAGGACGCGCCGGCTGCGGGTGTCACCATCGAGGAGGACCCATGAGACCGCTGCCGAAGCACATGCGTCGGCGGCGCCGCTACCTCGCGGTCCGCCTGGGGTGTCCGCTAGACACCACCCTCGACGCACATGCGGTGCAGGATGCGGTGTGGCAGACAGCACGCCGCATCGGTGGTGCCTCCCTCAGTGCAGCCACGGACCTGCGGGTGATGCGCTTCGAGTCGACGCCCGGCGTGGCGATGGCGCTCGTGCGCACCCCACATGCCGCTGAGACCCGTGCGAGGGGCGTGCTCGCCGCGGTCGATACGGTCGCGACGACGCCGGTCGCCCCGCAGGTGATCGGGACCTGTGGGACGATCGCTGCGTGTGAAGAAAGGTATATGAATCACGATACCCGACCGGTCGATGAACGGGACGTCGCGTTCGACTCCGAGCCCTGTACCGCATTCGTCCAGGGCACGCAGGTGGACATCGTCGGACCGATCGGCGATATCGGCGCGACGCGACTCGATCTCGAGTGAAATCATGCAGGGACAAGCCCAACAGCAGGCGTACGATCGCGGCATCACCATCTTCTCACCCGATGGGCGGCTCTACCAGGTGGAGTACGCTCGCGAGGCGGTCAAGCGGGGGAGCGCGAGCATCGGCATCCGGACCCCGGAGGGGGTGGTTGTCGCTGCGGACAAGCGCTCACGCTCCACGCTCATGGAGCCGACCAGCGTCGAGAAGATCCACAAGGCCGACGACCACATCGGTGTCGCCTCCGCAGGGCACGTCGCCGATGCCCGGCGACTCATCGACTTCGCACGTCGGTCCGCGCAGATCAACCGGTTGCGGTATGGGGAGCCGATCGGCATCGAGACGCTGACGAAGCAGATCACCGACCACATCCAGCAGTACACGCAGGTCGGCGGTGCGCGCCCATTCGGTGTCGCGTTGCTGATCGCAGGTGTCGAAAACGGCAGCCCACGGCTGTATGAGACCGACCCATCCGGGACACCGTACGAGTGGAAGGCCGTCTCGATCGGTGCCGACCGCAACAACCTCCAGGAGTTCCTCGAGGAGCGCTATGAGGACGATCTCTCCCTCGATGCGGCGATCGGGATCGTGCTCGAGGCGATCGCCTCGACCCGCGATGATGGGCTGGATGCAGCGGGAGTCGATGTGGGGGTCGTCCCCGTCGAGACCGGGGCTTACCGGCAGCTCACCAATGATGAGATCGACGAGCACCTCGCGGCACATGATCTGCACGGCGACGGCTCCGACGAGGACGACGACGCCGAGTAATCGGTCAGAACTCTTCTGCGGCGAGGTTCATCAACCACTGCGAGAATGAGTTGCTCTCGGGGTTGACCTCCTCCTCCCCGATGAACGGAGACAACAGGTCACCCGCCATCAGGAGTCCGAACTCCAGGTCCCGCGCAGCGGGACTCAGCAGGTAGGTGGTGTGCCCATCGTGCACAGCCTCCTCGCGCTCGATGAGCTCCGCCTCAGCGAGGGTGCTCGCGATGCGACTCCCCTTGCGGGAGCTGATGTCCAGCTCCTTCCAGAACTCACTCTGGTAGATCCCGCCGGACGACCGGATCAGATCGAGCCCCGCCTGTTCGACCTCGGAGAGCTCCGCTTCTGCCTCTACTGCGCTCATATGCCCACAAACGGTGACGCTGTCATTAAAGCTGCTCGACGAGCGTCTGCGCGGCGGTCGTACACGGTGGACCCGGGGTGTGCTCGACGGTCACCACACCGTCTGTGGCACGTCGGAACACCGAGGCGGAGACGGTCCCCACACCATCCCCACGGTGCAGACACACCGGTGGGTCATGACTCGCCAACAGCGCACGCACCCGCTCGATGAATTCATTGGCCGTCGACTCATCGCGCACCTCCGCACCGAGTGCATCGGCCACCTCCGCTCGGGGCGTCGGATCGGGCAGCCCGGGTGTCTGCGGGTAGCTCTGCCCATCCCGACCGGCGTTCGTCATCACGTAGACCCCAGCACCGAGGTGCTCAGCGCGTAGGGTGCCATCCCACTCGGCATACAGCCCCGCACCGGCGTCCGCATCGAGCACGAGGAGATTGAAGCCATCGTAGGTCTCGGCCTCGACGGTGCTCGCCAGGGTCTGCTCAGCGTCGGTCAGCCCATCCGCAGCCAGCATGTCCACCACCAGCTGCCCGCGTGACCGCTCACCGCCACCCGGGACGGTCACCCAGCGGTTCGCGAGCGCGACGAGGAGCCCGGTCGCGCTGGCGCCCATCCACGTCCCGCCTGCCCGCTCATCTCGCGGTGCGACGATCTGTGGTGTCGGCCATCGGAAGGGGGGCCGTGCGGTCCGCCCACGCTGCTCATCCCGGGTGCCCGCCAGCAGCGCAGGCAGGGTCGGGTACGCATCGACCGCACCGATGATCGTGCACATCGGTCAGGTGTGCCGGAAGCCGCGGTGTCCGGTGAAGCCCATGCCGATCCCGTGCTCATCACAGCGCTCGATGACGGCCGCATCGTTCGTCGACCCCCCGGGTTGGATGATCGCTGCGATCTCCGCGTCGGCGGCCAGGTCGATCGCATCCGGGAACGGGAAGAACGCATCAGAGAACAGCACTGCCCCCGCAGGGTCACCGCTGTCGGCGTGTTCTCGGGCCTTCCGGATCGCCAACTCGACGGCATCCACACGCGAGACCTGCCCCATGCCGATACCCACCGTCGCGGTGCCCTTCGTCAGCACGATCGCATTGGAGCTGACCCGTTTGGTGACCTCCCATCCGAACCCCAGGGCCGCAGCATCGATGTCCACAGGTGCGTCAGTGACCAGCTCCAGATCAGCCGGCGTCAATCGGTACGTATCGGGGTCCTGCCGCAGGTAGCCCCCGGTGATGGGTGTGGTCACGTGCGTGGGTGTGGGCGCAGATGCATCGTAGGTGAGCACGCGGACCGACCCCGCAGCAGCGATCGCCGCCTGTGCCGCATCGGTGACCGATGGCGCGATGACCACCTCCTTGAACGACTCGGTGATGGCGGCGGCCGTCTCTGCATCCAGCGCACGATTGATCCCGACGACCCCGCCGAACGCACTCATCGGATCCGTCGCCAGTGCCTGTCGGTAGGCGGTCGCTGGATCCGCCGCCAGTGCACAGCCGGCGGGGTTCATGTGCTTGATCACAACCGCAGCAGGAGCCTCGAACCGTCGGATGAGCTGCAGCGCTGCGTCTGCATCCAGATAGTTGTTGTACGACAGCGCCCGAGCCTGTGGGTTCAGCTGGTTGCGACCGATCAATCCCCCCGTCTCCGCCCGCTGATCACGGTATAGCACCGCAGATTGGTGTGGGTTCTCGCCGTACCGCAGCACCTGCTCGCGGCGCCCCCGGCGGATGTCCACCTGGGGATGGTCGGTCATCCGGTCGAGGGTGTCATCGCCTGGGAACTCGATCGCACCGGATGCGATCGACCGGATCGCCCGGGGGTATGCGGTGAACTCCGCATCGGTCCGGACGCGATCACGCAGCCGTTCGACGGTGTCCTCCGGGCGCACACGAACGGCCTCCTGGGTGATGATGGGCCCGGTATCGACCCCCTCGGTGACGAGATGGACCGTGCACCCGGTGTACTCCACCCCCGCCTCCAGCACCCGCGCATGCACGTCGAGCCCGGGGAATGCAGGCAGGAGTGACGGATGGACATTGATCGTCGGTGGAGCCTCCTCGAGGTACCGCGTCCCCACGATCTCCATCATGCCGTCGAAGCAGACCACATCCGGTGTGTACTCGATGACCGCACGGGCCAACGCACCATCGAACGCGTCGTTGTCCTCGAAGTCTGTGGGGTCGACGACCGCCACCGCGACATCACGAGCGGTGGCCGCATCGACGATGGGTGCCGCGGGGTCGGTCGCCACGATCGCCGCCAACGTGGCGACGTCATCGACCGTCTCCTGGAGGTGCAGCAGGTTCCGACCACGGTTGCCCGCCACCCCCACATACCGAAGCATACCGGCATTCAGCGGGCACATGGATTGATGATTGCGGTCATGGCACCGGCATGCTTTTTCAACCTGCCCCGGGAGTCGCCGGCATGGACACGTGGCCGCGCGATGACCCACTCTGCGCGGTGGGGCCGGTGGATGGCCGATACGCGGCGGCGACCGCCCCCCTGGTGCGATCGCTGTCGGAGGCCGCACTGATCCGCGGTCGCGTCATCGTCGAGGTGCGCTATCTGCAGGCGCTGGTGCATGAGACCGACCTGCCCATCCCGATGGATGCGGCCGGGCTGACGGCACTGGATACGATGGTCGAGGCGTTCGATGTGGCGGATGCCCGCCGCATCGTCACGATCGAACGGGAGGGGACGCAGACCCTCCCTGCGACCAACCACGACGTGAAGGCGGTCGAGTACTTCCTCCGCGAGCACACCGCCGCTGGTGTGCATCCCTGGATCCACTTCGGACTCACCTCCGCCGATGTGAACAACCTCGCGCGTCGGCTGTGTCTGCAGACGGCCACCCGGGAGGTGCTGGTCCCCGCGATCGGGCGGGTGCTGCGGCGGCTGGATACGCTCGCGGCGGAGTCCGCAGAGATGCCGATGCCCGCACACACCCACGGGCAGCCGGCAACGCCGACGACATTCGGCAAGGAGGTGGCTGTCTACCACAGCAGGCTCGATGGAGCGCGTTCGCGGCTGCAGCAGGCCGTCGATGCGCTGCAGGGCAAGCTTGGCGGCGCGACGGGGACGTATGCTGCACATGTCGTGGCCGCCCCGGATGTCGATTGGCCTGCGTTCGCACACCGCTTCGTCGAGACACTCGGGTTGCGTCCCATCGCCCTCACGACGCAGATCAACCCGGGTGATGACCTCGCCCGCGTGTTGGATGCGAGCGCCGGCATCGATGGCGTGCTGGTCGACCTCGCACAGGACATGTGGGCGTACACCTCCAGGGGCTACCTCCGCCAGGCGGTCGCCGCAGGTGAGACCGGGTCGTCGACGATGCCACACAAGGTGAACCCGATCGACTTCGAGAACGCCGAGGGGAACCTCGAGATCGCCATGGCGCTGTCCCGCGAGCTCTCCCGGTCGGTCGTCCGCTCCCGGATGCAGCGTGACCTCTCAGATTCGACCGCCAAGCGGGCCCTCGGTGAGGCCTTCGGACACATGCTGATCGGCATCGACCGCACCCAGCGCGGACTGCAGAAGGTCGCCCCCGACCCGGCGGCGATGCGTGCGGCCGTCGAGGCCACCCCGGCGGTGCTGGCGGAGGCCGTCCAGTCCGTCCTGCGTGCGGCGGGTGATGCGGACGCGTACGAGCGGGTGCGGGATGCGACCCGCGGGGAGCAGGTCGACCTGCAGGCGCTCTTCGCACTGCTGGATGCCGCGGACGTCGACCCCGTCACCGCCGAGCGGGTGCGGGCGCTCTCGCCTGCGGGATACACGGGGTTGGCAGCGCAGCTCGTTGAGACGTATCTCACCGCTGACCGGTAGCACTTTTCGGGCCGTCGGTGTCACCTCCTACCATGCAGTGTCTCACCGCACGCATGGATGGGTCGCCGCCCACGCTCACCGAGCGCCCGGACCCGACGGTGCCTGCTGGCACCGATGCGGTGGTGGTCCGCACCCTGCGTGTGGGCATCGATGGGACGGACCATGCGGTCGTCACCGGGGCGCATGGGTCGCCACCGACCGACGCCGACCGGATCGTCCTCGGTCACGAGGCTGTCGGTGTCACAGAGACCCCCCACCCGCGGCTCCCGGTCGGGTCCGTCGTCGCCCCACTCGTGCGACGGCCGCGGGATGCAGACACCCCACCGCGGTTGGACATGGCTCCGCCGGCGAGCGTGCATGAGTGTGGGATCGCAGGCGCTGATGGCTTCGCCTGCGAGCGCTTCGTCGCAGACCGCAGATACCTCGTTGCGATCCCCGCATCGCTCGCGACAGCTGGCATCCTCATCGAGCCGCTGTCGGTCGCGCATAAGGCGATCGACCTGGCGATCGCCGCCCGTCGGACGGTGCCGTGGGACCCCGCCCATGCGGTCGTCATCGGCAACGGGTCGTTGGGCCTGCTGTGCACGCTGGCGCTCCAGGAGGACCCCCGCGTCGGTCGTGTGAGCTGCATGGGCCGGCGCGACCGGCCAGACCCGACGATCTCGGTGATCGAGCGTCTGGGGGCGAGCTACCTGGACACCCGCGAGACACCCGTCCCGTCGCTCGCGGAGGCGCCTGAGCCACCCGCGCTGATCATCGAGGCGACGGGGCATGCACCCCACGCATTCGAGACGATCACAGCGCTGGCACCCGGTGGGGTGGGCGCACTGCTGGGTGTGCCCGCGGTTGATGTGCGCGAGCTGGATGTGGGGCGGCTGCACCGCGAGCTGGTCATCGGCAACAAGGCGATCGTCGGCAGTGTGAACTCCGGTCGCGCTGCGTATCTGCAGGCGGTCGAGACGCTCGCGTCGGCTCCCCCGTGGTTCGCCGAGTCGATCATCGACACCGTCGTGCCGCCTGCGGCCGCGCCCGATGCGTTCACCGGTGACGACACCACTATAAAAACCGCCATCGAATTTGCGGCATATGAAGAACGTCGATGACCTGATCGAGTCCGCACAGGAGCTGGCCGACGGTGGCCTCTCCCGTGGGGAGATCGCCGATGAACTCAACGTCTCGCGGGAGACCGCCCGGTGGCTGGTGGGCCAGCAGGAGGCGGCCGACACGCCCGGGTCGGACGGTGTCGCCCCAGTCGGCGCTGACATCCACGTGGACTGGTCGGCGATCGGCCGTGACTCGTACCGGCTGGCACAGGTCGGGGCGGTGATGGCCGACCTCCTGCGCAAGGCGGAGGTCCCCGTGGACCTCACCGTGGGCGTCGAGAAGGCCGGGGTGCCGCTGGCGACGGTGATCGCGGAGACGATGGACACCGACCTGGCGTCGTACACACCGGCGAAGCACCACTGGGAGGAGGGCGACATCGCCGACCTCGGTGGCTCCTTCTCGCGGAACTTCGCGACGATCCGTGGCCGTGACTGCTACATCGTCGATGACACGATCACCTCGGGGACGACCGTCCAGGAGACGATCGATGCCATCCGTGAGGAGGGTGGCGAACCCGTCGCGTGCGTCGTCATCGTCGACAAGCAGGGTGTCGACAGCATCGACGGGGTCCCCGTCTACTCGCTGATCGATGTCGTCCGGGTCGACCGCACCAGCGGATGAGGGCGTGCGGCTTTTGCTGCTGGCTGTGCTGTGTAGGATATGCCGTTCACACCACATCCTGACCTCTCCGAGGCGGAGGTCGCAGAGACGGTCGAGTCGACGATCGCCGAGCATGACGTCGCCATCTTCATGAAGGGGAACCGGACCTTCCCGCAGTGTGGGTACTCCCAGCGCGCCGTGCAGCTGATCGGCCAGTACACCGATGCGTTCGCCGATGTCGATACCCTCGCGGCGCTGGATGCGTTCCGCAATGCACTGGCTGCCCACAGCGGGTGGGAGACCATCCCTCAGGTGTACGTCGATGGCGAGTTCATCGGCGGCAGCGACATCATCGCCGAACTCGAAGAGCGTGGGGAGCTCGCGCCGCTGCTCGCCGACTGACGGATGATGCCCCTATTTTAGGTACCGTCGCCCGCCTCCTGCGGTATGGAGAACGGAGCCGGCGAACCGGTGGCGGTGGTGACGGCGTCGAGCCGTGGCCTCGGGAAGGCAGCGGCAGCCGCACTTCTTGCGGCAGACAGCCATGTCGTGGTCAACGGCCGTGATCCAGACCGGCTGGAGGCGACGGTCGAGGCGCTCGACGATGTCGGGGCCGGGACCGTGGTGGGCGTCCCCGGGGACATCACGGATGCGGAGACGGGCCCGCGACTCGTCGATGCGGCCATCGACCACTTCGGGCGACTCGACACCCTGGTCACGTCCGCGGGTGGGCCGCCCTCCGGCCCGTTCGAGACGACCAGCGATGGGCAGTGGTACGATGCGTACGATCTGCTCGTCATGAGTGTGGTGCGCATCGTGCGAGCGGCCGCACCACATCTGCGGGCGGGCGACGGGGGCTCGATCACCATGATCACCTCCCGGGCGGTCAAGGAGGCCCAACCTGGCATGGTGCTGTCGAACGCCGTGCGCATGGCGGTGCTGGGGCTGTCGAAGACGCTCTCGCAGGAGTTCGGGCCACAGATCCGCGTGAATGCCGTCCTCCCTGGCTACCATGCGACCGGCCGGATCGAGGAGCTGACCACGGCAGCGGTCGAGCGTGGGGAGTACCCCTCGGTGGATGCGGCGATGGCCGCTCGCGGCGAGTCGAACCCACTGGGTCGGGTGGGTGACCCGCAGGAGCTGGGTCAGACGGTCGCGTTCCTCGCCTCATCGCGTGCGTCGTACATCACCGGCGTGGCGCTGCCGGTCGATGGTGGTGCCACCGGGGGGACGCTCTGATGTCCACCCTCGGTGGGCTGGCGGGGTCGCAGTACTACCTGTGTCGGTCGACCGACGGTGTCGCGTACTATGGACGGGATGCGGAGCTGCTGCGGCTGGACCGCATCCTCCCCGGCGTCGATACGATCGCAGCAGTCCTCGGGTCGACCCACCAGCTCGATCCGACCGCGTTCGATGAGCTGCCGACGGTCCCCCGTGCACACATCGAGCTGGGTCGCCCTCTGGGAGATGCGGGCAAGCGCTTCGGTATCGGGCTGAACTACGCGGAGCATGCAGCCGATCTCGACGAGGAGCGACCTGCGGAACCCGCGAGCTTCTTCAAACCCGCAACGGCCGTGACGGGTCCACGAGGTCCGATCCGCCTGCCCGATCCTGCGATCACGGAGCGGGTGACCGCGGAGGCCGAACTGGCCGTCGTCATCGGACGGACCTGCCGCGATGTGAGCGTGGCCGACGCACCGGGCGTCATCGCGGGGTACATGCCGGTCATCGACATGACCGCCGAGGACGTGCTGGCGGAGAACCCCCGCTATCTCACCCGGTCGAAGAGCTTCGACAGCTTCCTCGTCCTCGGTGACCGTATCACGATGCTGCCGCCGACGACGGACCTCGATCCGGTCACCGTCCGCACCCGCATCGACGGGGAGGTCATCGCCGAGAACACCGTCGAGCACATGCTGTACGATCCGCTCGAGCTCGTGGCCTTCCACTCGCGCATGATGACGCTGGAGGCGGGTGACCTCATCTCGACAGGCACACCAGGAGCCGGTGTGATCAGCCCCGGATCGGTCGTCACCGCCGAGGTCGAGGGGGTGGGGTCGCTGCGAACACCGGTCGTCGCACATCAGCCCACGGAAGGGTGACCCCTTTAAGCGCGGCTCCCCTACTTGAAGCAGAGACGTCGTCAGGCGACGACTGGCCTCGATTCAAACAATGTCAGGACGCGTATACCGACTCCATTCCACCCTGGAACTGCCACTCGAGGACCTCGAGACGTTCGTCGATGAGGAGGCCGAGCTCCCCGAGGAGATCGCGGGACTCTCGCTCACGCGACGGAACAACACGCTCATCCTCAAAGCGGAGGCCGCAGACGAGTCACTCAGCAAGTACACCCCGACCGCCCAGCTGAAGGCCTCCGTCTCCGAGAACCGTGTCTATGAGGAGGAGCCGCCGCGACCGGGCTCGCCGAAGTGGAACGATGAGGACTTCGAGATCCCCTCCGAGCTGGTCGAGTACGCCTGCTTCAAGGGCAACCTGGAGACGGTCCTGCAGAACACGGCGGTGCAGTACCCAATGTTCCAGATCTTCCAGCAGATCGCAGCCCGCGCGGAGAAGGGGACGGTCACCGCGATCAGTGCGGTCGACGAGGAGCTCGTCGCATACCGCGTCGTCGAGGGGGAGGAGCGCCCGGCGACGATCGAGGTCGTCGAGACCACCGCACAGACAGAGGGACAGGCGAACGGTATCAACTGGCGCGACAACGAGTTCATCTCGGACTGAGGATGCCATCGTCTGCGGACCTGCGGTCCGCGATCGATGCGGGCATCACCGCTGCGGACCCAGCCACCGTCATCGAGGCGCGGCTGTCCGTCGATGGCACCAGCCTGCTCCTCGATGAGCAGGTGCTGTGGGACGGCGATGGACGCCTGTACGTCATCGGTGCAGGCAAGGCAGCTGGACGGATGGCAACGGCGACCGCAGCGGTATGCGGTGCACGGATCACCGAAGGTGTGGTCATCGGGCCTGAGGCGATGCAGGCGGGCCCCATCCGCCTGCTAGAGGGGACGCACCCCACCCCGTCGGCCCAGACGGTGCGTGCGACCCGCACGGTTCGAGGGCTGTGTGCTGCCGCTGGCCCCGGTGACCATGTGCTGTGCCTGCTCAGCGGCGGGGCCTCATCATACCTGAGCGAGCCGGCGGACCCGCTGTCGCTGTCGGACCTCCAGGCGACGACCGAGGTACTGCTAGCTGCGGGGCTGCCGATCGGGGAGGTCAACACCGTCCGCCGGCACTGCTCTGCGGTCAAGGGCGGGCTGCTCGCGCAGCAGTGCGCCCCCGCATCCGTCACGACGCTTGCGGTCAGCGATGTGGTCGGCGATCATCCCCCGGCGATCGGCAGCGGTCCCACCGTCGGAGACCCCACGACGTACACCGACGCCTGTGACATCCTCGAAGGCGCCGCAGCAGCGGTCCCCCCGGCGGTGCGGGCACACCTGCGCGCGGGTGCGGCGGGCGATCTCCCCGAGACCCCTGCTGTCGTGGACGATGCGTCGTTCCACATCCTCGCCGGTGGCCAGACCGCGGTCGATGCGGCAGCGGCACATCTGCAGGCGATGGGATGGGCGACCACCGTGGGACCCGCCGACCTCGCCGGCGGTGCCACGACGGTGGCGCAGCGACTGCTCGATCTGGTGACCGATCCCCCCTTGGCCGTCGTCGCGGGTGGGGAGGCGACCGTCCAGCACGATGGGACGGGCCGCGGTGGCCCCACGCAGGAGGTCGCCCTGCGGGTCGCAGACCAGCTCGAGTCCGGCTGGGTCGCTGCGGTGGACACCGATGGCGCCGATGGCTCGACCGATGTGGCGGGCGCACTGGTGCCTGCTGGGCCGCTCGATGCCACACTGCACGATGCGCTGGCGGCCCATGATGTGTACGGGCCGCTCGCAGATCGGGGGTGGCACATCCACACGGGCCCGACGGGGACGAATGTGAATGACCTGTACATCCTGACCGTCTCATAACGCCTAATGTGGTCCCTCCGGTAGCGGCCCATGAGATGCCCGATGCGTTCCCCGCGTACGTGACCGTCGACTACAGCGCCGGCGCCGGAGAGAGCCCCGCGACGTACCCCGACCTGCCGGCGAAGATCGAGCAGGCCATCGAGGTGTGCCGCACCGCCCTCGAGACGTATGAGCATCCGGCGGTCATGTGGACCGGGGGCAAGGATTCGACGCTGACGGTCTACCTGCTGCGCGAGACCGCCCGGGAGTACGACCTGCCGGTACCACCGGCGGTGTTCATCGACCACTTCCAGCACTTCGATGCGATCCACAGCTTCCTCGAGCGCTGGGCGGACCGCTGGGACATCGACCTGCACATCGCTCAGAACGCGGATGTGGGCGCATACGTCGATGCACATGACCTGACCCCCGGATCGGAGATCCCGATCGACGCCCTCTCCGCACACAACCAGCACCATGTCCGCGACCTGCTGGAGGTGGATGAGGAGACCTTCCCCTTCCTGCTGGACACCTACGTCGGCAACCATCTGCTGAAGACCGTGGCGCTGAACGACACGCTCGAGACGCAGGGGTTCGACGGGGTGATCTCGGGTGTCCGGTGGGATGAGCAGGCCGCCCGTGCGGATGAGACGTTCTTCTCCCCGCGACATGACCCCGAGATCTACCCCCCACATGACCGTGTCCACCCGATCTTGCAGTTCGAGGAGACCGCCGTGTGGGACACCTTCTGGCAGTACCTCGTCCCAGAGGCAGTCCCTGCGTACCCCGCGGGGCGGCTGCCGGCATCGGCGGCGGACCTCCCCGCGGGCATCACTGTCGATGACCTGCCCGTGCCACCCCAGTACTTCGAGGGGTTCCGGTCGCTGGGCAGTGCGGTCTCGACAGAGCGGACCGCCGAGACGCCCGCGTGGCTGCAGGATATGGCCAACACGACCGAGCGGGCCGGCCGTGCACAGGACAAGGAGGACCTCATGGGGCGGCTGCGCGATCTCGGGTACATGTGATGGCGCCCCCCGCGTGGGTCGGGCTGTTCAGCGGCGGGAAGGACTCATCATGGGCGGTGCACCGTGCACAGGAGGCGGGACTGCCGGTGCGGTCACTGCTGACGGTCCATGCGCCCCCGGCGTCCTACATGTACCACGTCCCGGCGACGCGGCTGTGTGCGCTCGCCGCGACGGCGATGGACCTGCCGCTGGTCGAGGTGGCCTACGATGGCCCCGACCCCACGGTGGCGGCCGATGCGGGCGACCAGGGGGATGCGGAGGTCGCCGCGTTGGAGGGTGCATTGCGCTCGTATGATAGGGAATGCGACGGCTGTCTCATCGGTGTGACCGCCGGCGCGATCGCGAGCCGGTTCCAGACCGACCGTATCCGCGCGCTGTGCGATCGCCTCGCGATCGACCTCTACGCCCCGCTGTGGCAGGCGGATCCAGAGGAGTTGGGACGGTCGATGATCGACGCCGGCTTCGACATCCGCATCATCCAGGTCGCGGCGGCGGGGCTGGATGCTGGGTGGCTGGGCCGGCGACTCGATCATGATGCACTCGATGAGCTGCTCTCGCTGCACGATGAGGTGGGTGTGCACCCGCTGGGCGAGGGTGGTGAGTACGAGACGCTCGTCGTCGATGGGCCGCACATGCAGCAGCGGATCGAGATCAGTGGCGAGCCCCACTTCGCAGACGGTGCCGGCCGGCTCACGATCACGGACGCCCGCCTCGTCACCTAGCCGTCGATCCTCGAGTACGCGCCGATGAGTGCACCATCGAGCCGCAGCCCCTGCAGCCGTGCACCCTCATCGACGATCGATGTGGAGATGTGCGAGTCGACGACCTCCGCACCATCGAAGATCACGCTCGCATCGACCGTCGAGTCGGTGACCGTCGCCGTCCCCAGGACCTGCGTCCCCGGAGCGAGCGTGCTCCCGGTCACTGTCGCCGCCGGCGAGCAGTAGGTCTCCCCGTCCAGATACCACGCGACTGCGTCCAGGTAGCTCGCCGGTGTGCCGATGTCGAACCACGCCCCATCGAAGGTGAACGCCTCGACGGTCCGTGCCGCCTGCAGCCACTGGATGAACCACCCCGGTTCGTCTGGGTTGTTCCCGTCTGCGAGGTAGACCGGCAACAGATCGAGGGTGGCCGCAGGCAGCCCATAGCAGGCGATCGAGACCAGCGAGCTCTCCGGATGCTCTGGCTTCTCGGTGAACGCTGTCACGACCGTCCCATCCAACTCGATCACCCCGTAGGGGCGTGCGGCGGCGGGCTCGCCCACATCGTACGCGGCGATGACCGGCCCCTCGGTGGCCTCGAAGAAGTCGATGAACTCACCCACAGCGAACGACAGCAGGTTGTCCCCCGCGATCACGACGAGGTCGTCTGCGACCCCCTCGCGGTCGACCAGCTGTGCGAGCGCACCGATCACCCCGAACTTCTCGTCCTCATCGGTGGTCTGCTCGACCGATAGCTGCGGTTTGCGATACGGCCGCTCGGCGAGGAACCCCTCGAAGTGCGGTGCGAAGCGGGCGTTCGTCGAGACGAACACACGGTCGATCCGTGGGTCGGCCTCCAGCTCGGCAAAGATGATGTCGATGACGGTCTCCTCGCCGATCGGCAGGAACATCTTCGGTCGGTGACGCGTGATCGGCCACAAGCGTGTCGCATAGCCGCCTGCGAGGACAACAGCATCCATCGCCGGAGGATGCGATGGTGCGAGTAAGTGCTTTGCCTTCCGTCAGTCGTCGCCCCGCGGGCTGGTGATCTCGACTGCCCCCTCCTCGACGGTCACGTTGATCAGCGTCTTCACGTGATGGTCGGTGTCGTCGATCTTGTTCGGCCCCTCCTTCTTGATCACCGCGACGGTGTCGACGATATCCGCCCCGATCTGCTCGAGTGCGTCGAGGACAGCCACCATCGTCCCGCCCGTCGACAGCACATCATCGAGCACGAGCACCCGGTCACCCGCCTCCACGTCGTTGATGTACATCTCGTTGCTCGCATACCCCGTCTGCTGGCTCAACGGCATCTCCCCATCCAGGCCGTACTGCCGCTTCCGGATGACGACGAGTGGGATGTCGGTCATGAGCGAGACGGCCGTCGAGATGTGGATCCCCATCGCCGCGGGCGTGACGATCTTGTCCACGTCGGTGAGGTCCGCCTTGCGGATGATCTTGATCACGATCTCGCGGAGCAGTCCCGGTGTGAGCATCGGCACCCCGTCACTGATCGGGTGGACGAAGTACTCGTACTCACCTTTCTCGATGATCGGGGCTTCCAAAAGGGACTCCCGGAGCAGGTCCATGTCGCCGGTACCGAAGCTTCTCAATAAAAGATGGCGGTTACCCCGATGGTGCGGTCGCCTCGGCGAGACTCACCGTCCGTCCGCCATCGCCCACCCAGTGGACATGGAGGGTCTCGCCGGCCCAGGGGGCGCCATCGGCGGTCCGGACGGTGATCGGCGCGCCCACCTGTAGCTGTGCGGGCCGCGTCACGGTGACGTTCCGGGCGGTGTCGATGCGGACCGCAGCTGCGTCTATCGGCATCCCCCCGGTGTGCGTCACCATCGCCTGATCCGCCTCGAAGCTGACGGAGACAGCGGCGATCGGTGGTTGCTCGGTCAGCTGGTCGCCGTAGGAGAGCACCGCCGCCCCGACCATCGATCCCAACAGCACCGTCACCGCGACCATCATCACCGCCCCCACGACCGGGGAGATCGCTCGTTCGCTGTGTGCGTGCATCGTCGCGGCTGCGTCGCTGTCCGATTTGAACCATCGGACAGCCGAGAGCGGAAGAGGTATTTGACCACTGGATGGAGGTGCTGGCATGTTCAACGGTCTCATCGTGCGTCCCCCGGGGTGGTGGGATGGCTGAGCCTGCACGGGTGCTGGTGCCCGTCGGTGTCTCGCGCACGATGCGGCAGACGGTCGGATACGCCCTCGAGTCGGTGCTCGCAGCGGAGACGGACGACCCGACGGTCCACCTCGTCGCGGTCGCCCGCTGGCGCGGTGACGCCCCCGCTGCGGCGCGAGCTGCCACCGAGCGGCAGCTCGAGCTGGCCGCCACCTGGGTCGAGGAGGGGGTCGAGGGTGGCGGTGTGGAGTCACTCACGCTCGAGACGGCCATCGTCGGGACCGACCGCTACCTCTTCAGCCCCGACGACATCGCCGCGGTGCTTGGGGCGTACTGTGACGAGCATGCCCTCGAGCGGATCATCATCGACCCCGAGTACAGGCCGGCGGGGAGCGCACCGCTGCTGGTCTCTCTGGAGGCTGCACTCGACGCTGCAGGGTACGCGATCGAGGAGGCACCCGTCGAACGGACGACGGCCCGCGCGCCGCTGCAGCGAGGCACGTCCCTCGGGGGCCGTGTGGGCGTGGCGGTGGTGACCTTCGCGTTCTACCTCGCGATCGCGGGGTCGACCAGCACCTTCGAGGTGGTCACGGCGACGATCACCGCCGCGTTGGCGGGCTGGATCTTCGGGCCGATCACGCTGGCTGCACCGACACCGGTGCGCGTGCTCGTCGGTCGGAGCAGCCGCCTGGTGCTGTTCGTCCCCTACCTCATCTTCCAGATCCTCATCGCGAACGTCCAGATCGCCCGGATCATCCTGGCACCACAGCTGCCGATCGCCCCACGGCTCGACCGGCTGGAGGCGGCGGTCTACGGTGGACTGCCGGTGACGACCCTCGCGAACGCGATCACGCTCACCCCCGGGACGCTCACCGTCGACGCCGACGGTGAGGGGCTCGTCATCCACTCGCTGACGGCCGGCTCACGCGATGACCTCGCCGCCGGTGGGCTCGAGCGGGCGGTGCGATTCATCTTCTACGGACGGGAGGCCACCCGCATCGATGCCCCCGCAGACCGTGATGCGATCACCGCCGTTGAGGTCCCCGACCGATGATCGATCTGACGCTCGTGTCGGTGACGGTGGCGTTCATCCTGTTCGCCCTCGCACTGGTGTACCGCGCGGTGGTGGGCCCGACGATGCAGGACCGCGTGATCGCCGTCAACGCGATCGGGACGAACACCGTCGTGATCCTCGCACTCATCGCGGTGATCGCCGGCGAGCAGATGTTCCTGGATGTCGCGCTCGTGTACGCACTGCTGAACTTCCTGCTGAGCATCGCGATCTCGAAGTTCACCGTCGAGCGCGGTGGGGTGATCTAGATGTCGCCGCTGGAGGTCGCCGCGATCGTGTTGCTGGTGGGCGGGGCGTTCTTCGGGTTCGTCGCCGTCGTGGGTGTGCTGCGGCTGCCCGATCTGTACAGCCGTGCCCATGCCACCTCGAAGAGTGACACACTGGGGGTGCTGCTGACGCTCATCGGGGTGTCGATCATCTTCGACGCACAGCTGGCGACGATCAAGGCGCTGCTGCTGGCGGTGTTCCTCTTCGTGACGAACCCGACCGCCGCACACGCGATCGCGCGGTCCGCGTACGACCAGGGGATCGCCCCCGTCATCGGGAGGCAGCGCTGATGGAGCTCCCGCTGCAGGTGCTGCTCGTGCTGCTGGTGGTCGCTGCGCTGGCGGCGACGGTCCTCCGGGACGTGCTGAGTGCGATCATCGTCTTCACGATCTTCAGCCTCGCCGCATCGGTCACCTACGTGCTGCTATCCGCGCCGGATGTGGCGCTGACAGAGGCGGCCGTCGGTGCGGGGATCACCAGCGTGCTGTTCCTCGTGACGATCGCGAGGACCGTCCGCCCCGTCGGTGACCGGCTGCTGATCGCGGTCGATGCACGCGCAGCGGTCGCGGCGGTCGCACTCGCCGGCGTGCTGGCGGTGGGTGTCGCCGGATTGCCGCCTGCGGGTGCCGCGGACAGTGTGGTCGCCAGCGGCCCCGTCACGAGCTACTACCTGACATCGGCGTATGTGGACACGGGTGTCAAGAACGCGGTGACGGCGGTCCTCGCCGCGTACCGGGGCTTCGACACCCTGGGCGAGGCGGTCGTGGTGATCGCCGCGGGCATCGCGGTGCTGCTCGTGCTGCACCAGGAGGACCTCGCATGAGCGAGACCGGAGTCTACACCGAATCGACGGTCATCATGACGACCGTCCGGCTGGTGGCGCCGTTCGTGTTCACCTACGGGCTGTTCATCATGTTCCACGGTGCGGACACCGCCGGTGGTGGGTTCCAGGGCGGGGTGGTCG
>Ga0209923_1000005_pt1 | contig 162542 bp, 177 predicted proteins | sample SalPon1_A_H2O_MG_FD_185696 | JGI IMG/M metagenome (GOLD analysis project Ga0209923, IMG submission 185696) | Salt pond water microbial communities from South San Francisco under conditions of wetland restoration - Salt Pond MetaG R1_A_H2O_MG... | ecosystem: Environmental > Aquatic > Non-marine... | reverse complement strand
AGACAGATGAGCGGAGGTATCAGACCCTAACGGATGGGGCCCAGCGGTTTCCGCGGGCGAGTTTGGAATGATGTACCCCAGGACCGTACGGCACGGATCAGAACCTCATCTGCATACATGGGCAGAGCACAGCATGTCACGGTCTTGGATGGCGACCCCATTCCCAACCTCTCCGTTGGATTCGGGGGAGTGTGGTCTTGGAATGGCAACGCTCCCATCCCCACCACGTGTCGAGGACGTCGTCGGTTGCAAGGCTTATCTGATCCATGGAATCCGTTGGTCGACACCTACTGGTAGCACCTATTGGGTGAGGGGGACCCGAACCGCGATACCGACTCGGAGGAAGTCTGCCACTACCATCGCCTATATTCCGTACCGTGGTGTGGATTCTGGTGTTCGTTAGGCAATCTGTACACCGTATAGTACTATATCAAATGGTGTCGGTGCAGCGCCCCCAGATTCCCAGACATTAAGCCTGAAACGGCGCAAGCTGGGTCAATGCGGCTCGAACACAGCTTCCTACCGGTCGAGGGCGTCGGCGAGACCCGTGAGCGGCGACTGTGGGAAGCTGGTGTCGAGCGTTGGGACCTGTTCGACCCCGCGTCAGCGCCGGTGGGGCCGACGACGGCCGACCGGATCATGGCGTTCCTGGATGTGGCGCATGAACGACTGCAGGCAGCGGACACGCACTACTTCGCAGAACGCTTGCCATCCGCGGAGACGTGGCGCCTCTACGAGGATTTCCGGGATGAGACGGTCTACTTCGACATCGAGACCACGGGGCTCGACAGCCGCCACGCGGTCGTCACCACTCTCTCTGCGTACCAGGGTGGGCAGATGCGGACACTTGTGCGAGACCGCGATCTCACAGCCTCGCGGGTCGAGCAGCTGCTGACGGAGGCACCGCTGATCGCCTCATTCAACGGTGTGCAGTTCGACGTCCCGTTCCTCGAGGACAGCCTGGGTGTCACCATCGAGACCCCGCACCTCGACCTGCGCTACCCCTGTTCGCGTCTGGGGCTGAAGGGGGGGCTCAAGCGCATCGAACAGCTGCTCGGGATCAGCAGGGGGTCCAGCGGTGTCGACGGCCGGGATGCGATCCGGCTGTGGCGCATGTACGACCGCCGTGGTGATGGCGATGCACTCGACCGGCTGGTCGCCTACAACCAGGATGACACCGAGAACCTCCAGATGCTCGCGGACGTGGTCGCCCATGAGCTGCATCAGACCACCGCGGGGACGCTGCTGTCGGACCTCCCGCACTTCGGCGACCCCCGACAGCGCTCAGGCTGAGTTGCGGAGGATGTCCCCGATCTGCCGTGGGTGCGCAGGGATCGACGGGTCGGGATCGACCAGCCGGAGGACGTCTGCATCCGTCGCAGCAGGGTACGGCTTGCCGGTCGCCTCCTCGATGATCGCGCGCTCGAGCAGGAACGATGTGCCCTCGTAGGTGACCTCGACACCCTGATCGGTGAAGTGGAGATCGGTCATACCCGGCGATGCCTCGCCCGCCTACTTCATGCTGGTGTGACACTGGCCAACTCGCAACCTACTTGGCTGGTGTGAGAATCATCCCGGTATGCGACGGATCGCGCTGGCGGGCAAGCCCAATGCGGGCAAATCGACCTTCTTCTCCGCGGCGACGATGAGCGATGTCGAGATGGCGAACTACCCCTTCACGACGATCGACCCGAACCGGGGGGTCGCCCATGCACGGACGCGATGTCCCTGCAACGACCGTGATGCCGACTGCGGGATCTGTCGGGAGGGGGCCCGGTACGTCCCCGTGGAGCTCGTTGACATCGCAGGGCTGGTCCCCGGTGCACACACGGGGCGGGGACTGGGCAACCAGTTCCTCGATGCGCTGACGACCGCCGAGGCGATCGTGACCGTCATCGATGCGGCGGGTGCGACCACTGCGGAGGGTGAGCCTGTGGCGGTGGGGACGACCGACCCGCTTGAGGAGGTGGCGTTCATCGAGGAGGAGCTGGAGGCGTGGATGGCGCAGATCATCGCCGACAACTGGACCTCGGTGCGCCGCAGCGCGCGCGCACCGGGGTTCGACCTGGACGGGGCGCTGGCGGATGTCCTCAGCGGCCTCGGCATCACCGACCGGGTCATCACCGCGGTGCTGCGGGAGGCCGAATACCCCACCCAGGTGGACGCGTGGGGGGACACGGAGTTCACCATGCTCGCCCGGGCGGTCAGACAGCGGGCCAAACCGATCGTCGTCTGTGCGAACAAGGTGGACATCGCACCGACGGAGACCGTGGCTGCCCTCGAGGAGGAGACAGAGGCAGTGATGACCGCAGCGATCGCCGAGCGGACGCTGCGGCGCGGTGTCGACGCGGGTATGCTCGACTACCGGCCCGGTGATGATAGCTTCCGGGTGACACAGGATCTCGATGAGCAGCAGCGCGCGGGGCTGGATGCGATCGCAGAGCTGCTGACCCGATACGGGTCGACCGGGGTGCAGGCGACGATCGACCGCGCGGTCTACGACCGCCTGGAGCTGATCACCGTCTACCCCGTCCAGAACGAGACGCGGTGGACGGACGCCAGCGGACAGATGCTGCCGGATGCGCTGTTACTACCCGCGGGGGCGACACCGCGGGACCTCGCGTACGCGGTGCACTCGGACATCGGTGAGGGGTACCTGCACGCCGTCGACGCACGCACCCAGCGGCGGATCGGCGAGGCGACCACGCTCGAGGAGGGTGCGGTCGTGAAGATCGTCTCCACCGCCGACTGATCAGAGCGATGCGAGCGCCGTCTCCATCCGATCGAGGCCCTCCTCCAGGGTCGCCATCTCAGTCGCGAAGCTGATGCGCACGCGGTCGGCACCCGCAGCGCCAAAGGCGTCGCCGGGGACGACGAGCACGTCGTTCTCGATGCACGCCTGCGCGAACCCCTCGGGGACCTGCGGCATCGCGTAGAACGCCCCGCCCGGCGTGGGGACCGACAGGCCCATCGCCTCGAGCCGCCCGACGACGACGTCCCGCCGCCTGGCGAAGGTCGTCGTCATCTCGGTGACGATGTCCTGAGGCCCCTCCAGTGCCGCACGGAGTGCGACCTGCGAGACGGCGGTCGCACACGCCTGGGCGTACTGGTGCACCCGGAGCATGCGTGTGACCCGGTCGGGGGAGCCGATGACCCATCCGATGCGCCACCCGGTCATCGAGAACAGCTTCGATGCGGAGTTGACGACCACGACGTGCTCCCCCGCACCCCCCTCGAGCGCCGAGCGGAACGTGCCGTCGAAGACGGTGTACTCGTACACCTCATCCGAGATGCACAGCGTCTCGCTCTCCGCGGCCAGCGCGGCGAACGCGTCGATGTCCTCGGGGGGTGAGACCGCCCCGGTGGGGTTGCCCGGTGAGTTGATGATGAACGCCACGGTGTCATCGGTCATCGCCGCGGCGACCGCCGCAGGGTCGAGCGTGAGATCATCGCGCAGGGGCACCGGCACCGGCCTCCCACCCGCGAGCCGGACGAGCGCGTCGTATGAGACGAAGCCGGGGTCGGGGATGAGCACCTCATCGCCCGGGCTGACGTGCGCCATGATCGCGATGTGCAACGCCTCGGAGCCGCCGGCGGTGAGGATGATCCGCTCGGGCTCGATGGGGACGCCCTGGTCGCGGCGGCTCTTCGCGGCGATCGCCTGACGGGTCGCCAGCTGCCCGTTGTTGGGGGTGTACGCATCGACCTCCCCGGCCTCGATCGCCGCAGTGGCGGCCGCCCGCACGTGCGCGGGGGTGGGGAAGTCGGGCTGGCCGATCCCCAGGTTGATCGAGTCGGGGCCGGCGACCTCGAAGAGCTCCCGGATCGCGCTGATGGAGATGGACTCCACCCGCGGGGCGAACTGGACCATACGGGGAGGTGCGGGGTGGTGGGCATAGCTGTTGGGCATCCGGAGGCGAGGGTTCTTGCGGTCACCGCGCGAGAACCCCGGTATGGACACCGCCGCGGACGCACGGAGGGGCCATCCGTGAGCCGCGGTGGGCCCACCCGGTCTACGCGGCGCCTGTTGTCGATCGCCATCGTCATGCTGCTGGTCATCAACGGCGGCCTGCTCGCGGGGATGCTGCTGAGCCCACAGCCGGCGGGGCCCGACACCGCAGCGGTGTATGCGGATGCGGCGCCGTCGGTGGCGACGATCTACGTGATGGAGGCCGGGGGCGAGCGACAGGGGTCCGGATGGATCTACGATGACCGGCACATCGTGACGAACCAGCACGTGACGGGGGAGGACCCCCGGCGCATCTTCGTGCGCTTCCAGGGGGGACAGTGGTCGGAGGCGACGCTTGTGGGCGCGGACGTGCACACCGACCTGGCGGTGGTGACAGTCGAGGAGATGCCGGCGGCAGCGACCCCACTCCCGCTCGCTCCGGCACCACCGGCGATCGGCGCGCATTCGGTCGCGATCGGCTCGCCGGAGGGGACCAAGCAGACGGTCACCGCAGGGGTCATCAGTGGGCTGAACCGCTCGAATGCGGCGCCGACACAGTTCCTCGTGACCGACATGATCCAGACGGAGGCCTCACTCAACAATGGCGACAGCGGGGGTCCGCTGCTCGATGCGGAGGGCCGGGTGATCGGGGTGGTCCGCGCCACCTTCGGTGAGAACATCGGCTATGCGGTCTCGGCGGCGACGGTGAGGGAGGTCGTCCCCGTGCTGATCGCCGACGGGGAGTACCTCCATCCCTACCTGGGCGTCGAGACGGTGCCGATGACGGCGCCGCTGGCGGTCGCCAACGACCGGCCCTACCACGCGGGGGTGGGGGTGGTCCAGACGATCCCCGACACGCCCGCCGCGGACGCACTGCTGGGTGGGGGTGGGGGGTCGGTCACGGGGGACGGTGTCACCCGACCGGCGATCGGGGATGTGATCATCGCGGTGGCCGGACACCCCGTCGCCGACAACGAGCGGCTGGGGACGCTCCTGCGTCGCCACGGGCAGCCGGGCGAGCCGATCACGCTGACGATCATCCGTGATGGGACCGAGCGCACGCTCGAGATCACCCCCACCGTCCGACCGCCACCGGGCTAGAGGCGGCGCTGCCGCCCGCGGGGCACCGTCGAGCGGAGCTCGCCGCGCAGATACAGACCCACACCCAGGGGGACCTCCCGGCCCGCGACCGCCGTCGCTGCGATCAGGTACCCCCAGTCCCCCTCCCACCCGGGGCGGTCGACCGACTCGCCCGCGATGAACCGGCGGGTCTCCGCGTCGGAGAGGCGGATGACGTTCCGCGTCGCACGGTCTCCGAAGCGCTGGACGGCGTTCGTCGATGGCTTCCAGTGCTCCTGGCGGACCCGCATGAAGCGCATCCCGAGCGCCTCGACAGGGGTGGGGTCGGTGGCCTCGCCCGCGAAGACCCACAGCTTGCCGTTGCCCTTCTCCCAGAAGCTGTACCCGGCCCAGGTCTCCGGTGCGATGCCGAAGCGATCGGCCCACCACGCGCAGATCGCCGCACGGTGCGGGCGGTCGGGGTCGGTCTGGGCGCTGGCATCGGGGGCGACACGGTCGAACCGTCCACCGTCGTTCTGGGTCATCCGTCCACCCGCAGCCGTGCCAGATAGAAGCCGCCGGTGTCGTTCTGGTGTGGGTAGATCCGGACGGTCTCGCGCAGGCTGGCATCGAAGCGCATCGTGCCGTACCGCTGCAGGCCCGGCGCCGCCTCCAGCCCCGCCGGCAGCGCGACCGGCTCGAGGCTGCAGGGATGACTGGCGAGGACGGCGTCGACGACGGCCTCGTTCTCCTCGGGGGCGAACGTGCAGGTGGCGTAGACGACCACACCACCGGGGCGGGTCAGCTCGACGGCCCGACCCAGCAGGGCGGTCTGCACCGGCTGCAGCCCCCGGTGGCCCTTCGGGTCCCAGTCGGCGACGATGTGGGGGCTCTTCCGCAGCGTGCCCTCGCAGGAGCAGGGGGCATCGACGAGCACGCGGTCGACGGGGCGCTCGGGGCCCAGCGGCTTCAGCGAGAGGTGCCGACCGTCCTGATGGGTCACGACGAGGTTCGTCACCCCGAGTCGCTCGCTGTTGTGCCGCAGCGCCGACAGGCGGCCGAGGTTGACGTCGTTGGCGATCACCGTGCCCGTATCATCCATGAGGTCCGCGAGCTGGGTGGCCTTCCCACCCGGGGCGGCGGCGAGGTCGATGACCGTCTCCCCGGGGCGGGGGTCGAGGACGTGTGCGGGCAGACAGCTCACCTCCTCCTGACCGTGGATCCACCCCAGGTAGTACGGCAGCGTCCCCCCGGCGGTGTCGGTGTCGAGCCGGAGGACGGAGGGGCTCCATGCGGTGGGGGTCGCCGCGACACCGGCGGCGGCCAGCGCGTCCGTCGCCGCAGCCGGCGTCGTCTTGAGCCCGTTCACCCGGACGGTCGTCGGGAGCGGTCGTGCACACGCCGCCCGGAACGCTTCGGGGTCGTCGGTCACCGGTGCGTAGCGGTCGACCAACTCCATACCCGGACCATCAGGAGGGTGTGTTTGTGCGTGTCGGTCCCCGCCAGGATGCTTTTGTCCGCATCGGCTGATGTGGGAGCATGGCGACGATCGAACCGGTCGACGGCAATGCAGCGGTCGAGGAGATGACGCTGATCGAGGGGTTCCCCGGGGTGGGGCTGGTGGGGAAGATCGCGGCCGACCACCTGATCGAGGTGTTCGGGATGCGGCATCATGCGAACATCTTCTGTGCGGAGCTGCCGGCGGTGGCCGTCTATCACGAGGAGGATGCGACGCTGCGGCCACCGATGCGCCTGTACGTCGATGAGGACCGCAGCCTGGTGGTGCTGCAGAGTGACGTCCCCGTCGGCCCCGCCGCCGCAGCGGAGATCGCCGAGTGCCTCGAGGAGTGGTCCACGGGTCGGGCGATCCGCCCGATCTACCTGTCGGGGATCCCCCGCGACCAGGATGCGGAGGGTCCCCGGCTCTACGGCGTGGGCAACGCACGGGGGGTGCAGCGGCTGGAGGCGGCGGGGATCGCGACACCGGCGGAGACCGGGCTGATCTCCGGGCCCACCGGCGTGTTGCTGCATCATGCCATCCGCCAGGAGGCGTCGGTGGTGGGGCTCGTCGTCGGGTCGGACCCCCGGTTCCCGGACCCAGAGGCGGCGGAGGTGCTCGTCCGGACGGGCATCGCCCCGCTCGTCGACGTGGAGATCCCCGTGGACGAGCTCATCGACTCCGGCGAGCAGATCCGCGCCGCGAAGCAGCGGCTCGCCCAGCAGATGCAGGAGGCACAGGATGAGTCCACCCAGGCACGACCGATCGGGATGTACCAGTGAGGACCCACGCATGTGGTCAGGCTTAATCCGCCGGCGCGACTTGCTGGTAGCATGACCAACGAGGCCTCGCAGTCGGACGGGCCGGAGGCGGATGCGCCCGAGACGGATGCAGGGGAGTCGACGGAGGAGACCACGGAGCCGACGGCTGCCACGCTGATCGCGGAGGGGGCGTATGAGGCGGTCGCCGACCGCATCGAGGCGGACTCGCTGGTGGGAGCAGAGGCGCTGCGGGCGGTCGCCGCGGAGCTGGCTGCGGCGACGGACCGGATCGGCGAGCTGGAGTCATCGCTCAAGCGGGCGCAGGCCGACTTCCAGAACTACAAGAAGCGGATGAGCACCCGGGAGGCCCAGGTGCGCAAGCAGGCGACGGCCGCGGCGATCGAGCGCGTCCTGGAGGTCCGGGACAACCTCGTCCGCGCGCTCGCGCAGGATGCGGCCGCGGACATCCGGCCGGGGGTCGAATCCACCCTGGAGGCGTTCGATGGGGCGCTCGATGCGCTGGGGGTGGAGGTGATCGCCCCGGCACCGGGCGACGCGGTGGACCCCCACCGGCATGAGGTGCTCGCGAAGGTGCCGGCCGACAGCGAGGCGGGGACCGTCGCGGATGTGGCCCGCCAGGGGTACCTGCTCGATGAGAAGGTCATCCAGACCGCACAGGTCACCGTGAGCGACGATGAGTGACATTCGCACGCGCTGAAACGCACGGAGAGGGGCATCTGGAGCCGTCAGGTCGCAATCAGAGTCTAGTAACCTTTAACCGATTTAGCCCGGTAAAATCCCACAGATGGCTAGCAACAAGATCCTCGGTATCGACCTCGGTACCACCAACAGCGCGTTCGCGGTGATGGAGGGCGGCGATCCGGAGATCATCGTCAACGCGGAGGGGGATCGGACCACACCATCGGTGGTCGCGTTCACCGATGAGGGCGAGCGGCTGATCGGACGGCCGGCGAAGAACCAGGTGATCCAGAACCCCGACCAGACGATCCGCTCGATCAAGCGCCACATGGGCGACCAGGATCATGAGGTGGAGCTGCATGACGCGAGCTACACGCCCGAGCAGGTCTCGGCGATGATCCTGCAGAAGATCAAGCGGGATGCGGAGGAGTACCTCGGTGACTCCGTCGAGCGGGCGGTGATCACCGTCCCTGCGTACTTCAACGACCGCCAGCGCCAGGCGACGAAGGATGCGGGGGAGATCGCGGGGTTCACCGTCGAGCGTATCGTCAACGAGCCGACCGCCGCGTCGATGGCGTACGGGCTGGATGATGATGCCGACCAGACGGTGCTCGTGTACGACCTCGGTGGCGGGACGTTCGATGTGAGTGTGCTCGACCTGGGCGGTGGCGTCTACGAGGTCGTCGCCACCAACGGGGACAACGGGCTCGGCGGGGATGACTGGGATGAGGCGGTCATCGACTGGCTGGCCGACGAGTTCGAGGGTGACCACGGCATCGACCTCCGGGCGGACAAGCAGGCGCTGCAGCGCCTGAAGGACGCCGCAGAGGAGGCGAAGATCGAGCTGTCCTCCCGCAAGGAGGCGGCGATCAACCTGCCGTTCATCACCGCCACGGATGCGGGGCCGGTGCATCTCGAGCAGAAGCTCTCACAGGCCAAGTTCGAGTCGCTCACCGCCGACCTCATCGACCGGACGGTGGGACCGACCGAGCAGGCGCTGAGCGATGCGGGATACGAGGCCGACGAGATCGACGAGGTGATCCTCGTCGGTGGGTCGACACGCATGCCGCAGGTGCACACCAAGGTCGAGGAGATCCTCGGGAGCGAGCCGAAGAAGAACGTGAACCCCGACGAGGCGGTCGCGCTGGGGGCGGCGATCCAGGGTGGCGTCCTCGGGGGGGAGGTCGACGACATCGTGCTGCTGGACGTCACGCCGCTGAGCCTGGGCATCGAGGTGAAGGGCGGGCTCTTCGAGCGGCTGATCGACAAGAACACGACCATCCCCACCGAGGAGTCGAAGATCTTCACGACCGCGGCGGACAACCAGACGTCCGTGCAGGTGCGGGTGTTCCAGGGCGAACGCGAGATCGCCGAGAAGAACGAGCTGCTCGGGGAGTTCCAGCTGGCGGGGATCCCCCCCTCACCGGCGGGGATGCCGCAGATCGAGGTGACGTTCAACATCGACGAGAACGGCATCGTGAGCGTCGAGGCGGAGGACCAGGCGTCGGGGTCCGCGGAGTCGATCACGATCGAGGGGGGTGCAGGGCTCACCGATGAGGAGATCGAGCAGATGCAGGCGGAGGCCGAGGAACACGCCGAGGAGGACCGCCAGCGCCGCGAGCGCATCGAGGCCCGCAACGGCGCCGAGAGTGCGCTCCAGCGCGCGGAGACGCTGCTGGAGGAGAACGAGGAGCACGTCGATGATGCGCTGCGGTCGGCGATCGAGGAGGCGATGGCCGACGTGGAGGCGGTGCTCGAGGATGAGGATGCGACGACCGAGGCGTACGAGGAGGCGACGGTGGCGCTGTCGAAGGAGCTGCAGGAGATCGGCAAGCGGATGTACGAGGCCGAGCAGGCCGCCGGCGGCGCGGGGATGGGCGGCGAGGGCGCGGAGGGTGCACCGGATGACGAGTACGTTGATGCAGACGTCGAGGACGTCGACGACACGGACACGGACTGATCGCCGGTGAGCACCGGGCCGTCCCACCATCCGACAACACATGAGTGAGGATTACTACCGCATCCTCGGGGTCGACCGTGATGCGTCGACGAAGGAGATCAAGCGGGCGTACCGCAAGCAGGCAGCGCGGTTCCACCCCGATGTGTCCGACGAAGCGGACGCAGAGGAGCGGTTCAAGCAGATCAAGAAGGCGAAGGAGGTCCTCACCGACCCCGACGAGCGGTCACGGTACGACCAGCTGGGCCACGACCGCTATGAGCAGGCGGCGAAGCACGGTGCCACCGGCGCAGGTGGGGGCAACGGCTTCGGGGGGATGGGGGGCTTCGGTGACATCTTCGACCAGTTCTTCGGTGGCCGCGACCGCCGCAGGGGACCCCGTCGGGGCCAGCACATCCGCACCGCGGTCACGCTGGAGCTCGAGGAGGTCTACAGCGGGGTGCGCAAGCGCATCTCGATCACCCGACCCGAGCGCTGTCCCGACTGCGATGGACGGGGCTACCCCGCAGACGCCACCGTGGAGACCTGTCCGCAGTGTCAGGGGACCGGCCAGGAGCGCATCGTGCAGAACACCCCCTTCGGCCGGATCCAGCAGACCCAGACGTGTCGGCGCTGTGAGGGCGCCGGCGAGACGTACAGTGCGGTGTGCTCCCGCTGTGACGGCTCGGGCATCTCGCGCGAGCAGGCGCGGCTGACGGTGGAGGTCCCCGCGGGGATCGCATCGGGGCAGACCCTGCGGATGCAGGGGGAGGGGGCCCCTGGCAGCGACGGCGGGCCGCAGGGGGACCTCCTCATCGACGTGGAGGTGGCCGAGCACCCCGTGTTCCAGCGGGATGGGGACGATCTCCACCGGCAGGTGCCGATCTCGTTCCCGCGGGCGGTCTTCGGTGCGACGGTCGAGGTGGAGACCCTCGATGGGGCCCGCTCGCTGGAGGTCCCCGCGGGCACCCAGTCGGGTGAGCGGATGCGGATCCGTGAGGCGGGGATGCCACGGATGCGGCGTGGCGGTCACGGCGATCTGATCGCCCACATCCAGGTGGTGACGCCGGAGTCCCTCAGCGCCGAGGAGCGCGAGGCGCTCGAGGCGTTCGCGGCCGCAGGTGGTGAGGAGATCGACGTCTCCGAGGGGCTCTTCGAGAAGCTGCGTCGGTCACTGTGACGACCCCGGTCGATGCGTCGGCGACGACGCTCACCGCGATCTGTGCGCGTGCTCGGCGCGATGCCGCCCCCGCACTGCAGACGCCCACGCGCGCGGTGACGTACCACACACTCATCACCGACTCGTACCGGGCGGGCAACACGCTGCGATACCTGGGTGTCGATGTGGGCGATCATGTCGCGATCGACACCACCGACCTCGTGCGGGCGATCCCGGCGGTCCTCGGTGCGGCTCAGCTCGGGGCGGTCTCCGCGATCGGCCCGGCGATGGAGCGTGCGGCGGTCGCGCTGATGGCAGCGCCGGTGACCGACCCGTCGGCGTACGACCGGCTCGCGGTGTACGGTGAGGCGCCGTCCGCAGCGGCGGTGGTCCACTGGGAGGCGACGATGTGGAGTGAGAACCCCGCGATCCACCCGGTGGCTGTGGAGGCGGACTGGCCCGTGCTCAGCGATGGGGCGCGCACCTGGACGCACGAGGAGGTGATGCACCGGCTGGGGACTGTCGAGGAGATGCCGACCGTGCGTGGGCCCATCGAGGCGGCACAGCAGCTCATCGACGGTGTGCTCGCGGCGCTGGCGCGCGGCAGCTGCGTGTCGATCATCGCGTGAGCGGTCGGAAGGTCCTTGCCGGTCCACACCATGCTGACCGCATGTACGTCCGGGATGCGAAGAATCGCGACGAGGTCTGGTTGCTCGATCAGATCGAGGCCGCCGCGATCGACGATCCCGCGTTCCGCTCGCGTGACTACGTGATCGCCCTGGATGAGGAGACCGGACAGAAGGTGGGGTTCGGCCGCATCCGGGTGCATGCGGATGGGCCGGAGGACCACTGCGAGCTGGCGTTCGTCTACACACTGGAGGAGTGGCGGGACCATGGGGTCGGCGCGCACATCATGGAACGGCTGATCGCGGAGGCGGGTGATGCGGGGTACGAGCGCGTCTACACCTTCACCGAACAGCCGGAGTACTTCAGCAGCTTCGGCTTCGACCCCCTGGCGGAGACGGCGCTGCCGGCTGGGCTCCGCGAGCGGTTCGCTGAGGTGCAGGCGCAGCGGGATGCGGCCGCACCGATGGCGATCGCGGTGGATGGATTCAAGATGCCACCGTCTGCGCGGCGCGCGTTCAAGCAGGTCGACGCCGTCGCGGACGATGCGGTCGAGGTCAAGGAGACGCCGGAGGACTTCGGGTACGACCCCGAGACGACCACCCACAAGTACGACGTCCGCTAGCCCCGCTCGGTGAGGAAGTCGGTCCCGAACACGATGTAGGCGAGGACACTGCAGAAGATGATCGGCGGCAGGATCGCGAACGCCCACAGCGGCTCCAGCCCCCACCCCACGAGCAGCACCACGTTCAACAGCCCGAGCGCCAGGAAGGGTGCGACCGCGAGCACGGCACGGCGCCGGTGGCGCCGTTCAGCTCGACCGAGTGGGTCCAGCGGGTCGAAGCCGTTGCGGTCGGTGGCCATGATGGCTGTAGCTGGCCCGTCGGTATCAGCGCTTTGCCTGCACGTCGTAGGCGCTTGCCCCTCGGACCAGCACGTACACCGAGACGAGCACACCCACGGCGAGCACCCCGCCGTACGCCGCCATGTGCAGCGGGGTGATCGGCACGGTCACCAGTCCCCCGAGGACGCTGAAGCGGTCGGTGACGACCTGGGCGTTGTGACCGACGACGAGACCGATGACCATCGCCGACACCACCACCACCGCCGCGATGCCGACGAGCACCGCCCGTGTCTGCCGGGGGTCGAGGGTCTGCACACAGCAGCATGGGGCGCTCCGGCTCAAACCTGCGTCGGTCCAGGTCGGAGATTCCGCAGCCGCTTTATGACCGACACCCCGACACCGTCCATGACAACACGTGTGGTCGTCCTCGGGGCGGGGTACGCCGGTACGGGCGCTGTGAAAGCCATCGAACGGGCAGCCCCCGCGGAGGTCGAGCTCACGTGGATCGCCGACGTCGACTACCACCTCGTCCTGCACGAGGTCCACCGGGTGATCCGCGACCCGGCCGTCGCTGCAGAGGTCGCGATCCCCATCGACGAGGTCTCCACGGGCGGGACGAGCTTCATCGAGGCGACGGTGACGGGGATCGACACCGAGGAGCAGGCGGTCGAGCTCGATGATGACCGGACCGTGGGGTACGACTACCTGCTGGTGGCGATCGGCACCGGCACCGCCTTCTACGGGATCGACGGGTTGGATGAGCATGCGTTCGAGCTGAAATCGCTGGCCGATGCGGAGGCGATCCACACGGCGATGGTGGAGGCGGCGACCGCGGCGACACCGCGTGAACCCGCGGAGGTCGTCATCGGAGGCGCGGGGCTGAGTGGGATCCAGACCGCCGGTGAGATCGCCGCGTACCGTGATGCGCACGCGGCCCCGCTGTCGATCACGCTCGTCGAGGGGCTCGATGAGGTGTTCCCGGGGAGCGATCCGACCTTCCAGGGGGCACTGCGCCGCCGACTGGAGGCCCGTGAGGTGCACGTCATGACCGGGGAGTTCATCTCGTCTGTCGATGCGGAGACGGTGCACGTGGGCGAGGGGGCGACGGCCCAGGCGGTGCCGTACGATGTGCTGGTGTGGACCGGCGGCATCACCGGACGGCCACCCGCGGAGACAGCGGCGGTGGAGAAGGATGATCGGTCGCATCGGTTCACCGTGGATGCGACGTTCCAGACCTCAGATCCGCACGTCTTCGCCCTCGGGGATGCGGCGATCATCGAACAGCCGGAGGGGTCGACGGCCCCACCGACCGCACAGGCCGCCTGGCAGGCCGCAGAGGTCGCCGGAGAGAACCTCGTGCGGGCGGCCCGGGGCGAGCAGCTGCGCGCATGGCAGTTCGACGATCACGGCACCGTCGTCTCAGTGGGTGATGATGCGGTGGCGCACGCGATCGACATGCCGGTGATCGGGGAGCTACCGGCGGGGACCTTCGGCGGCGTCTTCGCGCGGAACCTGAAGAAGGTGATCGCCGCCCGCTGGATCGCAGATGTCGCCTCGTACGGGCGGGCGATGCGGGCGTGGTCGAGTCTCTGAGCGCACCGGTCAGTGCGCGGGGTTGCCGACGGGGGCCTGCATGTCCTCGATCGTCAGGATCAGGATGCTCTGTGTCTCATCCTTCCCGTCGATCGCCCCGGAGACGACGAGCCGTGACAGGGGGGTGGGTCCGACGGTCACCTGGTCGCCCTCATGGAAGGACCGGACGGACCCGCGGATGTGCACCTCCGCCCGACACAGCTCAGGGTGATGCACCGATGAGAGGTCGATCTCCTCGACGTTCGCATGCTCCACCAGCTCCCCATCATGGTACATGGGGACCGACGCCGGCTCATCGAGCGTCTCCACATCCAACGCCTCGTACGCATTCGCGGTGGGCTTGTACCCGCCCTTGGGACCGGGGACCCCCTCGACCAGCTGCAGGGCCTTCAGCGACTGCATCTGGTTCCGGATGGTCCCTGGGTTCCGATCGACCTCCGCGGCGATATCCTCGCCCTTGATCGCCTCCTCGCTGCGCCCATACAGGTTGATCAGCGCAGAGAGGATGGTCTTCTGGCTGGAGGTCAATTCGATGGATGACATTAATTAAAGTAGCCCATATATCCCTATAAATCCGGTGGAATAGCACACCGCACAGCGACGACGGTCAGCGCACGCGAAGGGGCCGCTGCGCCGTTCCGCCACCGCTAAAGCGGTCGATGCGATGGACATGACATGCACGGCCAACGGGTCCTCGTCACCGGCGGGGCGGGGTTCATCGGCTCGAACCTGGCGAACCACCTCGCGACGGAGAACACGGTCATCGCGATCGATGATGGCCACCTGGGGACCCCGACACACCTCGATGACGGGGTGGAGTTCCATGAGCGGTCGGTGCTGGATGCGGGGCTGCCCGTCGAGGACGTGGATGTCGTGTACCACCTCGCCGCGTACTCGTCGTACACGATGGTCGAGGATGCGAAGCAGGCGGCCACCCGGGTGAACGTGGAGGGGTTCGTCAACGTGGTCGAGCAGGCCCGCCAGGCGGGCTGTCGGCAGATCGTCTACGCGTCGACCTCGTCGATCTACGGCTCGCAGACGGACCCCTCAGCGGAGAGCATGCCCGTGACGGTGCGCACGGCGTACGAGGCGTCCAAGCGGGCCCGGGAGGTGTACGCGGAGTACTTCGGTGCCCACTACGACCTCGCACTCGCGGGGATGCGGTTCTTCAGCGTCTACCAGGGGTACGGTGGTGCGGAGGGCCACAAGGGCGAGTACGCCAACACGGTCGCACAGTTCGCCGACGCGATCGCGGCGGGCGAGCGACCGGAGGTCTTCGGGGATGGGACGCAGACACGGGATTTCACGCACGTGGACGATGTCGTCGCCGCGCTCGAGCTGACCGCAGAGGCGGGGCTGGCGGGCATCTTCAACGTCGGGACCGGCGTGGCGACATCGTTCAACGCCATGATCGCGATGATCAACGAGGCGCTCGACCGCGAGATCGACCCGGTGTACGTCGCCAACCCACTGCCGGTGTACGTCCACGACACGTGCGCGGACGCCTCGAAGCTGCAGGCGGCGACAGGCTGGCAGCCCGAGGTCGACTTCGCCGAGGGCGTGCGCCGGGTCTGCGCCGCCTATCAGTGATCGCCGGGCGCCAGTGCGACCGCGGCCACCTCATCGGACGCATCCATGCGCATGACGACGACCCCCTTCGTGTTGCGGCCCACCGATGAGATCTCCCCGACCCGCGTGCGCATCAGCTGGCCCCCCCGACTCATCACGACCAGGTCCTCGCTGGCGTCGACCGCGCAGATCGCGGTGACCGCCCCGTTGCGCGCATCGGTCTTGATGTCGATCAGCCCCTTGCCGTAGCGGGACTGCGCCCGGTAGGCGTCGATGGGGGTGCGCTTGCCGTACCCCTGCTCGGTGACGCTCAGCATCTGCATCCCGCCCTCCCCGTGACTGTGGGTCACCCCCACGACCCGGTCATCCCCGGTGAGCTCGATGGCGTGGACGCCGCGGGCGGTGCGGCCCATCGCACGCACCTCCGACTCTGCGAAGCGGATCGCCATCCCCCCGGCGGTCCCGACGATGAGGTCCGACCGCCCGTCGGTGATCTCCACGTCGACAAGGGCATCGCCATCTGCGAGCCGCGTCGCGATGATCCCCCGCCCGTAGATGTGCTGGAACGCATCCACGTGGGTACGCTTGATGTACCCCTCAGCGGTGACCATCGTGAGGTACTGCTCGCTCTCGGGGTCGAGATCGCTGGTGTTGACGACCGCGGTGATCTGCTCGTCGTCCTCCAGTTCGAGCAGGTTCACCGCCGAGTTCCCCCGGGCGGTGCGGGAGGCCTCGGGGACCTCGTACGTCTTGAGCTGGTAGATCTTGCCGTGGGACGTGAAGTACAGCAGGTAGTCGTGGGTCGAGGCGATGTACACCGACGCCACCCGGTCATCCTCCTTCAGCCCCGTGCCGATGATCCCCTTGCCCCCGCGTCGCTGCGCGGAGAACGTCGACAGCGGCATCCGCTTGAGGTAGTCGTCCTCGGTCACCACCACGACGACGTCCTCCTCGGCGATGAGGTCCTCATGCGTGACGACCCCGTCATCCTCGATGATGGTGGTCCGCCGCTCGGTGGCATACGACGCGCGCAGCTCCAGCAGCTCACCGCGGACGACCCCATCGAGCTCGGCGGGGTCGGCGAGGATCTGCTTCAGCCGGTCGATACGCGCACGGATGCGCTCGTACTCATCCTCGATGTCGGCCGCCTCCATCGCCGTGAGCGACCCGAGCTGCATCGCGACGATGTGTGCGGCCTGCTTCTCGGTGAAGTCGAACACGGGTGCGGGCTCAGCGTCGATCTCGATGGCGACCTCCCCGCGGAGCGCCGCCTGGGCCTCCGCGCGGTCCGTGGAGCTGCGGATCGTCGCCACCACGGCATCGATCATCTCCAGCGCCTTCAGCCGCCCCTCCAGGATGTGCGCGCGCGCCTGCTTCTCCTCGAGCTCGAACGCCGACCGGCGGCGGACGACCTCCCGGCGGTGGCCGAGATACGCCATGAGCGTCTCCCGCAGATCGAGCACCTGGGGGCGGCCGTCGACCAGTGCGAGGTTGATCACCCCGAAGGTGACCTCCAGATGGTGCTGCAGCAGCTGGTTCTCCACGAGCTCGGGTGTCGCACCCTGCTTGAGCTCGATCACCACACGGATGCCATCGCGGTCGGACTCATCACGGAGGTCGCGGATCCCCTCGATCACCCCGGCGTTGACGTCGTCGGCGAGCTTGCGGATCATGCGCGCCTTGTTCATCTGGTACGGGAGTGCGGAGATGATGATCGCCTCCTCGGAGACCTCGTACTCCGCGCGCACACGCAACCGCCCCCGGCCGGTGGTGTACGCCTGGTAGATGGGATTGCGACCGACGATCGTCGCACCCGTGGGGAAGTCGGGTCCGGAGATGTGCTCCATCAGCCCGTCGATGGAGACGTCCGGGTCGTCGATGCACGCCACCGTGGCGTCGATCACCTCGCCGAGGTTGTGCGGGGGGATGTTCGTCGACATCCCCACGGCGATCCCCGAGGAGCCGTTGACCAGCAGGTTGGGGTACGCCGCCGGCAGCACCGCGGGCTCGGTCTCGCGGTCATCGTAGTTCGCCACGAACTCGACGGTGTCCATCTCGAGGTCCGCGAGCAGCTCCTCGGCGATCGGGGACATCCGTGCCTCGGTGTACCGCATCGCCGCCGGGGGGTCACCGTCGATCGAGCCGAAGTTCCCCTGGCCATCGATGAGCGGCTCACGCATCGAGAAGTCCTGCGCCATGCGTGCGAGCGCGTCGTAGATGGCCGAGTCACCGTGGGGGTGGTAATCACCCATCGTCTCACCGACGATCGAGGAGGACTTGCGGTGGGATGCGCGTGCGGTGACCCCCGCCTCATGCATCGCGTAGAGGATGCGGCGGTGGACCGGCTTCAGCCCGTCCCGGACATCGGGCAGCGCCCGACCGGCGATGACGGACATCGCGTAATCGATGTACGACTGCTCCATCTCCTGCTCGATGCGGGCGGTCTCGACCCCCCGCGCAGGCGGCCCGTCATCCGGCGTCTCCGTGCTCATATGTCCACCCACTCCGCCTCGGTGGCGTGGGCCTTGATGAACTCCTTGCGGGGTTCGACAGCATCACCCATGAGCACCGAGAACATCCGATCTGCCGCCGCAGCGTCCTCGATGGTGATCTGCTTGAGGATGCGGTTCTCGGGGTTCATCGTCGACTCCCACAGCTGGTCGGGGTTCATCTCACCGAGCCCCTTGAACCGCTGGACCTGCGTCGGGTTCCCATCGCACTCCTCTGCGATGATCCGGTCGCGCTCTGTCTCATCCATCGCATCGTACGTCTCACCACGGTGGCGGACGCGGTACAGCGGTGGCTGTGCGGCGTAGACGTACCCTGCCTCGATCAGCGGCTTCATGTGGCGGTACAGCAGCGTCAGCAGCAGCGTCCGGATGTGCGCACCATCGACATCGGCGTCCGTCATGAGGATCAGCCGGTGGTACCGGGCGTCGGTGATGTCGAACTCATCGCCGATGCCCGCCCCGATGGCGGTGATGAGCGCGCGGATCTCCTCGTTCTCCAAGATCCGGTTGAGCCGGTGCTTCTCCACGTTCAGGATCTTCCCCCGCAGCGGCAGGATCGCCTGGAAGTGACGGTCCCGCCCCTGCTTGCCGCTGCCGCCTGCACTGTCACCCTCGACGATGAACAGCTCTGACTCAGCGGGCTCACGGCTCTGACAGTCCGCCAGCTTGCCGGGCAGCGATGTCGACGAGAGCGCCGACTTCCGGCGGGTGAGCTCCTCGGCCTGCTTCGCCGCCTGACGGGCCTTCGCCGCCTCGTGTGCCTTCTCGACGATCGCGGTGGCCGTGTCGGGGTGCTCCTCGAAGTACGTCTGCAGCTGCGCGTGGGTGATCGACTCGGTGATGCCACGCACCTCGGAGTTGCCCAGCTTGGTCTTCGTCTGCCCCTCGAACTGTGGGTCGGGGTGCTTCACGGAGATCACCGCCGTCATGCCCTCTCGGACATCATCACCGGTGAGCGCGTCGACGTCCTCCAACAGGTCATGTCGCTTGGCGTAGTCGTTGACCACCCGTGTGAGGGCGGTCTTGAATCCGGTGAGGTGCGACCCACCCTCACGGGTGTTGATGTTGTTCGCGAACGCGTGGATCGACCCCTGGATGTCGGTCGTCGCCTGCAGGGCCACCGCGACCTCGATCCCGTCGGTGGTATCGCGGTAGGTGATCACCTCCTCGTGCATCGCCCGCTTCGACTCGTTGAGGTACTCGACGAACGCGCGCAGGCCCCCCTCGTAGTAGAACGTCGCCGATGCTCCATCGCGATGGTCACGCAGGGTGATCGTGACACCCGCGTTGAGGAAGGCCAGCTCCCGCAGCCGACCCTCCAACGTCTCGAAGGTGACCGTCGTGGTCTCGAAGATCTCCGGGTCCGGCCAGAACCGCACCATGGTGCCGGTCTCCTCCTCACCTGCCAGCTCCCGCACGCGTGCGAAGGCGTCAGGGTCGGGTTCCCCACGCTGGAAGCTGTGCTGCCAGACCGCACCGTCGCGGCGGATGCCCACCTCGAGCCGCGCGGAGAGGGCGTTCACGACCGAGACACCCACCCCATGCAGCCCCCCGGAGACCTGATACGACTTCGAATCGAACTTCCCACCCGCGTGCAGGATGGTCATGATGACCTCCACCGCGGGACGGTCGTAGTCGGGGTGCGGGTCCACGGGGATGCCGCGACCGTTGTCGGTGACCGCCACCGACCCATCATCGAACAGCTCCACCTCGATCGCATCACAGTAGCCCGCCAGCGCCTCATCGATCGCGTTGTCGACCACCTCGTACACCAGGTGGTGCAGCCCCCGCTGGTCGGTCGACCCGATGTACATCGCCGGTCGGGTGCGGACGGCCTCGAGCCCCTCGAGCACCTGGATCTGCCCCGCAGCGTACGCTGGTTCTTCGCTCATAAGAGATAGCGGACAGACGCTAGCTCCGGGCTTAAATCCTCGCACGCGCGCGAGCGCGCGATGACGTGTCAGACGCCCACGCTTGCGCTCTCAGATGTGACACACAGCACCGGTTCCCGTCCGCTGGCACCGCTGTGGCCGGTCTTCACTTCCACCGTGCCTCCGAACGGTTCATACGGGCACATCGGATAGCTGGCCGTGATGACGACGTACCAGGCGGCCCTCGATGATGAGGCCCCCACCATCGCCGAGGAGCTGGCCGCCAACCAGCGGTCGATCTCGATCGCGGAGTTCTTCGAGAAGAACAAGCACATGCTCGGGTTCGATTCGGGTGCCCGCGGCCTGGTCACAGCGGTGAAAGAGGCCGTCGACAACGCCCTGGATGCGACGGAGGAGGCGGGGATCAAACCCGACATCTCCGTGCAGATCGAGGAGGTGGGCGACTACTACCGACTGGTGATCGAGGACAACGGGCCGGGGATCACCCGCGAGCAGATCCCGAAGGTGTTCGGGAAGCTGCTGTACGGCTCGCGCTTCCACGCCCGCATGCAGTCACGGGGGCAGCAGGGGATCGGCATCTCCGCGGCGGTGCTGTACGCACAGCTGACCTCCGGCAAGCCCGCCGAGATCACCTCCCGCACCCAGGGGGCGACGCAGGCGGAGTACTTCGAGCTCATCATCGACACCGACACGAATGAGCCCGACATCCAGACCGCCGAGACGCGTGACCCCGGTGCGGTGGCGCTGTCATCGACGCATGGGACACGCATCGCACTCGAGTTCGAGGCGAACATGCGCGCGCGCCAGCAGCTGCACGACTACATCAAGCACACCGCAGTCGTCAACCCCCACGCGCGGATCGTGCTGGATGAGCCGGGGATCGACGCCCCGATGCAGTTCGACCGCGTCGCAGGGGCCGAGCTGCCGGCGCCCACCCGGGCGATCCGCCCGCACCCCCATGGGGTGGAGCTGGGGACGCTGATCAAGATGCTCGAGGCGACGGACTCGTACTCGGTCTCCGGCTTCCTGAAGGAGGAGTTCACCCGGGTGGGCGCGAAGACCGCCGCCCGGATCATCGATGCCTTCCGGGACACCGCACTGGGGCGTGAGCTGGCGCTGCAGGTGGGCGTCGATGCCGGTGCGATGGAGATGATAGTCGCCGATGCGGTCGCCAACAAGCCCCCGGCGATGACCGAGCGGTTCGCCGCACGGCTCGCGGAGGTGCTGAGCGGGCGGGAGGCGACCGCGCACCAGCAGCTGGGGGCGTTGATCGATCAGGTCGCCGATGAGCTGGAGGATGCGGACGTCCGGCTGGGGCCGACCGTGCGCGAGCACGTCCACACGGCGCTGTGGGAGCGCTATGAGCAGCAGCTGGAGGCGTCGATCCACCGCCTCATCGATGCGGCGACCTCGGCACAGAAGGATGATGCGACCGTCGAGGCGCTGACCGATCGCATCGCCCACCGCATCGGGGAGGCCGCCCCCGCGTACCGGCTCCGTCGGGCACAGGTCGCCGAGTTCGTCGATCGCGCCGCGGAGATGCAGGGTGAGGAGCAGGAGGCCGTCGGTGCGACGGCGCGCGAGAACATCACGGATGCGCTGTGGTCCGCGATGGTCCCCGTGACCGACGATCCCCCGGCGGTGCGGGCCGTCGCAGCGAACCGGGAGCTGGCCTCTGCGCTGCTGATGGGGATGCGCGCGGCGGACATCCTCGCCCCGCCGACGGACTGTCTCTCGCCGATCGGCGCCGACCTCGTGGAGGCGGGGCTGCGCAAGGAGTTCGATGCGGAGTTCTACGCGGCTGCGACCCGGGATGCGGGCGTCGCCGGCGGTGACCCCTTCATCGTCGAGGCGGGGATCGCCTACGGGGGTGCACTGGCCGAGGAGGGCGCCGTCGATCTGCTGCGGTTCGCCAACCGCGTGCCGCTGGTGTACCAGCAGGGGGCGTGTGCGATCACCGACAGCATCCGCGACATCGGCTGGCGGAACTACGGGCTGGACCAGCCGGGGGGCCGCGGCATCCCCGGAGGACCCGCCGTGGTGATGGTGCACGTCGCCTCGACGAACGTGCCGTTCACGAGCGAGTCGAAGGATGCGCTCGCGAACATCCCCGAGATCGAAGATGAGATCGAGCTCGCGATCCGGGAGGCCGCACGCGAGCTCAAGCGGTTCATCAACCGCCGCAAGTCGATGCGCAAGCGCCGCCGCAAGCAGGATGTCCTCGGGCGGATCCTGCCGGCGATGGCCGTGAAGCTCGCGGGGATGACCGATCGGGAGCCCCCGGCGATCGATGGGGCGCTCGCACGGATCATGAACAACGTGCGCATCGACCGACGCCGGGAGACGACAGCGGTGACGCTCACGGTCCGCAACTTCACGGACCGACAGGTCGAACCCACGGTGACCGAGATCGTCGATGGGGCCGTCGAGGTGGATGAGACGGCGGCGGAGGTGCTCGAGATGGACGGGGAGTGGTTCATCCGCTGGGAGCCCAGCGTTCCCGCAGGGGAGACGGCCACACTCGAGTACGACACGACGGGCGCCGACCGCATCGAGGGGACGGTCGATGGGATCGATGCGGAGCTGGTGACCTGGATGGAGGAGCAGGCCGATGCGTGATGCGACCGAGGCCCAGCAGCAGCTGATCGGGCTGGCCGAACAGTTCTACGACCAGTTCGCGACGGGTGACATCCCCGAGATGCAGATCCCCACGCGGACGAAGGCGAACATCGTCTTCGATGAGGACTCCCGGGTGTGGGTCTACGGGGAGCGCCGCTCCGCCCGGAGTGCGAACACCGTCGCAGGGGCACAGAAGCTGCTGAAGACGACGTATGCGATCGAGTTCCTCATCGAGCAGCTCGCGGAGGACCGTTCATCCACGCTGCGGGAGCTGTACTATCTCTCAGAGTCGTGGGACAACGATGATGCACAGTTCAACGACCAGGATGAGTCGAATCAGCTGATCGAGGACCTCGAGATCGTCGCCGCGATCACCCGTGAGGACCTCCACATGCGCCCGGAGGAGTCGGGGGCGACGCTCATGGGCCCGCTGCGGTTGCGCGAGCAGACCCGGCGAGGCGAGCGCGAGATCCACTGCCAGGAGGACGTCGGCGAGGGCGGCTACCAGATCCCCAACAACCCCGACACGATCGAGTTCCTCGAGGATGAGATCGGGTTCGTGCTGTGTGTCGAGACCGGTGGGATGCGGGACCGCCTGATCGAGAACGGCTTCGATGAGGCGTACGATGCGATGATCGTGCATCTGAAGGGGCAGCCCGCCCGCGCGACGCGGCGCATCATCAAGCGCTTCCGCGATGAGCTGGCGGTGCCGGTGGTGGTGTTCACCGATGGGGACCCGTGGTCCTACCGCATCTACGGCTCGGTCGCGTACGGCTCGATCAAGTCCGCACATCTGTCGGAGTACCTCGCGACGCCGGATGCGCAGTTCGTGGGGATCCAGCCCACGGACATCGTCGAGTACGACCTGCCGACGGACCCCCTGAGCGACTCCGACGTGAACGCCCTCGAATCGGAGCTCGAGGACCCACGGTTCCGCTCGACGTACTGGACCGAGCAGATCGAGCTGCAGCTGGAGATCGAGCAGAAGGCCGAGCAGCAGGCGCTCGCATCGCGTGGGCTGGACTTCGTGACCGACACCTACCTGCCCGAGCGGCTCGATGCGATGGGGATCGTCTGAGCGGACCACAGCAGTTAGGGGTGACCACCGGGTGGTATTCATCATGGATACCGAGCTGTCCACGTATCTGGTGACCGAGGATGCCCTCGCTGCCACGGGGGGAACCCCGGCGGTCGTCGAGGCCGCCATCGACGGGGGGATCGACATGGTGCAGCTGCGCGAGAAGGGTCGCACCGCCCGAGAGCGCTACCGCATCGGACGGGAGGTGCGTGCGGTCTGCGCCGCGGCCGGGGTGCCGATGCTCGTGAACGACCGCGTCGATCTCGCGCTCACGCTCGATGCTGATGGGGTGCACCTGGGCGCGGAGGACCTGCCGGTGGCGGTCGCCCGCGAGCTGCTGGGACCGGAGGCGATCATCGGTCGGTCGGTCGATGGGGCCGATGCGGCGGCCGCCGCGGCGGCCGACGGGGCGGACTACGTCGGGGTGGGTGCGGTGTATGAGACACAGACCAAGGCCGTCTCCGACGCACAGCAGGCGGTCGGGACCGACCGCATCGAGGCCATCGCCGCGCAGGTGGAGATCCCGGTCGTCGGCATCGGGGGGATCACCGCAGCCCGCGCGGGGGCGGTGATCGCCGCCGGTGCGGCGGGGGTCGCCGTCGTCTCCGCGATCGTGGCCGACCCCGAGCCGCAGACGGCGACCCGACGGCTGCGCGCCGCCGTCGCGGAGGCACGATGACATCGGAAGCGGCGGTCGATGCACTGCTGGGGCGGGTGGTCGAGGAGGCACCGCTGGTCGAGTCGGTGACGAACGCGGTGACCGTCGCCGACGTGGCCGCCGTGATCCGCCAGTGGGGTGCGCTGCCGGTCATGGCAGATGACACCCGGGAGATCGACGCGATGGTCGGTGCGGCCGAGGCGGTGCACCTCAACATGGGGACGGTGGACGTCGACGGGGAGGCGGCGCTGGTCACCGCGGTGGAGGCCGCCGCAGCGCATGAGGTGCCGTCGGTCTTCGATCCTGTGGGCGTGGGCGCGACGCCGACGCGCACCGCGGTGGCCACGGCGGTCATCGACACCGCCGCACCCACGATCATCAAGGGGAACCACGCGGAGATCAGCGCCCTCGCGGGCGCAGACGCGGAGGTGCGCGGCGTCGAGTCCGTCGGCACCTACGCTGCGATCGGCGAGACGGCCCAGCGGTGCGCGGAGGCGACCGGGGCGGTGGTGGTCGCCTCGGGGGCGACGGATGTGGTCGCGACCGCCGACCGGGTGGTCAGCATCTCCGGGGGCGACCCCATGCTGGGGCGGGTCGTCGGCACCGGCTGCATGCTGGGGGCCTCGCTCGCGGCGTTCGTCGCGGTGGCTCCGACCCCGATGGAGGCCGCGGTGGCGGGGACGGTGGCGTTCGGGCGTGCCGCGGAGCTCGCGATGAGCGGTCGGTACGGCCCCATCGCGGGGCCCGCATCGTTCAAGACCCGGTTCATCGATGCGGTCGCCGGGATGCGGGAGGTCCCCATCGGGTCGCTGGAGGGGCGCCTCACGGAGGGGCCATGACGCCGGCGTCACCCCGCCGACCGCCGTACGCACTCACGATCGCCTCGAGCGATGCGAGCGGGGGTGCGGGCATCCAGGCCGACCTCAAGGCGATGAGCGCATTCGGGGTCTACGGGGGCAGCGTCATCGTGGGGGTGACCGCGCAGAACACCCGCGGGGTGACCGCCACGGAGGTGCTGCCGATGGAGATCATCGAGCAGCAGTACACCGCGGTCGCGGAGGACCTGCCGGTCGCGGCGATCAAGACGGGCATGCTCGCGACCCGCGAGGTCGTCACGTGGGCGGGCGAGGTGGCCATGGCGGCCGACTGCCCGGTGGTGGTCGACCCGGTGATGGTCGCCACGAGCGGCGACCAGCTGCTCGCAGACGATGCGGTCGAGGCGTACCGGGCGCTGATCGGGGCGGCGACGGTGATCACCCCGAACGCCGATGAGACGGTCGCGCTGACGGGCATCACCCCGAGTGGGCCCGAGGAGCGCGCGGCCGCCGCAGCGCGATACCTCGAATGGGGGACGCAGGCGGTGCTGTTCAAGGGGGGGCATGTCGATCAGGAGGGTGAGACGGTCACCGACGTGCTGGTCACCGCAGCTGGTGAGACCCGCTTCGACCACCCCCGCATCGAGGGCGCGATGACACACGGCTCGGGGTGCACGCTCGCGAGTGCCACGGCGGCGCGGCTCGCGGCCGGGGATGCGCTCGCTGATGCGGTGGCGGTGGCGACCGACTATGTGCACCGTGCGGTGGCGCACCCCGCGGCGATCGGGGCCAACGGGAGCGTCAACCACCTGGTGACGCCGCCGCTAGAGTAGCTCGTCGATCTCGGAGTGCTGGGTGATCTCCACGCCGTCGGCAGTGACGACGCAGAGGTTGATGCCGTTGCCCGATGCCAGGTCGCGCTCGACGGCGGACTGGATCGACTTCGCCGCCGCCGTGGTGGCCTCATCGATGCTCATCGAGGCCTCATACTCCTGCTCGAGCACACCGAGGGCGTACTGGCTGCCCGATCCACTGACGGTGTACTCCTCCTCGAGGATCGACCCCAACGGGTCGATCGAGTAGACGTGCGGACCGTCCTCGTCGACACCACCGAGGATCGGCTGCACGATGAGGAACGCACCCGAGCGCAGGAAGTTGCCCAGCAACGTGGACAGCGCCTGCATGCTCATGTCCTCACCCCGGCGGGACTCGTACAGACGGACCTCCGCCCGGATCGAGCTGATGAGCGACTGTGCCGCAGAGACCGACCCCGCGATCGTCAGCGCACCCGTGGGGTGGATCTCCTCGACCTTCTGGACCGTCTTCGAGGACACCATGTACCCCAGGCTCGCACGCATGTCGGTCGCCAGCACGACCCCCTCATCGGTGGTCAGGCCCACCGTGGTCGTCCCCGTCTTGACCTCACCCTCACCGACCCCGTGCTCGCGGGCCACGGGCTGGCCGCCGAGTTCGGGGGCGAAGATCGGCTGGTGATCGGGGAACATCGGATCTGCGGGCGTGCTCATCGCATCACGCGTCGGTGGCAGCATACGGGGAGGAGGCGATTGTGCCGTATAAGTCACACCCTTCCACCCCACACAGACCAGAAGCTACGTGTCACCCGCCGTCGTAGGACGGGCCATGACGGACTATGCGGTCGCCCTCGAGGCGGCGTGGCTGGTGCGCGATGTGTCGGCGGTGGATGATGCGATCGGGGTCGCCGTGAGCGAGGCGGGCAAGCGGCTCAACGGTGCGGGCAAGTCCTTCGTGGACGTCTCCGTCGGAGCGACGAGCTGTCCCGCATGTGGCGAGGCGTTCGAGGCTGCGTTCGTCACCGCGGAGACCGCCCTGGTGGGGCTCATCCTGGAGCTGGATATCTTCGACGCCGAGAGCACCGACCATGCGACGCGCATCGCCAAGAAGGAGATCGGCAGCGCACTGCGGCAGGTCCCGCTCGCCGTGCTGGCTGTCGAGGCGGTCGAGGAGAGCGACACGGTTTAATATAACTCTGGGTTATCACCAGCCGATGGACCTGCCCACACCTGCGGAGCTCCGGGAGCGCCGCACCGCCACGGGGTTGACCCAGAGCGCGCTCGCGGAGGCCGCGGAGGTCTCCCAGCCGCTCATCGCCCGGATCGAGGGGGGTGATGTCGACCCCCGGCTGTCGACGCTGCGGCGGATCGTCGCGGCACTCGATGCGGCCGAGGGGGAGATCGTGCGGGCGGCGGATGTGATGACGACCGAGGTGGTCGCCGTCGCACCGGACGATGCGGTCCGCACCGCCCGGGACCGCATGATCGATGCGGGCTTCTCGCAGGTCCCGGTGGTCGATGGGGGCCGGGCCGTGGGGATCGTCGCGAACAGTGACATCCGTCAGGTGGCCGAGCCCGAGCGCCTGGAGGGGCTGGATGTGGCGGCGATCATGCAGGAGGCGATCTCGACGACCGAACCGGAGACCCCGCTGGTCGAACTCGAGGCGAGCCTCGACCACCACGCTGCGGTGCTCGTCGTCAGTGCCGGGCGGCTCGTCGGGATCATCACGGACGCGGACCTCGCCGCGCGACTATGAGGGGAGGGTGACACCGACGTCGGTGAGCACGACCCCACCGGTGGCCTCGACCGTGCCCAGCTGGACGCCCGGGGTCGACGCACACAGGGCGGCCGCATCGTCCGGGGCGACCGCTGCGACGAAGCCGACCCCCATGTTGAACGTGCGGAACATCTCGGCGTCGCTCACCTCACCCGCCTGCTGGATGAGCCCGAAGATGGGGGGTGTCGGTGGGCGCTGGGTGATGCGGAAGCCCTCCGCGCCCATCCGGAACAGGTTGCGCCAGCCACCGCCGGTGATGTGTGCCGCTGCATGGACCTCGACGGCCTGCAGTGGGTCGTACAGATCCGTGTAGATCGCCGTGGGACGCAGCAGCACCTCCCCGATCGACACCGACGGGTCGAAGGGGGCGGGGTCGGTCAGCTCATGCCTGCGTGCGAGCGCCTTCCGGGCGAGGGTGAGGCCGTTCGCGTGCACCCCTGTCGCCGGGAAACCCACGAGCGTGTCGCCCACCGCAGCACCCGCATCGAACAGCGCCGCAGGCGGGGCCACCCCCGCGGCGGTGCCGGCGATGTCCAGATCGGAGATCACCTCCGGCATCACCGCCGTCTCGCCCCCGATGAGCGGGATGCCCGCTGTGGTGACCCCCCGGTCGAGCCCGCGGCCGATCGCCGCTGCGACGGCCGGGTCGGGGGCCTCGACGGCCAGGTAGTCCACGAACGCGACCGGTCGCAGCCCCGCGGCGATGAGGTCGTTGACGTTCATCGCCACGCAGTCGATCCCGATCGTGTCGTAGGTGTCCATCGCCTGCGCGACGAGCAGCTTCGTGCCCACCCCGTCGGTCACGAGCCCGAGGAGCTCCTCACCGATGGGGACCGTCCCCGCATATCCGCCGATCTCCGCGGAGACCGCACCGACCAGCGCCGCGGTCGCATCCTCCGAGGCGGCGATGTCCACACCGGCATCGGCGTAGCTCATGGGCTCATCGTCTGTCATCCGCCGACCACCCCCTGCCGCATCATTCGACGGTCACGCTCTTTGCGAGGTTGCGCGGCTGGTCGATGTCACGGCCCGCTGCCGCGGCGATCTCGTAGGCGATCAGCTGCAGCGAAAGCGTCGACAGCAGCGGGGCGGTCGTCTCGGCCGCGTCCACGTCGACACCCCAGTCGGTGAGCGACCGCCAGCGGTCGGCCGGACCGATGGCGACGACCGTCGCCCCGCGGGCCTGCACCTCCTTGACGTTCGTGACCGTCCGCGCCGGGTCGGCCCCCGGCATCAACATCGCGTACACGACCGTCGCGTCGGTCACCAGTGCGAGCGGGCCGTGTTTGAGCTCGCCCGCGGGGAACGCCTCCGCATGCGCGTAGCTGATCTCCTTGAGCTTCAGCGCACCCTCTCGGGCGACCGGGAGGCCGAGTGCCCTCCCGATGAAGACGTGGTTGGACGCTCCCGCCGCCATCGCCGCGATCTCGTCGATCGCCGCACGCGCATCCAGCATCGCCTGGAGCTGCCCCGGCAGGGCGTCGATCGCCGCGAGCTGACGCCGTCGCGACCCGCGGCTTTGCGCCCCCGTGGCCTCGCCGAGCGCGACGCCCACCAGCAGCAGGGTCGCGACCTGCGTGGAGAACGTCTTCGTCGCGGCCACACCGATCTCGGGGCCCGCCCGGATGAACACCGCGTGGTCCGCCAGCCGGGTGATCGAGCTACCCACGGTGTTCGTCACCGCGAGCGTCCCGTATCCCCGTCCCACCGCCGCACGCATCGCCGTCAGGGTGTCTGCGGTCTCACCGCTCTGTGTGACCGCGATGATGAGCGTGCGCGCGGGGTCCCAGTGCGGCCGCTCGCGGAACTCGCTGGCGACGACCGCCTCAGCGGGGATGCCGGTGGCCTCGATGGCCGCCGCCGCATACGATGCGGCGTAGTGGGAGGTCCCGCACCCGACCAACACGACCGAGCCGACACCGCTGAGTGGGCCCAGATCCGTCTCGAAGCGGACGGTGCCGGTGGATGGGTCCATCCGCCCACTGAGCGACTGGCGCATCGCGTCCGGCTGCTCGATGATCTCCTTGAGCATGTAGTGGGCGAAGCCTCCCTTCTCTGCGACCTCCGGGTCCCACGCGATCCGGTGGAGCGACCGCGAGACTCGCTGCTCGTCGTTCGTGACCGAGACCGATGCGGGGCCCACCACGGCGATGTCCCCATCCTCGAGGTAGCGGACCGCGTCAGTGTGCTCGATGAACGCGGGCACGTCACTCGCGATGTAGCTGCCCCTGTCGCCCTCCCCCACGACGAGCGGGCTCTGCTGTCTGACGGCGTAGAGGTGGTCATCACCCGCGTAGGCGATCACGAGTGCGTAGCTCCCCGCGAGCTGCTGGGTGACCGCCGCGATCTGGGAGACGGGCGAGCCACCGCCGATGGCCGCCTCCTCCAGCAGGTGCGCGATGAGCTCGGTGTCGGTCTCGCTCGTGAGCGTGTGCCCATCGAGCTCCGACCGCAGCGCGGCCGCGTTGCTGATCACTCCGTTGTGCACCACCGCGATCTCCTCGGTGCAGTCGAGCTGTGGGTGGGCGTTCGCCGCTGTGGGGGGCCCGTGGGTGGACCACCGTGTGTGGCCCATGCCGACGGTCGCCGGCGCCGTGGTGGGCAGCACCTCGCGCAGCCGCTCGAGCTTGCCCGGTGCGCGGTACGACCGCAGCCCGCCCTCGCCCAGCAGTGCGATGCCCGCGGAGTCGTACCCACGGTACGAGAGGCGCTCGAGACCGTCGATGAGCACCGACAGCGCAGGGTCGTCGCCGACGTACCCGATGATCCCACACATCTCAGCGGCTCACCACCCGCGTCGCGTCCGCGACCGTGTCCCGGAGATGCGCCCCTGCTGCGACATCACAGTCGACACCGACGGCCGCGGGCGCCTCCAGCAACGCCGCCGGCCCGATCCGACTGTGGTCGCCGATCACGACGACCGGGTCGACACCATCGACGCCCCCGCCGCCGCGTCCCTCCATCACGGTCGCCCGGCCGATCCGCACGTTCTGGCCGATCACGCTCGTCGCGACCGTCGCTGCGGCCTCGATGTGGCTGTCCGGCATGATCACGCTGTCCTCGATGCTCACCTGGGGGCCGATCGTGACGTTCGCACCCACGTCGACGTCGCCACTGAGCACCGCGTGTGGGCCCACCCGGACATCCGCTGCGACCGTCACCCCCGGACCGATCACCGCGGTGGGCGCGACCGATGCGGTCTCATCGATCGCCGGCTCCCGGTGCAGCGTCGCTCCCACCGTGAGCAGGTCGCCCGGTGCGGTGACATCCACCCACCGGCCGTCGGTGACGACCGCGGCGACACCCGCATCGGTGATGCACCGCTCGATCGCGGTGACGAGCGAGAGCTCGCCGGCCACATCCGGGCTGAGCTCTTCGATCACGGTGAAGATCGAGGGGTCGAAGCCGTAGATGCCGGCGTTGATCAGCCCACTCGTCGTCTGCGTGGGCTTCTCATCGATCGCCGTGACGAACCCATCCTCGACGGCGACGACCCCGTAGGCGACCGGATCGTCGACGGAGGTGACGGCCATCACCGGCGTCTGCTCGGCCGTGCTGTCGATCACCGCCGCGATGGCCGCCGCATCGACGATCTGGTCGCCGTTGAGCACGAGGAACGCATCCTCGACGGTCCCCGCAGCCTGCGCCACCGCATGCGCGGTGCCGAGCTGATGCTCCTGGTCGACGTACGTGACCGGCACATCGAAGCGTGTGCCGTCACCCACGAACTCGCGGATGCGGTCGGCCTTGTAGCCCACGACCAGGGTGACCGTATCCACCCCCGCCGCGGTCGCCGTCTCGATGACGTGCGCGAGGATTGGTCGCGCCGCGACGGGGAGCATCGGCTTGGGGCGATAGGCCGTGAGCGGCCACAGACGGCGGCCAGCGCCCGCCGCGAGGATCACCGCGTGCATGAGACCAGAACGCACATGGAGATGTTCAATCTGTTGCACCGTCCCCCAGCAGGTCGCCCTTGACGACGGTCCCCGGCAGGATCGTCCGGCCCGGCCCGATCCGCGTCCCGGGCATGATGGACGTGTTGACGCCCGTTTTGACCCCGTCTCCGATCACCGCACCGAGCTTGCGCCGATCCGTCGCGAGCTGTGACTCACCGGCGCCGAGGGTGACCGGTGCCGCATCGTGGCGGAGGTTCGCGATCACCGTCCCCGCACCCAGGTTCACGCCCGCCCCGATGAGCGAGTCGCCCACGTAGGACAGATGTGGGATCGCGGTATCCGCCATGACGACCGACGCCTTCACCTCGACCGCATGGCCCAGGTGGACACCGGCGCCGATGACCGCGGGACCGCGGAGGTAGGTCATCGGGCCGATCTCCGCATGGGGACCGATCGCGACCGGGCCGCTGATCTGCACGCTGGGGGCGACCGTCGCAGACGGGTCGATCGCGCTGTCATCCCAGCGTGACAGCAGCCCATCGATCGCCCCGAGGTACGCCGCAGGTGTGCCGACGTCGTACCACATCCCGGTGTACCGGGCCACATCCACGCTGCGGCCATCGGCCAGGGCGTGGCCGAACACCGCGGTCAGCTCCAGCTCGCCGCGGGCGCTCACCGCCACCTCCTCCAGGTACGGGAAGACCGCCGCGTCGAAGCGGTAGCCGCCGAGGTTCACCAGGGGGCTGGGTGGATCGCTGGGCTTCTCGATCACCTCGCGCAGCTGTCCGGCCGCATCGACATCGATGACGCCGTAGCGCTGTGGCTCATCGACCTCCATCGCACACACCGACCATCCCGTCCCCGCCGCGAGCGTCGCGATGAACGACGCCTCAACGACCATGTCACCGTTGAGCAACATGAAGGGGCCCTCCACCGTCTCCGCGACCTGTGCGAGCGCATCCGCGGTGCCACGACGGTCGGGCTGGCGCACGTAGATGACCGGGGTCGCCGCGACGGCTGCGCCCACCTGCTCGCGGATCTGCTCACCCAGATGATCGATGACGATGATGATCCGCTCCACATGCGGTGCGACCTGCGCACACAGCCGACCGAGGACGGTTGTCTCACCCAACGGCAGGAGCGCCTTCGGGCGGGTGTCCGTCAGCGGCCGCAGCCGCCGGCCCCGCCCGGCGGCGAGAATGACCGCATCCATACCCGCCGGACCGAGCCCGTGTACATCAAGGCTCTGGTGAACGGTCCTGAAACGTAGCACAGCTGCGTGAACTCACCTGAAACGTCACCGGTGGGGGGCGAAACGGGCGGAACTCACCCGAACGCTCTGTGCCGTTTATGCACCGTTCGGACATGGTGTTGGGTACGATGTCCACCTCCACGCGCCCACCGGTGTGGGTCGAGGCGCTGCGTCGCTGGACGGTGCCTGCGCTCCGGCAGGCGGCGTTCTGGCTGGCGGTGCTGCTGCCGATCGCGTACATCCCGCTGCTGCTCGAGGGGCTCGAGGGGGCGCGCATGGGGCTGTTCGTGGTGCTCGCGGCGCTCAACCTCCTGGCGATCGTCGTCGGCTCCGATCACACACCCACGGTCTGAGCGAGGATCTCCCAGCCGGTACGTGCACCCTCGAGCAGCAGCCCGACGACCGCATCCGCCCCGCCGAGGTCCACCGCGAACTGCGGCAGCAGGTACGTGACGAACGCCACCGAGGCGATGATCGACCCGATGTTCGTCGCCGCGACGATCAGGATCAGCCGGAACAGCGGGATCGCCCGCAGCTCACCCACGATCTGGCGAAGTGGGCGGCTCTCATCACCCAACAGCTCGTTCATCCGCCCGATGTCGGCGATGTTCACCGGGGTGCGTCGAAGCTCGAGATAGCCCGCGATCCACCCCGGTGCGAGCAGCGGGTTGACGGAGGTGAGCCAGGCGATCGCCCCACCGGCGAGCGCTGCATCCCACCGTGCGCCGGCGAGCCGTGCGAGCCCGCCGGCGGCGACACCGTTGACCAGGAACCACGCGAGGAAGATCTGCATCACGATCGCATCGGCCGCCGGCGAGAGTGCGAGCAGCACGAACGTGCCGATCGCCACGGCGCTGATGCTGACACCGACACCCTCGGCGATCGGGAGCCGCCGGCGCGCACGACCCGTCAGACTCGCCTTCGGCGGCAGTCCGCTGGGCTCGCGGAGGTGGGCCGTCACCCCTGGGAGGTGTCCGGCGCCGAGGACCGCCACGACGTCGTCGTACCGCGCGGACAGCTCGCGCAGCTCGTGGGCGAGATACGCATCACGCTCATCGATCAGCGCCTCCGCACCGCGCGGGGAGAACCGGCGGAACTCCTCGAGCATCTGGGCGACGAGGTCCCCATCGGTCAGCTCTGCGGGCGACAGCTCCGTCAGGTCGACGCCCGCACCGCTCATGCGGGCGCCCGCGACGGTGCCGACGGCCCCCCCGAGGGTCACCCCCACCGTCGCCGAGCCCACCACCAGAATCAGAAGGGGTGACAGCAGTTCGGTGGCGAGCGGCGACGCCCCACCGGCGACCGTGAGCACCGCCACCCCTGTCCCGACCCCGACGGCGACCTGCGGCGCACGCATGCGGTGGCTCACCACCACCGCGCCCGTCACGACCAGGCCGGCGAGGGCGACGGGCGCGAGCACCGACGCCGGCGTGCCGGTGAGGGTGATCGCGAGTGCGACGAGCGGCCCGATGAGCACCGCACCCACCGCGGCCGTCGCACCGGCGGCACCCGCGGGGGTGCCCACCGCGACCAGCAGCCCACCCAGCATCTCGAGCCGCTCGCGACGGCGCATCTTCGTCCAGAAGCGCTGCATCGTCACCGCGATGTCCCGGTCGATGAGCGCGATGGGGATCGCCGCGGCCTCCGCGGTGTCCACCGCCGCCAGCATCTCCGCGCCGGGGCGGATGTCGAACGCATCGCCCAGCTGCGCCTGGATGTACGACAGCATCCAGTACGCCAGCAGCTGGAAGACGGTGTTGCCCTGCAGCAGCTGCTTCGGGTCGAGGTCCTCCGGTGCATCCCCCCGCAGCTGCCGGTAGCGGCCGGCGTCGAGCTCGACGGCGACGACCGCCGGCTCGCGTGCGGAGATCGTCTCCGTCGCCGCGGTGACGGAGGCCTCCGAGACGTGCGCGGTCCCCACGAGGGTGATGTTGCCGACCTCCTGTGGGGTGTCCATGTCCCCAGAGGCCCATCGGGCCGGATAGGCATGTCGGACCGCAGCCTTTCGTACCTGGGGGCGGTAGATTGTATATGGGCCATGAGGGGCGGATCGAGGGCATCGGTGTGGCGGTCGATGAGGGCACCGACCGCGTCCCAGCGGTGATCATCGCGGTGGATGACCGCTACATCCCGATCATGGTGACGCCCGATCAGGCACGGGCGATCCACCTGGGGATGCACGGCGGCAGCTTCGAGCGCCCGCTGACGCACGACCTGCTCGTCGAGATGATCACCGATCTCGGCGGGGCGATCGACCGGGTGCGCATCGATGCCCTCCGCGGGGGGACCTTCCTCGCCAAGGTCGACACCGAGCAGTACCGGGAGGGGAGTGTCCAGGCGCGCGTGTTCGATGCCAGACCGTCAGATGCGATCGCGATCGCCGTCCGGGCGGACTGCCCGATCGAGGTGGCGACGGAGGTCATCGATGCCGCGGGGCAGGACCCCGAGGCGCTGGACCTGCTCGACCCCGATGACATCCCCGACCGCGAGGGTGCCTGAGCGTGGCAGTTTAGCCCGTCCCCGCTGAATGATGGCCATGTCACTCGAGGTCGCGACCCCACCGGTCCCGGAGATCCCCACCGAGGGCGCGCCCGCAGAGCGCCGTGGGGAGATCGCCTCACTGCTGCAGGAGGGGGCGTGGGCCGATGGGTTCGAGACGTGGGCATCGACCACCCGGGTCACCGCCGACCAGTGGACGATCGTGCGGGAGCTGGGCCTGCTCGGGCAGTTCGCCTTCTTCTGGGATGAGTTCGCCGACCGGGTGGGCTACCACGCCCCGGGGATCCCCGAGGACTGGCGCGAGCGGTCGATCCACCCGGCGGTCACCTCCTGGGAGACCGTCAGCAGCATCAACGCGGGGCTGACCGAGCTGGGGCAGGCGGTCTCCGAGACGCTGAAGGCGGAGTACATCACCTGGGAGTCATCGTACGAACCGCCCAGCGACCTCCCCGAGTTCTGACCGACGGGCTCATCCGGACGATGCCGTGGTGATCGCGGTGGTGTCCTCCTGCAGGGTCACCGGCAGCGTGCGGGGATCGGCCCCGTTGACGACCCCCTCGTCGACGGTGAGCTCGCCCCGGTAGGTGGTCAGCCCCGATCCACCCACCTGGGGCGGCGTGCTCAGCTCGTACGGCCCCGTCGCACGGACGCTCACGTTGGTGTAGCCATCAGCCGGGCCGTACGCGTCGTAGCCGGCGGTCGCGTACGGCAGCTGCAGACGGAAGCGTCCGTCTGCATCGGCCTGCGCGTACTGGACGTAGGTGAACGTCTGGTCGGTCTGGGGGATCGCCAGCTCCACGGATGCGGTCACCTCCGCACCGGCGGGCGCACCACTGCCGGAGACGGTCGCGCCGGGCACCCGCTCGAAGGTCTTGACCCAGCTCGCCGTGGTGGGCACGTTGACCGCGGGGTTCAACCCGATCGCACGGGCATTCCGGCCGGTCGTCCCCTCGATCTGTGCCGCCGCGGACGTCTCGCTCACATGGACCAGCCGGTACTCCGTCATCGCGGGGACGCGTTCGGTGGGCAGGGCCCCCACACCACCCAGCTGAGCGGTCGAGTCGTTCGCGAGGTAGGCCTCCGCCTCCGCCATCGTCTCGAACTCCTGCACCAGTGGTGCGCGGGGGTCTGCGGCCGCATCGAGGGTGATCGGGCCATCCGCCGTCTGCGCATCGACCCGCTCCCAGTCGGTGACCACCGGGATGGGGTCGACCGCCGATCCGTGGTAGTAGTACAGCCGTGTCATCGTCGCATCGTAGAAGCGGTCGGTGCGCAGCTGCGCCACGGAGACGACCTGCCCCTCGTCGTTGAAGCGGTAGATGGGGCGGAGGAACGTCCGCTGGGAGACCCCCTCCTCTGCACTGTACCACACGGTGGGTGCGTTGAACTTCGAGCCCGGGGTGGCCATCTGCCAGTCGATCATGACGTATCGGGTCGACGCCCCCTCGGTGGACTGCTCGGCGACGGCCGCGATCGACGCCTCCTCTGAGTCAGCAAGCAGGAAGTTCGCCGCCTGCGAGGCGTGTTGCTGGAACGGATTGGCATGCGGGATCCGCTCCCCCAGGAGGGTGATCCAATGCCCATAGTCCCACCAGGACATCACGCCGTAGCTCCCTGCAGGGTACGTGAAGTCGCCGCTGTTTTCGAAGGTCCCCAGATACGGGAGGGCGTCCGCGTTATCGGCCCCACCGAGGTCGCCCGGTCGTGGGGTCTCGCTCGCGAGCCATGACAGCGACTCATCCCAGATGACGACCGCCCCCGGCCCGTTGTTCGCAGACGCACCGAGCGCGGTCTGTGTGGTCGACCCACCCACCGTGATCGGCACCGCGAGCACCGGCGCCAACACCAACAGCACCACCGCCCCGATCGTCAGGAGCTGATAGCCCGTGAGATCGCGGGGTGAGGTGAGCTCTGTGAGCCCCAGCAGCGAGGAACGTGCCAGCTGGACCAGCAGCAGGGCGGCGAGGATGGCCACCCCCGCAGCGAGGTAGTAGTTGAAGCGTACCTGCGTGAACGTCGCGGCGGTGATGATGCCCACCCACGCGAGGAACAGGATGCGCTCCGGTGGATGGTCAGCGATCCCCACCCCGACGACGAACAGCGTGGCCACGATCGCGAAGCCGACCAGCGCCCCCGGCACACCGATGACCCCACCGATGCTCGCGGGCAGTGCCGGCACCGCGAGGATCACACCGGTCAGCGCGAGGCCACCCACCGCAAGGCCCAGCTGTCGTGGCTCCCCCGATCGCAACAACGGTGCCGCGAGCATCCAGACGACCGCCCCCGCAGCGATGAAGAAGGTCAATCCGTACTCGAAGATGATGGGTGCGACCGCATTGCCGCGGATGAACGGCTGTGCCTCGCCGATGGTGCGGACGTTCGCGCCCGTGCCGAACCCGATGATGCCCACGAAGCTGCCGGTCAGCGACTGGTAGATCCCCGGGGCGATGACCGACAGCCCGAGCAGGGCCAGCAGCGCCACCACAGACAACCCGAGGCTCGCCTGAAGCGGCGACAGCGGTCTGCGCACCCGGAGGTACTGGCTGGCGGTGATCACGGCCCCCCCGCCGATGACCCCGAGTGCCAACAGCGGCGCGAGGAGCGTGTATCCGCTGGCGATGTAGCCCGGTGAGGTGAGTCGGATGAGCATGAACACCACGACGACGACCATCGCCGTGGCCACGGGGACGACCCGCCGGAGGTCTGCGCGGCCGACACGGACGTCGGTGACACCCTGGAGGAAGACCGCGATCGCGACGATCCCGAGCAACAGGACACCCGGCGGCCACACCCAGAGGTACAGCACGATCGCCACCCCGGCGAGTGCCCCCAGCCGCACCACGGGGAACAGCTCCTCCCACCGTGGCTGCAGCACCGCATCCACATCGAGGTCTGCACGGTTCGACACGCGCAGGCTGAGCATCAACCCCCACAGGGCCAGCAGCATGAACAGCGGCTCGACGATGTTGTGATCGGCGAAGCCCACCAGCCCGCGTCGCAGGAAGGTCCCCGGCAACAGCGCCAGGATGACGACCGCCACCGCGCCGACGGGCCGCCCCCCCAGCTCACGGCCGATCAGGTACGTCGGGATCGCCACCAGCGTGCCGAAGACCGCCGGAGCGACCAGCAGAGCGATGGCCACCTGCTGGTCGGTGGGGCTGCCCAGCCCGATCACGAGCGCTGCCGCCGCGACGAGCTGGTCGTACAGCGTCCCGAACTGTGATGCGAACCGTCCAACGGGATAGCCAGTCCACGGGTCATAGGGCATCCGCTGTGGGAAGTTCGCCACCAGGTACTGCACCTGCCGCAGGTGGTACCACGCATCGTTGCCCGAGAAGTAGACCTCCCCACCGATGAGGAAGTTCTCATAGGTCCGGATGCGCAGGTAGAACATCCACAGCATCGCGGCGACCACGGCGAGGATGGGCCAGCGGCGGGTGAGGGTGCCCACCAGACGGTCCCGGCCGGAGTTACCGCTCATTACCCCTGCGAGACATGACCTGGCGTTAAATTTTGGGATGCGTCCCCGGCGGCCACAGCGGTCCAGCGCACCCTTCCACGGGCTTCATATACGGTCGACAAGGACCCTACTCGCATGGACGGGATCGACGACCAGTACGACGCGCTCGCCGTCGAGGAGGCCGTCGAGCGCCACTGGGCGGAGGCCGATGCGTACGCGGCGGCGACCGCTGCCCACGCGGATGACCCCCCCTGGGTGTTCGTCGACGGGCCGCCGTACACCTCCGGGCAGATGCATCTGGGCACCGCATGGAACAAGACGCTGAAGGATGCGGTGCTGCGGTACAAGCGGATGAGCGGCTACGACGTGCGCGACCGACCCGGCTACGACATGCACGGGCTGCCGATCGAGGTGAAGGTGGAGGCGGCGCTGGGGTTCGACTCGAAGCGGGACATCGAGTCATTCGGGATCGAGGCGTTCATCGAGGAGTGTCGCCGGTTCGCGATCGAGAACCGTGAGGCGATGGATGCGGACTTCCAGTCGATCGGGGTGTGGATGGACTGGACGGACCCGTACCAGACGCTGTCCCCGGAGTACATGGAGGCGGCCTGGTGGGTGTTCAAGCAGGTGGCCGAGCGGGGGCTGCTCGACCGCGGCAAGCGGTCGGTGGCGTACTGCCCGCGGTGTCAGACGGCGATCGCCGCCAACGAGGTCGAGTACGATGAGGTGACCTCCCCCTCGATCTACGTGGCGTTCCCGCTGGTGGAGGCGGATGCGTCGGTCGTGATCTGGACGACCACCCCGTGGACGCTCCCCGCGAACACGTTCGTGGGGGTCGACCCCGAGCTGACGTACACCCAGCTGCGGGTGGATGATGGGCAGACCGAGCGGTCGCTCATCGTCGCAGCGGCGTGTGTCGAGGCGTTCATCGAGGCGACCGGGGTGACGCTGCTCAAACGCGAGCGCGAGCTCGCGGGGGCGGCGCTCGTGGGGGTGGCCTACACCCATCCGATGGCCGATGCGCTGCCGGAACGCCCGGCCGGGGCGGATGTGTACACGATCCAGGCCGCACCGTACGTCGAGGCGGACCGGACGGGGCTGGTGCACTCGGCCCCCGGGCACGGGCAGGAGGACTTCGCCCGCGGCACCGAGCTGGATGTGGAGGTCGTCGTCCCCGTCGACCACCGGGGGGTCTTCACCGACGCAGCGGGGCCGTATGCGGGGAGCTTCGTCCGGGATGCGAACGAGCAGATCATCGCCGATCTGGATGCGATGGGCGCGCTCGTCGCCGCGGGCCAGCACCGACACCGCTACGGGCACTGCTGGCGGTGTGACACCGACATCATCTATCTGGCGACCGATCAGTGGTTCATCACCATCACCGAGATCAAAGAGGAGCTGCTGGAGAACATCACCGAGACGGAGTGGCACCCGCAGTGGGCACGGGACAACCGGTTCACCGACTTCGTCGCCGACGCACCCGACTGGAACATCTCCCGGCAGCGCTACTGGGGCATCCCCCTGCCGATCTGGGTGGCCCCGGATGGGGACCGCATCATCATCGGGACCCGCGAGGAGCTCGCCGAGCGGGCCGACCAGGCGGTGGATCCGACGGAGATCGACCTGCACCGACCGAGCGTGGACCCGCTGACGATCACCGAGGGGGGCCAGACGTACCACCGCGTGGCAGACGTCTTCGACGTGTGGATCGACTCCGCGGTGGCCTCATGGGGGTCGATCGGCGTCCCCGGCGATGCCGCACGCCTCGAGACGGACTGGCCGGCGGACTTCATCACCGAGGCGCACGACCAGACGCGGGGGTGGTTCTGGTCACAGCTGGGGATGGGCACCGCGGCGATGGGGACGGTCCCGTACCGGGAGGTGCTGATGCACGGGTTCGTCAACGACGCGGATGGCCGGAAGATGTCGAAGTCCCGGGGCAACATCATCACCCCCGAGGAGGCGATCGCGCGGGTGGGCCGCGACCCCCTGCGGGCGTACCTGCTGTCGCATGACCAGCATGGGGTGGACCTGTCGTTCAGCTGGGACGCCGCAGAGGCGATCGCTGCACGGCTCAACATCGTCTGGAACGTCTTCCGCTTCCCGCTGACGTACATGCGGCTGGATGGGTTCGACCCCCGGGAGGCCGACGTGGATGCGGTCACACTCACTCCGCTCGACCGCTGGGTGCTCTCGCGACTGCAGGCCACCGTCGCGGATGCGCAGACGGGCTGGGACACCTACGCCACCCACGAGGTGGTCGCCGCGGTGCTGCGCTTTTTGACAGAGGATGTGTCCCGGTTCTACATCCAGTCGATCCGTGACCGGATGTGGGAGGAGGAGGACTCCCCGGGCAAGCAGGCGGCGTATGCGACGATGGCACACCTGCTGGATGTGAGCATCCGGCTGCTCGCACCGGTGGTGCCGTATGTGACCGAGCGGATGTACCAGGAGCTGGATGGGCGAGCGCCGACGGTGCACGCACTGGCGTACCCCCAGGCGGAGCCCGACCGACGGGACCCGACGCTCGAGGAGCACATCGCCGCGATCCGCAGCGTCGAGGAGGCCGCCGCGGCGGCACGTCAGCAGGGCGGCCGCAAGCGCCGATGGGCCGTCCCGCGGGTGGTCGTCGAGACCGCCGACCCGACGGTGACCACGGCGATCGACGCCCGTGGTGAGCTGCTGGCGGAGCGGATCAACGCCGAGCGGATCGAGGTCACCGAGCGGTTCGAGGAGACGGTCGAGCGCGCACAGCCCGTCATGGCGGAGATCGGGCCGGCCTTCGGCGCCCGTGCGGAGGCGGTGATGGAGGCGCTCGAGGGGCGCCCACGCGCGGCGGTGGAGGCGGGGCTCACCGTCGAGGGGGAGGCGGTGAGCATCGACCCCGCGATGGTGCGGTATGAGACCACCCCCGCAGGCTCCGTCGAGATGGCCCCCTTCGATGCGGGGATGGTCTACGTGGACGTGTCGGTGCCCGAGCACATCGCCGCTGAGGGGTATGCGCGGGACGTGATCCGCCGCATCCAGCAGCTGCGCAAGGAGCTGGAGCTGCCGGTCGACGCGCAGATCGTCACCGCGATCGAGACGGCCGATGCCGCCGTACGGGGGTACATCGACCAGCACGAGGAGCTCATCGCCGTCGAGACCCGCACCGACCGCTTCAGCGCCGACGCCGACGCGATGACCGCGGTGGTCGATGAGGAGGTCGAGGGGACCCCGATGCGGATCGGGATCGCACAGTCCTGATGGCCCCACCGATCGCCGTCGACATCGATGGGACGCTCACCGATGACACGGGGCGGCTGGGGCCGCCGGTCATCGACGCGCTCGCGGAGTGGCCGGCACCGGTCATCATCGCGACGGGCAAGGCGCTGCCGTATGCGGTGGCGCTGTGCTACTTCTGCCAGATCGATGAGACGGTGATCGCCGAGAACGGTGGCATCAGCCTGGTCGCCGGCGAGCGGCGGGTGCACACCGAGGGGGAGGTGACCGCCGCGGCGACCGCTGCACTGCGGGAGATCGACCCGACGCTGGGGTGGGAGACGGGCTATGACACGATCAACGCCTGGCGGGAGACCGAGGTCGCGGTGGGGCTGCAGATGCAGCGCTCGGCCGTCGATGCGGTCGCAGCGGAGTTCGACCTCCGGGTGCTGGACACCGGCTTCGCGTACCATCTGACCAGCCGGGAGGTCTCGAAGGGCACCGCGCTCGAGCACGTCACGGAGGCACTCGGTCTGGTCCCCGACGAGGTCGTCGCGATCGGCGACAGCGAGAACGACGTCTCGATGTTCGAGCGGGTGGGCGAGTCGTTCGCGCTCGCGAACGCCGATGCGCGCGCACAGGCGGCGGCCACCCACGTGGTCGAGGAGGCGCATCACGCCGGTGTAGTGGGGGTGCTCGAGCTGCTGCGGACCCGGTGATCAGCGCTCGATGACGGTCACGAACGTCCCGTTGATGTCCCACTCGTGGATGCAGTACACATCACCGACGGCGGCCTCACCCCCCTCGGACGCGACGACCCACCCCCGGAGCTGCTGGTCCCACCGCTCGCGGCGTCCACACCCCTCGCAGGTGCGGACCTCGGGACGGCGGAGGCTAACATCGCTCATGGGACAGACAGTCGCATGGGTGGATATAAACCCGCCGGCGCTGGCGAAGCGGTTTACCGGTGGACCACGGAGGCGCCACATGGGCTTTCACGTGTTCGATGCCGACCTCGCGGAGAACCTCGATGACCCCGACCGGTACCGCTACTGCTCCACCGAGGAGCTTCTGGCCCCGCTACCGGCACAGGTGGGACAGCTGATGGACATCGGCAGTGGGACCGGCTTCTACACCGAGGCGCTGCGGTCGACCGCCCAGCGGCTGCTCGCGGTGGACATCCAACCGGCGATGCACCGCATCCACCAGGAGCGCCGGCCGGACCCGCGTGTGCGACTGCTGACGGCCGCGGCGTCGGCGCTCCCGCTGTCGGACGGCGCCGTCGATGCAGCGGTGAGCACGGCGACGTTCCACGAGTTCGCGGGGGGCGATGCGATGGCGGAGCTGGCACGGGTGATCGCCCCCGGGGGGACCGTCGTCACGGTGGACTGGTCCGCCGGTGGCCGCGGTGAGACCGGCCCCCCGGTGCAGGAACGCTACAGCCTCGGGGAGGCGATCACCAGGTTCGAGACCGCGGGCTTCGCGACCACCATGGCGGAGGACCGAGCGGAGACGTTCCGACTCGTCTCTCAGGCCACCTGATCACCCATCCGACAGCGCCGTCAGCCCGACCGCACGGTCGATGAGCAGCACCACCGCGAACCCCCCGGAGGCGAGGGTGCCGAACACCGCCAGCGCAGCCGGATCCCAGCTGTGTCCCAGCGCGGCCGAGGCGCGGTACACCGGCGCGGCGGTCGCACCCACCACCAGCGCGATCAGCACCGACGCGGTCGCCGAGCGGTGGTGCGCGATGGCCCACGCGATGATGCGTGCCATGATCCCGAGTCCGACGGCCGCACCCACCAGGAAGGTGAGCACCGTCGTCGCCGCCTCCCCCACCCCCGCGACGGGCCGCAGGAACACCGCATCGACGACGGTGGCCAGGCTGTCTGCCAGGCGGGTGTACTGCCCCAGCACGAGGAGGATGAGCGAGCCACTGATCCCCGGCAGGATCGTCGCGCTGACGGCGAGCAGGCCGCTGAGGAAGACGAGGCCCAGCCCACCCGCAAGCGGTCTCGTGCTCAGGATGCTCACCCCCCCGGCGAGCACACACGCAGCGAGGGTGACGAGCCCGACCGCCGGTGGTCGCAGCCGCAGCTCCGCGCGCAGCGCCCACGCCGACCCCGCGATGAGCCCGGCGAAGACCCCGAACGTCGGGGTCGGGGCGGTGGCGATCCCCGCGGCGATGACCCGGGTGACGGTGACGATGCTCACCGCGACCCCCACCCCGAGGATCAGCAGGAACGGGAGGTCGGCCTGCCGGATGCGCTCGCGCGCCCCAGCTGATGCACGTCCACCAGGCCCACGCAGGACCCCGATGAGCAGGCGATGGTCGATCGCGGTGAGTGCGGCGACCAGTCGGTCGTAGATGCCCGCGACCAGTGCGACCGTCCCTCCCGAGACACCCGGGACGGCATCCGCAGCCCCCATGATGAGCCCGATGAGGAGCACGCGCAGGCGGGGCCGGGGCATGTGACCGGCTTCGACAGCCCCCCTCAAAGCTGTGCGACATCGGAGGGCGAAGGTTCAATCCACCCACCGATGGAGGATGCATCATGCAGGTCAGCGTGGTGGGGAGCGGGTACGTGGGGACGACCATCGCCGCGGTGTTCGCCGCGTGGGGACACGAGGTCGTGGCGATCGACATCGACGCCGCCCGGGTGGAGGCGCTGAACGAGGGCGACCCGCAGATCGAGGAGCCGGGGCTGCAGTCGCTGCTGGATGCGGCGATCGGCGAGCGCCTGCGGGCGACCGACGACTTCGATGCGGTCGCCGCAGGCCCGTGTACGGTGATCACCGTCCCGACACCGACGGACCCCGACGGCGCCGTGGACACGAGCGCCGTCGAGGCGGCCGTCGGGAGCGTCGGTGCAGCCCTCGAGGGCACGTCCGCGCGACACCTGGTCATCCTGAAGTCGACGGTCCCACCGCGTGCGGTCGAGACGGTGGTGCCGCAGCGGCTGCAGGCGGCGCTCGGCGAGCCGCTGGGCGAGCGCGTGCATCTCGCGGTCAACCCGGAGTTCCAAGCGCAGGGCACGGCGGTGGGGGACTTCCAGGACCCACAGAAGCTGGTCTTCGGTGCGGTCGATGCGTGGGCGTTCGAGATGCTCGAACGGCTCCACGCGGCGGTGCTCGAGCCGGACCGGCCGGTGGTGCGGACCGATCCGGCGACCGCGGCGATGATCAAGTACGCCAACAACGTGTTCCTCGCGAGCAAGCTGTCGGTGGTCAACGAGCTGGCGAACATCTGCAAGGTGCACGCGATCGACGCGTACGAGGTGATGGATGCGCTCGGCATGGACGACCGGATCGGGGCACGCTTCCTGCGGTCGGGTGCGGGCTGGGGTGGCAGCTGCTTCCCGAAGGACACGGATGCGCTCATCGCCGAGGCGGGTGCGGCGGGGTACGATGCGGAGCTGCTGCGGGGGGTCCGCGCCCAGAACGAGCGTCAGCCCCTGCGGGTCATCGACCTGCTCGAGACGCACCTGCGGGTCGGTGAGGCGACGATCACCGTCTGCGGGGCGGCCTTCAAGCCACAGACCGATGACATCCGGGGGACGCGGACACGTCCACTGCTGGCGGCCCTGGAACCGCGTGCGGCGCAGCTGCGGCTCACGGATCCATCGGGGGCGATCGCGTTGGCGGATGAGTTCGATCGCGTCGAGGCGGTCGCGGACGTCGCGACAGCGTTGGAGGGGGCGGATGCGGCGGTCGTGATGACGGCGTGGCCCCCGTACGCACGCCTCGGGGAGCACCTGGATGCGATGGCGCATCCGGTGGTGATCGATGGGCGACGGGCCGTCGAGCCGACGCCAGAGATGACCTACGAGGGGCTGACGTGGTAGCCCCGGGGAGTCGGTGGGTTTATATCCCCTGTGTCGGTCCCTGCAGATACAATGTCACGTCACGACACGGAGGCACAGTCGGGGTCCCCGGCTGGTCGAGTTCTTCGAGGGCACACTAGCGCACAGAACTGACGCTGAGATCGAGACGGTCCGCATCTTCGATACGACGCTCCGCGATGGTGAGCAGTCGCCACGGACCTCCTTCAGCTACGATGAGAAGCGGCAGATCGCGGCCACGCTCGATGAGATGGGGACGCATGTCATCGAGGCGGGCTTCCCCGTCAACTCCGATGCGGAGTTCGAGGCGGTCGCGGATATCGCGGCGGCCTCCCGCACCACCGTCTGCGGCCTCGCACGGGTGGTCGAGGGCGATATCGCGGCGGCACTGGATGCGGGGGTCGACCTCGTGCATGTGTTCGTCTCCACCTCGGAGGTGCAGCTCCGTGACTCGATGCACGCATCGAAGCAGGAGGCGGTCGACCGTGCGGTCGCCGCCGTCGAGCAGGTGACCGACGCCGGTGTGGAGGTGATGTTCTCACCGATGGATGCCACACGGACGGACCCCGCGTTCCTCGAGGAGATCGTCCGTGCGGTCGATGCGGTGGATGTGGACTGGATCAACATCCCCGACACCACAGGGGTGGGCACACCCACGCGCTTCCACAACCTGGTCTCGGAGATCCGCGGATGGACCGATGCGCGCGTCGATGTCCACGCACACGATGACTTCGGGCTGGCGACGGCCAACGCGATCGCGGGCTTCGAGGCGGGCGCCGCACAGGCACAGGTGAGCGTGAACGGGATCGGTGAACGGGCGGGGAATGCGGCCTACGAGGAGGTCGTGATGGCCGCGGAGGCGCTCTTCGGGGTCGAGACGGGCATCGAGACACGGCGCATCACCGAGCTGTCACGCATCGTCGAGGCCGCCAGCGACATCCCCGTCCCACAGAACAAGTCGATCGTGGGGCAGAACGCCTTCAGTCACGAGTCGGGGATCCATGCGGCGGGGGTGCTCGAGAACAGCGACACGTTCGAGCCGGGGGTGATGACCCCGGAGATGGTGGGGGCGAGCCGGGAGTTCGTCCTCGGCAAGCACACGGGGACGCACTCGGTCCGCCAGCGCCTCGTCGAGGCGGGCTTCGACCCCACCGACACGGAGGTGCGGCAGCTGACCGGCCGGATCAAGGAGTACGGTGCGCAGAAGGAGCAGGTCACCCTGGATGTGTTGACGCGGTTCGCCCGTGAGGCGGGGGTGCTGCGGGTGACCGATGAGGAGGTCCGGATCTGATGTCCCAGCCGAATCGTTTATGAGACACTCGCCTGTAGCTGGGGGCAATGTTGGGGGAACCCGCACCCGCGATCGGTATTGTAGGGGCAGCCTAGCCCCATCTCCACCCTCCCCTGATCCTGCTGTGTACCGCATCCTGACCACGTCAGTGTGATGACCACAACCCACCCATGAGCAAACAAGAACACCACGAGACCGAATCGACCAGCGAGAGACCCACCCAGACCGGGGCCGAGGCCGCCATCGAGGCGCTCGAGGCTGCGGGCGTGGAGATGATCTTCGGCGTCCAGGGCGGGGCGATCATGCCGGTGTACGATGCGCTGTTCCACTCGGACCTGCGCCACGTGACGATGGCACACGAGCAGGGGGCCGCGCATGCCGCCGACGCGTACGGCGTCGTCCGCAACGGGCCGGGCGTGTGCATGGCCACCTCCGGTCCGGGTGCGACGAATCTGGTGACGGGTATCGCTGATGCGAACATGGACTCGGATGCCCTGGTCGCACTCACGGGCCAGGTCCCCTCAGGGATGGTCGGCTCGGATGCGTTCCAGGAGACGGACACGATGGGGGTGACGACGCCGCTGACGAAGCACAACTACTTCACGCACACCGCCGACGACGTGGGCGCGGCGGTCGGTGAGGCGGTCGCGCTCAGCACGCAGGGGCGCTTCGGGCCGACGCTGATCGACCTGCCGAAGGATGCGACGAACGCGTCGACGGACGTGGAGACACCGCCGCCGACCCCCCCGGCGACGACGGTGCCACAGCGACTCGCCCCGGGTGCGGCTGTCGCCGCAGCGGCCGATGCGATCGCGGCGGCGCAGCGACCGCTGCTGCTGTTCGGGGGAGGGGTCATCACGGCCGACGCGACCGAGATCGGTCGGACCTTCGCCCGCGCGTACGAGATCCCGGTCGTCACCACGATGCCGGGCATCGGCTCGTTCCCCGAGGACGACCCACTCGCACTCTCGTGGGCGGGGATGCATGGGACAGGCTACGCCAACATGGCCATCACCCACACGGACTGCCTGATCGCGGTGGGCACCCGGTTCGATGACCGCCTCACCGGAGGGGTGGAGACGTTCGCACCGGAGGCGACGGTGGTCCACATCGAGATCGACCCCGCGGAGGTCTCGAAGAACATCCATGCGGACATCCCGCTGATCGGCGATGCCGCCGAGGTGCTCGGCCAGCTCGATGCGGCGATGACGGGCCCTCCACCGGTCGACGCCTGGCGCGAGCAGGTCCAGACGTGGAAGCAGGAGTACCCGATGGACTACGTCATGGGGCCGGATGGCCCGCTGAAGCCCCAGTATGTCGTCGAACGGCTCGACGCCGCGACCTCCGACCGTGCGATCGTGACGACGGGCGTGGGGCAGCACCAGATGTGGGCCGCACAGTACTGGACGTTCACCGAGCCGCGCACGTGGGTCTCCTCACACGGGCTGGGGACGATGGGCTACGGCCTGCCCGCAGCGGTGGGTGCACGGCTGGCGGCAGATGATGACCAGGAGGTCATCTGCGTCGACGGGGATGGCTCGTTCCTGATGACGCTGCAGGAGCTGTCGGTGGCCGTCCGTGAGCAGCTGGACATCACCGTGGCGATCTTGAACAACGAGTACATCGGGATGGTCCGGCAGTGGCAGGACGCGTTCTTCGATGGGCGACGGATGGCCTCGGAGTACAGCTGGATGCCGGAGTTCGACGCGCTCGCGGAGGCCTTCGGTGCGAGGGGGCTCCGGGTGGATGCGCAGGAGGAGGTCGACGGCGCGATCGCGGAGGCGCTGGCGTACGATGGACCGGCGGTGATCGACTTCCACATCGACCCGTTCGAGAACGTCTATCCGATGGTGCCCTCGGGGGGTGCGAACGGGCAGTTCGCCCTGACCCCCGAGCAGCTATGACACCGGAGGTGCCCAAGGAGGGGCTGGCGGGACCCGCCCCGGAGGAGAGGCCACACCCCACGGCCCGACGCGATGCCACGGGAGTGCGCGCGGGGACGGCGTCGAGCGCGACGGAGACGCCCCGACGCACGATCCTCAGTGCACTCGTCGAGGATGAGCCGGGGGTGCTCGCCCGGGTCGCCGGGCTCTTCTCTCGACGGCAGTTCAACATCGACTCCCTCACCGTGGGGCCGACGACGGTGTCGGGGCACTCGCGCATCACGCTCGTGGTCGAGGAACCGCCCGGACAGATCGCCCAAATCGAACGACAACTCGCAAAACTCAAGCCGGTCATCTCCGTCGGGGAACTCGATGAGGACGCCGTGCGGACCGAGGTGGTCCTCATGAAGATCCGGGGGCGTTCTCCCGCGGATATCCACGCTGTTGTCGGGATGTTCGATGGACAGACGATCGATGCTGGGTCAGCCTCGATCACCGTGCAGATCACCGGGGACGAGCAGACGATCGATGATGCGATCGATGCGTTCGGGCAGTTCGGGATCATCGAGATCGCACGGACCGGCTACACCGCCCTGGCACGCGGCATGCAGCCGACCGTCCCCGGGGAGAAGCCGGGGACCGCAGATGAACCAACGGAACCCACACCATGACAGGACTCACAACTGACGTCTACTACGACGATGATGCCGATGTCGCACAGATCACACAGAGCACCGTAGCGGTCCTGGGGTACGGCTCACAGGGGCATGCGCACGCACAGAACCTCGCGGACTCGGGGGTGGATGTGGTCGTGGGGCTGCCGGAGGACTCCAGCTCCCGCGAGCAGGCCGAGGCCGATGGGCTGACGGTGAGGACCCCCGTCGCAGCCGCAGAGGCGGCGGATGTGATCTCGATCCTGGTCCCCGATACGGTACAGCCCGCGCTCTTCGAGGAGATCGAGCAGACCCTTGAACCGGGGAACACCGTCCAGTTCGCACACGGATTCAACATCCACTACGACCAGATCACGCCCCCCGAGGATGTGGATGTGACGCTGGTGGCCCCGAAATCGCCGGGGCATCTGGTCCGCCGGAACTTCGAGGAGGGGACAGGGACCCCCGGGCTGATGGCGGTGGAGCAGGACCACACCGGGGACGCCTTCGAGCGGACGATGGCGTACGCGAAGGCGATCGGCTGCACCCGTGCGGGGGTCATCGAGACCACCTTCGGCGAGGAGACGGAGACGGACATCTTCGGCGAGCAGGCGGTGCTCTGCGGGGGGGTGACCGCACTGGTGAAGGCGGGCTTCGAGACGCTCGTGGATGCGGGCTACAGCCCCGAGATGGCGTACTTCGAGTGTCTGAACGAGATGAAGCTCATCGTCGACATGATCTTCGAGGGCGGCCTCGGTGCGATGTGGCACTCGGTGTCGGACACCGCGGAGTACGGCGGCCTCTCCAGGGGCGACCGGGTGATCGGCCCCGAGGCACGGGCGGCGATGGAGGCGATCCTCGAGGAGGTGCAAGACGGCACCTTCGCGGGGGAGTGGATCGCGGAGAATCAGGTGGGCAGACCGCACTATCACAAGCTGAAGGCCGCAGAGGAGACACACCAGATCGAGGCGGTGGGTGCGCCCCTCCGCAGCCTGTTCAGCTGGGCAGAGGAGAACTGATCCGTGGCGCACAGCCGTCGATGCGCCGGGTGCGCAGCATGAGCGAACGGACGCTGTACGACAAGGTGTGGGCGCGCCACAAGGTGACGGACCTGCCGACCGGAGAGGACCAGCTGTTCATCGGGCTGCACCTCATGCACGAGGTGACGTCCCCGCAGGCGTTCGGCATGCTCCGGGAGCGGGGGCTGGAGGTGGCCTTCCCCGACCGGACGTTCGCGACGACCGACCACATCGTCCCGACCGAGCCGGCCGCACGGGAGCGCCCGCTGGCGGATGCGAAGGCCGAGACGATGCTGCAGGCGCTCGAGGAGAACGTGGAGGCCAACGAGATCACGTTCTACGGACTCGGCTCTGAGTTCCAGGGCATCACTCACGTGATCGCGCCGGAACTGGGGCTGAGCCAGCCGGGGATGACCGTCGCATGTGGTGATTCGCACACCGCGACCCACGGTGCCTTCGGGGCGATCGGCATCGGCATCGGCACCTCGCAGATCCGTGATGTGCTGGCGACGGGCTGTGTCGCCACGGAGAAGCAGCGCGTGCGCCAGGTGGAGGTGACGGGTGAGCTGGGGCCGGGGGTGTACGCGAAGGACATCATCCTGCAGATCATCCGGACGCTGGGCGTCGACGGCGGCGTCGGCCACGTGTACGAGTACGCAGGAACGGCGATCGAGGCGCTGGATATGGAGGGGCGGCTGGCGGTGTGCAACATGTCGATCGAGGGGGGCGCCCGCGCGGGCTACATCAACCCCGATGCGACGACGTACGACTACCTCGAGGGGCGTCCGTTCGTCCCCGAGGGGGCCGCCTTCGACGCTCTGGTCGAGGACTGGGAGACGCTGCGGTCGGACGCCGATGCGGTGTACGATGACACGGTGACGATCGAAGCGGACGGCCTCGCGCCGCAGGTGACGTGGGGGATCAACCCCGGGCAGGTGGTGGCCATCGATGAGGCGGTGCCTGCGCCGGCGGAGATCGACGACGCCACCGCGCGCACGGCGGCGGAGAAGGCGATCGACCACATGGCGGTGACGCCCGGCGAGTCGATGGAGGGGTATCCCGTGGACGTGGCGTTCATCGGCACCTGTACCAACGGTCGGCTGAGTGACTTCCGGGAGGCGGCGGCGATCCTCGATGGGGCGAGCGTCGCCCCGGACATGTGGGCGGTGGCCGTGCCCGGTTCCGAGCAGGTGCGTGCGGCCTGTGAGGCCGAGGGGATCGACGAGATCTTCCTGGATGCGGGGTTCGAGTGGCGACAGGCGGGCTGCTCGATGTGCATCGCGATGAACGAGGATGCACTCGGGCCGGGTGAGGTGTGTGCCTCCTCGTCCAACCGGAACTTCATCGGCCGGCAGGGGGACAAGGCGGGCCGCACCGTGCTGATGTCACCGGCGATGGTCGCCGCGGCAGCGGTCGCCGGCGAGCTCGTCGATGTGCGCGGGCACCCGGGGGTGCGGCGATGACCGTCGAGGAGCTCGCGGTCCGGCGGGTCACCGGGACGGGCGTCGCCATCCGCGGCAACGACGTCGACACCGACCAGATCCTGCCTGCGAGGTTCCTGAAGGAGGTGTCGTTCGACAAGATGGGGGAGTACGTGTTCTACGATGCCCGCCGTGACGCCACCGGTGCGCTGAACGACCACCCGTTCAACCGTCGACAGGGGGCGTCGATCGTGATCGTGAACAAGAACTTCGGGAGCGGCTCCTCCCGCGAGCATGCGCCGCAGGGGCTCATGCGCTGGGGGATCGAGGCGGTCATCGGCGAGTCGTTCGCGGAGATCTTCTCGGACAACTGCACGGCTTTGGGGATGCCCGCGGTCACCGCCGACCAGGCGACCGTCGAGCAGCTGCAGTCGTTCGCCGAGGAGCAGCCGGAGGCGGGGATGGAGCTCGACGTCGAGCGTGCGCGGGTCGTCACCCCCGAGGGGGAGGTCGCGGTGCAGATCGACCCCGCGGCCCAGGAGGCGCTGACCGAGGGGATCTGGGACACGACGGCCATCATGCATGCGAACCTGCCGGAGACGGAGCAGCTGGCCGCCGGACTCCCGTACACCGACCGATGACGACCCCGATCGCGGTGATCGAGGGGGATGGGATCGGGGCGGAGGTGGTGCCGGTCACGGTCACGATCCTCGAGACGCTGGGCGAGTTCGAGTTCATCCCGGCGGAGGCGGGCGATGCGGTCGAACGGGCCACGGGGTCCCCGCTGCCCCCGGAGACGGTCGATGTCGTCGCGACCGCTGATGCCACCCTCTTCGGCGCGGTGGGCAGGTGGGCGGCCGATGTGGTCATCCCACTGCGGGCGACCGTGGGGTCGTTCGTCAACGTCCGCCCCGCCCGGGCGTACCCCGGGACGGGTGCGCTCCGGCCGGAGCTGGATGTGGTCTTCCTCCGCGAGAACACCGAGGGGGTGTATGCCGGGATCGAGAGCCGGCTGACACCGGATGTGTCGACGCTCACCCGGGTGAGCACCTCCACGGCCGCCGAGCGCCTCGGCCGCTTCGCCGCGGCGTTCGCACAGGGGAACGACATCGAGCCGCTGCACGTCGTCCACAAGGCGAACGTGATGCGCGAGACCGATGGACGCTTCCGCGATGTGGTGACCGAGACGTGTGCGGCGGCGGATGTCGCGACGGAGGAGGTGCTGATGGATGCGTTCGCGACGCGCATCTGCCTGGAGCCTGAGGCGTTCGAGGCCGTGGTCTGTCCCAACCTCGCGGGGGATGTCCTCAGCGACCTGGCTGCGGGGCTCGTCGGTGGGCTGGGACTGCTGCCGTCGGCGAACATCGGGGCGGAGAACGGGCTGTTCGAGCCCGTCCACGGCACGGCGCCCGACATCGCGGGGCGGGGGACCGCGAACCCCGCTGCGACGATCCTCTCTGCGGCGATGCTGCTGGAGCATCTCGGCGAGCAGGCGGCGGCCGACGACCTGCAGGCGGCGACCGAGGCGGTCATCACGCGGGGGCCACACACGCCGGACCTCGGGGGCGATGCGAGCACACAGGAGGTCGCCGATGCGGTGCTCGCCGCACTGTGAGGGGGCTTTTTGCCATCTGCGCGTCGTCCTTGGGTGGTGACGTACCGTGACATTCCTTGATGGTGCTGCGCTCGCGCAGGTGTACGATGATGCACTCGAGCGGGGCTACGGGCTGGTCGCATCGAACGTGGCAGAGCCCTCCGTGCTGGCGGGGCTGATCCGCGGGGCCGAGGCGGTCGACAGCGACCTGTTGGTGCAGCTGTCTGCGGGGGCGTGTCGGTTCGCAGGCGATGGGGATGCGATGGTCGGGCTGCGGGCGATGGGTGGGTACATCGATGCGCTCGCGGCGACGGTGGATATCGGGGTGTTCCTCAACATGGACCACCAGACGGATCTGGGGCTGATCGAGCAGCAGATCGCCTCGGACATCCCCTCATCGATCATGATCGACGCGTCGCACGCGCCGTTCGAGGAGAACGTGGCCACCTCACAGGAGGTGGTGCGCATGCGGGATGCCGCAGACAGCGCGATCCTGATCGAGGCGGAGCTGGGGCAGATCAAGGGGGTCGAAGACGAGATCGTCGCACCGGAGGCGTTCACGACCGACCCGACCGAGGCCGTCGAGTTCGTCGAGCGTGTCGGCTGTGACCTCCTCGCGATCTCGGTGGGCACCCAACACGGGGTCGCCAAGGGGCGGGATGTGCAGCTGCAGCCCGAGCTGGCACGCGAGATCACCGATGCACTGGTCGATGCGGGGCTGCAGGTCCCGCTCGTGCTGCACGGGTCGAGTGGGCTGCAGCCGGCGCAGCTGCGACCGATGCTCGCAGCAGGCATCTGCAAGATGAACAAGGACACCCGCTACCAGTACGAGTACACACGCACGGCGTATGACCTGTACACCGCAGATCCGACCGCGATCGAGCCACCGTCGGGGGTCGCGGATGCGCGCGAGAGCTTCTTCAACGAGGTGGCATGGTCACCGGAGAAGGACGTCTTCGACCCGCGTGTCGCCGGGCGGGCCATCCGAGAGCGGGTCGCGACGGTGCACGGCGACCTCGCGACCGTGGCGGGGAGTGCCGGGCGCACGCTGTTCGGATAGCCCGTAGATACTTGCGGGCCGGGGGCGAGTGTTGTACATGCCCCAGATCGAGGTGTCCACAGAGACCGTACAGCGGCTCGACCGACTCACAGAGGAGGGACAGACGTACGATGAGGTGATCGTCGAGCTGATGAACATCCTGCAGATGGAGGAGTCGACGCTGTTCGCGGCGGGAGATGAGGACTGACCAGCCGAATCAGTTATACTCGCTACTTCAGAACGCACCGCTGTGAGCGTCCATCTCAGCGTCCGTGTGGACGAGCCGGGCCACGCCGCGTACGCTGAGCAGGCCTGGCGGCTCAAGGAGCAGATCAGGCGGTCAGAGGGCGTCCTCAAGCAGCGCCAGCAGTTCTTCTTCAGTGCGTACCGGCGGTCACGCAGCCATCTGCTCGTCGATGGGGACCGCCTCGCAGGCTTCGCCTGTGTCCGGCATGATGGGTACATCCTCTTCTTGGCCGTCGCGGGGTGGGCACGGGGCGAGGGGTATGGCACCGAGCTCGTCCGCAGGGCGATGCGGGACCATGACCGGGTCTCCGTGCACGTGCGTGTGTCGAACGAGGGGGCGATCCGCTTCTATGAGACGCTGGGGTTCGATCAGGTCCGGCGGATCACGAGCTACTATGAGGACGGTGGGGACGCGTTCTACCTGCGGCTGGGTGAGGGGGGCTGGCTCCGGAGTCGCATGAGCGACATCCTCGGCTGACCCCGGGTGCGATCAGCCGGTGAGGATCTGTGTGAACAGCTCCGTGGGTGTCGCATCGTACGCGGGATTCTCGATGGTGACGGCATCGAGCGGCTCGAGGGACACCTCCGAGGGGGGGCGGAACTCGTTCTCGAAGCGGAAGCCGCCGTCGACGACCTTCGCCGCAGCCCCCACCGCGTACACGGGGACGTCGTGCGCGACCGCGGTGCGGACGAGCGCCTGGGTGCCGATGCGGTTGTACAGCTGTGGACCCACGACGCAGGTCATCCCGATGAGCACCGCATCGACCGCATCCAGCACCGACGCCGCCGCCGCATCGACCAGGAGGTGTGCATCGAGCGCTGGCCGTGCGGCGACCTGACGGGCCATCTTGCGCCCCAGATAGCGCGGCCGGGCCTCGGTGATGTACACGGTGTGTGCGGCGCCGGCGAGCTCCAGTGTCTGCAGGACGGTCGTCGAGTAGTCGTGAGTCAGCAGCGTCATCGGGGTCTCGAAGTGGGGTGCGGCGGCCCGCGCGGCCGCGGTCGCACCGGTTTCGATCGAGGCGGTCGCCTCGTCGATCGCCACCGAGAGCTGCTGTTTCGCAGCGTCGATGTCGGTCGTCTCCGGATCCACCGCCCCGCTCAGCCGCTCCATCGTCGTGAACAGTGAGGCGTGCGAGGGGTTGGCCCGACGCAGCGCCCCCGCGTTCTGGCGCAGGCTCTCACGGAACTGGTCGACCGAGTCGACGTCTCGGTCACACAGCGTCCGGAGGGACTCTGCAGCGTCGATCGCCACCGCCGAGGAGCTGTGGGAACGCATCTCTGCGATCGCGGCGATGGTCTCATCGATCATGTGCCAGCGTACGCAGGAGGGTTCTAAGGGGTTTCCGTCAGACATCCGCGGCGCGCCGTCGCGCGTGGATGTACACCGCGATGGCCGTGAGGAACCACACCCCAGCACCGACACGGATCGCGAACAGCGCCCGGTCGGTCCAGGTGGGCAGCGGGGTGAACAGCGCCGCGACCGCCACGACCGGTGCACCCACCGCGATCGTGAGCACGAAGGTCATCTGCATCACCCAGAGGTGGTCGACCCCGGATGTCTCGACGGTCACCTTCTCGACCACACCGCAGGCTCGGGTGGTCGCGGTTAATGCGTTGTGCTGTTCCCTCACCGGAACCTCAAACAAAGGGAACATACATTTGTATATAAATTATATATATTAATTAGCGATGCATTCATATATGTGTATGACTAACGTGTCGTTAAGCATGAGCGAACATACCCTGAATGCGCAGCCGGAGCACCGACCTCAGACCTACCACTATGCGGACGGCTGGGTCGTGGTGGCAGCGGTCGACCCTCGGATCGGTGAGCTTGAGATCGACACTGTCGATGACACCGCGATCTGTGTGTCGACGGCAGGGGCGGAACCGGTGCATCTGGAGCTGCCACTGCCCGGTCCAGCGACCGGGGCGACCTACCACAACGGTGTGATCACCGTGGAGGGGCAGTGATGCGGCTGATCGTCAAGCCGCTGAAGCAGAAGGACGCTGGCCGTGGCCTGGCGGCGCTGGACCGGGAGGTCGCCGCGGAGGAGGGCCTCGAGGGCGGTGATTACATCCGCGTCGAGGGGTCCTCAGGGACGGCCATCGCCCGCGTGTGGCCGGGGTACCCCGAGGACACCGGTACGGGGGTCATCCGGATCGATGGCCGCCTGCGGCAGGAGGCCGAGGTCGGGATCGACGACCGGGTGAGCATCGAGAGGGTCGAGATCAACCCGGCCAAGCAGATCACGATCGCGCTGCCACAGAACCTCCGGATCGGGGGGAACGTGGGGGCGTACATCCGCGATAAGCTCGCAGGGCGGCCCGTGACGAGCGGACAGAACATCCAGCTCCCGCTGGGCTTCGGCTTCATGGCGGCGACCGGGCAGTCCGTCCCGGTCAAGATCGCCTCGACCGACCCCAGCGGCACGGTGATCGTGACCGACTCCACGGATGTGAGCCTCTCCCAGCAGCCCGCCGAGCAGATCCGTGCGGGGGCCGAGGAGGCGAACACCCCATCGGTCGCCTACGAGGATATCGGTGGACTCGACCGCGAGCTCGAGCAGGTCCGGGAGATGATCGAGCTGCCGATGCGGCATCCTGAGCTCTTCCAGCGCCTGGGGATCGAGCCGCCGAAGGGGGTGCTGCTGCACGGGCCCCCCGGCACGGGCAAGACGCTGATCGCGAAGGCGGTCGCCAACGAGATCGATGCCTCCTTCTACACCATCTCGGGGCCCGAGATCATGTCGAAGTACTACGGGGAGTCCGAGGAGCAGCTGCGCGACATCTTCGAGGAGGCGGCTGAGGCGGCACCCGCGATCGTCTTCATCGATGAGATCGACTCCATCGCACCCAAGCGGGAGGAGGCCGGCGGTGACGTCGAACGGCGTGTCGTCGCCCAGCTGCTCTCGCTGATGGACGGGTTGGATGAGCGTGGGGAGCTCGTGGTCATCGGGGCGACGAACCGGGTGAACGCCATCGACGCGGCGCTGCGCCGTGGCGGGCGGTTCGACCGTGAGATCGAGGTGGGTGTGCCCGACCGTGACGGGCGCAAGGAGATCCTCCAGGTGCACACCCGCAACATGCCCCTGGCGGAGGGCATCGATCTGGATGCGTACGCCGATTCGACGCACGGGTTCGTGGGTGCGGACATCGAGAGCCTCGCGAAGGAGGCGGCGATGAGCGCACTCCGCCGGATCCGCCCCGAGCTCGACCTCGAGGCTGAGGAGATCGATGCGGCGGTGCTCGACGCGTTGACGGTGACGGAGGGGGACTTCAAGGAGGCGCTGAAGGGGATCGAACCCTCCGCACTCCGGGAGGTCTTCGTGGAGGTCCCCGACGTCACCTGGATCGACGTCGGCGGCCTCGAGGAGACCAAGGAGCAGCTGCGTGAGACGATCCAGTGGCCCCTGGAGTACCCACAGGTGTTCGAGGCGATGGACATGGAGTCCGCGAAGGGCGTGCTCATGTACGGCCCCCCGGGCACGGGCAAGACGCTGCTCGCGAAGGCGGTCGCCAACGAGGCGGAGTCGAACTTCATCTCGGTGAAGGGGCCTGAGCTGCTCAACAAGTTCGTCGGCGAGTCCGAGAAGGGTGTCCGTGAGATCTTCCAGAAGGCGCGCGAGAACGCCCCCACGGTGATCTTCTTCGATGAGATCGACTCGATCGCCGCAGAGCGAGGGCGGGCGAGCGGTGATGCCGGTGTCACCGAGCGAGTGGTCAGTCAGCTGCTGACGGAGCTCGACGGGCTCGAGTCACTGGAGGACGTGGTGGTCATCGCGACGACGAACCGCCCCGACCTCATCGATGTGGCGCTGCTGCGACCCGGCCGCCTGGACCGCCACGTGCACGTCCCCGTCCCCGATGAGTCGGCACGACGGGCGATCTTCGACGTGCACACCCGTGCGAAACCCCTGGCAGACGACGTCGATCTCGACGGGCTGGCCGCACAGACCGACGGCTACGTGGGCGCGGACATCGAGGCGGTCTGTCGGGAGGCATCGATGGCCGCATCGCGGGAGTTCATCGGCTCGGTCGAGCCCGATGAGATCGACGAGTCGATCGGGAACGTCCGCGTCACCATGCAGCACTTCGAAGCCGCGCTGTCGCAGGTGGGCCCGAGCGTCACGGAGTCGACCCGACAGGAGTACGAGCAGATCGAGGAGCGCTTCACCCAGGCCGAGGTGGAGCGGGAGCTGGATGCCGGCGTGAGCCGCACGTTCCAGTAGCCCGCTCAGTCGATCTGCTCGGCCGCATCCCGCTCCAGCAGGGGCTGCGCGTTCGGGGTCGGCAGCGTGACGAGGTCGTCACGCCGCAGGTCGTACTCCCGCTCATCGACACCCAAGATCGGGCCGACGTCCGCGGTGATCCGCAGCGTCACCCGGTCGGTGTCCGCAGCGGCCGCGGGTCCCGCGGCAGGATCGGGCTCTGCCACGTCCGCGGCCTCTGCGGCCCCCGGCAGCTCGATCGTCTCGGTGATCGCCCGATGATGCGTCTGCATCCGCTCGACGAGGTCATCGAACAGCCGCTGCTCCTCGGTCGTCAGCCCATCGACCGCCGCCGTCATCCCCGCCGCGTGGAACGAGGCCTGCTTGACCAGCTTCCCGGTGCGCCGCTCATACACGGCTGTGACGATCTCGCGTGCGGTCTCGATCTCATCGCTCACCCGGGCGACCGTCGGGTCATCGAACGGGTCCGTGGCCTCCGCTGCAGCCGCATCCCGGCGGGTGCGCAGCTCGTCGAGGTACGTGGCGACCTCCTGGTAGAACCCCTCGCGTAGCGCCTGGAGGCTGTCCTTCTCGCGCTCCTTCCGCGCGATCGCCCGCAGCTGCTCGAGGTTCATCGCGCCTCACTCCGGCAGCTTCTCGGCTGCACCCCGCGCCATGAGGAACATCCCGAGTGCTTCATCTACCAGCTGCTCACCGGGTGTGAGTGTAAACGTGTCGCCCATGAACCGGCCGGAGACCGCATCGGTGAGTCGCACAGCGATCTGCTGGCCGACGAACCGGTCGACGACGGCGTCATCGAAGGGGTCGAACCCCGCGATCTCATCGCGGGTGAGCGGGACGACCCGGAGGGCCGTCCCGCCATGGAGGCTCTCGGGGAGCCGGATCAGCCGGCGCACATCCGTGGTGACGGGCTCATCGACCGGGGCGGTCGTCGCACCGCGCAGCTCGGTGAGCAGGTGCTCTGCGACGATGCGCATCCCGGGGCCACCCGCCTCGAGGTTGCCGGAGGCGATCGCGGTCGGGTTCTGCACGACCTGGTCGTACACCCGTTCGGCGCGCGTCTCCCCGATCTGGTCGAACGCCTCGAGCCGGGCGAGCGCGGCCGGACGATCCTGCTCGCGGAGTGCGGTCGCAAACGCCTGCAGTCGGTCGTGCAGCGCCGCGCCCCACCCCCCACGGTGGCGGAGCACCCGCTGGGTGGTGCCCTGATTCGACCGTGTCTCGGTCAGCTCATCGACACCGATGCCCACCGCCCGCACGTAGTCGACGAGCTCGCGTCGGGCGGTCGAGTCGAACGACTGCACCCCCGCATCCCGTACGTGGACATGGTACCCCCGACCACCGCTGAAGACGACCTGTGTCTGCTCGAACCCGAACGTCTCATCGATGAACACGAGCAGATTGCGCACCGCATCCTTCGCGGCCTCGAGCATCGCGGACGCGCTGGTCTCCGCGGGGTCGATCCCGGGGAGGTGGTCCGCGTCGATGTCGAAGATCAGGTCCGCCCCCTGCCACCCCTTCTGGCCCATCTCATCGGCGCCCGGTTCGCGGTACCGCGCAGCAGAGAAGTACACGTGCTGGGGGGCGGTCTCGGCGAGGAAGCGCCCCAGGTCGCCGATGTCGAGGATCGCACGGTGACGGACCATCCGGGTGGGCCCACTGGTGAAGGGGATGTAGCCCCACTCGCGGTGTTGGGCCCCCGGTGGCAGGCCGATCGTCGCCTGCCGGTAGTAGTCGGCGAAGCGGCCTGCGAGGTACCGCCGCGTCCGGTCGTGCATACCCAGAGCATCCATGGTGCCGATTTAGCCGTTCTGACCGGCGGGACCGCACAGAACACTTATTCACGACTTGCATGAGGTACGGATGATGGACACCGAGGATGTCGTCGTCATCATCCCCACACTGGATGAGGCGACGACGGTCGGCGAGGTCGTCGCGGGGTTCCGCATGCAGGGGTTCGATGTCGTCGTCGTGGATGGGAACTCACAGGATGGGACGCCCACGGTGGCCGCCGAGGCCGGTGCGACCGTGCTGGAGCAGCGCGGCCGGGGGAAGGGGGCGGCGGTGCGGGAGGCGGTCGCTGCCACGGACCGCCCGGTCATCGTGCTGGTCGATGGGGACGGCACCTACCGGCCTGAGGAGGTCGGCGAGCTGCTCGCCCCGCTGGATGCGGGGGCCGCACACGTCATCGGCAACCGGTTCGGGGGGATGCAGCCGGGGGCGATGACGCGGCTCAACCGGCTGGGCAACCGGGCGATCAACTGGGGGTTCCGGCGGATCCATGGGGTGGGCCTGGCGGACATCCTCTCGGGGTACCGCGCGTTCACCCGCAGCTCCTACCGGGCGCTGCAGCTGACCGCCGATGGGTTCGGGATCGAGACACAGATGGCCGTCGAGTGCGCGAAGCGGGGGGTCCCGACCGCGGAGGTCGACATCACCTACCGTCCGCGGGTCGCGGGGTCGGAGACGAACCTGCGGCCGGTGCGCGATGGCGGCATCATCATCATCGAGCTGCTGCGGCGGGCGAAGACGACGAACCCCCTCGTCTACTTCGGGAGCCTGGGTGCGGCGGTGATGCTCCTCGGTGCGGTCGTGGGGGGCTACGTGGTCTACCGCTGGAGCACCGCGGGCGCCTCGCACGAGCTGCTCGCCGTCGCCGCCGTCGCGGGGGTGATCTTCGGCGGGCAGCTGCTGATCTTCGGGTTCCTCGCGGACATGCTCGTCTCCCTGCAGCACGAGCTCGTCGATCGCATGGGTGAGGCGTCGGGCTCAGCCGAGGAGGTCCCCGATCGCTCCGAGGTACGCCGCGGGTAGGCGGCGACGCGCATCGCGCATGGCGCGGTGGACCTCATCAGCGGCACCGCTGAGGCCCCGCCCATGCCCGCACCAGAGCGTCTCGACCGACAGCGCGGCGATCGCCGCCCGTGGTGGGGCGACCCGGAGCATGGGGTGGACACCGACCTGCTCACCGGAGGCGGTGTAGTAGCCCGCACGGCCGAGGACCTCGGGGACGTACACCGTCGTCCCATCCGGACCGATGACCGCGGCCTCCCGCCACGGGGGGATGCGGCTGTCCAGCAGGGTGTGGAACCGGATCCCGGCCCCATCGCATGCGGGACGGACGACGGTCTCTGTGGGGATCGACGCCGCGAACTCCTCCAGCACCGGAGGGACCGTGACGGGCAGGTCGAACCGACGGGCGATCTGTGCTGCATCCCGGCGATGGCGATCGAACGCCACGATGACCCCACCCACCTCGCCGTGGGAGGCGAGGAACGCATCGAGCCCGGGCGCATCGAGGGGGTCGACCAGCCACAGCCGGTCGTCCGCACCGTGGAAGGCGTGGGAGGCACGCTGCATCATCTCCGCGGGGGATGCGAGCCAGCCGACGCCCGCATCCCCCACATCGACCGGGGTGGGTGTGGGTCCGCTCATGCGTGCAGCAGCCCGTTATCGATCTCGATGCCGGGTGGGGCCACGATGAGGAACCCGCGGAAGTGCATCAGCGTCCCCCCAGCATCCGCGATCGGCTCTGCGAAGCCCGCGACCCGCTCCTCGAGCGGCCCATCGACCGAGAGCACGAGCACGCACCCCCCATCGACCAGCGCGATCCACCGCGCGGGGTCATCTGAGCCGTCGACGATGCCGAGGACCACCCGTTCGGCGTCTGCGAGCCCCTCGAGGTGCTCCTCGGCCCCCGCCAGGTCCAGATTGAACGCATCCATCTCTCATCCGCACCAGGTGTGGGGGTCACTAAAGCTCAGCGAGCGGCTCACTCCGCGTCGATCGGCGACGTGTCGACGAGCACCTCATGCGCCTCCACATCCTCCAGCGCGGCCAACAGCCCACCGATCTGGACCGCCCCCGCATCGGTCTCGAGGGTGAAGGAGGCCACCTCCTCGGAGTCCTCGATGGTCGATGCGGCGACCGCACCGGCGAGCTCGACCGCCTCCCCGGAGGTCACCCGACGACCGGTGACAGCGGCGTAGACGGGCCCCTCGATGGTGGTCATGTCCTTGACCGCCCGACGGACCGAGGCGTACCGTCGGGGGAAGGGCCGACGCTTGCCCGCGATGTCGATCGGGTCCGCCGTCGACCACAGCACCGTCGAGAAGAACCCCGAGACGAGGAAGCCCAGCGAGGAGCGGTGGAAGATCACCCCGTAGCGGTCGGCGTCGTCCCGGAGGGCGTCCTGTGTGGCATACAGCGAGTAGGTGCCATCGGCGACGGCGAGCACGGGCGTGGTGATCCCCCGGCGGGTCCGGACCGTCGTCGCGACGGCCTGGTAGCCGTAGTGATGCGGGGTGGGCGCTCGTGAGGCCGGGGTCAACAGCAGATTGACGCTGACGCCCGCATCGATCGCAGCCGCAAGCTCCGCCTCGAAGCGGTCCAGCAGCGTCGGCGTCAGTGAGATGACCAGCTCGTACTCTGCGGACTCGATCACCTCCCGGAGGTACCGCAGGATCGTCGAGCGGGACTTCACGAGCGCGACGGCCTCCGTCTCACGAGCCGGTGCGGTGTACCGGTCACCCAGATCGCCGATCAGCGTCTCCAGCGCCCTCGCCGCAGGCGAGAGTGCCTCCTCGGGGTCGATCGCGACGACCTTCATGGGGCGGGACTCCCGCAGCTCCACCAGACCACGGTCGGCGAGGCTGCGGACCGTGTCGTACACCCGCGGCTGGGGGATGTCCGTGCGGTCGGCGATCGCGGATGCGGTGAGCTCCCCCTGGTCCAACACCGCGAGGTACGCGGCCACCTCGTACTCCCCGAGATCGAACCGGGTGCCCACGTGGTCGATTGTCCCCCGGAGGTCATCAGCCATGGCCAAAGCTCAGACGGGAGGTCCTTACGGTTTACTGTCCGCCCACCCGGGTGTGTGGCTTTTTATGATGATGTGGGGTAGTCGCTGCCGTGCCAGCGCCGATGCGTCCCCCACCGGAGTTGCTACCCCTGCAGGTGCAGACCCCGGTGGTCGAGTACCTGCTTGCAGCGGGGGTGCTGCTGGCGACGGTGCTGCTGGTGCGATACGGTGGCAGGCTGCTCGAGATCCCCGTCGAACAGCAGTTCGACCGGCAGTCCGTCCAGGCGACCGTCACCCGTGTGCTGAAGATCGGGATGGTGGCGGCGGGGCTGGTGCTCGCGCTGTCGGTCATCGGTGTCGATCTGGGCAACGTCGTGCTGTCGGTGACCGTGTTCTCGGCGGTGCTGGGGTTGGTGCTCGCGCCGATCGTCGCGGCGATCATCAACGGCCTGTTCATCCTGATGGACCAGCCGTATGAGATCGGGGACATGGTCGAACTGGACGACGGCAGACGGGGGTTCATCGACAACATGACCATCCGCTACACCAAGATCATCACCCTCGAGAACACCTTCCTCGTCATCCCCAACTCGGTGATCCGTGAGCGGCTGGTCACCAACTACTCCGCGGAGGACCCCCGCACCCGGCTGACGCTGCGGTTCGGGCTGACGTACGACTCGGACATCGACCGCGCACGGGAGCTGATCCAACGCACCGCCGCCTCGGTCGACGGCGTGATCGAGGGGGGCCCCGCGATCCGGATCCGCGCGGCACGCTACCCCGCGGTGCCCACGGTGTTGCTGCGCGAGTTCGGTGACAGCGGGATCATCCTGGAGCTGTGGTGCTGGGTCGAACGGCCGTTCCAGCTCATCGGCACCACCTCCGCGATCAACGAGGCGGTGCGGACGGCGTTCCACGCGGACCCCGCGCACCTGGAGTTCGCCTTCCCCCACCGGCATCTGAAGTTCGATGACCGGCGCGTCCCCGACGCTGCACAGCAGCGGCTGCCGCTGGACGACGAGAGCTGATCCTCACTCGTGAGCGGCGTCCCACTCGTCGGGGCGACGGAGGTTGCCGCAGTCGGTGCACTCCAGTCGGCCCATCGTGTCTGCGGCCACCGCCAGCGAGTCGCAGACGGTGCAGTGGTACCCCCACGGGGTCGTCAACGCCGCATCGACGAACACCCGTGCGAAGGGGCCCTCCGAGCCGATCTCGGTCTGTGTGGCGTCGATGTGCACCGTCGACCCCTCGGCCTCCCGGGGCTCTGCCTGTGAGGTCATGTCCGGAACGACTCACCGCAGCCGCACTCGGAGACGATGTTCGGGTTCTCCACGTGGAAGCCGGCACCCTGGAGGCCGTCCTCGAACGCGAGGACCGACCCCCCCACGTAGTTCCGGCTCGCCGGGTCGACGAACACCCGGAGTCCGTTCTCCTCGACCACCGCGTCATCATCCTCCGGGGCGGTGTCGAAGCGCATGCCGTAGGACAACCCCGCACAGCCCCCCTGCTGGACGAACAGGCGCAGACCGGCCTCACCGGTGTCGAGCCCCTCGCTCTCGATCAACCGCAGTGCCTCCGCCGCGGCGGCATCGGTGACCGACACTGCGGGGGCCCCATCAGATGCTGAAGCGGTGCTGCTCATACCCCACAAGAATGCGCCGAGGGGATTAATTCTGACGCTGGGTGCGGACCTGGACGGAGTGGGCGTGTGCCTCGAGCCCCTCAGAGCGGGCGATCGGCACGATCACCTCCTCGAGGTCGACGAGGCCGCTCGGTGTGAGCTCCTGGATGGTCTGTGTCCGCACGAAGCTGTCGACACTGAGCCCCCCGTGCACCCGCGCACCCCCCATCGTGGGCAGCACGTGGTTCGGACCGGTGGCGTAGTCACCCGCCGCGACGGGCGTCATCCCGCCGAGGAAGATGCTCCCCGCGTGCTGGATCCGGTCGGCGACGCCCTGGGGGTCGGCCGTCTGGATCGACAGGTGCTCTGGGGCGTACGTGTCAGCGAAGGCGATCGCCTCCGAGATCGACCGGGCCAGGAAGACCCCCGAGCGGGCATGCTGCAGCGCCTCCGCGATGATCGCCGTGCGGTCGCGGTCGACATGCTGGGTCTCGACCGCCGCGATGACCTCCGCGCCGAGGTCGGCATCATCGACCACACACACCACCGAGGCGGCGGGGTCGTGTTCGGCCTGGGCGAGGAGGTCCGCCGCGACGTGTCGCGGATCTGCGGTCTCGTCCGCGATGATGACGACCTCGGAGGGGCCCGCCGGGAAGTCGATCGGCACGTGCTCGCTCACCGCCATCTTGGCCGCGGTCACCCACCGGTTCCCCGGGCCGACGATCTTCTCGACTCGGCCGATGGTCTCGGTGCCGTAGGCCGCCGCGGCGACCGCCTGTGCGCCACCGACGGCGTAGACCGCATCGACATCAGCGATCGCCGCTGCTGCGAGCGTCGCGGGCGGCACCGGGTCGCCCGGTGGGGTGAGGATGATGACCTCCTCGACGCCCGCCACCCGCGCGGGGACCGCCCCCATCAGCACGCTCGAGGGGTACGCAGCGGCACCCCCCGGTGCGTAGACGGCCACCCGACCGAAGGGGCGGAAGCGCCGTCCCAGCGTCCCCACCGCATCATCGATGGTGTAGTCCGCTCGCAGCTGGCTGCGGTGGAACGCCTCGATCCGCGCAGCGGCGGTCTCGAGGGCCCCCCGCAGCTCAGGATCGATCATGCCGAGTGCATCCGGAAGCTGGTCGGTGACGTCGATGCTGCCGATGGTGACGTCATCGAGCTCCGCGGCGTAGTGGTACAGCGCGGCATCGCCCTCAGCGCGCACCCGCTCGATGATCGCCCGCACGCGCTCGTGCACATCGGGGTCGGCCTCACCTGGCTCGAAGAGCGCGATGCGTTCGTCCGGACCGAGGTCGGCGACCGGACGCAGCTCGAGGTCCATACCGCAGGCTGCAGAGGGATGCCTATGGCCGTTGCGGAAGATGTGCGCCCGAGACACTAACCTCCGGCATCATCCTACGGCGGCGTGCCAGGTCAGCCGGGAAACCCTCGTGTCGGGCGGTCCGAATCAGGGGACGGACGACCCCATGCCACACACCTGGGTTCTCCGATCCATCATCGGCACCATCGGGGTGCTCCTCCGGTGGGGACGTATGGTGTGCATGGAACATACGCCGTGCGATGGTATGACGCTTGCTGCATCACCCGTTCGCGTACTCGTCCGCGGTGATCTGGACGTACCGGCCGTCCCGGAGGGTCCGCTTGGCCGTCCGGTACTGGTACAGCAGCCGGATCGCCCCGAGGCCCAACAGCAGGTTGCGCAGCCGGAACAGCCCGTACCCATCGGCGACCCGGAGGATGCGGCGGGCGGTGCGGAAGGACCGGTCCCAGTCCGCGGGGCCGTACGGAGCGACCACATCGGCCATCGCCACGTTGCGGAGCACCTCATCCCCGATCGCCGCCTTCCATGCGGGGTTGTAGCCGGTGAGAGTGCCCTCTGCGGCGAGCTCCCCCGCGATCCGGCCGGTCGCGATCGCGGTGTGGTCCCCTCCCTCGTGGAAGGCGGAGGTCGCCCCCATCGCCCCGCCGACGATCGCCACCTCCCGATGCGTCGGGGAGTCGATCGGCCGGGTCGAGCTGATCGCGTACGTCTCGGTGCCTGCGCGCTTGCCGCGGTCAGCGACGAGCGGGAACGCCTCATCGACGTCGTAGGAGTCGCCGTACTCCATCTCGAGCAGGCGCTGGATGTACTCCGCCCCCGATGGGATGGCCGTGTCACCGGGGCGCAGGAGGGGGTACTGCTGGGGGTCATCGACATCGGCGAGCTCGAGGCCGATCGGCATCGTCAGCCCGATGCGGGCGGTGTTCTGGTCGTTCGGGAAGATCCAGGGGTAGGCGGTGTGCCCCGGCATGTGCCCCCACCAGAACCGGATCGACCCCGCCAGCTCTGCGGCCACCTCCGGTGGCAGGCGACGGTGCTCCTGGTAGGCGATGTGGTTCGTCCGGGGGGTGGCCATCTGCTCGACGGTCGCCGCCGGCAGCAGCTCCGTGAGCACCCGCCCGGTGACCTGTCGCTGGGGGCCATCGGCCAGGATCAGATGCGGGGCCTCCACGCTGCGTCCGTCCCGGAGGGCGACGGTGTGCATGCGGTGCTGCTCATCGGCGAGGTCGACGTCGGCGACGGCGGTGCCCACCTCGTAGACCGCCCCGGCGTCCGTCGCGCGGTCGCGCAGGTAGTCGTCGAACCGCGCGCGGTGCATGCAGAAGCCGAAGTGCTCGTACGATGCCGGCAGGCCCGTCGACCGCAGCGTCAGCGACTCGCTCGGGCCGATGAACTCCGCGCGGTCGAGGACGTCCACGATGACCCCATCGGGGAAGGCGCCGGGGTCCAGCTCCATGATGTCGACCCAGTAGTCGAGGATGCCCGCCGCATCCGTCGAGTCGGGCCCCAGGCGGTCGGGGCGGTCATCCCGGGGGACCCCCTTCTCGAGGATGAGCGCCGCCGCACCACCGCGGGCTGCCGCATGCCCTGCTGCCATCCCCGCAGGGCCGCCGCCGATGATGACGACGTCGTACGATTCCATATCAGCGAACCAGCAGAGGGTGGTATTAATCCCTCTGACCCCGCAGTCTGCAGCCTGCGGCCCCGCGTGCTCACTCGGTGGCCGCGCGAGCGAGGGGGGCGTACCACTCACGGTTCGCGGTGAACCATCCGATGAACGTCTCGACCCCCTCACGGATCGAGTAGGATGGACCGTATCCCAGCAGTGCCGCCGCCCGCGCGGTGTCAGCGCGCGTGTGCGGGGCGTCGATCGCGAAGGCGTCGCGGTGTTCGATGGGGACCGCCGGGTCGATCGCATCGCGGATCACCCCCGCCAGCTCACCGATGGTGATCCGGTCCCCCGAGCCGATGTTCAGGACGCGCCCATCGGCCTCCGCGGTCTCGGCGAGCTGCATGTTGACATCGACGACGTCCGCCACGTACGTGAAGTCCCGACTCTGTGTCCCATCCCCGTAGATCTCGAGCGCATCCCCCGCGAACGCCCGCGAGACGAAGTTGGAGATCGCCATGTTGGGCCGCATCCGGGGGCCGTACACCGTGAAGTAGCGCAGCACCACCACCGGGAGGTCGTACACGTCGGCATAGGTCAACGCGTACCGGTCCGCCGCCAGCTTGGTCGACCCGTACGGGCTGATGGGGACGGTGGGGTCCGACTCGCTGAACGGCAGCAGGCGCTGGTCCCCACCGTACACCGACGAGGAGGAGGCGATGATGAGGCGGGTGGGCTCCTCCGCCCGGGCAGCCTCGAGCAGATTGAGCGTCCCGGTCACATTGACGTCGTGATAGGTGCGGGGGTCCTCGACGCTGGGGCGGACCCCCGCCTTCGCCGCATGGTGATACACCAGGTCCACACCCGCGCACGCATCACGGACCTGTGCCGCATCACGCACATCCCCATCGATGACCTCGACGGTGCCCCCGGATGCGGCTGCGGTCTCCCGCAGTCGTGCGGCGGTGGCGTCCTTCAATCGCAGGTCGTAGAAGGGGTCGCGGTTGTCGAGGATCCGCACCGCATTCCCAGCGGCGAGCTGTGCCTGTGCGATGTGCCCCCCGATGAACCCCAGCCCACCCGTCACGAGCACCTGCATACCGAGCAGATGTGCGAAGGCCGACAAACCACTTGCGACCGCGAGCATCGGGAGGGCTTTGTGGCATTCGGCTGAAGGCCGCCCCGTGAACCCACAGGAGGACCCACGGGTGGTGGTGATGCGACAGGAGGTCAAGATGATGGACCCGCAGGGGCTGTATGAGACGCTCGTTGGCCGGGTGGGCGCGGACCGGGTGCTGCTTGCGACGACCGCCGCTGCGGAGCGGGAGCTGGTCCCGCAGGTGGAGATGGCCGTCGGCCACAGCCTCCCCGGGAGGCTGCTCGGGGACCCTGGTGGGCTGGAGGTGTTCGCCTGCTCGTTCTCGGGGGTGGGGCATCTGGACCTCGAGCGGTACCGCACCGCCGGGATCGCCGTCACCAACGCCGCGGGGGTGCACGCGGTCAACATCACCGAGCATGTCATCGGTGCGATGCTGTACTTCAGTCGGGGGTTCGACACCGCGGTGAGACAGCAACGTGCGGCGAGATGGGCACCGTTCATGCCGGGGGAGCTGGCGGGGACCGAGGCGGTCGTCGTCGGGATGGGGGCGATCGGCACCAGCGTCTGTCAGATGCTGGGGCGGTTCGACGTCGAGGTCACCGGCATCCGACACTCGGCCGAGAAGGGTGGACCGGCCGCGACGGTGGTGGGGTACGATGCCCTCGCAGCGATCGATGCGGCGCTCGCGCGGGCGTCGTTCGTGATCATCGCCGCGCCACTGACCGCACAGACACGCGGGTTCATCGACGGACAGCGGCTGGAGGGGATGCGATCGGATGCGGTGCTCATCAACGTGGGGCGTGGCCCGATCGTGGAGACGGATGCGCTGGTGGAGGCGCTGCGGTCGGCGACGATCGGAGGGGCGGCGCTCGATGTCACCGACCCGGAGCCGCTGCCTGCATCACACCCGCTGTGGGGGGTCGAGAACGTGCTCATCACCCCACACACCGCGGGGACGACCCCCCACTACTGGGAGCGGTTGGCGGACATCGTCGAGACGAATCTGAGCCGGCTCAAGACGGGCAGCGCGCTCCAGAATCGCGTCGCCTGATCAGAGGTACCCCGCCTGCAGCAGCAGCTCGCCGTTCAGGATCGACGCCCCGGCGGCACCGCGGATCGTGTTGTGTGCCAGGCAGTTGTACATCATCCCGGTCTTGGTGCCCGTGATCCCCCCGACGCTCACCTGCATGCCGCCGCCGCGCATGCGATCGAGCCGGGGCTGGGGGCGGTCCATCGCATCGAAGACGGTGATCACCGGATCGGGCGAGGAGTGCAGATCGGCGCTCGGGAACAGCTGCATCGCCGCGGCGGTGGCCTCTGTATCGAGCGGCTCGCTGGTCTCGATGAACACCGTCTCGAGGTGTCCATCGATGGTGGGCACCCGGTTGGTCGACGCGGAGACGGTCATCGGATGGGGGACCACCGCATCGCCGTCGAGCGTGCCCAGCAGCTTGGCGGACTCCGCCTCCATCTTCGGGCCCTCCCCACTGATGTGGGGGATCACGTTGTCGAGGATCTGCATCGAGGTCACGCCACCGTAGCCCGCGCCCGAGACCGCCTGCAGCGTCACCACATGCACCCGCTCGAGGCCCGCATCCCGGACCGCCGCGAGGGTGGGGACCATCGTGATCGTCGAGCAGTTGGGGTTCTTCAGGATCACCCCCGCCGTCTGCCGTGCATCACGCTGGACGTCCAACAGTCCGAGGTGCGAGGGGTTCACCTCTGGGATCACCAGTGGGACATCCGGTGCCATCCGGTCGTTCGAGGCGTTCGAGGAGACCACGTACCCTGCCTCAGCGAAGGCGGGCTCGACCGACGAGGCCACCGCAGAGGGCAGCGCGGAGAAGACGAGCTCAGCATCATCGCTCACCGCCGCAGGGTCCGTCTCGACGACCGGCAGCTCCGCGGTCCCCGCCGGCAGCGGCGTCGACAACCGCCACGTGGCTGCCTCCGCGTAGGACTTGCCCGCACTCGACGCTGAGGCGGTCAGATCGGTGAGCGCGAACTGCGGGTGGTCCGCCAGCAGCTGGATGAACCGCTGGCCCACCGCACCGGTCGCACCCAGGACAGCGACGTTGACGGTCATACCGGGTGCGTGAGTGTGACTGGCATAAGCCGTTTGCATTGCCCGGATTCTCGACAGATGTCGAAGGTGACTTCGCTGAACCGATACAATGAGGTGGTCGCTCCCTCTGGAGCGGATAAGGATGTTCGAGAAGGTCCTGGTCGCGAACCGAGGCGAGATCGCCATCCGGGTGATCCGGGCCTGCCGTGACCGGGGCATCGCCACGGTTGCTGTGTACAGCGATGCGGACCGCGAGGCCCGACATGTCGGACTGGCGGATGCGGCGTATCACATCGGTCCGGCACGGGCCGCAGAGTCGTACCTGGACATCGACCGGATCGTCGCCGTCGGCCAGGAGGCGGCGGTCGATGCGGTGCACCCGGGCTACGGCTTCCTCGCGGAGAATCCCCGGTTCGCCGAGGCGGTGATCGATGCGGGGATGACCTGGATCGGTCCGCCCCCAGCGGCGATGCGACAGCTGGGCGATAAGACGGCCGCGCGCAGCATCATGGCTGAGGCGGGTGTGCCGGTGATCCCCGGGAGCGAGGAGCCCATCGCCGAGCCCGCGGAGGTGCATGCGTTCGGGGAGACACACGGCTACCCGGTGGCGATCAAGGCGGCGGGCGGGGGCGGGGGCCGGGGGATGAAGATCGTCCATGAGCCCGAGGAGGCGGCCACCAAGCTCGATGCTGCCGTCCGGGAGGCCACCGCGTACTTCGATGACCCACGGGTGTACCTCGAGCGGTTCATCGAGACCCCCCGCCACGTCGAGATCCAGGTCATCGCCGATGCAGACGGGACCGCCATCCACCTCGGCGAGCGCGACTGCACCCTGCAGCGTCGGCATCAGAAGCTGATCGAGGAGGCACCCTCGCCCGTGGTCGATGCGGAGCTACGCGCGGCCATGGGCGATGCGGCCATCGCGGGCGTCACCGCCGCCGGCTACACGAGTGCGGGGACCGTGGAGTTCCTCGTCACCCCGGATGCGTTCTACTTCATGGAGGTCAACACGCGCATCCAGGTGGAGCACCCCGTGACCGAGCTCGTCTGTGGGGTCGACCTCGTCGACCTCCAGCTGGAGGTGGCCGCGGGCACGCCGCTCGCGCTGACGCAGGAGGAGGTCCGGCTCGAGGGCCACGCGATCGAGTTCCGCATCAACACGGAGGATGCACGGGCGGACTTCCGGCCGACGACAGGGGTGATCGAGCGGTACGACCCACCCCGGGGCATCGGGGTCCGCGTCGAGGACGGGGTGACCACAGGCGCGACCGTGGGTGGGGAGTACGACTCGATGATCGCGAAGCTGATCGTCCACGGTGGCGACCGCGAGCAGGCGCTGGCGCGGGCAGAGCGCGCCCTCGGCGAGTACACCATCGAGGGGGTCCAGACGATCATCCCGTTCCACGCGGCGATCATCGCCGATGAGCGGTTCCGGACCGGGGCGTATCACACCCGGTTCGTGGATGAGTCGCTCGATGTCCCGGCGCTGCTCGGGGAGGCCGGGGGGGCCGACGCGAGCGGGGGCGTGTCGGCGGCGACGGAGGGCGAGCCCGTCACCTACACCCTGGAGGTCGACGGGCAGCGCTTCGAGGTGACCGTCCACGGCGACACCACCAGCACCACCCGGACGCCACAGCGGGCGCAGACCGCCCCATCGATGGGAGAAGCCGGCGGCGGCCACGCCGTCGGGGACGGGACGGTGACCGCCGAGATGCAGGGGACCATCCTCGGGGTGAGCGTCGCGGAGGGCGATGAGGTCCGCTCGGGCGATGTGCTGTGTGTGCTTGAGGCGATGAAGATGGAGAACGAGGTCACCGCCACGAGTGATGGCACCGTCACCGGGGTGGCGGTCGCCGTCGGGGACCAGGTCGACGCCGGAGACCCCCTCATCCAGATCGAGTGATGGGCGAGCCGACGCGCACGGCGATCCTCGATCGGCTCGCGGCGGGGGCCACCAGCGGACCGGCGCTCGCGGCGAGCCTGGGTGTCACCCGTGCGGCGGTGTGGAAGCAGATCGAACAGCTCCGTGCGGAGGGTGTGCGGATCGACGCGACGGCGGAGGGGTACCGCATCGCAGGGGTCACAGGCGTCACCGCCGCGACGCTGTCGCTCGATGGGAGGTTCGACTGGGAGGTGATCCATGCGGCGCGCATGCGGAGTACGAACACCCGGGCACGGGCGGTGATCGACGCCGGTGGCCCCGACTGTGCGATCGTCGCCGACACGCAGACGGATGCCCGCGGGCGGCGGGGGCGCACCTGGAGCGCACCCGCAGGCGGCATCTGGCTGTCCGTCGTACACACCCCGACGCTGGGCACGCACGCGCTGCCGCTGTACACGCTGGCTGCGGCGGTGGCGGTCACCGATCTCCTGACGCGGTGGGGGCTCACCCCGGAGATCAAGTGGCCGAACGACGTCCATCTCACCGACGCACCACAGGGGAAGGTCGCGGGGATCCTGAGCGAGCATCATGGAGAGGTCGACGGGGGTGGTCGGTTGGTCATCGGGGTGGGGCTGAATCTCAACCTCCCGCTGGATGCCCTCCCAGAGGGGGCGACCGCCGTGGCGGCCGTCGGGGGCGCGCGCGACCGGCGTCGCAGCACCCAGCAGCTGCTGGCACAGCTGGCGGATGCCCTCACGACGCTCGAGGGGCCAGCCGGCACCGCGGCGGTCACCGACCGGTGGCGGTCGGCTGCGGCGACACTCGGGCGTGCGGTGGCCGTGGAGCTGCCAGCCGAGCGTGTCGAGGGGACCGCGGTGGACATCACCGACACCGGTGCGTTGGTGGTGGAGACGGCGGCGGGTCGCCGGCGCGTCACCGCCGGCGACTGCATCCATCTGCGGTGAGCCTCAGCCTGAGCCATCGATCAGGGTGCCCACCGCCTCACCGGCGAGGAACGCCCCGAGCGCGGCCTCCCCGAAGATCCGGACGGGACGACCCATCGCGAGCATCTCGCGGACCTTCGCGGCCATCCCACCGGTGACGTCGGTCACCCCCGAGCTGCCGAGGGTGTCGGCCACGGACTCGTAGGTGGTGATGCGCTCGATCACCGCACCCTCCGCATCCAGCACCCCCGGCACATCACCACAGAGACCGATGCGCGCGACGTCGAGGCGACGGGCGAGACCGGTGATGAGGCGGTCACCACTCAGGATCGTCGCACCACGGTCGGCATCAACGATGACGTCCCCGAAGCAGACCGGCACGAGACCCTGCTCGACCGCCAGCGCAAGCGGTGCGGTCGCCAGATGCAACCCGGCATCCCCTGCCCGGTGTGCGAAGCTGAGTGGTGCCATCGGCACCGCGGGCACACCGGCTGCGATGAGCTGGTCCACCACGGCCGCATTCAGACGGAGCATCGCCGCGTGGATCGCTGCGATCGCCGCAGCATCGGTCGTCCCCGCCGTGGGTGAGACATCGTACGCCGCGGCGTGGTGATGCCCGAAGCTGCCACCACCGTGGACGATGACCAGCGCATCCGTGGTGTCCGCGATCGACCTGGCGAGCGATGCGAGGGCGGCCTCATCGACCGCCTCGACCCGCTGCTTGTGTGTGATGATACTCCCGCCGAGCTTCAGGAGCGTCGTCATCGGTCTTCGACCCGCGCACCGTCTGCATCCAGCTCGGCCCGGAACACCTCCACGCAGGCGGGGGTGTACCGCAGGGCGCGGGTGGTCTCCGGTGTGGGATCGAGGCTCACGATGCAGCCCGCGCCACCCGCACCGGTGAGCTTCGCACCCACCGCACCCGCCTCGCGCGCGGCCCACACCATCGCCTCCAGGCTCTGCCCGGAGACACCCAGCGCCGCCAACAGACCGTGGTTGATGTCCATGAGCGCACCGAGCTCCCCGAGGAGGTCCTCGGTCGGGGGCGCATCCGGTGCCGCGCCCGCCAGCAGCTGCTCACCCTCGGCGACGACCGCGCCGATGGTCTCGACCACCCGCGCCGCTGGGGTGTACGCCTCGCGGAGCGCACCGACGCTCGCGACGAGCGACCCCGTCTCCCCGGCGCCCCCATCGTAGCCGATCACGAACGGGAGCTGCGGGGCGGCCAGCTGCGTGGTCTGATCCCCCTCGATGCGCACCGCACCCCCCATCGTCGCCGCGTAGGTGTCCGCCCGTGAGGCGTTGCCCCCCTGCACCGCAGCCTCCGCCTCGTACGCCAGCTGCGCCAGCGTCTGCGGGTCCAACGGGGCCTCACAGGCACGCGTGGCCGCATCGATCGTCGCGACGACGACCGCCGCAGACGAGCCCAGCCCCGCCCCCAGCGGCAGCTCGCTCGTGACCGTGAGGTCGAAGCCCAGCTGGGGGTCATCGAGCGTCGAGCGGACCGCATCCACCGCCGCATCGATGTAGCCCATCGCCGCGTCGACCAGCTCCTGGGGGACCGCCACATCCGGCGTCCCGCCGACGGAGCCGGCGTACTCCACGGTGAACCCATCCAGCGTCAGATCCGCCGCCCGGACACGGATGTGGTCGTCGGCGCGCGCCTCGGCGGTGACCGTCGCCCGACGGTCGATCGCACACGGGATCGCCGGCTCGCCGTAGACGACCGCATGCTCGCCGAAGAGGTAGACCTTGCCTGGAGCGCTCACCGTCGTCATGGCCGCAGCTTGCGAGGGGGGTCGCTTAAGCGTGCACGTGCGAGGTCTGCCGAAAGGGAATCGTTAAACACGGTCATGGGCACCTGTCACCTATGGCCGGAACGATCCAGGCACTCGTCGATGGGGGACAGGCCAACCCGGGGCCACCGCTGGGCCCGGAGCTGGGGCCGACCCCGGTGGACGTGGGGGCGGTCGTCGCGCAGATCAACGAGGAGACGGCCGCCTTCGACGGCATGACGGTCCCGATCACCGTCGCGTACGAGGATGATGGGTCGTTCGCGATCGAGGTGGGTGTGCCTCCGACGACAGCCCTCATCAAGGACGAGGTGGGCATCGAGTCGGGCTCGGGGGAGCCGCAGGCGGAGTTCGTCGCGGACATGAGCGTCGAACAGGTCCGCAAGGTGGCAGAGCAGAAGCTCTCTGACCTCCTCGCGTACGACCTGTTCAACGCCGCGAAGGAGGTGGTGGGCACCTGCACGTCGATGGGCATCACCATCGAGGGGAACGACCCCCGTGAGTTCAAGCGACGGATGGACGACGGGGAGTACGACGCGCAGTTCGACCGCTGAGCGCATCGTGATCGCATCCCCCCGTGGGGTGAGCTCATGAGTGCGCCCACCGCGGAGATCGCGGCGCTGGAAGCGGTCGCTGCGGCGGGTGCGAGCGTCGCGCATGCGGGGTTCCGCGGACGCCTGGAGATCGACCAGAAGGGCGGTGAGACGGACCTCGTGACACACATCGACCGCGCGGCGCAGTCGGCGGTCATCGATGCGATCACCACCCGGTTCGATGCACCCCAGATCGTCGCCGAGGAGGGGATGCTCCCGAAGCAGCTGCCGGCGGAGGGGACCACATGGGTGGTCGACCCCATCGATGGGACACACAACTTCATCCGCGGCAGGCGGCTCTTCGCGACCGCGGTGGGGCTCGTCGTCGATGGTGACCCGCAGGCGGGCACCTCCGCGTTCCCCGCGATGGGCGATGTCTACCACACCGACGGCGCGACGGTGTGGCGCAACGGCGAGGAGGTGACCGTCTCTGACGTGCAGGGCGCACGCGAGGCGATCATCGCCCCGCTGCTGTGGTGGGAACACGATGACCGAGACCGCTATGCGGCGGTGTGTGCGGCGCTGGTGCGCCGGTTCGCGGACATCCGTCGCATCGGCGCCGCCCAGGGCGTGCTCGCGCAGATCGCCGAGGGGGCGATCGACGGGGCGATCGCCACGACGCGGGGGCACCCGTGGGACACCGTCGGCGGCGTGGCGATGGTGCGGGCGGCGGGCGGAGAGGTGACGGACCTCGCCGGGGACCGGTGGCAGCCAGACGCGCCCGGGATGGTGGCCTCGAACGGCGTGTTGCACGCACAGCTGCTCGAGACCGCAGCGGAGGTCGTCGATGGGTGAGCGACTCACGCGGGACGAGCGGCGGTATCTGGGTGCGGTCGGCTCGCTGCTCGGGGCGCTGGCCGTCGGCGTGATGGTGTGGCCACAGGCGGTGTATGACCGGTTCATCTGGCGGTACTTCTGGGGGCCCGTGCAGGCGGATGCGCTGGGGAGTCGGTGTGTGATCCGCGAGGGGGGTGCGGTCGTCACCGGCGAGACGGCGGCCCGCTGTACACTCGCGCCGGGGCCGGTGGCGTACCCGGGCTACACCATCGTCTCGGAGGTGGGGTACATGCTGCTGTTGCTGGTGGGCATCGCGGGGGTGATCCTGCTGCTGCGTCGGCTGGCGATCGTCGTCGATGCAGGGCTGATCCTCGCGCTGGTGCCGCTGATGATCTTCGGTGGTGGGCTGCGCGTGCTCGAGGACTACCTGGATGCGGCCGTGGATCCGCTCGTGCTGTACCCGTGGAACACGCTGCTCATCAGCCCGATCATCTACCTCACGGTGTTCGTGCTCGCGCTGGCCGTGGTGCTCGGTGGGGTCATCGGTGCGCGACGCAGCGGTGGGAGTCCCACCCGGACGGTCGCCCTCGCTGGGGGGGTGCTCGCGGTCATCCCACCGGCGATCCTGCTGGAGCGGGGGCTGCAGACGACGGCGGTGACACTGTACCCACAGGTGATCACCGTGGTGGTCGTGGGGACGGTGGTAGCGGTGCTCGGGCTCATGCGGATCCTCGCGCGGGTGCGACCGCAGCTGACCGATGGCCGCGAGTCGCTCGCGATGGTGGTGCTCGGGGCGCACGGGCTGGATGGTCTGGCGAACGTCGTGGGACTCGACTGGATGCCTGCGCTGGATGCGGGGCCGAATCTCATCGCGAAACATCCTGCCAACCAGTTCGTCGTCGATCTGACGGGGTCGCTGCAGCCGGCGTCGCTGACCGCGGTGGTCGGCGACACCTGGCCGTTCCTCATCATCAAGCTCACCGCAGCGGTGGTGATCCTGTGGGTCTTCGAGCCGGAGTTCATGGAGGAGTCCCCGCAGTTCAGTGGGCTGCTGCTGGTGGCGATCATCGCCGTCGGTCTCGGTCCGGGCACGCGCGATGTGCTGCGGGCGACCTTCGGGATCTAGGGGAACGGGTGTGGGCGACGGGTGTGGACGGTGTGTGCGTCCGAGGCGACCCGGTCGCCGAAGTAGGGCTCGCGGACGAACAGCGGCTGCGCTGCGGGGATGAGCGCGCGGACCGCCTCGAACCCCACCGCGCGCAGGTCGCCGGTGGTCACCGAGACGGCGACCGCCGCGAGGCCCTGGTCTGCGAGGCGGTCGATCAGGGGATCCAGCGTTGCCGGACCGGTGGTGAGGACGCGCTCGATGGCGACCGCCCCACCCGGACCGGGCAGTGCATCGAACGCGGGCGCGGGGTCCGACGCATACCGTGCGACACCGTCGTACGTCTCGGCGGTCGTCTGCGCTCCCATCGCATCGATCTCCATCCAGTTCTGTGTGGCTTCGATGACCGCGTGTCGGGCCGCAGCTTCCGGCTCCACCGCTGCCGCCGAGCCGAACGCACACCGGGGGTACCCGGCCGCTCGATGGACGGCGGCGATGCAGACGGGCACCCCGACAGCCGTGGGCGTGGCCCAGCAGGTGACGGTGAGGTCAGCGGCCCGCAGGCGCCTCGACAGCGTCTGCATCGCCTCCGAGCCGACGGTGACCCGGTGGAGGGGGGCCTCCCCGTACCACGCGCACATGATCGCATCACGCTCGATGACCTCGAGGAGCCCACCGTGGATGGCCCGCTCGCGCGAGCGCGCGAGCGCCAGCCCGGTGGTGATCGGCGGGCGGAGCGGCGGGCCCGGTGGGGGGTGGTAGACGAGACCGGCGGGGACGGCCGTCGCTGAGCGGGTGTGGAGGTCGAGCCCCGTGACCCACGGCAGCGACGCCGGCAGCGGTGCATCAGGGCGCACGAGCGCCTCGAGCGACAGCGCCGGGGTGATCGCCGCCGGCGGTGCGGTCTGCAGCGCATCGACCTCATACACGCTCGCCGCATACCGCTCGAGGGCCTCACCGAGCGCGCGCATGTACGCGCGGTCCCAGCCCGGGTCGACACCCGCCGCCAGTCGACCGCGCGCGCCTGCGTGCGACAGGGGATGCTCCCTGACCTGTGCGAGGTAGTACGGCAGGGGGGTCGACGCCTCCTCACCGACGGCCTCGATGATCCCAACGGTGGCGTCGACCGCCTCCTCCGCGGCCGTGATGGCCGCCTCCAGGCCCTCAGTGACCGTCGCGGTGGGCCCCGGTGGATCACGTGGGAGCGGTCGAGGGAGCAGCCTGGACGCCTCGGTGCGACCATCGGGGTGGAGGATGAGCAGCCGGTCGGCGGGGGGATCGTCCGCCGCGAGCACCACCCGGACGAGCCCCGCGAGCGCCGGGCGCATGCTCGCGGGGGCGCCCTCACCGACCGGCTCGAGCCCCCGCTCGTAGGCCACAGCAGGGGGGACCGTCGGACAGCAGGCGATCGCACCGGCATCTGGGGCCGACGACGATCGACCGACCAGGAGCTGGCCGGGGTCCTCGATGGGGGGCTGGTCGTCCCAGGTGTGACAGGGCAGGTCGACGTCGGCGGCCGCCAACAGCGCACAGATGTCGGGCGCTGCGGTGACGGAGAGCTCGTGGCTCACCGCTGGTCCACCCCGCTCATCCGATCACCGACCCCGCCGCCTCGAGCAGCGCGACCACATCGGCACCCTCGCGGTGGGGCTGACGCAGCTCCAAACGGAGCCGCGGTCGGCCCACCGACTGGGGGACGGGTGTGGTCTCGAGGACACCCGCATCCTCCAGCTGGGACTTCACCCGAGAGAAGGTGGCCCGGGAGGCGATCCCGCTGTCGACGCCCCAGGCGGTCACCTCTGCGAGCTGGCCGCCGTGGCATGCCGTCGCCAGCAGGGCGAGTGCGGTGGGATCGATCGCTGCCTCGACCGGCCACAGCTGCCGTGCTGTCGCCACCAGCGCATCGAAGCGCTCGGCGACCGGGGGCGCGACCCGCTCTGCCAGGGAGGCATGCAGCTGGTGGTAGCCGAGGTGATGCTGCTCGGTGGGACGGGTCGCGGCGACCGCGGACTGCCACGCACGGTCGACCCACCCACCCCACCGCTCGGTATCCAGCGGCAGCAACGCCGTGGTCTCGTCGTGGGCGTACACCGTGCCGATGACCGCACCGCCCACCAGCGTCCCCTCCATGGCGGCCGATGTGGTGTGTGTGGCCGCGCGGTCGGCGGCGGCGAGGTCCGCGAGTTGGGCAGCGGTCGGAAAGCGGTCCGCGATGGCGGCCTGCACCGGGGGGGTGAGCACCACGTTCAGGCGGCCGCCGACCTCGGTCGGATGCGTCCGATCGACCACGGTACTCAGCAGCGACAGCGAGGGGTTGATCAGCCGGATCTCACCCCCGTCGGCGAGTGCGTCTGCGATGGTCGCGACCGGGTCGCGCGCGGGGGGGTGGGGCCGCATGGGCAGCCTGACACACGCCGTGCCAGGTATTTATCAGGCTCGGAGCACCCTGAGAAAAACCACCCCCATACCGTGTGAACAACACTTATTGGCACATCCGACCGGACCTCGGTATGGAGTACGAGACGGTGGCGGCCGTCGATCCGGCCGTCGCTGAGGCGTTGGAGGCGGAGGTCGACCGGCAGGAGCGCACCCTCGCAATGATCGCGAGTGAGAACCATGCCTCGACGGCCGTCCTGGAGGCACAGGGCAGCGCCCTGACGAACAAGTACGCCGAGGGCTACCCCGGGTCGCGGTACTACGCGGGCTGTGAGCACGCGGACACGGTCGAGCAGAAGGCGATCGACCGTGCGAAGGAGCTGTGGGGCGCCGCGCACGTGAACGTCCAGCCGCACTCGGGCACGCAGGCGAACATGGGCGTCTACCTCGCGATGCTCGAGCCGGGTGACAAGATCCTCTCGCTGGATCTGACCCATGGCGGGCACCTGAGCCATGGGCACCCCGCGAACTTCGCCGGACAGCTCTTCGAGGTCGAGCAGTACGAGGTCGACCCTGAGACGGGCTATGTGGACTACGAGCAGCTGGCGTCGAAGGCGGCGACGTTCCAGCCGGACATCATCGTCTCGGGCTACTCGGCGTACCCGCGGGAGGTCGAGTTCGACCGCGTGCAGGCGGTCGCCGACGAGGTGGGGGCGTACCACCTCGCCGACATCGCGCACATCACGGGTCTGGTGGCCGCAGGGGTGCACGCGAGCCCGGTGGGGATCGCCGACTTCGTGACGGGGTCGACGCACAAGACGATCCGCGCGGGCCGCGGGGGCATCATCATGTGCGAGGCGGAGTACGCCGACGCGATCGACACGGCGGTCTTCCCCGGCGCGCAGGGTGGGCCACTCATGCACAACATCGCCGGGAAGGCGGTGGGCTTCGCTGAGGCACTGGAGGAGTCGTTCGTCCCGTACGCCGAGCAGACGGTGCGCAACGCCCAGACGCTGGCAGACACGTTCAGCGCCGCGGGGCTGCATGTCGTCTCCGGCGGCACCGACACCCACCTGGTGCTGGTCGACCTGCGACCATCGCACCCGGAGACGACGGGCAAGACCGTCGAGGCGGCGCTCGAGTCGACGGGGATCGTGATGAACGCGAACACGGTGCCAGGGGAGACGCGCTCGGCGTTCGACCCCTCGGGCATCCGCTTCGGGACGCCCTCGCTGACGACACGGGGGTTCGGTGAGGAGGAGATCATCGAGGTGGGTGAGCTCATCGTGGAGCTCATCGACGACCCCGGTGCGACAGAAACCCTCGAACGGGTGACAGAACGAGTCGCCGCGCTGACGGCCGCACACCCCATCTACGACGACTGAGCGGGACAGCGGACAACGATTAAGTGCACCTCCGGGGTGCGATGCACTGATGGCGACGATCATTGATGGGGAGGCCACCGCCCAGCAGATCCGCGAGGAGCTCGACCCGGCGATCGCGGCGGTCACGAGCGCCGCCGGTGCCCCACATCTGACGACGATCCTGATGAACGAGAACCCCGCGAGCCACACGTACGTCTCGATGAAGCATGCGGACTGCGCGGAGGTCGGCATCGAGAGCACCGACATCCGCTTGGACCCGGAGACACCAGCTGCAGAGCTCTATGAGGCGATCGAGCAGCAGAACACCGACCCCAGCGTCGACGGCATCCTGGTGCAGATGCCGCTGCCGTCACACATCGACGCCGAGCGCGTGCTGCGGGCGGTCGACCCGGCGAAGGATGTCGATGGCTTCCACCCCGAGAACGTGGGGCTGCTCGTGACGGGCTCGCCGCGGTTCAAACCGGCGACCCCACACGGCATCGAGCAGCTGCTGCTGCGTTCAGACATCGAGACCGAGGGTGCAGAGGCGGTCGTCGTCGGGCGGTCGAACATCGTCGGCAAGCCCATGGCGAACCTCCTGCTGCAGAAGTCCGCAACGGGCAACGCGACGGTGACGGTGTGTCACTCGCGCACGGCCGACCTCGCGGTGAAGACCACCGCGGCGGACATCCTGGTCGCGGCAGCTGGGGTCCCCGAGATGATCGATGGGAGCATGATCAAACCGGGGGCGACCGTGATCGATGTGGGGATCACCCGTCGGGAGACCGACGATGGATCGGAGCTCGTCGGCGACGTCGAGTACGACTCGGCGTCGGAGGTGGCGGGGGCGATCACCCCCGTGCCCGGAGGGGTGGGTCCGATGACCCGCGCCATGCTGCTGTGGAACACGGTGAAGGCGGCAGCTGATGCGGCAGGCGTCGCGGTCAGCCTTCCCTGATCACCGTCGGGGCCCGGGTGGGCCCCACCGGGGCCCCGCAGTGGCGAGGTCGACCGGTTGGTACTCCGGGACGGGGTCGACCTCGCGCCCCTCCTCGTAGCGCACGAACGAGAGGTAGATCCGCGCCCCGCACGGGGGCGCATCGGCGAACCGCCCGTCGACGACCACCTCGGGCCATCGCAGCCCCGCTGCGGTGGACGCACCGCACTCCAGGAGGACCCCATCTGCCTCCTCGTACGCCTCCGTGGGGCGGCGGTACGTCCACCCCTCCAGTGGGTACGGTGTCACCGACTTATCAGCGAGCGTGGGGACGCGGTCGAGGCTGAACACCTGTCCGCAGGTCGGACAGTGGTAGCGGACCGCGACGGTCACGACCCATCACCCATGGCGCCCGTCGCCGTCTCGACCGCCTCGAGCACCGTCTCCACCTCCGCGTCGATGCCGCCCGCCTGTGCGAACGCGGACGAGCCGCCGCCACCCCCGCCGAGCGAGCCGGTCACCTCGTCGATGAGCGCGGCGGCATCGTGGTCCGCCCCGGCTGCGGCCATGATCCGGATGCGCGCTCCGGGGATGACCACCACGACGTCCTCCAGCGCATCCTCACGCAGTGCCGTCTCGATACCCTCGGTGGGCACCCCATCGAGCGTGCCCACCGCCCAGCCGGTCGCCGCCGACCGTGGCAGGGTCTGCAGCTGCAGCCGCCCCAGCTCGACCGCCAGCTCTGCGTGTGCTGCGGAGCGCGACTCGTGTGCGGCCTGCAGCGTCTCTGCGGCCTCGACGAGCGCATCGGTGGGCGCATCCAGCACCTGGGAGAGCCGGCGATGGCTCGCCCAGCTGTCGACGAGCTGTGCGATCGCCGGTGGGCCCACGGTGAAGGTGAGACGGGTGACCCCAGCGCCGGGGTTCGACACATCCTGCAGCATGATCGGTCCGATCGCTGCCGTCGAGCGCACGTGGGTCCCGCCACAGGCGGCCGCATCCCAGTCCGCGATCCGCACCACGCGGACGGGCCCCCCAGCATCGAAGACCCCCTCCTCGGTCTTCACGTTGAACGCGACCTCGTCGTCCTCGCGCGCCCGCGCCGCCTCGAGCTGCTCCCAGCTCACCGCACGGTCCTCCCAGACGACGGTGTTGCAGGCGGACGCGATCGCGGTCAGCCGGTCGGTGTCGAGGGGGGTCGACGTCTCGAGGTCGATGCGCACGCGCTCGTCGCTGATGTCGAAGCCTGCGTACCCCAGCTCCTCGCACTGGCGGCGCGCCGCACCGTAGACCACGTGACTGGCGGTGTGTGCACGCGCGGTGAACCGCCGGAAGTCGGGGTCGACCTCACCGGCGACGACATCGTCCACCGCGAAGGGGGGCACCTCCGCCAGCTCGTGGACGATCGCCCCGTCCTCGGCGATCACATCGACGACGGGGATCCCATCGATCCGCCCTCGGTCGGCCGGCTGTCCCCCGCCTGCGGGGTAGAAGTAGCTCTCTGCGAGGTGGACACGGCACCCCTCCACGGCCGTGACCGGTGCGCTGAAGTGGAGGACCTCCGGCTGCGTCGCCGCGGGTGCGATCATTCGTCGGCCAGCGTGATCTCCAGCGCCTCCTCGAGTGCACGGATCGCCGATCCGCCCACCCCATCACCGATCGCGCGACCCGCCTCGACCGACCGCACCGTCTCCGCCTCGAGATCGGCCATCGCCGCGAGCTCCGCGACGCTCAGCGCCGCATCCGTACGTGCAGCCTGCAGACGCTCGCCGTACCCACCGACGAGGTACGGCAACGCGTCTGACTCGTAGTTCGTCCCCTCGCGGACCCACCGGTCCGCATCGGCCTTCGAGCGGTCGATCATCTTCGCCTGCTGGCGGGCGATCTGCTTGCGGCGGGACTCCCCAGCGGTGCCGACCCCGCCGCCGCCTCCGGATGCGGCGGCGCGGTCGTCGTGTGGCGCACAGGCCGCACAGACCATGAGCTTCGCACCCGCGATCTCCGCGGCGCGCAGCCGGGCATCATCCGCCCCACACAGCTCACAGGCCGATGCGGTGGCCCCACCGCCACCCCGTCCGGTCGAGTACTTGGCCATGGTGCGCGTACGGAGGGCAGATATCTAAGGCTACGGTCGACGGGGCGACGAGCAGAACAGTGCGTGGGACCGGATTTGAACCGGCGGACCCCTTTGGGACAGCGCCCTCAACGCTGCGCCGTTGACCTGGCTTGGCTACCCACGCAGCAACCGTATCGCGCACCAGCAGCTACTTGAACGGACTGTATATGCGTTTCTTTTCCCCTGACGGAGGCGGCAGAGCTAATCGGTGGCAGGCGAGTGCTCCCACATGATGGCGACGGTGCGCCGACACCTGCTCATCGGCTCACTCGGCATGAGCCTGCTCGCGATCGGCACGGTCTTCGCGGCGGTGCTGGGCGTGATCCCCCGGACGATGCTCCCGACGGCCCCGGGGGTGGTGCTGGCGGTGATCCCGCACGTGAACGCCGTGCTGTCGACGACGGCGATCGTGACGATCGTCCTGGGCGTGCGGGCGATCCGCCGGGGCGCGGTGAGGCGGCACCGCAGACTGATGCTCATCACCGTCGTGCTGTTCGTCGCCTTCCTGGTGCTGTACCTGTACAAGGTGATCCTCGCGGGGCCGGTGAGCTTCGGGGGCCCCCCGGGGGTCTATGAGCGGGTCTACCTCCCGGTGCTCGCGGTGCACATCATCCTCGCCGTCGTGTGCATCCCGTTCGTGGTGCACGCGCTCCTGTTGGGGCTGACCCATGAGGTCCGCGAGCTGTACCAGACCCGGCATCAGCTGGTGGGACGGATCGGCGCGACCCTCTGGCTCATCTCGTTCGCCCTGGGGAACGTGGTCTATCTGCTGGCGTACATCCTCTACTGATCACTCAGCTGCCGACCCCGCCACCGCGGGACGGATCGGTCGATCCGTCTCCTCATCCGGGATCGCATAGGGGTACTTCCCCGTCACACAGCCCAGGCACAGGTCACCGCGTGCGGTCTCGAGCACCTCGGTGATCGCATCGATCGACAGGAACGCCAGAGAGTCGGCACCGATCTCCTCGGCGATCGCCGCGGGGGAGCGGTCCGCGGCGATTAGCTCCGCACGGGTGGGCATGTCGATGCCCATGTAGCAGGGGGCGATGATCGGTGGTGCGCCGATGCGCAGATGCACCTCTGCAGCCCCCGCCTCCCGCAGCAGCGAGACCAGCTCCCGCGAGGTGGTCCCCCGGACGATGCTGTCATCGATGATCGTCACCCGCCGATCGACGACCGTCGAGCGGATGGGGTTGAGCTTGATGCGGACCGCGCGCTCGCGGGCGTCCTGCGACGGCATGATGAACGTCCGCCCCACGTACCGGTTCTTCATGAGCCCCTCCGCGAAGCCCAGCTCCGCGCCCGCCTCCTGGGCCGCGGCGGCGTAGCCCGCAGCGAACGACCGACCTGAGTCGGGCACCGGCATGACCACGTCCGAGGCGACACCGGATTCGGCCCACAGGGCCGCCCCCAGCGCGCGACGGGTCGCATACACCAGGCTGCCGTCGATGATCGAGTCGGGGCGGGCGAAGTAGACATGCTCGAAGAAGCAGTGTGCCGTCCGCTCGACATCGACCAGCTGGTGGGAGTCGAAGCCCCCGCCATCGGGGTCGAGGATCACGAGCTCACCGGGGCGGACATCACGCAACAGTGTCCCGCCCAGCGCGTCGATCGCCGCCGACTCCGAGGCGAGCATGTAGCCGTCCTCGAGCTTGCCCACACACAGCGGTCGGTTCCCCTGTGGATCGCGCAACCCCATCACCGTCTCATCGTGCATGATCGTCAGCGCGTACGACCCATGCAGCTTCGTCATGGTCCGCTCGATCGCCTCGATGCGATCGGCCTCCAGCAGCTGACGGGCGAGCTCGTGCGCGATGACCTCCGTGTCACCCTCGCTCGTGAAGGCGTGGCCGGCCGCCCCGAGCGCGTCGCGGAGCTCCGCCGTGTTGATCAGGTTGCCGTTGTGCGCGAGCCCCAGCGAGCCGGACTTGAACGAGACGGCGAACGGCTGCGCACAGCACGAGCCGAGTCCACCCTGTGTGGGGTAGCGCACATGGCCGATCCCGGTCGTGCCCAACAGCCCCGCCAGCGCATCCGCGGCGAACACCTCGCTGACGAGGCCGGTCTCGACATGGCTGTGCTGCTGGAAGCCGTCATGGGTGACGATCCCCGCGGCCTCCTGGCCACGGTGCTGCAGCGCGTACAACGCCGAGTACAGCGGGTGTGCGGCGGCCGTCTCCGCCAGTGAGACCCCCACGACACCACAGCGGTCGCGCATGGCCTGCCCACCGGGAGATGGCCCCTGCTTGCTCATCATCTGCGGCTACGTCCGCAGGGGAATAAATCCCCACGGCCGTGCACAGATGTGGCTCAGCGCTGGGAGTGTATGTCCACGATCATGCGGTGCCCCGGTGGCTCACTCGCCCGCTTTGCTCTGCCAGCTGTAGGAGCGGCGTTTGGCGGACTTGCCGAAGCCGCAGGAGGCACACCGGCCCTTCTTGAGATGGTAGGAGGCCGAACCGCACCGCCGGCACTTCACGTGCACCTTCTTGTTCTTCTTGCCCATCGAGGGGGTGCCAGAACCCGTCATTTGCGTATCATGACCACATTATCGCCGCGTATAATCGTTGTGTTCTCCACGGTCTCCGTCCCCGCGGTCTCGACCGGCTCCGCCGGTGCGCCCAGCACGGCATTCATGTGCTGGTCGTACCCCAGCAGGAGCCCGTAGAACGACCGGTCGTCCTTCAGGGTCACCGTGACCGGCTCCTCCAGTGCAGACTCGAGCACGTCGAGTGGCCTCGCCGTCATACGTAGACCACGACGCAAACGGCGTATAAGCGTGCCGACGCCGCGATCGCCAGCGCAGATGCGGTCGGTTTTTATCGCCGGACGCTGCAGTGACCAGTACCACACCCCCGCGGGTAAGTGGCGATCATGTGATCGGCCACGCGGGACCGACGATCGACGACGGGAGCGCCGGGACGCGTGTCAGGGTCACCGACGAGGAGACACCGATGCGGGTGCCGGACGACGTCCGGGCGGGTGCTGGAGCAAGATCATGGAAATCGAAATCGCAACAATTGGCGGCTATGAGGAGGTCGGACGGCAGATGACTGCGGTCCGTGCGGGAGACGATGTGGTGGTGTTCGACATGGGGCTGAACCTGAGTCAGGTCCTCATCCACGACAACGTCCAGACCGAGAAGATGCACAGCCTGGACCTGATCGACATGGGGGCGATCCCGGACGACCGGGTCATGTCCGAGCTCGAGGGGGACGTCCAGGCGATCGTGCCCACACACGGGCACCTGGACCACATCGGGGCGCTGTCGAAACTCGCGCACCGGTACGATGCACCGATCGTGGCCACGCCCTTCACCATCGAGCTGGTGAAGCAGGAGGTCGAGGATGAGAGCAAGTTCAACGTGGGCAACGACCTGGTGAAGATGTCCGCCGGCGAGACGATGGCGATCGGGGACTCGGGGAACGTCGAGCTCGAGTTCGTCCACGTGACGCACTCGATCATCGATGCGATCAACCCCGTGCTGCACACCCCCGAGGGGGCGATCGTCTACGGGCTGGACAAGCGCATGGACTTCTCGCCGGTGCTGGAGGACCCCATCGACATCGAGCGGTTCCGGGAGATCGGCCGCGAGGGCAACGGGGTGCTGTGTTACATCGAAGATTGCACCAACGCCGGCTCGAAGGGGCGGACCCCCTCCGAGTCGGTCGCGCGGATGCACGTGCGAGACACGCTGCAGTCGATGGAGGACTACGATGGCGGCATCGTCGCGACCACGTTCTCCTCGCACATCTCGCGGGTGTCCTCGCTGGTGGAGTTCGCCAAGGAGATCGGGCGTCAACCCGTGCTGCTGGGGCGGTCGATGGAGAAGTACTCGGGCACCGCCGAGCGGCTTGGGTTCGTGGACTTCCCCGATGATGTGGGGATGTACGGCCATCGCAAGTCGGTCGACCGCACCTTCAAGCGCATCATGAAGGAGGGCAAGGAGAAGTTCCTGCCCGTCGTGACCGGCCATCAGGGTGAGCCGCGGGCGATGCTGACCCGGATGGGGCGGGGCGAGACCCCCTACGAGCTGGAGAACGGTGACAAGGTGGTCTTCTGTGCACGGGTGATCCCCGAGCCCACCAACGTGGGACAGCGCTACCAGTCCGAGCGGCTGCTGAAGATGCAGGGCGCGCGGATCTACGATGAGATCCACGTCTCGGGCCACCTCCGCGAGGAGGGGCACTACCAGATGCTGGATGCCCTGCAGCCGCAGCACATCATCCCCGCCCACCAGAACCTCAAGGGGTTCTCACCCTACGTCGACCTCGCAGAGTCGCAGGGGTACGCCCTGGGACGGGACATCCACGTCACCCGCAACGGCAACATGATCCAGCTGGTGCAGTGAGATGCCATCCGACGCTCACGACGCCCCCGTCATGGAGGCGATCGCGGAGCGTCGGGCCCGGATCGATGCGCGACTGTCCGTGGCGGTCTCACCGGGCGATCCCGCGGACCTGTACGCCGCGACCCGGCACATCCTGACCGCCGGTGGCAAGCGGCTGCGGCCGACGGTCACCCTGCTGGTCGCCGAGGCGGTGGTGGGCGCAGACCCCACCTCGGTGTCGTACGACGCGTTCCCGACGAGCGATGGCGAGCAGATCGACCTGATGGCCGCGGCGACCGCGATCGAGGTGATCCAGTCGTTCACGCTCATCCACGACGACATCATGGACGATGATGCGATGCGCCGTGGGGTCGCGGCGGTGCACGAGGCGTTCGACACCGAGCTCGCCATCCTCGCCGGCGACACCCTGTATGCGAAGGCGTTCGAGCTCCTCGCGAGCACCGGGGCGCGTCCCGACCGGGTGGTCGAGGCGGTGGAGCTGCTTGCGACGACGTGTGTGGAGATCTGCGAGGGACAGGCGATGGACATCGCCTTCGAGAGCAAGCCGCAGGTGAGCACCGATGAGTACCTGAGGATGGTCGAGCGGAAGACGGCGGTCCTGTATGCGACCGCGGCGGCCGTCGGGGCGATCCTCGTCGGCGCCGAGGAGGCGGTCGTGGATGCGGTGTACGGGTACGGCCTGGAGTCCGGGAAGGCGTTCCAGATCCAGGATGACGTGCTGGACCTCACGACCCCATCTGCGGTGCTGGGCAAGCGCCGTGGCTCGGATCTCATCGAGCGCAAGGAGACGCTGATCACGGTGCACGCCCGCGACCGCGGGGTGGATGTGGATGCGGTCTTCGCGGCGGTCCAGGAGGAGGATGAGGCGGCCGTCGAGGCGGCGGTCCACCGGCTGGATGAGGCGGACTCGATCGCATTCGCCGCCACGAAGGCGCAGTCGCTGACACAGGCGGCGGTCGACCGGCTCATGCTGATGGACGACTCGCCCGCGCGGACCCTGCTGGTCGAGCTGGCGGAGTACCTCATCACGCGGGGCTACTGACCGCATGGAGGAGTTCAGCGAGGACCGCGTGGCCGCGGCCGCAGAGCGTGCCGCGCTGATCAACGCGCTGCAGCACGAGGCGGAGGCAGCGGTGGGGCCGATCATGGGGCCGCTGATGGCGGAGCACCCGTCGTTCCGTGCGCATGCGGATGCGGTGAGCCGTATCGTCGCCGACGCGGTCGCGGCGGTCAACGCCGAGTCGATGACGTGGCGACGCGAGCGCCTCGCCGCGATCGACGCCGACGCCCTCGCCGCGATCGATGCGCCCGAGCCCACCGCAGCGTCACACACGCTGCCGGCGCTGCCGGAGGTCGATGGCGCCGTGCGCATGCGGGCGGCGCCGAACCCGAACGGTCCGTGGCACATCGGGCATGCGCGGATGCCCGCGGTGATCGGCGCGTACCGCGATCGCTACGATGGCCACTTCATCCTCCGGTTCGACGACACCGACCCCGGGACGAAGCGCCCGGACCTCGGCGCGTATGCGGCGATCGAGGCGGACCTCGCGTACCTGGGCGTCCCCCCGGACGAGGTGGTGCGGGCCTCGGACCGGATGGAGATGTACTACGCACACGCCGAGGAGCTGATCGATGCGGGGGGTGCGTACGTCTGCGGCTGCACCGCTGAGACGTTCTCGGCGCTCAAGAACGCCGGTGAGGCGTGCCCACACCGCACGCAGTCGACGACCGAGACGCACGAGCGGTTCGGTGCGATGGTCGACGGCGCGGTCGGGGCGGGGGAGGCCGTCCTGCGCATCCGCACCGACATCGAGCATGAGAACCCCGCGCTCCGTGACTTCGTGGCCTTCCGAATGATCGACCGCCCACACCCGCGACCGGTGGCCGCGTCGTACCGGTGCTGGCCGATGCTGGACTTCCAGTCGGCGATCGATGACCAGCTGCTGGGGGTGAGCCACATCATCCGGGGGATCGACCTGCAGGACTCCGCGCGACGGCAGCGCTTCATCTACGGCTACCTCGGGTGGGAGTACCCCGCGGTGCTGCACTGGGGACACGTGGACATCGATGCGTACGACCTGCCCCTGTCGACGAGTGCGATCGGCGCGGCGGTCGACGAGGGTGCGCTGTCGGGGTGGGATGACCCCCGTGCGCCGACGCTGGTGAGCCTGCGTCGCCGGGGGATCGACGGGGCGGCGGTCGTCGAGACGATGGTGGAGCTGGGGATGTCCACATCGAACGTCGACCTCGCGATGTCGACGCTCTACGCGGCGAACCGGTCCCGCGTCGACCCGACGGCTCCGCGGGCGTTCCTCGTGCGCGACCCCGTCCGGTTCGCCGTCGCGGGGCTGCCCGAGCACGTCGAGGTCGAGCGGCATCCAGAGGACCCCGCGATGGGCGTGCGGACGATCGCCATCCCCGATGCGGTGGTGCTCGAGCCCGCAGACGTGCCTGCGGAGGGCTCGCGGGTGTGGCTGAAGGGCGCGGGCTGTGTCCGGCGGGAGGCCGAACAGCTCGTGGCCACCGACGAGCCGATCGATGTCGTGCGGTCGGGTGCGGTGGACGTGGTGCACTGGGCGCCCGCGGGCGGCCGACCGGTCCGGCTGGAGACACCAGACGGCCCCGTCTCGGGGGTGGCGCCCCCACCGCTGACGGCGGTCGAGGAGGACACCGTCGTGCAGTTCGAGCGGGTGGGCTTCGCGCGCATCGATGCGCAGGGGCCCTCGCGCACCGTCGCCTACTTCGCCCACCGCTGAGGGGTGGCCGCGGGGGCATCGGGTGCGAGCCGGTCGACCGCCGCAGCGACGGTGGACGCGAGCGTGGACCACCCCGCGCGGGTCGAGCGGGTGTGGCCCGCCTCGACCGCCCACCGCATCGAGCGGCCCTGGCAGGCGACCCCCACCGCGATCGCCACGGCGGAGGGCGTCGTCGTCGGTCGATGGGTCAGCCAGCGCACCAGCAGCTGCCGCACCGGCTGTGGCGCGGTCGCATACACGCTCTCATCACGGCCGATGCGGCGCAGCTGTGCCCAGGTCTGCGCGGGCCAGGCGGGGGGCGACTGCGGGGTGGCAGCCCGGCAGACCGCCGCGAGCGACGCGGGGTCCATCTCCCGCAGATGGTCAGGGGCGAGCCCCGGCAGCCGACCGATGCACGCCCCTTCGGCGCGTCGGGCCCACCGCCGCCCGCGCGCGGAGGTCGGCCGGATCATGAACACCGAGTGCACCCCGCTGCGGGCGTTCGGCCGCGCGGCGATGTGCACCGGGACGAACCCCACCGCGGACCAGAAGCGCACCGTCGATGCTGTCGCACCGTAGACCGCAGTGAGGCCATCGAGCGGCGTCTGCTCGCCGACAGCGTCGATGAGCGCCGTGGCGATGCCCCGACGGCGCAGCTCGGGGTGGACCGCCACCCGCATGACCCGGCGGGTGTGCAGCCGGCCGATGGTGCGATCGCCGAACTGCCGCATGAACACCTCCGGGAGCAGCTGGCCGGGGATGTGATGCCCAGCAACAGCGGCGCTGATGGTCTCGCGGTCCAGCCCGCCCTCTTCGGCGGTGGCCGCGACCCCCGCGACCACCGGCTCGCTGCGGGCGACCCACAGCCGGATGTTGGGCGCATCCAACCACCGGGCGAGGTCGGCGGGCGTCGTCTGGTAGTGCGCACTGGCCAGCAGTGCACGCACCTCGCGCAGCAGCGACTCGTCGGCCGCGAGCTGCGGCTGGGTGAGCTGGGCGATCTGCACCGGTGCGCGGTCCATGATCTGCCCGAGCGCGCGCAGGGGGACCGCATCGAGACACAGCAGCCGGGTGATCCAGCGCTCGAGGGGGTCCGCCGGTGCGAAGCGGATCGGTGCCTCCAGCAGGATGCGGTGCACGTCCACACCACCAGCGTGCAGCCGGTCGGTCAGCCGGACCCCGAAGCCCGCACCCGTCCCCTCGTACCCATCGGTGGTGGTGCTCAGGACCACCCGGCGGTCACCGACGAGTCCCCAGAGTCGGTCGATCGGCACCGTGGCCGCCTCATCGACCATGAGGACGTCAGCCGAGGGGTCAGCGCCCGCCCCGAGCAGCGAGAGGGTGACTGCCCCGCCCGCACCGACGCAGTAGCGGCCATCACCGGCATGGTCGCACGTCGTCTCCAGCAGCGCCCGTGCCGCGCTGAGGTGCGCCGGTGCGGTCGCGGTGAGCGCCACGTCCGCCCCATCGCGTGCGAGCATCATCGCCGCGATCGCGAGCGCCGTCGACTTGCCCCGGCCCCGACGTGCCTCGACGATGGCCACGGCCGCCGGGGGCAGCTGGCAGAGGCGGTCGACGGCGCGGCGCTGGTCGGCGGTCCGGACCAACCGGCTGACCGTCGGCGCGACCGCCGAGACGCCGACGGCCGCGTCGCTCGCCGGCGCAGCGGCAGCGCGCGGGGGGACGGGGGGTGTGCTCCGGCTGGGGGCGTCGAGGTCGACCGTCCCGACCCCCGGATGCTGCATCGCGGTGTGGACGAGCCGCTGGGGGAAGCGGGTCCCGACATCGTCGAGGGACCAGGGGGGCACGGCCATCGACCGGGCCAGACGTCCCCGGGGCGTCTGCAGCTGTGCCCGTGGGCCCACCCACACCAGACACACACCACCCCCATCCACGGTGCCCACCGCCTGACCCAGCACATCGGGGTCGAGCCCATCGGTCCCGTCGTACGCCACCCCGCGGAGGCTCTGTCCCAGCTGGCGGTCCATCTCTGTGGGCGCGACGGTCCGCCCCACACCGGTGGGCGCATCGCTGATCAGACAGCGTGCGTCCGCGTCGACGTCGAGCGCATCGAACAGCGCGGAGGTGTACGCGGCAGCCGCCGCACGTGCGCCGAGTAGCACCAGACACGTCCGGTGGCCCCGCGCACCGATGGCATCGATCGCCGCGAGCAGCCGGTCGTTGGGGTGCACACCCCCAGTGCGGTCACGGGGGCACATGAGTCGCGCGGCGTGCACAGGACGGTTTGAAAGCGCTTTTATCCCATCCGCAGGTAGGATGCTCAACACCTGCACCGAGACGATGAATCCGCTGCCCACCGGCGGAGGGCGGACCGGTCGAGCTCGCAGGTATCACAGGATACAACCATGTCAGTCTACGTAGAATTCGACGTACCGGCGGACCTCGCTGATGACGCCCTCGAGGCGCTGGAGGTCGCGCGGGACACGGGCACCGTGAAGAAGGGGACCAACGAGACGACCAAGGCGGTCGAACGCGGCACCGCCGCACTGGTGTACATCGCAGAGGACGTCTCCCCCGAGGAGATCGTGATGCACCTGCCAGAGCTGTCCGACGAGAAGGGCATCCCGTATCTGTACGTGGCCACGCAGGACGATGTGGGCCACGCTGCGGGGCTGGAGGTCGGCTCTGCGGCCGCGGCGATCGAGGATGCGGGGGACGCCGAGGAGACCGTCGAGAGCATCGTCGAGAAGCTGGCGGACCTCCGGTAAGCCGATGAGCGTCGATGAGGGCACCGGCGATTCGACCTCCGCGGAGGTCATCGAGATCGTGGGCAAGACCGGGATGCATGGGGAGGCGATGCAGGTGCGCTGCCGGATCCAGGAGGGTGAGAGCCAGGGCCAGGTGATCACCCGGAACGTGCTGGGGCCGGTGCGGGTGGGGGACATCCTCCAGCTGCGAGAGACCCAGCGCGATGCGGACGCCATCGGGGGGCGGTGAGCGATGGTCGAGCACCGCCGCTGCGACTACACGGGCGCGCCCATCGAGCCCGGCACCGGCACGATCCTCGTGCTGACCGATGGGACGATCATGCACTTCGTGGACTCGAAGGCTGAGAAGAACTGGCTGCTGGGCCGGGAGGCACGTGACCTGGAGTGGACCGAGGCCGGTGGCCGTCGGGACGCCGAGTGATGGGCGAGTCGACGTTCGTGATGGTCAAGCCCGATGGGGTCCAGCGGGGGCTCATCGGGCCGATCGTCCAGCGCTTCGAGACCCGGGGGTTCAAACTGACCGCCGCGGAGCTGCGACAGCTGGAGCGGTCGCTTGCGGAGGCGCACTACGCCGAGCACGCGGACAAGCCGTTCTTCGACGACCTCATCGAGTTCATCACGGCGGGCCCGGTGTTCACGATGGTGTGGATGGGACCGGATGTGACGCATCAGGTCCGACGGATGGTGGGCGCGACCGACCCGGCGGAGGCCGCCCCCGGCACGATCCGCGGTGACTTCGGGGTGGACCTGGGGCGCAACGTGATCCACGCCTCCGACCACGCCGACCCCGGTGCGAACGAGCGGGAGATCCAGCTGTTCTTCGGTGAGCGCCCCCCGGTGTCGTACACCCGGATCGACGAGCCCTGGCTCGTCGAGTAGCCCCTACAGCTCGCCGCGATCCAGCTGCGCCTCGACGGTGCGCGCGGCGGTGACCATGTTCTGCATCTTCGCCCGCGCGACCGGCCGCGGCAGCAGCTTCAGCCCGCAGTCCGGTGAGACCGTCAGCCGGTCGGGGGCGACGATCTGCAGCCCGCGGGTGATGTTCTCGATGATCTGGTCGACGGACTCGACGGTCGTGTCGTGCACGTCGACGACGCCCAGCGCGAGGTCGGGGGCGAACGCGCCATCATCGAACACATCCAGCTGGGCGTAGCCGTCGTTGCACAGCTCGATGTCGAACTCGTCGATGGGGTAGGCGTTGATCTCCGGGTAGATGCGCGAGTAGTCACCGTAGCAGACGTGCAGCCCCACCCGCACGTCTGCGGGGATCCCCTCGACGATGCGCTCGAGGGCGCCGCCGACGATCGCATGGTCATCGGGTGTCGTCGCCAGCGCGGGCTCGTCGATCTGCACGTAGCGGGCACCCGCCTCCACGAGCGCGGTCACCTCCTCGTTGACGAGGTCGGCGAGGTCGTACGTCAGGGCGGCGATGTCATCGTACGCCTCGTTGAACGACCAGCTCGCCAGCGTGTAGGGCCCCGTGATCGGGACCTTCACGGGGCGCTCGGCGATCCCGTCGGTGAAGCGGAACTCATCGACCAGCCACGGCTCGTCGTACCGGACCGTCTCGGTGACCGATGGCTTGTCGAAGTAGTTGTGCCCCCAGACCTTCACGGGGCCGTTGAACTCGTAGCCCCCGATGCGCTCGGCGAAGTACTCGACCATCTCCTCGCGGCGCATCTCGCCGTCGACGACCGTGTCGAGCCCACAGCTGGCGTGCTCCTCGGTGATCAGGCGGGCCGCATCGTCGTACGCCTCCGCGAGTGCGGCCTCATCGACCCCGTAGGCGGGGTCATCCTGGTGGTCGCGGATGCGGTTCAGCCACGTGGGCTTGGGGTAGCTGCCGACGACGGTCGTCAGGATGAAGTGCTCGTGTGGGTGGTCGGGGGGGCGGAACTGCTCGCGGTTGTGGACGTCCCGGGCCATCACGCGACCTCCTCGGGCACACGCGCCGCCGCCTCCGCAACGGCGGCCAGCTTCTGTCGGTGCTTGCTCACGGGCAGGTAGAAGGGCTCGGTGTTCGTCGAGAGGTACAGCCGCCTCGGATCTGCGGTGGGCAGTCGCTCGAAGACCCAGTCGACCCGGTCGACGATCGTCGTCGCCGACTCGACCTGTGTGTTCTGCCCATCGGTCACCCCGAGTGCCACCACATCGGCCAGCCCGTACTCGCCGGCGTTGTAGATCGTCTGGTCGCGGTCATCGGCGACGATGTCGACCCCGATGCCCGCCACCGGCGCATCGACGAGGTAGACGTGCGTCTGCTCGCTGAGCGCTCCGAAGTACGTGTGGACGACGGTCTCCGCATCGGTGGCGGCGGTCACCGTCCCGTACAGCTCCTCCAGCTCGGCGAGGAGGTCCTCATCGGGGGGTGCGGTCACGAGCGAGGGCTCGAGCAGATACAGGGTCTCGATGCTCGGGGCACGCTCGAGCTCGGCGGCGAGCAGCTCTGCGAGCAGATGGTGGAACTCGATCGGATCCTCGACGCAGGCGTCCGTCGCGAGATCGGCGAGCGTGACCGGTCCCGGGAGCACCGCCTGCAGGTCCAGGGTGGGATCCAGCTGCGCCGCACGCTCGAGGTCCGCACCGATGTCCCCGGTGGGCCCCGGTACCTCCGTGACCGTCGGATGGCGGTAGAAGTTGTTGTTGTCGTAGTACCGGACGATCCCACCCGTCTCGACGGCGGGGTTGATCGTGAGTGGGTGCGCGAGCATGTCATCCCAGCGGAGCTGTCCCTCGACGATCCGGTCCAGGCCGGCATCACGCTGGGCATCGAGCACCTCCCCGCGGGCCTGCTCGTACGTCTCGAGCACCTCCGCAGACTCAGAGCCGTCGATCAGGTCGTGCTTCTGGTGGCCCTTGAGCCGCCCCAACCGGCGCTTCGCCCAGTCCGGCAGCGGGAACAGCCCGGGGGTCGTCGCGATGGTCTCCGTCATCACCCACGGTCGGCCATGCCCCTGTATAATATTGTTGATGCATCGTGATTACTCTGGGTCATATCGGGTGAGCACGTCGGCGTACAGCGCCTCCCCGCCCACCGTCCGGACGTGCCGCTGTCGCCGCTCCAGCGGGCTGCGCGCGAGCATGCGGGCCCAGCGGCTCTGGTCGGTGGCGTCGCTGGTGATGATCACCGCATGCCCACGTGGGCGCAGGATCCGGGGGAGATCCGCCACCAGGGGGGCGACCATGCTGAGCCCGTCGGGACCCGCATCCAGCGCGGCGGCGATCGGATCATCCGGGGCGGGGTCGCCCGTGGGGAGGTACGGGGGGTTGCACAGGAGCGTATCGATGCTGTCGGCCCCGAGGGCGTGGGTGCGGTCGGCACAGAGCACCCCCAGCAGCCGGGGCGCTGCGGGCACCCGCGCCACGGTCGCCTCGCACGCGTGCGGGGTGCGGTCGGTGCCCACGACCGCTGTGACCGCCGAGGTGGCCGTGAGCAGTCGCTCGAGCACCCAGCCGCTGCCGACACCCACCTCGCAGCACACCCCCCGCGCGAGGGGGGTCGCCGCCTCCAGCAGCAGCGCAGAGTCCGCCCCTGGGGGGTAGACGGTGAGGGACATCCCCCGTCGGTGTGCGAGCCGGCGACGGTGGCCATCCTCAGCCATCGGCCTCGTGCGCCAGCACCGCCTCAGTCAGCGCGGCGTACTCCGCTGGTGCGAGGGTGGCGGGCCGGCGCCGCAGCAGTGCGTCATCCAGTCCGCCCAGCAGCGCATCGACCCCGTCGATCGCGGAGAGATGGGTGGTGTTGCGCAGCGCGTTGCGCAGGGTCTTGCGCCGCTGGGTGAACACCGCACGCACCACGTCGGCGAAGCGGTCGGGGTCCGCCACCGGATACGGGGCGGGCCGTGGGGTGATCGTGATCACCGCACTCGCCACGGCGGGGGGTGGGGTGAACGCCGACGGCGGTACCGGCTCGGCGATCGCGATCGCCGCGTGATAGCCCGCCGTCACCGTCAGCCGACCGTACGCGGCGGTGCCCACCTCCGCGCAGAGGCGGTCGGCGACCTCACGCTGGACCATCACCACCCCCGGCAGCTCCCGCCGCAGCAGCGCGAACAGCAGCGGCGAGGTCGCACTGTAGGGGAGGTTGGCGATGCAGCAGTCCACCTCGGGCCAGGGGGCCTCGACGGCGTCCGCCTCGAGCAGGGTCAGTCGCCCCGCGGCGATCGCCGCGTCGAACTCCTCCTGCAGGAACCGCGCGAGCGCCCCGTCGCGCTCGATGGCGGTGACCCGTCGGCCCAGCTGCAGGAGCCGGTCGGTCAGCGCCCCGGTCCCCGGCCCGATCTCCAGGATGGACTCAGGGGCGGCTGACATGGGCAGATAGCCCGGGATGCGGTCGAGCACCCGCGCATCCGTGAGGAAGTGCTGGTCCCGGTCGGTGCGTGGGCGCACCCCGGCTCGCCGGAGCAGTGCCTGGGGGTCGCGGCTGCCGGGGGTGGCCGACGTGGTCACTCGCCCACGCCGACGAAGAGGCGGTACTTCACCGACTCATCCTGCAGCTCCTCGAGGATGCGCTCGGCGACGATCTCGCGCGGGCGGTGCAGACCGTCGACCCGCTCGGCCACCGCATCGAACGAGTCGAAGGGGCCCCGCTTGCGCGCATCCAAGATCGCGTCCCGGAGCTTGGTGCCGATCCCCGGCAGCAGGTTGAGCTGGTGCAGCCGCAGGGAGATCGGTCCCGCCTCGTTGTACACCGCGAGGAAGCGCCCGGGGTCCGCCTCGAGGATGGCGTCGATGGCGTAGTCGAGCTCGTTCCGGGCGGTGCTCGTCAGGTCGGCGAAGGTGACCTCCCGGAACGCATCGATCTCCTCGCGCTCCTCCGTCGGCGCCAGGACCAGCCGGTCACCGATGCTCACGTCCGCCCCCTCGACGAAGGTCGTCTCGTACAGCCGGAAGTCGGCCTCGCTGATCACCGTCCCCTCCAGCGGGCGGTCAGAGGTGGTCTGAGGGGTCATGTCGATGACGATGGCATGGCGGGTCGCGACAGCCGGGTCATCGGACTCCGCGCTGTCGGGGTCTGACGCGCTCATGATGCTCAGATGCTAGGTGCAGGCGACATATAAACGATGGCCCGTCAGATGTGCTTCGCGACGGTCCCGAGCACCGCATCCAGCTCATCGCCATCCAGCTGGTAGCGCCGCTTCGCGAACACCGACCGCAGCTCATCGCGGCTCTGCGGGCGCAGGTCGGCGATCTTGATCGCTGTGGGGAGGTCGATCTCCTCATGCTCGGCGAGGTCCTCCACCAGCGCGCGCGACTCCTCCGGCGAGAGCTCACCGAAGCGGTTGACGTGCTCGATCGCCCGCGCGAGCTCATACCGCAGCTCCCGGTCGGGGTCCGCCGCGCGCTCCATCTCCACGTCCGCGAGCAGCTCCTTGACCTCCGCGATCGTCTGGTACTGCTCCTCGAGCGTCTCTTTGAAGATCGTCATCGCATCACGCCTGCTGTGCGCGCAGGTGTGCGGGGAGGACGAACAGCGACTTCTGCTTGCCGCCATCGGTGATCTGCACCTCATAGGCCCGGCCCTGGCGCCCGACGACCTCACCGGTGTGGCCGTTGAAGCGGGGGTGGAACCGCCCCTTCCGGATCGAGGGGTCCAACCGGAGGTGCACCTTCTGCCCCGGGGTGAACTCCTGGATCGCCCGCTGGGGCGGCGAGAAGCCACGCTCCCGGGGAGCGTTCGACAGCTTCCGGCGGGTCCCCTGCAGTGGTCCGTTCGAGTTCGGCATGATAGCTACCACATGGGTCCGCTGTATAAACCGTTTGTTCCTGCACAGGTGGGTCGATAAACGCTTTAGCACCACCCCGGAGTGGGTGGAGCATGCACCAGTCGATCAGCGGTCACCTGCGGACCGACGGCGGTGAGCATGATGGGCTGTCCCAGCAGGTCGAGCGCTTCGGCCTCGGGGTCTCGATGGTGATCCTCCTGGGCGCGGTCGCGGGGGTCGCCGCGGCCTGGGCGCTCGCAGAGGTCGGTGCGGTCGCGATCATGGTCGGTCTGGGCGTGGGGTTCATCCTCTCACCCATCGGTGGACTGCTGATGCTGCGTCGGTAGCTCAGATCCGGCCCACGGTGTCGACCGACACGGACTCGACAGCGTCCACCGCGGCGAAGGCGCTCTCGACCGCCTCCGTCCCGCCTGCGGCGTCACCCACGATCACCGTGGGCATCAGCGCGACCAGGCCGAACGCGACGTCCTCACGCTCGAACCCCTTGACCTCCGCACCATCGGGCAGCGCCTCGGCGAGCTCCGCCTCCAGCGCGTCCAGGTCGACCTCCGGGCTCGCAGGCATCAGCTTCAGCTTCGCGGCGACCTTCCCCATCCTCAGGGCCCCACGAACTCACACTCGGGACACTCGTACAGGTTGCTCTGCTTGCGGCAGGTCGCACAGCGTGCGATCGCCGCATCGCAGACCGGACAGGCGAACAGGGCGGCGCTCATGCCGGCGATGTTCACGCCGCATGAGACGCACACCACCGCCGTGCGGGTTGAGGCCTCGCTCATGTCTCCAGTTGCCGGGGTGGTGGCTTAATCACTGTCGATGTCGTGCTCACAGCCCCATCATCACGACGGGGCCGAACAGCACCCCCATGAGGTGCACCCGGCGGGTGTGGACCCGCGGAGGCAGCAGGCCGAGCAGCGCCGCGGCGGTGAAGACCCCGATCCCGATCGCACCGGCGAAGACGCCCGCGAGCGCCAGCAGGAACAGCAGGACCGCGACGATGATGGGTCGCCGCGGCAGGCGGCGGATCTGCTCGAGGTACCACTCACCCACACGCAGCAGGACGATGAGTGCACAGCCCGCCGCCAGCACACACAGCAGCAGCAGGGTGAGCACCGACGCGGGTGCGGACCCCCCGCCCAGCTGCTCGAGGGCGATGGTGATGCCACTGCGCGGGGAGCCGATGACCACCAGCGAGGCCAGGGCGAACACCGCGGTCGAGGTGTCGGCCCCGCTGGTGGCGATGATGTAGCGGCGGTCCGTCTCCGCCCCGGTCGTCGTGGATCCGCCCACACCGCCGAGGGCGATGATCGAGGCGACACCCGCAGAGACGCCCGGCAGAAAGCCCACCATCGCGCCCCCGAGGGCCCCACTCGTCGCCGCACGCACCGCCACCCGTGGGCGGATCTGCAGCGACTGCCCGCGTTGGTCGGGGATCTGCCCGCCCGCTTTGAGTGCATCCAGCAGGATGGGGGCACCGAAGAGACCTGAGAAGATGGGTCCCAGGATCGACACCATGCCCGCCGGCAGGAGGCCACCGCTGGTGGGCAGATCCAGCGTGAGCTGACCGAATCCGACGGCCAGCAACATGCAGCAGAGCCCGCCGATCCGTCCACGCATCGACGGCTCGGAGATGATGAGTATCGCGGCGATGATGGCGATTAACACGGGGACCGCCTGGCGGAACACCGTGTGATGCGAGCCGATCAGGTGCGCCAGCGGGAGCGCCAGCGCGACGGCGACGATGAGCGCGACCCCGCTGCCGATCGCCGACAGCCGGATGGCCTCCGCTCCCGCGCCCTGCAGCACCATCCGGTGCCCCGGAAGCGCACCCACGACGGTCGCCGCCTCCGGGACGCCAAGGACCAGCCCCGGGACGATCGACAGGTAGGTGTGCGTGATGCCCGCGGAGAGGATGGCCGCCGCCATCACGACCGGGGGCTGTGCGACCGTGGAGGTCACCGCCAGCAGCAGGAAGCCGATCGTGTTGACGTGCAGCCCGGGGATGAGCCCGGTCACCGTGCCCAACAGGACCCCACAGCCCGCGGCGAGGAGCATCATCACGACGACCGACATCGCCGTCGCTGGCGCGTGCTGGTATGTGAACCGCAGGAAGGGTGGACCGCTCAGCCGAAGAGGGTGCCGAGACCCTCACCGGAGGGCTCGTCATCCTCGTCGTCGTCGGCCTCCTCCGCGTCGGCCGCCTCGTCCGCATCCGCCTCGGGGGCAGCGGCCTCGGTGGCCCCACCGGCACCCGCTGCGGGTGCCGCCGCCGGCGCCACCGCGGCGGTCTCGACCGCCTCGTCGATGTCGACGTCCTCGAGCGCGGCCACGAGGGCCTTCACGCGCGAGTCCTCGACATCCGCGCCCGCCGCCTCCAGGACGGCGGTGACGGTGTCCTCAGTGATCTCTTCGTCCAGTTCGTTCAGTATGAGTGCTGTGTAGATGTATTCCATGTGTCTGTGTTACCCGAACATCGCTCCGAGGCCCTCCGCCCCGGCGTCGTCGTCATCATCATCGTCGTCATCCTCAGGCGGTGCATCTGCCGGTGCGTCGGTGTCCTCCTCGGCTGCAGGCGCAGGTGCCGCGGGTGCGGGTGCGGTGAGGTCCTCGGGGACCACCGCGGGGTCGTCGATCCGCACCGCCAGCGCGCGCGAGCTCCCATCTGCGAGCGCCAGCAGCTCGTCGATGAGCCCCGGGGCCGCGATCGCTGCCGCGCGACCGACCGCCCGGGCATCGGCCTCGGCGGCCGCGACCAGCTGCGGCGCGGTGCCCGGGGTCGCGATCGCCGCACCCACCGACAGCCCGACCGCCCGTGATGCCGCCGTCTGCAGGTCCGCACGGTACGCATCGAGGTCGATCGCGAGCTCGTCGGGTGCGAACAGCACGCCCTCGGAGACGACCGCACGGAGGTCGAGGCCGACCTCCTTGGGCTCCATGCCCAGTTCGTTCAGCACACCCGCGAGCTCCTCGGTGACGATGTCACCCGCGCTCGCGACCTGTGAGTCCTCCGTGACGCGGATCGACCCCTCCATGATCCGCGCAGCGGCGCCCACCTGCTGGAGCTCCCCGACGAACGGGCCGGGGTCCACACCGGTGTCGCCGGCGGGGATCGTGATGTCGTTCGGTACGGTCTCGCCCGGTCCGATCGGGGCGGGCGTCTTCGATGCCTCCAGCTGCCGGTACAGGCCGAAGGGGTTGTCCTCGGTGCCGATCAGCGCCACCTGCCCGTGCAGCTGCTCGATCAGCAGCTCCGCGTCCCCTCCGGCGGCGGCCAGCGCGCGCTCGACGAGGGAGTTGCGGCTCATGCGCACCGTGGCACGACCGTGCAGCTCCGCCCGCATGCTCTGCAGCTGCCGGCTGGGGATCCCCGAGACCTCGACGATCCCGATCGACGGGTACGCCTCCACGAACGCGGTGAGCGCCTCCACCTCCGCCTGCTTCCAGGCGGGGATCTCCTCGGTCTGGCGGACCGACTCGGACTCGCTCATGCCTCGACCTCCACCGCGGGTCCCATCGTCGTCTTCACGTAGATCGAGTCGATGTTGAACCGGCCGCGGTCGAGTGCCGCATCCAGTCGCCGGATGATCACATCGATGTTGTCGGCGATCTCCTCTGCGGACATGTCCTCCGCACCCACGCGGGTGTGGAAGGTGCGCCGGTCACGCGAGCGGAGCTGGACCGTGTTCTTCATGCGGTTGACGGTCTCGACGACATCGTCGTCGGGCTGCAGGGGGGTCGGCATCTTGCCACGGGGGCCCAGCACCGTCCCGAGCAGCCGACCGATGTCCGGCATGAGTCCCGCCTCGGCGACGAAGAAGTCCGCGCGTGCGGCGAGGTCCTTCGCTGCATCGGTGTCATCGCCGAGCTCGGCGAGCGCGTCCGCACCCATGACCTCGTCGGCCACAGCCTCCGCCTGGAGTGCGGTCTCCCCCGATGCGAAGACGATGATGGTGGTCTCCTGGCCGGTCCCGGCCGGCAGCACCACCGCCTCATCGACGCGCATCGCGGGATCTTGAAGGTCCAAATCGCGCAGGTTGACCGCGAGGTCGACCGTCTCACGGAACTGCCGTGAGGGGGCCGCCTCCAGCGCCTGCGTGACTGCGTCAGTGATCGTGTTTGCCATATTCACCTCCGTAGTACGCCTAGGGCTCCTACGGGTCAGTGAAACAGGGAGTACCTGTCTCATCCGCAGGCAGACGTAGGATTCGGTTAAAGCCGTCGAAGCGCGGCAGGTCGAGCATTCACTCGATTCCGAGTCTGAGTAGTATTATATGCGACCGAGCTCTGTTGAAAACATGGACACCACCGACCTCGGTCGGCAGCTCCAGTTCATGCGGGGACCGCACCAGCAGATCGGTGACTACGAGGCCAGCCACTGGATGACGGGTGCGTACCAGGACATCTTCGAGCGGGTGCTCGCAGAGGGGGACCAGCGGACGGTCTTCCGCCTCGTCGATGCGATCGACGCGCGGATGCGCCGCGATGTGGTCCCCTCCCACCGGGAGGTCGCCGAGATGGCAGAGGGGCTGCTGATCGGCGGTGCCGAGACCGCCGCAGACTAGCCAGAACCCCCTTAGGTGCGGCGACCGACCCTAACGTATGGCACCGTCTGGGCAGACAGACACGCAGACGGTGCTCACCGACGCGGGACTCGACGCTGCGGGGCTGCGGGACGTCACACTGTTCGAGCGACTGCATCCGGCGATCCAGCGCTGGTGGGTCAGCCAGTTCGCAGAGGCCGCGGACCGGTCGGGTGGGCTGTTCACCGCCCCCCAGCGCGCGGCGATCCCCGCGATCGCCGATGGGCAGAACGTGCTGGTGTGTGCGCCGACGGGCGCGGGCAAGACGCTCGCCGCGTTCACGAGCATCCTCGATGAGCTGACGCGCACCGCAGCCGCCGGGGAGCTCACCGACGGCGTGATGTGTGTGTACGTCTCCCCCCTGCGGTCGCTCGCGAACGACATCGACCGCAACCTCCAGCGCCCGCTGGATGCGATCGCCGCATGGGCCGACGCCGACGACGCGGATGTGGAGATCCGCCAGGCCATCCGCCACGGAGACACCGATACCGCCGAGCGCCGTGCGATGGTCGAGCAGCCACCACACATCCTCAACACGACGCCGGAGTCGCTCGCGATCCTGCTGAACGCGCCGCGGTTCCGCGAGCACCTGCGGTCGGTCCGGTACGTGATCGTCGATGAGATCCATGCGGTCGCCGACAACAAGCGGGGGACCCACCTCAGCGTCTCACTCGAGCGGCTGAGCGCGCTGGCGGACGTCGACCCCCTCCGGATCGGCTGCTCGGCGACGGTCGAGCCGATCGACCGCATCGGGGCCTTCCTCGGGGGCGTCGGCCCCACGGGGGAGCCCCGGGCGGTGCAGGTGGTGGACGCACGCTTCACGCGGAGCTTCGACCTCGAGCTGGTGACGCCCGTCGCCGACCTGGTGACGACCCCGCGCACACAGATCCAGGAGGCGGTGTACGCGCGGCTCCACAGGCTCATCGAGGCGCACACGAACACGCTGGTGTTCACGAACACCCGCTCGGGTGCAGAGCGCATCCTCGCGGGACTGCGGGAGCGCTTCCCCGACAGCTACACCGAGGCGACCTCGGGGTGCCATCACGGGAGCCTGGCGCGACCACAGCGGGAGGCCGTCGAGGCGGGGCTGAAGGCGGGCACGCTGCGCGTGGTGACGACCTCCACCTCGCTGGAGCTGGGGATCGACATGCCCCACATCGATCTGGTGGTGCAGATCGGCTCGCCGAAGTCCGTCGCCGCGCTGCTGCAGCGGGTGGGGCGGGCGGGGCATCACATCGGTGCGGAGGTGGTCGGGCGGGTGCTGGTGACCGACCGCGACGAGCTGATCGAGTGTGCCGTCATGCTCCAGGCGGGCCTCGATGGGGAGGTGGATGCGATCGAGATCCCCACCGGCGGCTTCGACGTCGCGACCCAGCACGTCTACGGGATGGCGATCGCCGCGGTGCGCCCCGTCGCCGAGGCCCGGGCGATCCTGCGGCGGGCGTATCCGTACCGGCACTTCACCGCGGCGGACTGGGAGACGCTCGAGCGGTACCTCCGTGCGGCGTACGAGGGGCTGGACGAGCGGCACGTCTACCCGAAGATCTGGTGTGACGCGAACGGACCGCCGTCGGACGACCGCCACCGGCCCGCCTTCGCGGAGGGCGAGCGGCTCATGGGCAAGCGGGGACGGCTCGCGCGGATGATCTACATGACCAACATCGGGACGATCCCCGACAGCTTCAGCTGTCAGGTGCACCTGCGCGGTGACGACTCGTGGGTGGGCTCACTCGATGAGGGGTACCTCGACACGATGGACCCCGGCGACGTCTTCCAGCTGGGTGGTGGGCGCTACGCGTACCGCTACCGCCGCGGGTCGAAGGTGTACGTCGACCCCAGCAGTGCTCGGCCGACGATCCCCTCCTGGTACAGCGAGCGGCTGCCGCTGTCGGCCGACACCGCAGATGCGGTGGCCGCGTTCACCACGGCGTTGACCGACGAGTTCGACCGTGGGGGCGTCGCCGCCGCCCGCGAGTGGCTCCGGTCGTACCCGATCGACGAGGATGCCGTCCGGGCGATCGCGGGGATGGTCGACCTGCAGCGACGGTTCATCGGGGCGGATGCGACGGCGACGACCCACCGGATCCTCATCGAGGAGGAGACCGATGAGGCGGCGTATCGGCGGCGGTTCTACGTGCACGCCCCCTTCGGCCGCCGTGTGAACGATGGGCTCTCGCGGATGGTGGCGCACCACTGTGCGGACCGGTATGACACGAACGTGAGCGTGGCGGTCGCAGACCTGGGCTTCACCGTCGAGATGCCCCTGAACCGGCATGTCGAGCTCGTCGGCGTGCTGCGCTCGCTGGCGACCGCGGACGTCCGCGCTGAGCTCGTCGCCGCCCTCGAGGGGACGGACCTGCTCGCGAAGTACTTCCGCATCAATGCGGCGCGGTCGCTGATGATCCTCCGGCGGTACAAGGGCACCGAGCGATCGGCGGCCCAGCAGCAGGTCTCCGCGGAGATGCTGCTGTCGTTCGCCGCCTCACTCGAGGACTTCGCGGTGATCGAGGAGACGTACCGGGAGGTGCTGGATGACCGGCTCGCGACCCCGCGGACAGCGGCGATCCTGGAGTCGATCGCGACGGGCGAGCGGTCGATCGTCCACCACCGGGTGCCCTCACCGTCGCCGATGGCGTTCGGGCTGGCGACGCTGTCGTCGAGCGATGTCATCCTGGCGGAGGACCGCGCCGCGGTGCTCGCAGAGTTCCACGCACGGGTGGTCGCCGCCGTCGAGGCCGATCAGTGAGCCGCCCACCGCAGCATGCGCTCGTAGAAGGGATCCTGTCGCATCGTCCCCGTCGACCCCACGATCACCAGCGCCCGCCGTGCCCGTGTGAGCGCGACGTTCATGCGCCGATGGTCGGCGAACAGCGGCTCGGTGAGGTCCCCCGTCGCCGTCAGTGAGATGATGATGATCTCACGGGCTGAGCCCTGGAAGCGGTCGACCGTGTCGACGGTGACGTCGGTCAGCCCGGCGATCTCCTCGACCTGCGCGCGGTACGGGGCGATCACCCCGATCGCATCGCGCGCGACGCCCACCGCACGGTACTGCTCGACGAGCGCGGCGACCGCCTCCGCCTCGATGGGGTTCCGGTTGCCCGACTGGGTGCCGTCGGGGTCGACCACGCGCACCCGCCGGGTCAGCGCCGGGTCGACGGCCGCATCCGCATCGAACAGTGCGTCGGGCGCCTGCGCGGCGACCGCGCCGGTGGCGGGCCGCAGCCGCCCACCGTAGAACTCCTCGGAGGAGAACGCCTGGATCCGCTGAGCCATGCGGTACTGGGCGGTGAGCATCTGACCGGCCTCGGGGTACCGCTCGATGAGGCGCTCGAACAGCGAGGTGCGCAGGACGGTGTCGGACCGCACCACCGGGGGCAGCTGCCGGTGGTCGCCGACGAGGATGAACCGCTCACCGTGGACGATCGCCGCGAGCGCGTGGGGTTCGGTCAGCTGGGAGGCCTCATCGATCACCACCGTGTCGACCGGGTGACGATGCAGCAGCCGCGACGCCGCCGAGGCGGTCGTCGCCGCGATGACGCGCGCCTCACGGAGCCGCCTGGCCTCTGCTGTGCCCCCCGCAGGATCGATCTGCAGGTCTGCGACCGCCTCCCCCACCCCGTACGGCGACCCCACCCGGGCGATGTCCTCGACGCCCACATCCCGCACCGCGGCCACCGCGGTGTCGACCGCGCGGTTGGTGAGGGCGCTGATGAGCACGCGGTCGCCGCGGTCGACGAGCGCCGCGACGATGCGAGCCAGCGTGTACGTCTTGCCCGTCCCCGGCGGCCCGTGGACGAACGCGCAGTCGCGAGCGGCGAGCGCGAGCCGCACCGCCGCGTCCTGGTCGGGGTTCGAGGGGATGTGCTCGGTCTCCGATGGCGTCCCGAAGCGGGGCGCGGTCCCGCCGGTCAGCACCGCCGCCAGATGCGCGGGCCCGCGCAGGTAGAAGTCGTGCACCGCGCGGGTCATGCGGTCGATGCCCGACTCGGTCGGGAACGCATCCAGCCGCCGCAGCTCGACCGGCTCATCCGCGCGCACGACGACCGACGGTCGCAGCGCGAGGATCCGGACCACCTCCGCACCGTCGCGTCGGGGGTCCCCCGCACTGGCGAGGGCGAGGTCACCCACCCCCAGCCGCGAGGTCGCACTGTCGGGGGCCCTGGCGGTGAGCTCCCAGCGGCCGTCCGCACGCCGGCGGCGGTCGGTGGGTACCAGATCCGTCAGGGCCCGGTCGGACGCGTCGGCCCCCGTCCGCCACAGCGCGTCGATCCGCGCGTGCAGGGTCGCACGCTCGGCCTCGATGGCCGCGGTCAGCGTCTCGATGTGCGCGCGCACCGATGCGGGCAGCGGCTCCCCGATGCGCCCGGCCTTCGAGCGCTCATCCAGCCGTGCGGCGATCACCATGCACTGATCGCGCTCGAAGCAGCGCTCACAGGGCAGCTGGCCGTCGAATCCCGTGGGCGAGCGGGCGGCGAGCCGTGCGGCGACGAGCGCGTTGCGCAGCTGGATGACGTACGCCTGGAGGGGGCGCGTGAGCCCGAACTCCTTGGCCGCGGCCTGCACCCCCGCGGCATCATCGTCGGCGACGACGGCGTTCTTCGAGTACAGCACCGTCGCGGTCTCGGGATGCAGCCCCTGCTCGGTGAGCATGAGCGCGTACGCCGTCGCCTGTAGCTTGTCCTTCATGCGGGGCTCCCGGGCGGTGTTGCGGCCGGTCTTCAGCTCGACGGGCACCCCGTTGCGCAGCGCGTCGGCCCGCCCCCGCAGCCCGTACCGCGGCGAGGTCAACGTGACCTCCGACCGCCAGCTGTCATCGCCGTCGATCCGCTGCTGTGTGAGCCACTGCTCGATGCCTGCGGTGTGTGCGGTCACCTCCGCGTGCACCTCCGACCGGTCCTTCTCCAGCATCGCCAGCGACAGCGACTGGGCGGTCACCTGCCGGTCGATCGCGGCCTCAGTGGGCTGCCCGCGCAGCAGCTCCCCGAACACCTCATGCACGATCGTCCCCAGCGTCATCGGATAGCTCAGGCCGGACTGCTGGCGCGTGTCGAGATGGTGCAGGCGGGGGCAGTCGGCCCAGCGGCGGATCGCGGAGACGGGGACGTAGTATGTGGGCTCGAGGACGGCGAACCCCCCGGTATCGACGGTGACCGATCCACCACCGTCAGCGCCCTCGAGCCCGAGCTCCGTCCCGGGCCCGACCTCCGACAGCAGCTCCCGCCAGGGGCCACGGATCTGCGCGGCGGACACGCCACCATCGTCGGCCACCGCCAGCTCCAGGCGGCCAGCCTCCCGGTCGACCGACTCGACCACACCGCGGATGTACACGTCACGACACACCGCAGGCTCCCTCAAGAGTGCATGGATGTTGACCGACATCCTCTTTCAGGCGCCGGTCCTCCGCAGGGTATGCGTGTGCGGAGTTGGGATGAGATCCTCGCGGAGATCGCGGACGAGCGTGTCGAGCCGGACCGCTGGCGGGCTGCGGCCGGCCCCCGAGCGGGCGGCCTCGGAGAGGACCTGTTCATCGGTCACCCCCGTGTGGGGGTGTACCAGCTCAAGACCTACGCGAAGTCACCGGTGGAGCTTCGCGGGGTGGGCCAGCAGGTGGCCCGTCGGATCGATGACGGCATCGACCCCCTGCTGCCACATCGGGAGCGGGCCGATCATGAGGGACACTTCGGGGTGCGGACGCCCCCGACGGATGCAGCGCAGGCCAGCTCGATGGCCAAGCAGGTCGAGGAGACCCTCCGCACCCACAGCATCGCACCGACGGAGCCGGAGGACCTCTTCGAGGACATGATGGCGGCGCTGGAGTCGCCCGCGTACGGGCCGATGCGGTACCGCCCCTACGACCGGTCGCCGGGGTTGGATGCGCTGAGCGAGGAGTTCCCGGATGCGGACTCACTCCTCAACAGCGAGCTCGACGAGCTGATCGATGCCGATGGGGTGAACCACGGTGTGTACTGACCGGGTGCGGTGAGCTGTCGATGGTGGGGCCGTCGATCTCACCGGCGGCGTACGACCGGGCGATGCTGCGGGCGTATGCGGTGATCGTGCTGGCGGTGGCCGCCTCGGGGGGGTTGATGGCGGCGTACGCCGGGGGCTCGGCCGCCGCGGTCGGCGGCGCAGGGGTCGTCGGTGCGGGGGTGGGTGTGCTGCTGGTGTGGACCCTCCGGGGGTACTGGCGCCGCATGCCGGGCCGACGGGCGCCCCGCCGCTAGCCGGCGACGCGTGCGACCCAGCGCTGGGGCGTCTTCAGCTCCGCGGCCGTGGGCAGCATGGCGGGCTCGTCGAACACGTGCGTGGGGCGCACCGACTCGGGGCTCTCTGCGACCGCCAGGAAGAACGCCCGGCCGGTGACGTACTGTGTGCGCTTCTGGTCGAGGCCGGTCAGCGCACCGAGCACACGCGTCAGCGGGTCGGGCGCACGCCGGCGGCGATCGACCGCCGTGCGCAGCCCGGCGACATCGTCGGTCAGCAGCGCGTCCATCTGCCACTCCGCATGCCCCTCGACCACGGTCATCGTCCGCTGGAGCCGCGCGAGCGCCTGCTGATCGATCCGGCCGCTCGCCGCCGCGTGCAGCACCGCCTCGAGGTGTGCCTCCAGCTGCGTGATCAGCCATGGCGCACGCGTGAACTGCGCGACGTGCACCAGCTCATGGGCGAGGATCCAGCGTCGCAGCACCGCAGGCGCCGCACCCAGCCGCCGGGCGCTCGCCTGCAGGTTCGGCTCGACGATGTACAGCCCCCGCATCCCATCGGCACCGAAGAGCCCGGGGTCGACCTGACCGAGCACCCGGCGTGACAACAGCCCCAGCATGCCAGCGTAGCCGGCCGCCGTCAGGGGGGTGGGCCCGGTCACGAGCCTCGCCCCCGCCTCGCTGGTGGCGATCCGACCCACCAGGCGCCCCAGCATCCGCAGCCAGTCATGGCGGTCGCAGACGGCGATCGTCGGCGGGAGCTCGATCGTGAGGTCGGTCTGTGTGCGCAGGCGGTCGCGGAGGCTCACGACCTCCCCGCGGTAGGTCTCGCCGATCGCCGCACGGTCACCGAGGCGGCCGGCGGGGGTGAGGCCAGCGGCGGCCGTGGCGACCGCCTCCCACCCGGCAGGCTCACGCAGGTCGGCCCGCCCGAGCTCCGCGAGGGTGCCAGCCAGGCCCATCAGACGGGCCCGATGCCGGAGGCACCGGGGGCGCACCTGGCGCCGACGCCCGTGCGCGGGCGGCGCTGGGGCAGCCACCGCGCCGCCCCCGCATCGGTGCGTGGAACCCGACCGGTCCGCAGCCCGCCGTCTCGCGTCATAAGTGAGGTATCGGTGAGAGCGGCAAAACCGTTCGGGCAGCCGGTCAGATGGCCTCTTCGAACTCGTCGAGGCCGTAGACCGTCCCCGCCCCGCGGCGGTCGAGCGTCTCGTTCGCCAGCAGCCAGTACACCACCGACAGCGCACGGCGCCCCTTGTTGTTCGTCGGGATCACGAGGTCCACGTTGCTGGTCTGGTTGTTCGAGTCACACATCGCGATGACGGGGATCCCCACCGTCACCGCCTCCTTGACCACCTGGGCGTCACCGATCGGGTCGGTCACGACGACGACGTCGGGCTCGATGTACCCGGCGTAGTCGGGGTTCGTCAGCGTCCCGGGGATGAACCGGCCCGTGCGCGCCATCGCGCCGACGACGTCCGCGAACCGCTCGGCGGGATACCGCCCGTACTGCCGCGAGGTCGTCACCAGCATCTGCGCGGGGGTGTACTTCGCGAGGAAGTCCGCCGCGAGACGGATCCGCGCGTCGGTCTGGCTCACATCGAGCACGTACAGGCCATCATCGCGGACCCGGTGGATGAACCGCTCCATGTCCGCGGTCTTCTGCTGGGTCCCGATGTGGATCCCCGCGCTCAGGTACTCCTCGACGGGGATGAGCAGGTCCGCCTCATCATCGGGCATCACATCCTCATCCATCGGCGCCGCAGGCGGCTCCTCGGGTGGGGCCGCCTCCGTCGCGGTGGGCGCGTCGTCGGTCATCGTCGGTGCATCCTCCATCTCCACTGCATCATTGTCGTTTGGTGTCATACCGCTTCCTCTGCGATCCGGATCAGCTCGTTCAGTTTGGCCGTGCGTTCCCCCCCGACCGCACCCGTCTTGATGTACCCCGCACCGGTGGCGACCGCCAGGTGGGCGATCGTCGCATCCGTGGTCTCGCCCGAGCGGTGCGAGATCACGGTGGTGTACCCCGCACGCTGGGCGAGCGCGATCGCATCCGCGGTGTCGCTCAGCGTCCCGATCTGGTTGGGCTTGATCAGGATGGTGTTCGCCGCACCCGTCTGGATGCCGCGTGCGAGGCGGTCGGTGTTGGTCACGAACAGGTCATCACCACAGACCAACACGGCGTCATCGACCGCGGCCGTCAGCGCTGCGAACCCGTCGTAGTCGTCCTCCTCGAGGGGGTCCTCGACGTACAGCAGGTCGTACCGCTCGATCAGCGAGCGGATGTACGCCACCTGCTCATCCGGCGTGCGCGCCTCGTCGGTGTACACGTACGTCTGCGTGTCGGGATCGTACAGCTCCGTGGCCGCGACGTCGAGGCCCATCCGGATGCTGAAGCCCAGCTCGTCGCTGACGGCTGCGACGACCTCCGACAGCAGCTCGAACGCCCCCGCATCATCCAGCTGGGGCGCCCATGCGCCCTCATCCCCCAGCCCGGCGGGGACCCCATCGGCGGCCAGGCGCTCGCCGACCGCCGCGTGGACCGCCGCGTTCGCGAACACCGCCTCGCTCACGTTGGGTGCGCCCACCGGTGCGACGAGGAACTCCTGGATGTCCGTCGCATCGGTCGCGTGTGCGCCCCCACCGACCACGTTGCCCAGCGGCACCGGCAGCTCACGCCCCCGGAAGGCGCCACCGAGATGATGGAACAGCGGGGCACCCACACCATCGGCGGCGGCCTTCGCAGCAGCCATCGAGATCGCCACCGCCGTGTTCGCCCCGATCTGGCCGAAGTTGTCGGTCCCGTCGGCCGCCCGCAGGATGGCGTCCACCTCGCGCTGGTCGTCGGCGTACGCCGACTCGACCAGGCGGGGGACCGCATGCTCGCGCGCCGCGGCGATCGCCTCCGGGACCGGCAGCTCGATCGCCTCATGTGCGCCCGTGCTCGCCCCGCTGGGAGCCGCAGCCCGGCCGAAGCCGCCCGCATCGGTCAGCACATCCGCCTCGACGGTGGGGTTGCCCCGGGAGTCGAGGATCGACCGCATCGACACCTCGACGATCTGGGTCATCTAGCGGTCCTCATGCTGGATGGTGAACGGGAGCACCCCGGCGTCGTACTCCTCGGCGGCGACGAGGATCGGCTCGGACTGGACCGTCTCGAGCAGCACGGGGGCACCGTAGGCCACCTGCAGCGCCCGTGCGCCCAGGATCCGCGCCTTCTCGTACCGGTTGAACGTCATCGGCAGGTCGACGCTCATTGGTACGGGGCCACCACGTCCACCAGGTCACGGTGCGAGATCATCATCCGTCGGCAGCAGTGCCGCTGGATGCCGAGCTCATCCAGCACCTCCCCCGCATCCTCCTCGCCCTCATCGGTCCGCATCTGGAACTCGTCCCAGTGCTCCGCGATCACCTTCCCACACGTGAAGCACCGGACAGGGATCATCATCGTGTCATCACCTATCGGTAGGACTTCTGATAGCGGGCACGGGCACCGGGGCCGCCCCACTTCTTGGATTCAGACTGCCGGACATCGTTGACCAGCAGTGAGCGGTCGAACTCCATGAACGCATCACGCAGCTCCAGGTCGTTGAGGTGGTCGACGAGCCCCCGGGCGATCGCCGTGCGGGTCGCATCCGCCTGGCCGGCGAAGCCTCCGCCGGAGACGGTGACGTCGATGTCCACCGTGTCGCGGATCTCATCGCCGGCGACGCGGAAGGGCTCCAGCATCTTGAGCCGTGCCAGCTCGGGTTCGATCAGCTCGACGGGGACCGCATCGATCCGCACCCGGCCGATCCCATCGCGCACCGTCGCCCGTGCGACGGCGGTCTTCTTCTTGCCTGATGTGTTCGTCACCATGTCACCGATGCCCCCAGCTTCTGTGCGATATCTCCGATTGTCATGAACTTGATAGTCGACACCCGATCGAGGCCGGTGTCCTCGACCTGCTCACCCGCGGTGTCGTACGGGTTGCCGATGTACACCCGGACGTTCGAGAGCGCGGTCTTGCCCTTCGCGGACTTGTACGGGAGCATCCCCCGGATCGCCCGCTTCACGATCGCGTCCGGTCGTCGCGGGTAGTACGGCCCCTGGTCGGAGCCGATCTCACGCCGCTTCGTGTACACGGACATGATGTCCTCCGCGGAGCCGGTGATCACCGCATCCTCCGCGTGCACGATCGCGATCGTCTCGCCTGCGAGCGCGCGCTGGGCGACCTCGCTGGCGACGCGACCCAGGATGCAGTGGCGGATGTCGATCACGGTGTCCGCATCGAAGCGGGCGATGCTCATCGCAGCACCCGCACGTTCGCCCCATCGGGGTTCTGTTCGACGTACTGGTCGAGCGTCACGGTGTCGCCGACCTGGTCGATCTTCTCGCGGGCGGATGCGGAGAAGTCGACCGCCGCGACGGTGACGTTCTTGCGGAGGACGCCCGACCCGAGGACCTTCCCCGGCACGATGACCGTCTCATCCTCGCGTGCGTACCGCTCGATGCGTCCGAGATTGACCTCAGCGTGCGATCGGCGGGGCCGCTCCAGTCGGTCTGCGACATCGGCCCACACCCGTGCTCCCGTCTGCCGGGAGACGGTCTTCAACCGCGCGATGAGGTGTTGTAACTGTGGATTTGTCTTATGCATGTGTACCTACCGTCTGTGGAATGAACGCGGACTGCAGGGAGCAGGATTTGAACCTGCGGACCCCTATGGGACAGCGCCCTGAACGCTGCGCCGTTGACCAGACTTGGCTATCCCTGCGTACATCCTCACGCAGTGTCACACCGGACATACCCCTTTCGGTCGCACCGTCTGCGGCCGTGTGGTGGGGATGTCGGTGCATGGTTCTTAGATCGTGAGTTTCGTCTGCAGCTCTGCGGCGCGGTCACCGAGGGAGCGGATCGCCTGCTCGACCAGCTCGGTGACCGAGAAGGAGCCGTCGGTCTCCACGTGGAAGACCACCGCACCCGGGACGTCGACCGCCTCGACGACCGCCTCCGGGTAGCGCGTCGTCAGGTCGTGCTCGAAGCGGGAGGACAGCACGAGATCCCCGTCAGCCACGTCATCATCGTCGGCGTGCTCGGCGGCGCCCTCCTCGATGACGCCACGGATGATCTGCGGGTCGGGCTCATCGAACTCGCCGCGGTCCTCGATGTAGCTCGTCCGCTGCAGGTGGCGGTACCCGACGGCGACGCCACCCTGATGCTTCGCGTGCTGCTTGCCGCGCGCCAGCACCGCATCCGCCTCGAGCTCGATGCGCTGGCCCTCCTTGAGGTCGATGATCGGGATCGACGCGTCGGCGGGGACGACCATCTCATCGCTGCTGTTGATGTCACCGGAGTACGCCGTCGTCGGCCCCTCCGCATCGAGTGCCAGCGTCACCGTCTCACCCGGCTCGAACTCCCCCGGTGGGGTCGTCAGCGGCACGAGCCCCAACCGCAGGCCGATCATCTCATCGAACATCACAGACGAGTTCTCGATGAACCGCACCGTGTCCACGCTGAAGGTGGGGACGTCGGCGAGGATCGACCGCCGGACGCCGTTGGCGATCGCCGGGGTCACCCCACGGACGACGAAGCGCGCGCTGCGGTCGTCGCGGTCGATGAACGTGATCTCGAAGTCCTGTGCCATGGGGGTCAGAGCCTGTTCTTCTTGGGAGCCCGTGTCCCGTCGTGCGGGATCGGTGTCACGTCCTCGATCCGACCGATCTCGATGCCCGCCCGCGCCAGGGCACGGATGGTCGCCTGTGCGCCCGGCCCGGGGTTCTTGATGCCGTTGCCACCCGGCCCGCGGACGCGCACGTGCAGCCCATCGAAGCCCGCCGCCTTGATCTCCTCTGCGATGGACTCGGCCATCTGCATCGCCGCATACGGCGACGCCTCATCCCGGTTCTGCTTGACGACCGACCCGCCTGAGGACTTGATGATCGTCTCCGCCCCCGTGATGTCCGTGACGGTGAGGATCGTGTTGTTGAACGACGCGTAGATGTGGGCGATGCCCCAGGTGCCGCCCTCGCTGTCCCCGCCGCTCATTCCTGTGCCTCCGCGCGGACCGGATGCAGCTCGTCGCGCATCGGACTCGTCGCATCGAACGCGACGGTCTCCTCCGCGGCCGCAGAGACCATCATCGACGGACGTGTGGCCCGCGCACCCTCGACGGTGATGTGCCGGTGGACCACGAACTGGCGGGCCTGCTTCGGCGTCGATGCCAGCCCCTGGCGGTACACGACCGTCTGGAGGCGGCGTTCGAGGATGTCCGTCACCCCGAGCTCGAGGACCGCCGAGATGTCGGCGTCCGACCCGAGGATGCCCAGCCGGCGCAGCCGGTCGAGGAACGCCGCCCCCGCCGCCTCCGCGGCGGTCAACTCACCCTGCGCCTCGCCGATGAGCCGCCGTGCCTCCCGCCGGTAGCGCCGCAGCGCGGACTCCGCCCGCCACAGCTCCTCCTTGTTCTTGAGGCCGTAGCGCGCGACCATGTCCGCCTCGCGGGCGATGCGCTCGCCCTGGTACGGATGGTTCGGTGTCTCGTACGCCTTCGTGTTGTTGCCTGTGGCCATGGTTACTCGGCCGCCTCCGCCGCCTCCTCCTCGGCCTGCTCCTCACGGATGGCCTCGACGTTGACCCCGATCGTCCCCTCGGTCCGCCCGGTGGACTTCGTGCGCTGTCCGCGCACCTTGTGGCCGCTCTTGTGGCGCTGGCCCTTGTAGGAGTTGATCATCTTCATCCGGTTGAGATCGTGGCGCCGCTTCTCGGTGAGATCGGTGCCCGTGACGTGGTGGTCCTCGCCGGTGTAGAAGTCCCGACGGCGGTTCATCATCCACGCCGGCAGGTGGTCATCGATCGTCTCGACCACGGAGATCACACGGTCGATCATCGCCTCCTCCAGCAGGCCGAACGTCGCGGTGCGGTCGACGTCCGCCGCATCGGCGACGATGCGTGCTGTCCGTGGTCCGATACCTCGTAGCTCTTGGAGCCCGCGCTCGACCGATTTCGTCCCGTCCAGATCGGTCGTCCCGATCCGGATGAAGTAACGGAGGTTCTCCTCCTCCTCGGCCGCCGCGGTCTCATCTGGGTCTTCTGTGCTCATTCGATTGGTGTGGTTGGTCGACGTTGCGGCGGGGATTTGAACCCCGGAGGCGGTGTGCCACTGAGTTAGCAACCCAGCGCCTTGGGCCAGGCTTGGCTACCGCAACCCTCGTGCGTGTATCGTCGCCCACATGGACTCGGGGGCGCTCCCCCTGCATGATGTGCATCTGCACTACCAGTAGAGCGGTACTTAACGACTACGGAAACACCGCGGAGCTATGCCGCTGGCGGCCCTCGGGGGGATGATGGCAGGTCCTGACACCCAAGCGGAGGTGCCGGCGTCGCCGGTCACCCTGGCGGATGCGGCGGCCGTGGAGGCGTTCATCCAGCGGTATCCCACCGCCCTCGTCGAGTTCGTCACGCGCGGGTGCGGGATCTGCGCGTCGCTCGAGCCGGTGATGACCAACGTCGCCCGTGCGCACCCCGCGCTCGCGGTGGGTGTCGTCGACGCCCGTGATGACCCCCAGCTGATCGACCGCTTTGCGATCGCATCGGTGCCGCTGCTCGTGGTGTTCGTCGACGGCACCCCACAGGGGCGGCTCGCCGAGGGGTTCCAGACCGGTGACGCGATCGATGCGTTCATCGCCGCATCAGTCTGAGACCGCCGGCGGCTGCAGGTACTCCTCGTTCAGCTCCCAGCCACCGTCCGCACCACGCACGAGGTACTCGCCGTAGAACGGCACGCGGTTGGCGACGGTCTCCTCGAACGCCGCGCGGATCTCCGAGCGGGTCATCTGCCCCATCGGTCGGAGGTCATCATTGCGGTTGAGACACCCCTTCAGATACCCGTCGTGCGTGACGCGCACGCGGTGACAGTTCGCACAGAACGTGGGGTTCTCGACGGGGTCGACGATCTCGACCATCCCCTCGCCGATGTGGTAGCGTGCACGGTTGTGCATGGGGCGACGCTCGACCAGGTCCGCCTGCTCGGCCAGCCACCGGTGCACGCGGCCGATGTCGATGTTCCACTCGGGGTGGCCCGTCAGCTCGGGCATGTACTCGATCAGCTGCAGCTGCAGCCCCGGGGTCGTCGCCACGTGCTCGACCATCCCCTCGACGTACCCGGCGGTGCGCTCGAACACCACCATGTTGAGCTTCACCGGGGTGAGCCCCGCCTCGATGGCGGCCTCGACCCCCCGCAGCACCTGGTCGTACGCACCCGACTGGGTGATCGTGTTGAACGCCTCCCGGTCGAGCGCATCCTGGGAGATGTTGACACGCTGCAGCCCCGCCTCCCGCAGCCCCTCCGCACGCCCCGGCAGGTACGTGCCGTTGGTCGTCATCGACACCTCCATGCTGTCGGGGACGCCCGCGATGATCGCCTCGAGATCCGAGCGCAGCATCGGCTCACCGCCGGTGAACTTCACCTTCCGCACACCGTACTCCTCGACGACCTCGAGGAAGCGGATCACATCCGCCGCATCCATCTCCTCGTCCTGGGGGTCGAGGGGGCCCCGGGTGTCGCCGAGGCCCTCGTTGTGACAGTAGACGCAGTTGAAGTTGCATCGGTCGGTCAGGGAGATGCGGACCCCGCTGACCGCCCGGCCGTGTGCGTCCTCGAGCATGGGCGGAGATGACGGTGAGATGAGCATAAGTCCGGGGGCGACCGCGGCGGTGAGGTAACCACCCAAGCTTACATCTGCGGGGCCTCGACAGAAACCTTAACCGAGCGACTTCCCGACGGCGGGTATGGATGAGGACACCGTCATGCGGCGCCTGGAGACGGTGACCGACCCGGACCTGGATGCGGACATCGTGCAGCTGGGGCTGGTCAACGCCGTCGAGTGTGCGGGGACGGCTGTCCGGGTCTCCCTGGCGCTGGGAGCCCCCTACGCGCCCCATGAGACGGCGATCGGGCAGGCGGTGCGTGCGGCGCTCGCGGACGTGGCCGACAGCGTCGAGCTGCAGGCCCGCCTGCCACCGGCGGTGCGTGACCCGGAGGTGCTGCCGGAGGTGCGCAACATCATCTGCGTCGCCTCCGGCAAGGGCGGGGTGGGCAAGTCGACCGTCGCGGTGAACGTCGCCGCGGGGCTGGCCGCCCTCGGTGCGGAGGTGGGGCTGTTCGATGCGGACATCTACGGCCCGAACGTGCCTCGGATGGTGGATGCGGGGACCGCACCGGAGGCCACCCCCGACCAGCGCATCATCCCCCCCGAGCAGTTCGGCATGAAGCTGATGTCGATGGCCTTCCTCGTCGGCGAGGACGACCCCGTCATCTGGCGGGGGCCGATGGTCCACCAGCTGCTCACCCAGTTCATCGATGATGTCGAGTGGGGGGCACTGGACTACCTGGTGCTGGACCTCCCGCCGGGGACGGGCGACACCCAGCTGACGGTGCTGCAGTCGCTGCCGGTGACGGGAGCGGTGGTGGTGACGACCCCGCAGGCGGTGGCGTTGGACGACGCGACGAAGGGGCTGCGGATGTTCGCCCGCCACGAGACGCCGGTGCTGGGGATCGTCGAGAACATGAGCGGGTTCACCTGTCCGGACTGCGGGGCGACCCACCAGATCTTCGATGCCGACGGCGGGCGGGCGCTCGCGGGGCATCACGAGCTGCCGTACCTGGGTGCGATCCCGCTGGACCCGGCGGTCCGCGCGGGCGGGGACACGGGCGCACCGGCGGTGCTGGAGGACGGGGAGGCGGGGACGGCGATGAAGCTGGTGACGGAGAACGTCGCGAACATGGTGGGCGTGCTGCACCGGCGGGCGGTCCGCCGCAGCCGTGGGCGCAGCACCGCCGACGCCGGGGCGAGCGATGACTGAGGTGGCGATCGTCGGGGACGCGCCGGGGGTCTCAGAGCCGCTCGCCGATGTGTCGGTCGCCGACCCACAGGCGCTGTACCGGGCGATGTTCGCGGACGTGCTCAACACGTGTGAGCGGTCGGGGGCGGACGTGCTGGTGAACGTGGGCCCGCCGGAGGCGCCCGAGGCGCAGGCGGCGATGGAGGCGTTCGTCACCGAGGAGGCGCTGGAGCCCGATGCGGTGCGGATCGAGCCGCAGGTCGGGGCGGACCACGGTGCGCGGGTGCACAGCACGGTCGACCACCTGCTCGCGACGAGCGCGCACCGCACCGTGGGTGTCGTCTACCCGGAGCTGCCACTGCTGCGCCGGGCGGTGATCGACGCGGCGGCGATGCGCCTGCGCTCGGCGGAGGTCGTGATCGTCCCCGACACCACCGGGAGGGTGGGCCTCTTCGGCGTCGCTGAGCCGCTCGAGCTGCGGTCGCTGGCAGCTGCTGCGCCGACGCACGCACTGGTCGAGCTCGCGACGGCGGCGGGACACACCGTGGCGTTCCTGGAGATGACCCCCCGTGTCCGCTCGGACGCCGCGCTGGCGCTCACCCGCCGGCTGCTGCAGGCGCGGGCGGCGGCGGGGGCGGAGCTGCCCCCGCGGACGACCGGGCTGTTGGATGTGGGGACACAACAGAGTTAATCGGCACCACCGAATCTCCCCGGATGCGGTGGGATGGCGGAGTGGACCAACGCGCCTGCCTTGAAAGCAGGTGGCCGAGAGGCCTCCTGGGTTCGAATCCCAGTCCCACCGGTGCGGGCGTGAACCCGCAATGACCTTTAGCGCCGACGGTCTCGGGTGTGCCATGGAGTGGCCACATGACCCCGATGGGGAGGAGGGCTCTGAGGACGGCCGGAAGTACGGCCAGGCGGTGCTGGTCAAGAAGGTGGACGAGGGGGAGGACTTCCCCCTCGATGCGGCGGACTTCGTCGCCGCGTACGGGGATGACCCCGTGCGGATGGATGTCGAGACCGTCGTGTCGGTGCGGGAGATCTTCGAGCACGTCGAGGAGGAGACGTTCGAGGACCTCGTCGCGTTCCACGCCGCCGTCGGTGCGGCGATGCGACGGGGGCAGCTGCGCCACTACGAGGGCTGATCGAGCGGCTTCTCCAGGGTGCGCCTGCGCTCGCGGTACCCCGCACGGTCATAGAAGCGGCGAGCCCGCGCGTTCGAGGTGAGCACCTCGAGGGCGACGTGGTCGGCCCCCCGACGGGCGAGGGCGGCCTCGATCGCCGCGAGCAGCGCCGCACCGAGGCCGTCCCCGCGTGCGACCGGCTCGACGTACATCGCATCGACGACCCCGAGGGTGACGTCGCGCTGCAGTCCATCCAGCTCCTGATGTGCCATCGCGAAGCCGACGATCCGCCCTCCGTGCTCAGCGACGACGACCAGCCCCACCGCGGTCGCCATCGCGATGCTGTCGGTGATCGCCAGCCGGTTCGGCTCCGCGAGCAGGTGGGAGGCGTGCTCGCGCTGGTCGGCCGCGAGGGCGACCCAGCAGTCGACGACCGCGCCCACATCCGCGGGGGTCCCCGCACGGATCTCAGCCATGTGCCGTGTACCCCCGGGGGTGGCTAAGCCGTGTGGGGCGGTCCGGATACACGCACCATTATTTATGACCCCCTCTCAGCTGCACACGTGAATCTGCCCCATGGGAGTCGCTAGCCGGGTCGGGCACCTCCGCCGACGGGTGCCCGCACTGAGTGGAGAGGTGCTCGTCACCCTGCTGATCATCGGGTTGGTGGGTGACATCCTCCGCCGGCTGCTCGTGGGCATCATCGGGGGTCCGTATCTCGCATCGGTGGTGATCGAGGGGGTCACGATCGGGCTCGCGTACGGCCTCGCAGGGATCGGGCTGTCGATGACGTACAGCATCCTGAGCTTCGCGAACTTCGCCCACGGGGACACGATGACGATCGGCGCGATGAGTGGGTGGTCGGTCGCGTACCTCATCGGAGGCATCGGGACGGCGACGCTGGGTGAGCTGGTGCTGCTGGATGCGAACCCGGGGCTGTCGATCACCGCCAGCTTCGGCGTGGTCATCGTGGGGGTCATCGCCGCCGGGGTGCTCACGGCGGGGCTGACGGTGCTCGTCGACCGGCTGGTGTACCGCCCGATGCGTCGGGCGGATGGGATCCCGCTGCTGATCGCGTCGATCGGGGTCGCCCTCGCGTTCCGCTACCTCGCGGCGTTCTTCTACGGCACCGATGTGATGGGGATCACCCAGCCATCGGGCAAGCTCGCACTGCTGCGGGTCGACGGCACCACGGGGATCGGGGTGCTCACGGCGAACCAGGGCGGCAGCGAGCTCATGACCGCCGGTGAGGTGGCGGGCTTCATCGCGCTGGGGAGCACGGCCGCCCCGACGGGGACGATCCTGAGTGTGACGCTGCACTCGGTCGTGCTGATCGTCGTCGCGAGCGTGCTGATGCTGGCGGTCCATCTGCTGCTGCAGCGGACGAAGATGGGCAAGGCGATGCGGGCGATGGCCGACAACAAGCCGCTGGCGCAGGTGACGGGGATCCCCACCGAGCGGGTGATCCGGCTGACGTGGATCATCGGCGGGGCGCTGGCGGGCATCGCGGGCTTCCTGATCGTGCTCAAGTCGGGGACCGTCTCGTTCAACTTCGGCTGGCGGATCCTGCTGTTCATCTTCGCAGCGGTGATCCTCGGGGGCATCGGCTCGGTGTACGGCGCGATCGCCGGCGGCTTGGTGATCGGGATCGTCGACTCGGTCGCGATCATCTGGCTGCCCAGCGGGCTCACGAAGGTGGCCGCCTTCGCCGTGCTGATCCTCGTGCTGATCGTGCGCCCGGAGGGCATCTTCCGGGGGGTGACGACCGCATGACGCAGACGGTCACGGGTGCGGTCACCGCGGCGATCCGCGAGCTCGTCGACGACAGCGACCTGCGGATGATCGGGCTGACGATCGGGGGGGTGTACCTCATCGCGACCGTGCTGGCGGTCGCCGCGGGCTACGATGTCGGTGGCATCGTCAACACGCTGCGGGCGATCACGGTCTTCGCGGCGGGGTACGGGATGCTGGTGCTGGCGCTGAACCTCCACTGGGGGTACACGGGGCTGTTCAACATCGGCGTGGCGGGGTTCATGGCGATCGGCACCTACGTCACCGCGATCCTCTCTGCGCCGCCGGAGCTGTCGCCGGGGGCGGGGCTGGGGCTGCCGATCCCGATCGCGGTGCTCGGCGGGATGCTGGCAGCGGCGATCGCGGGCGTGCTCACGGCGCTGCCGGCGCTGAAGATGCGGGCGGACTATCTGGCGATCGTCACCGTCGCGCTCAGTGAGATCATCCGGCTGTCGATCAAGTCGCAGACGCTCGCGTCCGTCGAGGTCGGGGGGCTCACCCTCGGCACCGGTGGCGGGCGGGGCATCTCCTACCCTGCCCCCTCCGATGCGGCCACCTGGCTGATCGAGCTCATCCCCGGCGGCACGCTGCTGTACCCCGCCGGTGCGACGTTCGGGATCGCCCGCCCGGTGGTGTCTGGGCTGGTGTACATGCTGATCCTCGTCGCGTTCACCGCGGCGTTCTACTGGCTGCTGGTGCAGATCGGGCAGTCCCCGTTCGGCCGGGTGCTGAAGGCGATCCGCGAGGATGAGCTCGTCGCGAGCGCCCTCGGCAAGGACACCCGCATCTTCAAGCTGAAGGTGTTCGCCGTCGGCTGCGCGCTGATGGGGCTGGGGGGGTACCTCTGGCTGGGCCGCTCGGGCTTCGTGAACGACCTGTCGTTCCGGCCGGACATCACGTTCTTCGTGTTCGTGGCGCTGATCATCGGCGGGGCGGGCTCGAACACCGGCAGCGTCCTCGGGGGGATCATCTTCTCCGGCGTGCTGTTCTACCTCCCGCAGTTCATCTCGCAGAACTTCGTCCGCGGGGCGCGCGCGCCGGACACGTTCGTCGAGGCGCTCTCGGGTGACCTCACCGGGTACCTCGTGGCGAACATCTCGGCGCTGCGGTTCGTGGCGATCGGTGTGCTGCTGGTGTGGCTGATGCAGCGGCGTCCCGAGGGCATCCTCGGTCACCGGATGGAGGCCGCCGCGGCGATCGACCTGCGGGGTGGGCGGCCGGGGGGCCACGAGGATGACTGAGGGGTCACCGCTGCGGGTCGAGGACCTGCGGATGGAGTTCGGGGGGATCACCGCGGTGGACGGGACCTCCTTCGTCGTCGAGGAGGGGACGCTGACCGGGCTGATCGGGCCCAACGGGGCGGGCAAGTCGACCACGTTCAACTGCATCACGGGGGTGTACACCCCGACGGCCGGCCACGTCTACTTCCGCGGGGAGGAGATCACGGGGCTGGCACCGCACCAGATCGCCCGTCGCGGGCTGGTGCGGACCTTCCAGATCGCCCGGGAGCTCGAGGAGATGACCGTCTTCGAGAACATGATGCTCGCACCGCAGGGACAGCGGGGCGAGTCGCTGCTGGCGGCGGTCGTCCCCGGGCTGCGTGATGCGGTCATCACCGAGGAGCGTGCGCAGCGCGCGGAGGTGTGGGAGACGCTGGAGTTCTTCGAGATCGACCACCTCGCCCACGAGTACGCGGGGAACCTCTCCGGGGGCCAGCGCAAGCTGCTGGAGCTGGCGCGGGCGCTGATGACCGACCCCGACCTGCTGCTGTTGGATGAGCCGCTGGCGGGGGTGAACCCGACGCTGGAGAAGAAGCTGCTCGCGCGGATCCACGCGCTGCGGGAGGAGGGGTACACCTTCCTGCTGGTCGAGCACGACATGGAGGTGATCATGGAGAACTGCGCGCACGTGATCGTGATGCATCAGGGGCAGGTGCTCGCGGAGGGCGCACCCGCGGCGATCAAGCAGGATGACGCGGTGATCGACGCGTACCTCGGGGAGCCCATATGAGCGCAGGACCGACCCTGGAGGTGCGGGGGCTGGATGCGGGCTACGGCGACCTGCAGATCCTCACCGACGTGGAGCTGCGCGTCGACCCCGGCGAGTACGTCACGATCGTCGGGCCCAACGGGGCGGGCAAGTCGACGGTGATGAAGTCGATCGTGGGGCTGACGACGGTGATGGGTGGGTCGATCCGCCTGGGGGAGATGGACCTGGCACCGCTGCCGACGGAGCAGACGGTGCACCACGGCGTGGGGTACGTGCCACAGACGGCCAACATCTTCACCGGCCTCAGCGTCCAGGAGAACCTCGAGATGGGCGCGTACATCCTCGATGAGATACCCGCCGAGCGCATGGCCGCGATCTTCGCGCGGTTCCCCATCCTCGAGGAGCGCCGCAGCCAGCGGGCGGGGCAGCTCAGCGGGGGCCAGCGGCAGATGCTCGCGATGGGGCGGGCGCTCATGCTCGACCCCGCGGTCCTGCTGCTGGATGAGCCGTCTGCGGGGCTCGCACCCGACCTGGTGACAGACATGTTCGACCGGATCGACGCGATCAACGCCGACGGCACGGCGGTGCTGATGGTCGAGCAGAACGCGAAGGAGGCGCTGCGGCGATGCGACCGGGGCTACGTGCTCGTCGACGGGCAGAACCGCTACATGGACACGGGGGCGGCGCTGCTGGCGGACGAGTCGGTCAGACAGGAGTTCCTCGGCGGCTGAGGAAAGAACGAAGGGTGTGGCGCGGGGTCTACGCGCCGAAGTCGATCGTCGAGGAGGTCTCGACGCCGTCTGCGGTGAAGCTGAAGATCTCGTAGGTGACCGACTGCATGTCCCCGTTGTCATCGAAGTCGACGCTGGAGGATGCCCCCACGTAGTTGACCTCGTCACCGGCGGCGACGGCGGCGACGGCATCGGCGAGCTCGGCGGGACCGTACTCGGTGCCGCCGGGGTTCGCGACCGCACGGAGGTTGTCACGCACGCCCACGCCGGAGTTCTCACCCGCGGCGATGTTCGCGAGCATCGCGACCGCGGTCGCATCGTACGCCTGCGAGGTGAACACTCCGGGCGCGTTGCCGTACTCGCTCTCGAACGCATCGCTGAAGAAGTCCGCACCGGGGCCGGCGGCGGTGGGTGCGGTGCCGATGACGTTCGTCATGTCGCTGCCGACCTCACCGGGGAGGTTCGGGTCCTTCAGCCCGTCCGTGACGACGATCTGCGCACCGGTGTCGAACTCCGCGTAGTAGTCGCGGAAGATCTGGATCCCGGAGGCGGGGTACCCGATGATCACCATCATGTCGGGGTCGTCCGCGAGCGCCTCCTCGAGCCGCGAGGTGTACGACGGCTGCTCCTTCTCGAAGGCCACCTCCGCGGTGACGTCCCCGGCGAAGGCCGCAGCGAACTCGTCGGTCAGCGCCTGGCCGTAGTCGTTGTTGACGTACATCGCCGCCGCGCTGCCGGCGCCCAGCTCGTCGGTGCCGACCTGTGCGATGACCTGCCCCTGCAGGGCGTCCGACGGGGGCGTCCGGAAGATGAAGTCGTTGTCATCCAGCGTCGTCACCGTCGGCGAGGTCGACGACGGGGAGATCCCGACGACCTCGTTCGGGATGAACACCTGCCGGGAGACCTGCACGTTGACCCCGGAGGACGCGGGCCCCGTCACCGAGGGGTAGCCCGCGTTGACCAGGCTCTCTGCCGCAGAGATCCCCGCCTGCGGGTCCGTCTGCGTGTCACCCACCTGGTAGTCGAAGGTGAAGCCCGTCTCCGCATCCTCCAGCTGGAGGAACGGCAGCAGGGCCGCATCGCGGATCGGCCGGCCGACGGAGGCCAGGTCGCCCGTCTCCGGCATGAGCACCGCGTGACTGATCGTCCGTGCACCACCACCACCGCCCCCGCCGGTGCACCCGGCGAGACCGACGAGGCCGGCTGCAGCGCTCCCCTTGAGCACCCTCCGGCGTGTAATGTTAGATTCCATACCGCTTCAGGTTAAAAACCAGCCCCTATTAAAACTGCCCAGCGAGGGACGCGCGCTGAACCGAAATATGCAGGTATCTCAGGTGCTCGGGTGCATCTGTGCCAGGAGAGCATGGGCGGTACATGCACTCGATTTGTAATCGAGAGTTCGTGGGTTCGAATCCCACTCCTGGCTCTCAGCGGAGGAAGTAGCGGTCACCGCGTCGGCCGATCACCCCGGCGTCCTCCAGCTTCCCGCACACCGCGAACAGCGCGATCTTCTTCATCTGCAGCCGGTGCTCGAGCTGCTGGAGTGTGCTCTCCCCGTAGCAGTGCAGGTACAGGTAGACGAGCTTGCCGCGGGGGGAGCTGATCTGTGCGGGCAGCTCGGGGGCGCTGATCGGGGCCGAGGGTCGTTCACGGCCGGCTATCTCTGCCATCGGTGATGGAGAGGCAATGTCGACGATAATAAAACATTGCTTCGACGTCTGTCGACAATGGAAGGGGCGGGAATCGAACCACGCGAAGCCGTTAGCGAGCGCAGGGCGTTCCTGCGTCCGGTACCTGCTCTACCACTGAGCCACCCTTCCACCTACACGGTGGGCCACCCGCGATATAGCCGTCTCGTTAGTAGCTGCGGATCTTGGGCTCGTAGGTCTTCTCCGCACCCTCCAGCAGCACCGGGCGGTACCACAGCTGCGGCCGCCCACCGTTCCATGACACCAGCGTGTGCTTGAGCCACCCCTCATCATCGCGCGCCTGGTGCTCCGCACGCCAGTGCGCCCCCCGGAACTCCTCGCGGGCGATCGCCCCGAGGGTGATCGTCTCGGCGAGGTCGATGATGTTGCGGGTCTCGATCGTCTGCAGCAGGTCGGTGTTGAACGTGCGGGACTGGTCGCGGACGCCCACCTCCGCGTACGCCTCGCGCGCCTCGCGGATGTGCCGCAGCGCCGTCTCCAGGCCCGCCTGCTCCCGGAACACGTTGACGTGCCGACCCATCGTCTCCTGGACCTGCGCGCGGATCTCCGCGTGGTTGCGGCCGTCCGATCGCGCCAGCAGCCGGTCGATGCGGTCGCGGACCGCCGTGACGGTCGCCCGGATCACGTCACCGGGGTCGGTCGCGAGCGCGCCACCGTCGGCGGCGATCTCCTCGGTGCTGATGCCGACCTCGCCCGGCTCGACGGGGAGGCTGATCTCCGCGGACTCCCACGAGCCCTGCTGGCCCGTCTCGATCCTCGCACGGCCCAGGTCGCGTCCCGCCGCGTGAGCGCCCGCGCGCGCCCCGAAGACGATCAGCTCCGGCAGCGCGTTGCCACCGAGGCGGTTGGCGCCGTGGACCGACACGCACGCACACTCACCGGCGGCGTACAGCCCGCTGATGCAGGTCTCGCCGTTCTCATCCGTCTCGATGCCGCCCATGCTGTAGTGCTGCCCGGGCTTGACGGGCATGGGCTCCTCGAGGGGGTCGACCCCCTCGAAGTCCCGCGAGAGGTGCACGATGTTCTCGAGGCGGTCGAGGATGCGCTCTCGGCCCAGATGCCGCATGTCGAGCAGCACGTGGTCATCGTCGATCCCCCGGCCCTCGAGGATCTCCGTCAGCTCCGCACGGGAGACCACATCGCGCGAGGCGAGCTCGCCGTCGTTGTTGGCGTAGCCGCGCTCGAACATGAACCGCTCCCCCTCGCTGTTGTAGAGGACGCCCCCCTCGCCGCGGACCCCCTCGGTGATCAGCACACCCGTCGACGGCAGCGAGGTCGGGTGGAACTGGATGAACTCCATGTCCTCGACCGGCACGCCCGCCCGGTACGCCATGGCCACACCATCACCGGTGTTCGCCACCGCGTTGGTCGTGTGGGCGTACGTCTGGCCGGTGCCACCGGTGGCGATGATCACCCCATCCCGTGCGCGGAAGCCCTCGACGGTGCCGTGCTGCACATCGTACGCGACGACACCGTGGCAGGTCCGGTCCTCGGGGGCGGGCTCGTCGGAGACGGCGAGCTCGAGCACCTGCCACTCGTCGTACACCTCGATCCCGCGCTTGACGAGCTGCTCGTACATCGTGTGCAGCAGCTGATGGCCCGTCTCCGCGCCCGCGTACGTCGTGCGCGGGAACGACAGTCCCCCGAAGGGACGCTGGCTCATCCGACCGTCCGCGTCCCGCGAGAACGCCATCCCCCAGTGCTCCAGCTGGACGACCTCCTCCCGGCTGTCCTGTGCGAGCGTCTCGACCGCAGGGGCATCGCCCAGGTAGTCCGACCCCTTCATCGTGTCGTACGCGTGCAGCTCCCAGGAGTCGCCCTCCCGCAGGGCGGCGTTGATCCCACCCTCGGCCGCACCCGTGTGCGAGCGCACCGGATGCAGCTTCGAGACGATCGCGACATCCGCACCCTCCTCCTGGGCGGCGATCGCCGCGCGCAACCCAGCCCCGCCCGCGCCGACGACGATCACATCGTGCTCGTACATGGTCCTACTCACAGCTTGGGGCGGACAGGCTTGAGTGTTTCAGCATCACCAGAACTTGAGGTTGCTCTTGACCGCCTCGCGCTTGAGCTCCTGGATGTGCTCGGTCAGTGGGATGTCCTTCGGACACACCGCCGTGCACGAGAACTGCGTCTGGCACCGCCACACCGCATGCTCCTGCTTCATGAGCTCGAGGCGGTGCTGCGTCATCTCCGGCCCCTCGCGCTCGTCCATCGCGAAGCGGTACGCCTTGTTCAGCGCCGCGGGGCCGAGGTACTGGTTGTCGCCCGCGGCGATGTTGCACGAGGACATGCACGCCCCACACCAGATGCAGCGGGTGGACATCTTGATCTTCTCGCGGTTCTCGCGGCTCTGCCGCTGCTCGGTCAGCTCCTCACTCGGCAGCTGGTTCGTCTGGAAGTACGGCTCGACGGCCTTCATCTGGTCGTAGAAGTGCTCCATGTCGACCACGAGATCCTTCAGCACCGCCTGGTGCGGCAGCGGCTCGATGCGCACGGGCTGCTCCAGCTCTGCGAGCTGCGTCTTGCAGCACAGGCGCTGACGCCCGTTGACGAACATCGCATCCGAGCCACAGATCGCCTGGCGGCACGAGTGCCGGAACGTGAGCGTCGAGTCGTACGTGTCGCGGGCGTAGATCAGCGCATCCAGCACCGTCATCCCCTTGTGGTAGGGGACGTGGAAGTCGTCGTAGTAGGGCGTCTCCTTGCCGGGGACCTCCGGGTCGTACCGGTACACCTTCATGTGGACGGCCGGGCCGTCGACCGACTCGGCCGTCGCCGGTGAGGGCGTCCCGTTCGTCGCGATCTGGGGGTGATGCTCCGTCTCGTCCGCCGGTGGGGTGTGACTGTCTGTGCTCATGATGACTCAGAGGGGGATGCCGCCGGCCCACACCACCGCGGTGCGCAGACCCTGGACGATCAGCAGCGCACTCGCGATGATGAGCACCGCCTGGACGGCGCGCTTCTGGATGCCCACCAGCCCCTGGTTGATGAGCGCGTTGTACACGCCGTTGACGCCGTGGAACGTCGCCGTCACCAGGAACAGCACCATCAGCGAGAAGTACGTCAGCTCCTGCATGCGCGCGCTCGTCATGCCGAAGGTGACCTCTGCGGCGTGATGCACGAAGTGCAGCAGGAAGAAGTGGAACGCGAGGACCACCACGAGGAACGCGGCGGTGACGCGCTGGATGAGCCAGCGGACCCCACCCCGCTGGAACGAGGAGTAGTGCTCGGCCATCAGCCGAACACCCCCGCGAGGAACGTGGGGACCGAGGCGACGACGATCGCCCCGGTGAGGATCAGCGAGGCGTAGAAGCTGCGGTCCTGCGCCTCGAGCCCGATGCCGAGGTCGATGAACAGCAGCCGCACCCCGTTGAGGATGTGGAACACCGCCACCGCCAGCAGCCCCACCTCCAGCAGGCGGACGACGAGCAGGCTCTCGAGCGACTGGATCGTCGTCGTGTAGGCCTCGGGGCTCTGCAGCGCCGTCGACAGCACCGCGATGTGGGTGAAGAGGTACCCCACGAGCACCCAGCCGGTGAACTTGTGGAAGATCCACGCCCACATGCCCGCGGAGAACTCCCGCCAGCGGCCGAAGTCCTCGATGAGGCCGCGATCATACGATTGGCTCATGCACATCCGGAGTGTGGGAGGTGTGATTATAGCGCTTGCGTGTGCGGGGATGACCTGTCGGCGGGATGGGGTTACGGAACGCTTAATGAGCCCTCTTCGTCACCGGAAGACACGCTCGGTTGGTGTAGTCCGGCCAATCATCTTGGCCTTTCGAGCCGAGGACACGGGTTCGAATCCCGTACCGAGCATCCCGCGTGCGCGCGGGGGACCGCTGGGCTTTATGCAGCTGTCACTGTGAGCGACAGCTGATGCGATTACATGAGTATCAGGCGAAGGAGGCGTTCGCCGATGCGGGCATCACCGTGCCCGATGCACAGGTGGCGACGACACCCGCGGAGGTCGTCGACGCCGCCGATGCGATCGGCTACCCCGTCGCCGTCAAGGCACAGGTCCACGTCGGGGGCCGCGGGAAGGCGGGCGGCATCGCGCTCGTCGATGATGCTGATGGCGCCGCCGAGGCCGCCGAGCGCATCCTCGGGATGGACCTGAAGGGGTACACCGTCGAGGCGGTGCTCGTCGAGGCGGGGGTGGACTTCACCGACGAGCTGTACGTGGGGGTCACGATGGACCGGACGGCCGCACAGCCGGTGATCATGGTCTCGACGGAGGGGGGCGTCGACATCGAGGCGGTCGCCGAGCACAGTCCCGATGCGATCGCGACGGCGCACATCGACCCCGCGTTCGGGCTGCACCCGTATCAGGCGCGCCGGGTGGTGTACGAGGCGGGGATCGACCGGGGGGTCGCGGGGGCGGTGATCGCGATCGTCGAGCGGCTCTATGGGCTGTTCGTGGCCAACGACGCGACGGAGGTGGAGATCAACCCGGTGATGGTGACCACCGAGGGGGAGGTCGTCGCCGCGGATGCGGTGATGAACATCGACAACGATGCGCTGTTCCGCCAGGAGGCGCTCGCGGAGCTGGCCGCCGAGACCACCGGTGACGCGCTCGAGCAGCAGGCGGCGGAGGCGGGGTTCGACTACGTGCGGCTCGATGGCAACGTGGGGATCATCGGCAACGGTGCGGGGCTCGTGATGACGACCCTGGACCTGGTGGACCACTTCGGGGGCACCCCGGCGAACTTCCTCGACATCGGCGGCGGCGCCCGTGCGGACCGGGTCACCGCGGCGCTGGAGCTGGTCTTCAGCGACGAGCACGTCGATGCGGTCGTGTTCAACATCTTCGGGGGGATCACCCGCGGCGATGAGGTCGCCGCGGGCATCAACGAGGCGATCGCGCAGATCGGCGCGCTGCCCAAGCCGGTGGTCGTCCGCCTGGCGGGGACGAACGCCGCCGAGGGGATGGAGATCCTCGACACCGACGCGGTGCGCGTCGAGGCGACGCTGGAGGCGGCCGTCCAGGCGGCGATCGCCGCGGCCGAGGGGGCCGCATGAGCATCTTCGTCGACGCCGACACCCGGGTGGTCGTCCAGGGCATCACCGGCGCGGAGGGGTCGTTCCACACCGCGCAGATGCGCGCGTACGGCACGGAGGTCGTCGCGGGGGCGGTCCCCGGCCGGGGCGGCGAGGAGGTCGAGGGCATCCCCGTGTTCGACACGGTCGCCGCGGCGGTGCGTGAGACCGAGGCGACCGCGAGTGTGGTGTTCGTGCCGCCGGCGTTCGCCGCGGATGCGATCTTCGAGGCGCTGGATACGCCCCTGGAGACGGTCGTGGCGATCACCGAGGGGGTCCCCCTGCACGACATGGCCCGCGTGTACAAGCGCGCCGGCGAGGTCGACACCCGGCTGATCGGCCCGAACTGCCCGGGGATCATCACCCCCGGCGAGACGAAGCTGGGCATCCTCCCCGGTGACATCTTCGAGGCGGGCAACGTGGGGCTGGTCTCGCGGTCGGGGACGCTCACCTACCAGGTGGTCTCGAACCTCACCGAGCGCGGCATCGGCCAGACGACCGCCGTCGGCATCGGCGGCGACCCGATCATCGGCACGTCGTTCATCGATGCGCTCGCGGCGTTCGAGGCCGACACCGCGACGCACGCGGTGGTGATGTGCGGGGAGATCGGCGGCGAGGACGAGGAGGAGGCCGCGAGCTACATCGCGGGGCACATGGACACGCCCGTCGCGGGGTTCATCGCGGGACGGACCGCCCCACCGGGCAAGCGGATGGGGCATGCGGGCGCGATCGTCAGCGGGTCGGGTGCGGGCACCGCCGACTCGAAGATCGCGGCGCTGAACGAGGCGGGGGTGCCCGTCGTCGACACCCCGGCGGCGGTCGCAGACCACGTCGAGTCCTTCCTGTAGCGGGTCGACCGCAACGGCCTTTGGCGGACTGGGTCACACCTCCTGCATGCAGCACACACGGGGGACCCACCGGCGGGCGGTGCTGGCCGCACTCGCCGCCGCGGCGGGGGGGTGTCTCTCGCGGGTGGGCTTCGAGCCCACCTCCGCGTGGCGCGACCCGCCGGTGGTCGCCGACCGGCCCGCGGCGGTCTACATCCCGGCGATCATCGAGGGGATGCGGCCGGTGGGGATGGTCGAGGTCGGCCCGCTGACGGTGATGGTGTCGTACTCGTACCCCCATCGCTTCTACCGGATCACCGGTGATGAGCGACGGGTCGTCCCCGTGACCGCGACCGACAGCATCCACCTCATGCTGTCGGTGACCGCCACCGCGACCGGTGTGCCCGTCGTCGTCCCCTCGGGGGTGACCGTCGCCGTCGAGCGGGGTGGACAGCTCGTGACGGAGGAGGTGGTCTACCCGATGCTCTCCCAGCAGATGGGGGTGCACTACGGCGGCAACCTCGCCCTGGAGGGTGCGGGCAGGTACGCGACCGGCTTCACGCTGGGGGGCACGCGGATCGACACCGACGGCCTGCTGGGGACCACGGCGGTCTCCGGCAGCGTGGAGCTCGCGTTCGACCCCGCCGCGCTGGGGGAGATCGAGATCCGCTACCCCGCCGATGCGGGTGCACGGGGGGCGGTGCCGGCGGGGCCGATGGGCCGCGCCCAGCAGCTGCCGGAGCCGCTCGGCACACCCCCGGGATGGGCGCCCGTGGGCACCGCGGCGATGGGCGACCTGCGGCTCGTGGGGCTCACCGATCCGGCGGACCGCCTGCGCGTGGTGGCGATGACGCGGTACAACCGCTACCCGATGCCGATGCTCACGCTGCAGGCGGGCACGGAGGCGCTCGAGCCGGTGATCGACCGCGAGCTGGGGTACCACTACCGCAGCACCACGGCGGTCGACCCTGCGGCGGCGGTGCCGCTGCGGGCGACGCTGCCGCCCCAGGTCGCCCGACACGACGGCTACGAGACGGCGTTCATGCAGCTGCCGGCCGTCAGGTGGGAGGGGGTCGCCGGTGGGTGAGCCGCTGCGGTGTGCGCACTGTGCGCGCAGCTTCGTCGATGCGGAGCGCCGGCTCGCACACACCGCGCTGCGGCACCCCGAGACGGTCGATGCGGAGACGATCGCGGCGTACCGGACGCTGTACCGCCGTGAGCAGCAGCAGCTGCGGCGGCTGCGGCTGGAGCTGATCGGCGGGGTCGTCGCGGTCTACTTCGCGGTGTTCGTGCTGTACACGGTGGTCGGCTGAATGCGCCGGTGGTGGCCGCTGGTGGCGCTCGGGCTGCTCGGGTGGGTGGGGCCGGTCGCCGCGAGCAACGCCGCGGTGGGCCTCGGCGACGCGAGCGCCCGGCAGGTGACGATCCCCACCTGGCTGTACCTGCTGTCCGGTGGGGCGGTCGTGGGGGTCTCCGCGCTGCTGGCGGGCGTGGTCACCGACCGCCGGCTGCTCGATCAGGTGGTCCGGTGGGGGCCACAGCGGGCGGTCCCCCCGCGGGTGCGCTGGCTGCGGACGCTGGGGCCCGCCCTCGGCGTGGTGGGCGCGGCGATGGTGCTGTACCACGGGTGGACGGGGCCACAGCTGGCGCTCGTGAACCCCGCGGTCGCGATCGCCTTCGTCGGGGTGCGCGCGCTCGTGCCGATCGCCGCGATGACGGTGGGCGACGTGTGGCGATGGCTCGACCCCATCCAGCTGCTCGGGGCGCGGGGGCCGCCGCCGGGGGGTGACCGGTGGCCCGCGGTGGGGGTGTACGCGCTGGCGGTGTGGCTCGAGACGACCGCGGGGGTGACCGACAGCCCCCGCCGGCTCGCGGTGGCGGTGGCGGTGTACCTGCTCGGCGGCGCGATGGTCACCCGGGTGTGGGGCTACCCCGTGTGGCACCACCGCGTCGACCCCCTCGCGGCGGTGAGCGCACTGTTCGCACGGGTGGCGCCGCTGCGGCTCGATGCCGGGGGGCTCCGGCTGCGGCTGCCGGGGGTGGGGACCGTCGCCGGGGTCCCCCGTGACGATGCGGATGCACCGATCGCCCCCGGTGCGCTCGCACTGGTGCTGTTCATGGTCTTCGAGCTGACCTACAGCGGGTTCATCAACAGCGCCCCCGGGGCGGCGGCGATCACCACGGCGGTGGGGTGGGGGGTCCCACCGCTGGTGGTGTACCTCGGGCTCTTCCTCGCAGGCGCGGCGCTGACCGGCGGCGGGTACGCGGTGGCCGCACAGGTGGCGCACCACCGGATCCGCACGACGTACGCGCCGCAGATGCTCGCGCTGGTGTTCGGGCCGACGCTCGTGGCGATCGCCGCGGGCTACCACCTCGCGCACTACCTGCTGTTCGCCGTGACGGCGAGCCCGCTGCTCGTCGCGGCGGTGACCGCCCCGCTCACGCCGCTGTCGAACCCCGTCGTGCTGGCGGCGCCGGGGTGGACGCAGGCGATCCCCGCGGTGGCGGTCCTCGCGGGGCACGTCATCGCCGTCGGCGCGGCACACATCAGCGGCTTCACCGCGTTCCCCCTGCGGCGCACCGCGATCGCGGTGCAGCTGCCGTTCGTCGCGGTGATGGTGGGCTACACGATGCTGAGCCTGTGGCTCGTGACCGTCCCCACCGCGGCGGCGGTGTTCGTCTGAGGGGTCGCGGGATGGGTTGGGGCAGATTCGAACTGCCGACCTGCTCCGTGTGAAGGAGCCGTCATAACCTGGCTAGACCACCAACCCGTACCACCGGATGGACGAGCGCGCAACCTAACGATTGCGTTCCGCAGCCTCAGTACGAGGGGGTGCGCTCGTCCACACCGGCGCGGTGGTTCACCACCCGTGCGAGCACGAACAGCGCATCCGAGAGGCGGTTGAGGTAGGTGATCGCCTGGTCATCGACGGGCTCCGCGGCCGCGAGCGCCACCGCACGCCGCTCGGCGCGGCGCACCACCGTGCGGGCGTGATGCAGGTCGCCCGCGGTGGCGGTGCCGCCGGGCAGGATGAAGCTCGTCAGCGGTGGCACCTCGGCGTCGAAGTCGTCGATCGCCGTCTCCAGCCAGCGCACGTGGCTGGCATCGATCTGCGGGTCGACCATCGACTCATCGGGGGTGGCGAACTCCGCCTGGATGATGTGGAGGTGGTTCTGCACGTCGATGAGCCACGCGTCGATGTCATCATGGTCGGAGGGATAGACGGTGCCGATGACAGCGTTGGCCTCATCGACCGTGCCGTACGCCTCGATGCGCACGTGCGTCTTCGCGACGCGTGAGAGGTCCCGCAGGTCGGTCATGCCGTCGTCGCCGCGGCCGGTGTAGATGTTCATCGGGCGCGGCCCCCCGAGTCGGATGGTCGATGGGTGCGCGAGCGATGGGGGCGGTCACGATGCATGCCCCTACCCAGACGCCCGGGGGGCAAACCTGTTCGTATCACGTCTCCGCCTGCAGCCGGCGGATCGCATCGCGCAGCCTGCGGGCGGCGCCGCGGGCGGCCTCGGCGAACTGGTCGCCGCCGGTGGGGTCGGCGAAGATGATGCCGCGGGAGCTGTTGATGAGCTCGGCGCCCGACGCGAAGCCCCCCTCGATGACCGCCCGGAGGTCACCCCCCTGCGCACCCACCCCCGGCAGCAGCAGCGGGCGCTCCGGGGCGGTCTCGCGGACGACCGCGAGCTCCTCGGGGGCGGTCGCGCCCACCACCAGCCCCACGTTGTCGGCCGTCGCCCAGCCCTCGGCGAGGGCGGCGACCGCCGCGTACACGGGCTGGCCGTCCGCGAGGGTGCGGTCCTGCAGGTCCGCCGCACCGCTGTTGGAGGTGCGACACAGCACGTAGACGCCCTTGTCGGTGCGGCTGAGGAACGGCGCGACCGAGTCGGTGCCCATGTACGGGTTGACGGTGATCGCATCCGCCACATCGAGCAGGCCCGCGTACGCCCGCGCGGTGTTGCCGATGTCGCCGCGCTTCGCGTCGAGGACCACCGGCACGTCCTGCGCCTGGGCGTAGCCGATCGTCTCCGTCAGCGCCGCGAGCCCCTCGGGTGTCTCGTAGAACGCCATGTTCGGCTTGTACGCCGCGGCGAACGTGGCGGTCGCATCGATGATGCGCCGGTTGAACTGCCACTGCGGCAGGTCGGCGTCTGCGACCGCATCGGGGAGCCGCCGTGGGTCGCTGTCGAGGCCGATGCACAGGTGGGAGTCGATCCGGTCGACCCGATCGCGCAGCCGTGCGAAGAACCCCATCGTCCTGCGCTGCTCGGTGCGCGCATATCGCCGTGTCGGTCCCCGCGCAACCGGAAGCCGTTAGCCCAGGGTGTGTCTTGCAGGGGGTATGGACGACCCCAGCGCGCTGGAGGAGCAGCTCGCCGCGGGCGAGGTCCGCCTGCACGAGCTCGAGGAGCTGACGAGCCCCGACGCCGCCGTCACACTGCGGCGGGCGGCGATCGCCGCCGAGACGGGCGTGGCGCTCGATGCGGTCGCGACGATGGGCTTCAGCCCCGAGGCGGCGACGGCGAACATCGAGAACCTGATCGGGGCGGTGGGGATGCCCCTCGGGGTGGCGGGGCCGCTGCCGGTCCACGGCGAGGCGGTCGACGACGCGGTGTACCTGCCGCTGGCGACGACGGAGGGCGCGCTCGTCGCATCGGTCAACCGCGGGGCGAGCGTGGTGCGCGCGGCGGGCGGGGTGACCGCGACGATCACCCGCCGGGGGATGACGCGCGCGCCGGTCTTCCGGCATGCGGATGCCCGCAGTGCCGCGACGACGGCCGCGTGGGTGCACGCGGAGCAGCCGCAGCTCGCGGCGGTCGCCGGCGAGACGACCAGCCACGGCGAGCTCACCGGCATCGACACCTACGTCGTCGGCGACAACCTGTTCGTCCGCTGCACGTTCGACACGAAGGATGCGATGGGGATGAACATGGTGACGATCGCCACCGAGGCGATCGCCGAGACGATCGAGGCGGAGACGGATGCGACGCTCGTGGCGCTGTCGGGCAACATGTGCACGGACAAGAAGCCCGCGGCGATCGACGCCATCGAGGGGCGGGGGCGCTCGGTGACCGCGGACGTGCTGCTGCCGCACGCGCTCGTCGAGCAGCGGCTGCACACCACCCCCGCGGCGATCGCGGAGGTGAACACCCGCAAGAACCTGATCGGCTCGGCGAAGGCGGGCGCGTTGGGGTTCAACGCGCATGCGGCCAACGTCGTCGCGGCGATGTACATCGCGACGGGCCAGGACGAGGCGCAGGTGGTCGAGGGCGCGAACGCGATCACCACCGCGAGCGTCCGCGAGGAGGGGCTGTACCTGTCGGTCTCGCTGGCATCGCTGGAGGTGGGCACCGTCGGTGGGGGCACCCGCCTGCCCGCACAGCAGGCCGCGCTCGCACTGCTGGGGGTCGCCGGCGGCGGGGACCCGCCCGGGCGCCACGGCGACGCGCTCGCGGAGGTGATCGCCGGTGCGACCGTCGCGGGGGAGCTGTCGCTGCTGGCGGCGTTGGCATCGCGGCATCTGTCGTCGGCGCACGCCTCGCTCGGGCGCTGATCACAGCACGCGGTACCGCCCGTCGCGGCGGGTGAGCGCGCCCTCACGATGCAGGCGGTCCAGCAGCGTGGCCGCCGCTGCGGGGTCGAGCCCAGCGGCCTCCGCGCCAGCCAGCACCGCCTCCCGGGTGGGTGCGTCCAGCTCATCGATGAGCCCCAGCAGCGTGCTGCGGCGGTCCCCCCTCGCGGGGGTGGGCTCGCCGGCGGGGACGTCGATCCCCGCCGCGGCGAGCTGGGTGGCATCGTCGATGACCGGCTCGAACACCGCCTCGGGGTCGATCGCCTCCAGCTCGGCGGGGTCGACGCCCGCGCGGGTGGCCAGCCGGGCGGTGCGGGCGGCCTCGACGGTGGCCTTCTCGGCGGCGGTGGTGAGCGAGCGCAGCCGGTCGGTGCGGTGCCGCGTGCGACAGCGGGGGCAGGTGGCCGTCTGCTGGTCGGCCTTATCGGCGAGGATCCACAGCGCATCACACCGCTGACAGCCGACGAGATGGTAGCGGGTCATCGCCGCGCCTCGTCCCCCCGGCGGCGGCTGCGGTGCATGTCGAGATGGTGGTGCGGGGGATGCTAAAATGGGTGCGATTGCGGAGGTTCATGCCCGTCCGCACACACCGGGATGCATGGAGACGCCACCACCACAGCCCGCGGATGTGACGGGGCCGCATCATGAGGCGGCGATCTACCGGGCGGGGCTCGACCCGGCTGCGGCGGATGTGACGCTCGTGCTCATCCACGGCCGCGGGGCGCGCGCCGGCGGGATGGTCCAGTTCGCCCTCCAGCAGGTCGAGACCCCCGTCGCGATGGTCGCCCCCGAGGCGGTGGGGTGGGAGTGGTACCCCGAGTCGTTCCTCGCCCCCCGCGAGGCGAACGAGCCGTCGCTGTCGTCGGCGATCGCGGTGGTGGATGCGGCGATCGACCTGGCACAGGCCGCGGGTGCGGCGCCCGGATCGATCGTCGGTGTGGGCTTCTCGCAGGGCGCGTGTCTCGTCGCGGAGACGGTGCTGCGCCGCGGCGAGCGCCTCGGCGGGGCGGTGATGCTGTCGGGTGGGCTGATCGGCGCGCCCGAGCGCAGCTTCCGCACCGACGCCGACCTCGCGGGGATGCCCGCGTTCGTGGGGGTGAGCGATGACGATCCGCACATCCCGCTCGCGCGGGCGGCCGAGACCGCAGAGACGTTCGAGGCCGCCGGCGCGGACGTCCGCTTCGATGCGTACGAGGGGGTGGGCCACACCATCGTCGACGAGGAGGTGGCGTACCTCAACGCGCTCGTCACGGAGACCGCAGGCGACGCATGAGTCGGAATTTCTTTGTCCCGCACGGGCCTCCGTGACCCAATGAGCCTCGAGGCGGACGCCACGGCGGCGTATCGGCAGGCGGGGACGGTGCTGGCAGACGTCCTCGAGGAGACCGCGGCGATGATCGAACCCGGGGTGCGCCTGCTGGATGTCGCCGAGGCCGCCGAGGCGGCGATCACCGCGCAGGCGGACGGCTGTGCGTTCCCCGCGAACATCAGCCTGGATGCGGAGGCGTCGCACGCGAGCCCCGCACGCGATGATGAGCGGACGTTCGATGACGAGCTGGTGTGTCTCGACCTCGGCGCGCACGTCGACGGCTACATCGCCGACGCAGCGGTGACGGTCGACCTCGGCGACAACGGCGCGCTCGTCGAGGCCGCGGAGGCGGCGCTTGCGGCGGCGCTCGCAGCGGTGCGACCGGGCATCGACCCCGGCGCGGTCGGCGCGGTGATCGAGGAGGCGATCCGCGACCGCGGCTTCACCCCGATCCTCAACCTCTCGGGTCATGGGGTGGGGCGGTACGACGCACACACGGCGCCGTCGGTGCCGAACCGCGCGACGCGGACGGGCGAGACGCTGGCGGAGGGGGACGTGGTGGCGATCGAGCCGTTCGCGACCACCGGCCGCGGGAAGGTCACCGAGGGGGCGGTGACGGAGATCTACAGCCTCATCGCCCCCGCACCGGTGCGCTCCCGCACGGCCAAGCAGGTGCTGTCGACGATCGAGCGCGCGTACCGCGAGCTGCCGTTCGCGACGCGGTGGCTGGAGAGCCCCCGCGAGGCGCTGAGCGTGCGCCGGCTGACCGACCGCGGCATCCTGCACGGGTACCCCGTGCTGCAGGCGGAGTCGGGTGCGCTCGTGGCTCAGGCCGAGCACACGGTGATCGTGACCGCCGACGGCTGTGAGATCATCACCGATGGATGAGCTGTTCGCCCCCTGGCGCATCGACTACGTCACCCGCGAGACGGACGCGCATGCGGGCTGTCCGTTCTGTGCGATGTGGGCGGCGGAGACCGACCGTACACATCGCGTCGTCGCCCGCGCGGCCGCGAGCTACGTGGTGCTGAACCACGCGCCGTACAACCCCGGTCACTGCCTGATCATCCCCGAGGCGCATGTGGGGTCCTACGCGGCGCTGGATGATGCGACGCTGTGGGAGCTCGCGTGGCTCCAGCGGGTGACGCTCGCCGTGCTCGAGCAGGCGCTCGAGCCCGACGGCATGAACGTGGGGGTGAACCTCGGTGGGGCCGCCGCGGGCGGGTCGATCCCCGACCACCTCCACGTGCATCTCGTCCCCCGATGGACGGGTGACACGAACGTGATGCCGGTCGTCGGGGCGACGAAGGTGATCGTCGAGGCGCTGGATGCGACGTTCGCCACGCTGCGGGCGGGCTTCGCCGCCCACCCCGAGGGGCGCGCACCCGCGGATGCGACGCGGGCGGTCACCCTCGAGGCGCCGGCACCCACCCATGAGTGAGCGACGCCGCACGGTGCGGCGCATCGGCGGTGTCCTCGTGGCGATCAACGCGGTCCTCGTCATCGCGAAGGCGGCGGTGTGGGTCGAGTCGGGGTCGCTCGCGGTGGGCTCGGAGGCGGTCAACAGCCTGACGGACACCGTCTACAGCCTGGTGATCCTCGCGGGGATCGTCGTGATGACGCGACCGCCCGACCGCGAACACCCCCACGGACACGAGCGGATCGAGCCGTTCGTCTCGCTGGTCGTCGCCCTCGGGATGGTCGCCGCGGGGGGTGCGGTGCTGTGGAACGCGGTGCTGGCGCTGTCGGCCCCCGCGGCGGCGGTGCAGGCCGCACCGGTGGTGATCGTCGTGCTCGTGGGCTCGGCGGTGACGAAGCTCGCGATGGCGCGGTGGCTCCGGCGGGCCGGACGGACCCACCAGTCCCCCGTGCTGACGGCGGTGGGCATCGATGCACGGGTGGACGTGCTCACCGCGGTCGTCGCGATCGTGGGCGTCGCCGGCGCCAGCGTGGGGGTGGGATGGCTCGACCCGCTCGCGGCGGCGGTCGTCGCGGTGGGGATCTTCTACAGCGGCTACGACGTCGTCCGCGAGAACGTGAACTACCTGATCGGTGCCGCACCACCGCAGGCGCTGCGCGAGGCGATCGTCGCCACCGCGCTCGAGTTCGAGGAGGTCCGCGGCGCCCACGACGTCATCGCCCACTACGTGGGCCCCCAGATCGACGTGAGCCTGCACATCGAGGTCGAGGGCGACATGACGATGCGGGCGGCGCACCACCTGGAGACGGAGGTGGTCACCGCGATCGGCGCGCTGCCTGCGGTCGACGACGTCTTCGTGCACATCGACCCGAAGGAGCTGGGCGAGTGGAAGCCCGATGCGGGGGTCGGCGGCGACGGTCAGACGGGCTCGCAGAACGCGTAGACCGGCCCCGGGGCGGTCACCTCGACGGTGAGGCGGTCGCCGACGGCGACGCCCGCGGCGGGTGCATCCTGGATGATGAGCTGCCGGTACGCATCGTCGCGGCACTTGAGCGACCGCCCCGTGCCGGGCTCGACGGCGAGCACCTCCCGCCGGCTGCCGACCATCGCCGCGTAGCGGTCGGCGGTGAGTGCGCGGACCCGTGCTGACAGCGCGCGCGAGCGGTCCTTCTTCGTCTGCCCCCCGAGGCCCTTCAGCTCCGCGGCGGCGGTGCCCGGCCGCTTCGAGAAGCGCGTGACGTTCGTCTTCGTCGGTGCGACCTCCTCGAGCAGGCGCATGCTCGCCGCATGGTCCGCGTCGGTCTCGGTGGGGAAGCCCGCGATGAAGTCCGTCGAGAGCGTCCACGCCGACAGCTGCGCATCGAAGACCTCCACGATCTCGCGGAACTGCGCGACGCGGTGCTGGCGGCGCATCGCCTCGAGCACCGCATCGGAGCCCGACTGCACGGGGATGTGCAGGAAGTTGTACAGCTTGGGCTGGGCGGCGAAGACCGCCGCGAGCTCGGCGGCGATGCCGTGGACGCCACCGGGGTTGGCCATCCCCACGCGGACGCGGTAGTCGCCGTCGACCTCCGTGCAGATGCGCTCGAGCAGCTCGGGCAGCCGCCGGCGGCCGCGGTCCCACCCGTACACCCCGGTGTCCTGCCCGGTGATGCGCAGCTCGCGGGCGCCCGCGTCGACGAGCGCCCGCGCCCGCTCGACGTTCTCCGACACCGGCGGGGAGTCGATCCGCCCGGTGGCGAACTTGGTGATGCAGTACGAGCAGTTCGACATGCAGCCGCGGGCGATGGGGAGGATGCCGACGACGCCGTCGATGATCGGCTCGGTGTCGGGCGTCGTCGTGGGGCACTCCCCGTTGCGCACCGCCGTGGGCACCTCATCCCAGTGCAGCACCTGCGCGTCGATGCCCGCCTCGGCGAAGCGCTCGCCCTCCGTCAGCGCCATGCAGCCGGTGATCACCAGCTCGGTCGTCTGCTCGGCGAGCGTCGCCGCGCGCCGCAGCATCTTGTCGGCGGTCGTCTCGATCACCGTGCACGTGTTGAGGATCGCCACGTCCGCGTCGGTGGGCGAGCCTGCGGGGTGATGGCCCCCATCGCGCAGCGCACGCTCGATCTGCCGGCTCTCACCGACGTTCGAGGTGCAGCCGTACGTCTCGATGTGGTAGCTGGCCATCGACACCGCCAGCTTCCGGACTCAGCGGCAAAAACGCGCCGGTCGCCTCACCCCGGCGCGTCCGCGAGCAGCGCCGGCCCCGCCGAGGCACCGAGCCGGGTCGCGCCCGCCTCGAGCAGGCGCATCGCGTCGTCGTACGAGCGGATCCCCCCGCTGGCCTTCACCGGCAGGTACGCCGCCAGCTGGCGGACCGCGGGGACGGTCGCACCCCCGCCGCCGTAGCCCGTCGACGTCTTGAGGCCCGCCGCACCCGCGGCGACGGCGGCGGTGCCGATGCGGTCGACCGCAGCGGGTGGACACAGCCCGGTCTCGGCGATGACGCGCACGGGCAGCGCGACGGCGTCGGTCACCGCGGCGATCGCCGCCCGCAGGCGGTCATCGTCCCCCGCGACCGCCGCACCCAGGTCGGGGACCAGGTCGATGATGTCCGCCCCCACGCGCGCCGCCGCCTCGGCGGCGGCCACCTTGGTCGCCGTCGTGTCGGTGCCGTGGGGGAAGCCGATCACGGTGACGAGCTCGCCGGGGAACCCCTCGGGTACCGCCTCCAGCGTCCGCGGGGGCACACACAGGTGCATCCCCGCGGCGGCGGCGGTGTCTGCGGCCGCGCGGGCGTCCGCGTCGGTCGTCAGCGGGCCGAGGACGGTGTGGTCGATGCGTGCGGCGAGCGACTGGCGGTCCATGGGTGGCCCACTCGCGGCGGGGTGGTAGAACCGTCGGTGCTTTGGGTGCCTGCTGCGGAGCTGCGGCAGATGGTGCTGCCCGCAGGGACACAGCTGCCGGGGGTGGGCCTCACGCTCGCGCTGGGCGTCGCCGCGGCGGCGGTGACGCTCGCCGCCCGGCGGGTGCGCCCGCGGGTCGACGCACGGGTCGTGCAGGCGGCGGTGCCGTGGATGGTCCTCGGGGCGACGCTGCACGTCGCGTGGGTGACCGCCACGCTGCCGGCGTGGCTCGCGCCGATCGGTGCGCTGCCCGCGGTGTACCTCGCGGTGGCGATCGCGGCGGCGGCGGTGCTCACGGGCGTGAGCCACAGCGGGCGCCCGGCGACGCTGACGGCGCTGGTCGGCCTCGCGGCGACGGTGGTGGTGCTGGGGTGGTGGCTCACGCAGGTGCAGCTGGCGGGCCCCACACGCCTGGCGCTGCTGGCGGGGACGCTGCTCGCGGCGCTGGTGGCGACGGTGGGTGTCGTCGGGGCGATCCAGCGGGTGTGGGGGCCGCTGCAGATGGCCCCCGCCGTGGCGACGGTGGTCGTCGGGGGCCACCTGCTCGATGCGGCCTCGACCGCCGTCGGCGTGGACCTGCTGGGGTACACCGAGCGGACGCCGCTGTCGCAGCTGCTGCTGGAGGCCGCCGCGGCGCTGCCGGGTGCGCCGACCGTGGGGGTGACGTGGCTGTTCGTGCTGGTGAAGCTGGCGCTGGTGGTGGTGATCATCCGGCTGTTCGATCCGGGTGTGCGCGAGGCGCCCACGCAGACGCACCTGCTGCTGGTGGTCGTCGCCGCGGTGGGGCTGGGCCCGGGCGCGCACAACCTGCTGCTGTACCTGCAGGGGTGAGCATCGACGCGCTTTCGCCGGGGGGTGGTGTCGACGGGGCATGGTGGATGTGCTCGTCGTCGGCCATCTCAACTGGGACATCACCCTCCGGGTGGACGCGCTGCCCGCACCGGACGGGGAGGCCGCGATCGTCGCCCGTGAGGAGCACGCCGGCGGCAGCGCGGGCAACGTGGCGGTGGGGCTGGCGCAGCTGGGCGTCGCCGTCGGTGTCGCCGGCTGCGTGGGCACCGACGCGCGTGGCCGGCAGATCCGCGAGGCGCTCGCAGCCGCCGGGGTGGACACCGATGCGGTCCAGCAGCACGCCAGCCTCCCGACGACGCAGAAGCACGTGCTCGTCGACCCCGCAGGCGAGGTGATGGTCCTCGGCGCGGCGGGGGCGAACGCGGGGTTCGATCCCACGGCGCTGCCGGCGGGGTGGCCGACGGGGCTGCGGCGGCTGCACCTGACGAGCCAGCGGGCCGCACAGGCGGCCACGCTCGCGGCGACGGCCGCCGCGGCGGGGGTGCGCGTGAGCGTCGACCCCGGTCGGCGGATCGACGCGGACGTCACGGCGGCGACGGCGGATGCGACGGAGGTGTTCCTGAACGACCGCGAGGCGGCGGTCGCCGTGGAGGTGACGCCGACGACCACACGGTCGGTCGTGGTGAAGCACGGCCCCGACGGGGCGGAGCTGCGCCGCGCGGGCGGCCGCATCACCCATCCGGGCTTCCCCGCCATCGCGACCGACACGACGGGGGCGGGTGATGCGTTCGCCGCGGGCTACCTCGCCGCGGCGCTGCGGGGCGATCCGCCCGAGCGGCGCCTGGCGGTGGCGAACGCGTGTGGGGCCGCAGCCGCCGCCGCGGCGGGCGCGCGGCCGCAGCTGAGCTGGGCGGACATCGCGGGCCGGCTGGGGGGGTGACCGCGCCGAGGCGGGGGGCTTTTTGCCCACATCCGTCCCCCCTCGCACATGGCGAAACAGCCCCATCTGCTGGTCGAACCGGGCGAGCTGCCGCAGACCGCGCTGCTGCCGGGCGACCCCGCACGCGTCGACCGCATCGCCGCGCAGTGCGACGACGTCGAGGCGGTCGCGGCGAACCGGGAGTACCGCGTGGTGACCGCGACGACCGACGGGGTCCCGGTGACGCTGTGCTCGACGGGCATCGGCGCGCCGTCGGCGGCGATCGCCGTCGAGGAGCTGGCTGCGGTGGGGGTGGAGACGTTCATCCGCGTGGGGACGACGGGCGCGCTGCAGCCGGCGATCGAGATCGGCGACATGGTGATCGCGACCGCGGCGGCGAAGGACGAGGGGACGACCCGCCGGTACGAGGCCCCCACCATCCCCGCCGTCGCCGACTTCGGGGTGACCGGTGCGCTGTACGACGCCGCGATGGCGCACGGTGAGGACGTCCACCGCGGGCCGATCGTCACCGATGATGCGTTCTACAACGAGACCGACGCGTACGTCGAGGCGTGGTCGGCCGCGGGCATCCTCGCCATCGAGATGGAGGCGGCGGCGATCTTCACGCTGGCGCGGCGGAAGGGGCTGCGGGCGGGGGCGATCTGCACCGTCGACGGCAACCTCGTCCGCGGCACCCAGAAGGGCGCCGACTCCGAGATGGAGCTGCCGCCGAAGGCGCACGACAACATCGAGCGGGCGATCGGCATCGCGCTGGCGGCCGCGGCGCAGCTGGGCTGAGGCGGCACCGCTTTGCGGCCGCAGGGGGTACCTCCGGCGATGACGACGGTCACCTGGCGGCTGTTCGCCGACATCGCCGAGGCCGCAGACGCCCGCCGCGTGGAGCTGCCGGTGGAGGAGCCGGCGACGGTGCAGGCGGCGCTGCAGGCGCTGTGTGCGGCACACCCGGAGCTGGCCGAGCGGGTGCTCGCCGACGGCACGCTGCGCGCGGAGGTCAACCTGCTGTGCAACGGGGCGGCGTGTGCCCTGGACGCACCCGTCGCCGCGGGCGATGAGCTCGCGCTGTTCCCGCCGGTCTCCGGGGGGTGATCAGTCCGGGCGGGGGCGGGCGACGAACAGCGTCTCCACGACGCTGAAGGGGTCGTACACCGACTGGTGGCACTGGCAGTAGACGTCGTTCTCCCCGCCGAACTTCGCCGAGCCCTCCGTCTTGTACTTCGGCACACAGCAGAAGTGCGTGCACTTGTTGAGCCAGGCGATGAAGCCCGACTCGGTCGCGACCGACAGCCACGGGTCGTCGGGGGCGACCTCCTCGACCTGCGGGGACTTGATCACCTGGATGGGGATGACGTTCGTCGCGCCCTCCGAGCGCCACCGGCCCGTCGCCGGCTTGCCCAGGCCCGCATCGCCCACGCCGTTGGTCCACTCGCGGTAGTCGCTGAAGTCGTCGACGTGCAGCCGGTCACCCTCGCTGTAGGTCTCCGTCTGCCAGGCGTAGCCGGGCGCGCTGCCCACGCGGAAGTAGTTGTCCGACTCGTAGCCCGGGGCGATCCCCTGGTACCCCTCGACGCCGCAGTACTGGAACCAGTCCGCGGAGTAGGTGATGCCCGACCCCTTGAAGTCGGGCGTCTCCGCGACGGTGGTCTCGATGCCGCCGGCCGAGCGGGTCGTCACCTCCGGCCAGACGCCACGGAGGTAGCCCTCGGCATCGATCTCCAGGGGGATCATCGGCATGCCGCGTGGGGCGGGCCCCGCCACGCGCTCGATCGCGTAGGCGATCGTCGTCCCACCGCCGACACCCGGCGAGGTGGTCGCCGAGTTGATCGCCGCCGCACCCGTCGCGCCCACGCTCGCCAGCGCCGCACCGCCGACGACCCCCTTGACGAACCGCCGACGGCCCGAGTCGCTCGGGTACTTGTCCCGGGTGCTCATAGCGGGAGCTTCCGGGGGCCGGACAAAAGGGTGACGAACAGCCCCCTGCGGCGGCGGTCGAATTATTTACCGGGGTGAGAGAGACCAGACGATGCGAACCCACAACCGGGATGTCGCGACCGACGTGAGCGAGCTGGGTGCGCTCGTCGGCGCGACCCTCACCGCGCAGAGCTCCACGGCGGAGTTCGACGAGGTGGAGGCGATCCGCACCGCGGCGATCGCGTACCGCCGCGGGGAGGCACCGGACCGCTCGGCGGTGATCGAGCGGCTGCAGGCGGCCGACACCGACACACGGCTCGTCATCGCCCGGGCGTTCCTGCTGTACTTCGAGCTGATCAACCTCGCCGAGGAGCGCGAGCGGGTGCGCGCGGTGCAGGATGCGACGGCGGCGGGCACCCTCGCCGACGGGATCGATGCGATGCTCGCGATGCTGCGCGATGCGGAGCTGGATGCCGCGGCGGTGCAGGCGATGCTCGAGGCGATCCTCATCGAGCCCACGTTCACCGCCCACCCCACCGAGGCGCGGCGCAAGACGGTCAAGGCGAAGCTGCGCTCGATCGGCGAGCGGCTGCGGTGGCTGGATGAGCGGGCGCTGTCTGCGGCGGAGGCCGAGACGATCTGGCAGACGGTCACCGCGGAGGTGGTGAGCCTCTGGAAGACCGCACAGATCCGCACCCGCCGGCCGGAGCCGCAGGATGAGGCGCGCAACGTGCAGTGGTACCTCGAGTCGGTGCTGTTCGACGTGGTCGGGACGGCCTACGGCCGGCTCGAGCGCCAGCTGCAGGAGACGTACCCCACGGTGACGGTCCCGAAGCTCTTCGAGTTCCGCTCGTGGGCGGGTGCGGACCGCGACGGCAACCCCTTCGTGACGCCCGCGGTGACGAGCGACACCCTCGCCCGCCAGCGGGCGGTGGTGATCGAGCGCTACGCCACCCAGCTCAAGCGGCTGTCGGGGATCCTGAGCGCGGAGGCGGGGCGGCTGGAGCTCGACCCGGCGTTCACCGCCGCGCTCGCGGCGGACGTCGAGCGCATGCCCGCCGTCGGCGCGGAGGTGCGCGAGCGCTACCCCGATGAGCCGTACCGCCAGAAGCTGCGGCTCATGCGCGAGCGGCTGCGGCGCGTGGTGGACGTGCGGCCACACGGCTACGAGGCCCCCGGTGGGCTGATCGCCGACCTCGAGCTGCTGGATGCGAGCCTGCGGGCGAACGATGCGGCGATCGTCGCGGACGTGCACATCAAGCCGCTGCTGCGGCAGGTCGACACCTTCGGCTTCATCCTCGCGAGCCTCGACCTGCGCGATCACCGCGAGAACCACACCGCGACGATCACCGCGCTGCTGGCGGCGGTGGGCGTCGACTACGCGGCGATGGATGAGGCCGCGCGCGTGGAGTTCCTCACCGAGGCGATCGCCCAGGACGCGCCCGTCGTCGACCTGACCGCGACCGACGGGCTCGACGCGCTCGCCCAGCGGGTCTGCGAGCGCTTCACCGCCTTCGCGGGGTGGCAGCAGGAGTACGGCGTCCAGGCGATCGACACCTACTGCATCTCGATGACCGAGGCGGCCTCGCACGTGCTGGAGGTGGCGTTCCTCGCCGACCAGGCCGGGGTGATCGACCTGCCCGACCACGCGGGCGTCGACATCGTCCCGCTGCTGGAGACGGAGGCGGCGCTCAACGGGGCGCGCGAGATCATGGGCACGCTGTTCGAGAACCCCGTCTACACGGAGCTGCTCGCCCGCCGCGGGGGGCGCCAGGAGATCATGCTGGGGTACTCCGACTCCAACAAGGAGAACGGCTTCCTCGCGGCGAACTGGGACCTCCACCGCAACCAGCGGGAGATCGCGGCGATCTGTGCGGACCACGATGTGGAGCTGCGGCTGTTCCACGGTCGTGGGGGGTCGATCTCCCGCGGTGGCGGGCCGATGAACGAGGCGATGCAGGCGCTGCCGCGGGAGACGGTGTCGGGGCAGATCAAGTTCACCGAGCAGGGCGAGGCGATCGCCGAGAAGTACGGCAACCCCCAGATCGCGATGCGCAACCTCGAGCAGATGCTGCACGGGCAGACCGCGGCGATGCTCGCCGCGCAGACGGATGCGGAGCCGCAGCCGGCGGCGTGGACCGAGGCGATGGACGCGCTGAGCGCGCACGCCCGTGCGGCGTACCGTGGGCTGCTCGGCCGCGAGGGGTTCGTCCGCTACTTCGAGCAGGCGACGCCGATCACGGTGATCGAGACGCTGAACCTCGGCTCGCGACCGGCCTCGCGCACCGACGAGCGCTCCGTGGAGGACCTGCGGGCGATCCCGTGGGTGTTCTCGTGGACGCAGACGCGCTGCATCCTCCCCGGCTGGTACGCGGTGGGCACCGCGATCGACGCGTACCTCGCCGAGGGTGGTGAGCTCGCCACGCTCCAGGCGATGTACGCCGAGTGGGACTTCTTCCGGACGAAGCTCGACAACGTGGCGCTGGCGCTGGCGCGGACCGACCTGGAGATCGCCGCGGCGTACGCCGACCTCGCCGACCCCGCGCTGCGCGAGCGCTTCTTCGGGGACATCACCGCCGAGTACGAGCGCACGGTCGCGCACGTGCTCGCGATCGCCGACCGCGATGCGCTCATCCAGCGGGGCTGGCTGGCGGAGTCGCTCAGCCGGCGCAACCCCTACGTCGACCCCCTCAACCTGCTGCAGGTGCAGCTGCTGGGCATCGACGACCGCACCGATGCGCAGGAGCGCGCGCTGCGGCTGACGGTGAAGGGGATCGCCGCGGGGATGAAGAACACCGGCTGATCACCGCCGGTGCCACGGCGCGGCGGGGAAGTCGACGATCCGCCGGCGGGTCTCGACCGCCTCGACCGCGGCGCGCGTCGCTGCGGACAGCGCGAGCTCGGTCGCCGCGAAGTTCTCCGCGATGTGTGCGGGGGACGTCGCCTTGGGGATGGGGACGACCCCGTCGGTGTCGATCGCCCACGCGAGCGCGAGCTGGGCGGGGGTGATCCCCGCCTCGGCCGCCGCGGTGGCGATCGCGGGGACCGCCGCGACCTCGTCGCGGGCGATGGGTGTGTACGCGACGAGGGTGTGGCCCCACGCGCGGGCGATCGCGAGCAGCTCGCGCTGCGGCAGCAGCGGATGGCGCTCGACCTGGTGGGCCGCGATCGGGTGCGCGAGCCGCGCGCGGGCGGCCCGCAGCTGGTCCGGTCGGAAGTTGCTGAGGCCGATGTGCGCGACGAGTCCGTCATCGACGAGCGCGTCGAGCGCGGGCAGCGTGCGGTCTGGGTCGTAGGTGTCCAGCGGCCAGTGGACGTACAGCAGGTCGATCGTGTCGACGTCCAGCCGCTCGGCGGACGCCTCCGCCGAGGCGCGCACCCGCTGGGGGGTGAGGTTGTCCGTGCGCAGCTTCGTCGCGACGGTGACGGCGTCCGCGTCGACATCCGCGGCGGCGATGCCCGCGGCGACGGCGGCCTCGTTGCCGTACTCCTGGGCGGTGTCGATGTGGCGGTACCCCGTCTCGACGGCATGGCGGACCGCGGTGGCGGCGGGCTCGGGCGCATCCAACAGGTAGGTCCCGAAGCCGATCGGCGCGAGCTGCATATCCCCCCGTCTGCGCACACCGACTAGGGGCTTGCCGTCGCCGTGTCGACCGCCCCGAAATCATTTTAGAGGGAGCTTGCGCACGGGCAGTATGCCGGCAGATTCTGCGACGGGCTACGACCCCTCCCTGGGCCGGAAGTTCATCTTCGTGACCGGGGGGGTCATGAGCGGCCTCGGCAAGGGGATCACCGCCGCGAGCACCGGCCGGCTGCTGGCGAACGCCGGCTTCGACGTGACGGCGGTGAAGATCGACCCCTACCTCAACGTGGATGCGGGGACGATGAACCCCTTCCAGCACGGCGAGGTGTACGTGCTGCGCGACGGCGGCGAGGTGGACCTGGACCTGGGCAACTACGAGCGGTTCCTCGGGGTGGACATGACCTCCGAGCACAACATCACCACGGGCAAGACGTACCAGCACGTGATCGAGCGGGAGCGGGCGGGCGACTACCTGGGCAAGACCGTCCAGATCATCCCACACATCACCGACGACATCAAGCGGCGCATCCGCGAGGCCGCCGCGGGCACCGACGTCTGCATCATCGAGGTCGGCGGCACCGTCGGCGACATCGAGGGGATGCCCTACCTCGAGGCGCTGCGGCAGTTCGCCTCCGAGCAGGACCCCGCGGATGTGCTGTTCGTGCACGTGACGCTCGTGCCGTACTCGAAGAACGGCGAGCAGAAGACGAAGCCCACGCAGCACTCGGTCAAGGAGCTGCGGTCGATCGGGCTGCAGCCCGACATCATCATCGGCCGCAGCCGCGACCGCCTCGATGCGGACACCAAGCGCAAGATCGCGCTGTTCTGCGACGTCGCCCCCGATGCGGTGTTCTCGAACCCCGACGTCGATGACATCTACCACGTGCCGCTGCTCGTCGAGCGCGAGGGGCTGGATGCGTACGTGATGCAGCGGCTGGGGCTCGCCGCCGAGGCGCGACCGCCGGCGGAGCGCCCGCGACGGTGGCGGGAGCTCGTCACCCGCGAGCGCACGCGCACGGCGACGGTCGCGCTCGTCGGCAAGTACGACCTCGAGGACGCGTACATGTCGGTGTACGAGGCGCTGAAGCACGCGGGGATCGCCACCCAGACGGAGGTGACCGTCACGTGGGTGGATGCGGATGCGATGGACGATGCGCACGCCGAGCGGCTGGCGACCGCCGATGGGGTGGTCGTCCCCGGCGGCTTCGGGCTGCGCGGCACCAGCGGCAAGATCGACGCGATCCGCCACTGCCGCGAGACGGAGACGCCGTTCCTCGGGCTGTGCCTGGGCTTCCAGATGGCCGTCGTCGAGCACGCACAGAACGTGCTGGAGCTGCCCGAGGCACACTCGGCGGAGTTCTTCCCCGAGACGCCCCATCCGGTGATCGACATCCTCCCCGAGCAGTACGCCGTCGAGGACATGGGCGGGACGATGCGCCTGGGCGCGCACACGACCGACATCGATGCGGGCTCGCTCGCCGCGGCGGTGTACGACGAGACGGCGTGCACCGAGCGGCACCGGCATCGGTACGAGGTGAACCCCGCGTACATCGACCAGCTGCAGACGGCGGGGCTGCGGTTCTCGGGGCGGTCGGCGTCGCGCATGGAGATCGTCGAGCGGACCGACCACCCCTACTTCATCGGCACGCAGTTCCACCCCGAGTTCCGCTCGCGCCCCGACCGCGCGAGCCCGCCGTTCGTGGGGCTGCTCGCGGCGGTCCACGGCGAGATGGACGCGCGGACGCTCGTCGGGGTCGAGCACTGATGGTCGATGCGGCGGCGTTCATCGCGGAGGCCACCGACGCGGTCGCCGACGCGGTGGGCGACCGGCGGGCGGTGATCGCGCTCTCTGGGGGCGTGGACTCGTCGGTCGCCGCGACGCTGGCGTACGCGGCGATCGGCGCGCGGCTCACGCCGGTGTACGTCGACACGGGCCTCATGCGCGCGGGTGAGACCGACCAGATCCGCGAGACGTTCGGCTACATGGAGACGCTGGAGGTCGTCGATGCGCGCGAGCGGTTCCTCGACGCGCTCGCGGACGTCACCGACCCCGAGCGCAAGCGGCACATCATCGGCGAGCAGTTCATCCGCGTCTTCGAGGCCGTCGGCGCGCGGATGGACGCGCGTGTGCTCATCCAGGGGACGATCTACCCCGACCGCATCGAGTCCGAGGGGAACATCAAGTCGCACCACAACGTGGGGGGGCTGCCCGAGGCGGTGGAGTTCGACGCGATCGTCGAGCCGCTGGCGGAGCTGTACAAGGACGAGGTCCGCGCGGTCGCACGTGCGCTGGAGCTGCCCGCGGCGATCGCCGAGCGCATGCCGTTCCCCGGGCCGGGGCTGGCGGTGCGCGTCATCGGGCCGGTGACCGCCGAGCGGCTGCGCGTCGCCCGCGAGGCCACGGCGATCATCGAGGAGGAGCTCGCACCGCATGCGCCCTGGCAGGGCTTCGGTGCCGTCCTCGGCAAGGCGACGGGCGTGAAGGGCGACAACCGCATCCACGGCCACGTGATCGCCGTGCGCGCGGTGGGCTCGCGCGACGGGATGACCGCCCGGGCGATGGAGCTGCCGTGGCAGACGCTCCAGCAGATCCAGTCGCGGATCACCGGGCAGGTCGACGGCGTCGCCCGCGTGGTGTACGACATCACCCACAAGCCGCCGGCGACGATCGAGTACGAATGAGCCGCGTGCTGCTGCTGGGTGCGCATGCGGGGCTGGATGCGGCGTTCGCCGCGGCGGGGGTGACCGTCGAGACGCTCGCGGCGGGCGCGGATGCCGCACAGCTCACCGCGGCGGGCATCGCCGATGCGGAGCTGCTGGTGGTGACGCAGATGGCCGATGCGACGACCGCCGTCGTCGCCCGCGAGCTGCACCCGGAGCTGCGGGTGATCGCCTACAGCGGCGAGTCGCTGCCGGCGGTCGCGACGACGCAGGTCGACCTCGCCGTCGACCCCGCGCTCGTGAGCCCCGCCGGCGTCGTCGATGCGTGGGTCGATGAGGCGTAAGAGGCATTGACCCCGCACGCCACGGGCGCGTATGAGCATCACCGATGCCCTCGCGGCGTTCACCGCGGCGGCGCACCCGCCGGCGGGGGAGGTCACCGCCGCGGAGCTGTACGTCGATGAGCACACCCTGGTGAAGGGGTTCGCACTCGGGGCGGGTGGGCAGCTCGCCCCGCACACGCACGGGACGTCGACCAACGTCTTCCACGTCGTCACGGGGACGGTGACGGTCAGCCAGGGCGAGGCGACGGCGACGCAGACGGCGCCGGCGGTCGTCGTCACCCCGCCGGGGGTGCCGCATGGCCTGGAGAACACCACCGACGCGCCCGCGGTGGTGACCGCCACGTTCGCACCCCCACCGTGAGCGGGTGGACCGTCGAGACGGGGCCGCGGCTGCACGTGGGCTTCCGCAACCTCTCGCTCGAGCGCGAGCGGCTCTACGGGGCGATCGGCATCGCGCTGGAGCGCCCCCGGCTGCGGGTGCACGCGGCGCCACACCCCGCGGGCGGGGCGGACCCGCTGGGGGTGTGTGCCGCACTCGGCATCGAGGGGGTCGCGACGGCGATCGACCGGCCGCTGCCGATGCACGTGGGCCTCGGCAGCGGGACGCAGACGGCGCTCGCGCTCGCGGTGGCGGCCGGGCGTGCCGCAGACCGTGCGGTCGACCCCCGCGCGGTGGCGCCGCAGCTGGGGCGTGGCGGGCGCAGCGGCGTCGGTGTCGCCGCCTTCGAGGCGGGGGGGCTCATCGTCGATGCGGGCCAGCCGACGGCGGCGTTCACCCCCGACGCCCCCCGGTCGGGCACGTGGACGGTGCCCGCGGTGAGACAGCGGGCGACGCTGCCGGCGACGTGGCGGTTCGTGCTGGTGTGCCCGCGGGTGCGGCGGGGGCGCAGCGGCGACACAGAGGAGGTGACGATGCGTGCGGTGATCGAGGCGGCCGATGCCGCCCCGGCGGCGGCGATCGACGCGGTGCTGGCCGAGGAGCTGCAGCCGGCGCTCGCCGCGGGTGACCTCGCGGGCTTCGGCGCGGCGCTCGCGGCGATCGACCGGCTCAACGGGCGGTGGTACACCGCCGTGCAGGGGGGCACCCACCGCGACGTGCTGGGGGGGCTGCCCGCGGCGCTCGCGGCGGCGCCGGGGTGCGTGGGGGTGGGCCAGTCCTCGTGGGGGCCCACCCTGTACGGGGTGACCCACCGCGACGACGCGGCGGCGGTCGCGGCGGCCGCGGAGGCGGCGCTCGCCGAGGAGGGGGTGGAGGGGACGGTGACGGTGACCGCCCCGCGCGCGGAGGGGGCGCGGTGCGTCGCCGGCGGCGGCGCTGAGAGGGTTTAAACCGTCCTCTCCCCTGGACGTCGGTATGGGACTGCTGGCACGCGCCTCGTACATCGTCCGGTCGAAACTCAACGCGCTGCTGAACCGTGCGGAGGACCCCACCGAGTCGCTGGAGTACTCCTACGAGCAGATGCGCTCGCAGCTGCAGGACGTCAAGCAGGGCGTCGCGGACCTCACGACGCAGAAGAAGCGCCTGGAGATCCAGCGGCGCCGCCTCGAGGAGAACGTCGAGAAGCACAACGAGCAGGCGCGCGAGGCGGTCGCACAGGACCGCGATGACCTCGCGCGACGGGCGCTCGAGAAGAAGCAGGCGAAGCTCGAGCAGGTGGCGGCGATCGCCGCGCAGATCGAGGAGCTGGATGGGACCCAGCAGTCGCTCATCCGCCAGAAGGACGAGCTGGAGGGGCGCATCGAGCAGTTCCGCACCAAGAAGGAGACGATGAAGGCGCGGTATGAGGCGGCGGAGGCCTCCTCGCGCGTGAGCGAGGCGATGACGGGCGTCGGCGACGAGATGGGCGACGTCTCCGAGGCGATCGAGCGGGCGGAGTCGCGCACCGAGGAGATGGAGGCGCGCTCGGCGGCGATGGACGAGCTGACCGCGTCGGGCGCGTTCGACGATGCGATCGCCGAGGGGGATGCGATCGACCGCGAGCTGTCGGCGGCGCGCACCGACGAGGCCGTCGAGGAGGAGCTCGCCGCGCTGCAGGGTGCCGCGGGCGAGGCGGTCGAGGAGGAGCTCGCCGCGCTCAAGCAGGACGCCGACGGCGACGCGAGCTGAGCTGCGCACCGGTGACGTAGCCCCACGCCAGCAGCCGTCGCGCCGCCGCCTTCCGTGCGATGAGGACGGTGCGCTCGGTCGCCGTCGCATCCGACAGCAGCCCCGCGGGCACACACATGGTGCCCGTGGGCACGTCCGCCGCGCCGACGACCGGCAGGTGCCGTCGCCCCAGCCGCACGACCAGCGGCAGCGCCTCCGCGTCGGTGCCGTAGACCGCGGCGGCGGTGTCCGCGAAGGTGACGGGGTCGACCGCGCTCACCCCGCGGTCGGCGGGCTCGATGAACGTGCGCCCCGACAGGTACGCGGTGGAGAACGCGGTGGGCATCTGCCTGTGTGTGACACAGTGACACACATAACCGTACCGCCTACTCGAACGCGTCGGCGGGGGGCGTGGTGTAGTAGACGGCGGCGACCGCGAGCGCGAGCGCCGGCGCCAGCGGGAGGATCAGCAGCGCGACGATGTACGGCACCCCCGCGGTGCCCAGCAGCGTGGGCAGCCCGTAGATCACCGCGGGGATCGCCAGCAGCGCCGTCGCCACCGCGATGACCATGATCCACCGGGCTCCGCCCGCGGCGCGTCGTGGCATGCCGCATCTCCAGCGCAGCGGGGCATAACACATGCGCAGCCGCAGCAAGGGGTAGATTCAAGCTGTCAATCGGCGAGACAGTGATGATGAGTCCGGGCACCGAGACGGTCGAGCAGACGATCCGGACCCGGCGGGCGTTCCTCGCGGCGCTGCGAGGGGGGCCCCAGCGCAAGCGCGCGCTCGTCGACGCCCTGGAGACCTCGCGGTCGACCGTCGACCGTGCGGTGGGCGACCTGCAGGCGGCGGGGCTCGCGCGGGAGACGGACGCGGGCATCAGCATCACGCTGGCGGGGCGCATGGCCACCGAGATCGACGGTGCGTACCGGCGGCGCATCGACGAGCTCACCGCGGGGCTCACCCCGCTCGCGGCGGTCGATGGGCACATCGGCATCGCCGACGGCTTCCTCGCCGATGCCCGCGTCGAGGCGGTGAGCCCGCACGTGCCCGACCTGATCTTCGACCGCTTCTACGACTCCGTCGGCGACGCACCGCGGCTCCGGACGACCGTGCCCACGGTGCTGCGCGAGCACGTGGTGCGGTTCCACGAGGAGATGACCACGCGCGCCGTCGAGGTCGACCTGGTGATCGACACGCGGGTGGTGGAGGCGCTCGTGGCCGACCCCGAGACGCGGCGGGCGCTCGAGGCCGTCCGCGACAGCGCGCAGATCCGCGTGGTCGCGACGGAGCTGCCCGAGAGCTTCGGCGTCTGGGAGACGCCCACCGTCGCCGGCGTCATGATCTACACCGACAGCGGCCCGCACGCGATGCTGCTGAACGAGGCGACCGCGGCGCGGCGGTGGGCGCGGTCGGTGTACGAGGCGGCGGCCGCCGGGGCGACGCCGATCGGGGCGCTGCTCGCGCGGGGTGGGGATTAACCCGCCGGGGCACGACGCTGGCGCATGGAGCATCACGCCCACGACCGGCACGACGTCAGGGTGGGGATCATCACCGTGAGCTCGAGCCGCGGCCCCGCAGACGACACCGCGGGTGACGCGCTCGCGGAGGCGGCGACGGCGGCGGGCCACACCGTCGCCGCCCGCACGATCGTCGCCGACGCGCCCGCGGCGCTCGAGGCGGCGATCGTGGGGATGAGCGCCGACGCGGATGCGGTGGTGACGACCGGCGGGACGGGCATCACCCCCGACGACGTGACGATCGACGTGGTCGCGCGGCTGATCGACACGCCGCTGCCGGGCTTCGGCGAGCTGTTCCGGGCGCGGTCGGTCGCGGAGATCGGCACCCGGGCGATCGGCACGAGAGCGCTCGCAGGCGTCCGCGGACGGGGGCTGCTCATCGCGGTGCCGGGCAGCGCGGACGCCGCCCGCCTCGGCGGGGCGCTGATCATGCCCGAGCTGGGGCATCTCGTGGGGCTGCGGCGCCGCGCGTCGGATGACGATGCCGTTTAATCATCCAGGTGGTCACTGTCACACATGAGCACACCCAGCGACGACCCGTTCGTGAGCGAGAAGGACCCCGCCCTGCCCAGTGCGGAGGTGACCGAGGGCGCCGACCGCGCCCCGCACCGGTCGATGTTCCGGGCGATGGGCTTCGACGATGCGGACCTGGCCGCGCCGATGGTGGGCATCGCCAACCCCGCCGCGGACATCACCCCGTGCAACGTCCATCTCGACACCGTCGCCGCGGGGGCGATCGCCGGCGTCGACGATGCGGGGGGGATGCCCATCGAGTTCGGCACGATCACCATCTCGGATGCGATCTCGATGGGCACCGAGGGGATGCGGGCCTCGCTGATCTCGCGGGAGCTGATCGCCGACAGTGTCGAGCTCGTCGCCTTCGGCGAGCGGCTGGACGCGCTCGTGACCGTCGCCGGCTGCGACAAGAACCTGCCGGGGATGATGATCGCGGCGATCCGCACGGACCTGCCGACGGTGTTCCTCTACGGCGGCTCGATCATGCCCGGCGAGCACGACGGCCGCGACGTGACGATCCAGAACGTCTTCGAGGGCGTCGGCACCTACGCGCAGGGGGAGATGTCCGCCGCGGAGCTCGACACGCTCGAGCGGCATGCGTGTCCCGGGGCGGGCTCCTGCGGGGGGATGTTCACCGCCAACACGATGGCGTCGATCTCCGAGGCGCTGGGGCTCGCGCCGCTGGGCTCTGCGGGGGCGCCCGCGGAGTCGGACGCGCGCTACGCGGTCGCCGAGCGCGCGGGGCGGCTGGTGCTCGAGGCGGTCACCGCGGACCGCCGCCCCTCGGACATCCTCTCGCGCGCGTCGTTCGAGAACGCGATCGCCCTGCAGGTGGCGATCGGGGGGTCGACCAACGCGGTGCTGCACCTGCTGGCGCTCGCGGCGGAGGCGGGGATCGACCTCGACATCGACACGTTCGACGCGATCGCCGTGCGCACGCCGAAGATCGCCGACCTGCAGCCCGGCGGCACCCGCACGATGGTCGACCTCTACGCGCTGGGTGGGGTGCCCGTGGTGCTGCGGCGCCTGTTGGATGCGGGCCTCATCGAGGGCGAGGCGATGACGATCACCGGCCGCACGCTCGCCGACGAGCTCGCGCAGCTGGAGCTGCCGCCGGATGATGCGATCGACGCGGGGTTCCTCTACACCGTCGACGAGCCGTACCAGCCCGAGGGGGCGATCCGCATCCTGAAGGGCGCGCTCGCCCCGGAGGGGGCGGTGCTGAAGGTCACCGGCGAGGACGCGTTCGTCCACACCGGGCCCGCGCGTGTGTTCGAGTCGGAGGAGGACGCGATGGCGTACGTCCAGCGCGGCGCGCTCGCCAGCGGTGACGTGCTCGTGATCCGCACCGAGGGCCCCCGCGGCGGCCCCGGCATGCGCGAGATGCTCGGGGTGACCGCGGCGGTCGTCGGCCAGGGCCATGAGGACGATGTGGCGATGCTCACCGACGGGCGCTTCTCGGGCGCGACGCGCGGGCCGATGATCGGCCACATCGCCCCGGAGGCGGCCGTCGGCGGGCCGATCGGCCTGCTCGCCGATGGCGATGTCGTGACGATCGACGTGCCCAACCGCCGCATCGACGTGGACGTGGATGCGGAGACGTGGGCCGCACGCGAGGACGCGTGGACGCCACCGGCGCCGCGGTACACCGCGGGCGTGCTCGCGAAGTACGGCGCGGCGTTCGACTCCGCGAGCAACGGTGCGGTGACGAACCCCGCGCTGCACGGCGACAGGTGAGTGGGACCGCCGAGAATTGAACTCGAGTCCTGCCGCCCCCAGCGGCAGAGGATACCACTACCCCACGGTCCCGTGTGTGGAAGTGCAGCAGGTGGCGGT